>SKED01000392.1_pt1 | contig 50489 bp, 49 predicted proteins | sample 4826651 | NCBI WGS metagenome assembly SKED01 (sample SAMN11008818, study PRJNA524170) | human gut metagenome | biome: Human fecal sample; material: Feces; isolation source: fecal sample from pouch patient p19 | host: Homo sapiens | place: Israel: Tel-Aviv | collected 2016-06-28 | reverse complement strand
TTAGGCGCGCCGCCAGCGTTCGTCCTGAGCCAGGATCAAACTCTTTATAAATGATATTTATCACTTAAAAGTGTTAAATCTTGTTTCGCTCAGCACGCAATCGCTTGCGTCCTGTGTGAATTACTTTGTTTGGAATTGTTTAACGTGTTTTTCCAACACGAAAATAGGTTCCGTTACAAGTTTTTCGATATTGTTCAATTTTCAAGGTCCTGTGCGCCGCAGCCTTATCGGCTGACAGCTTGTTTATTTTATCACTTTCGTGATAAGTTGTCAAGCACTTTTTTGAAGATTTTTCGAAGTTCTTGTCGAACTTTCTTATTTCTTCGCGTTTGGACGTTCGTTTTGAAGTGTTTCATTCTGTCGGACGTCCGCCTGACAGTAACGTATTTTAGCACAGGGTCCGGTAAAAAGCAAGACTTTTTTCAATATTTTTTGCGTAAAATCCTGCTTTTGACTTTTTGTCCAGTTTTTTCTTTCACTTTTGACATTTCTGCGCTCATTCTTCCAAAAGACGTCTGCGCAGCAGAACTAAAATCTTACGCTCCCGCCGGGAGATCTGTACCTGGGTGGTATGCAGCACCTTTGCGGTCTCGCTCTGGGTACGGTTGCCGTAGAACCGCAGCTGGATCAGCTGACGGTCCTGCTCCGGGAGCGCGCGGAGCACCTCTTCCAGACTGATGCGATCCGCCAGTGCTTCCTCCGGGGATTCCACCGGGATATCCAGCTGATGTTCCGCATCCTCCCGGCCCTCCGGGGTCAGGCTCATGGCGGGCTGTGCCGCCTGGATGGCCATGGCCACATTCTCCACGCTCTCCCCCAGCTGCTCTGCCAGCTGGGAGAGGGTGGGCTCGGTGCCGCACAGCTTCATGGTGTGTTCCCGCGCTGCCTGCACCCGCATGCCCAGCTCTTTCAGAGAGCGGCTTACCTTGACGGTGCCGCCCTCCCGGAACAGCTTTTTGATCTCGCCCAGGATGACCGGCACGGCATAAGTGGAAAAGCACACGCCGCGCTCCGGGTCGAAGTTGTCGCAGGCTTTGACCAGCCCCATACAGCCCGCACCGTAAAGATCATCGTACTCGATGCCCCGTCCGCGGAACCGCCCGGCGCAGGCATGCACCAGCCCCAGATTCTGTGTGATGAATGCTTCCCGCCGGGTCTTGTCCGATACCATACGCCTTGTCCGCCTTTCTTTTTATGTAGACGCGCGGGCAGACAGCCGCTTGATCAGCACCACCTTGGTGCCCTTGCCCGGCCGTGAGGTGACTTTGACCCGGTCCATGAAGCTTTGCATCACGGCAAAGCCCAGCCCGGAGCGCTCCTCCGGGTTGCCGGTGGTGAACAGCGGCTCCATGGCCTGTGGGACATCCGGGATGCCTACCCCCTTGTCTGTGACCGTGATGTGCACCTCCCGCTCCGGATAGACTGCCACGCAGAGGGTCACCGGGCCGATGCGGTCCGGGTAGGCGTGCACGATGCAGTTGGTCACCGCTTCGGACACGGCGGTCTTGAGGTCTGCCAGCTGGGGCACCGTGGGGTCGTACCGGGCCAGAAAGGCCGCCACGACGCTGCGGGCGTAGGCTTCGTTGATGCTGAGGGAATCAAACTGGATCTTTGTGGTATTTTCCGCTTTCATGGGTCATTCCTCCGTTTTGGATGCATCTGTGCACCGGATGCCGGCCAGCTGCAGCACCCGGCGCAGCTGTGCGGGCGCATGCTGGATCTGCAGGGTGGTGCCGAGGGTGCGGGCGCTGCGCTGCCGCCCTAGGATCAGCCCGATGCCGGACGAGTCCATAAAGCCTACCCCGCTGAAATCCAGCACAAGGGTCTGCGGAGTGCGGCTGACCAGCGCATCGTCCAGCTGGATGCGCAGGCTCTGGGCCGCATCGTGGTCCACCTCGCCGGAAAGATACGCATACAGGACCTCGCCTGCTGCGCTGAAACGTACCGCTGCCATTGCCTTGTCCATCTCCTTTGTTCATAAAAAAAATCCCGTACACATAGTCTCAGTGTACGGGATCTTCGCATGATTTTTTAGGGAAGTGTGTCGCTCAGCTGTTTTCCAGCAGGGCGGCGGCTTCCAGCGCGGCGGCTTCGCTGCCGCAGACCAGCAGACCGCGGCGGGTGTTGGCGTGGGCCAGCTCCACCGCTTCGGCCAGGGTCGCGCAGAGCTCGGCGTCAAAGTGGAACTTTGCCTTCTCGGTCAGGCGCTCGGTCAGGGCATCGTCGCCGCCGGTGGGGGTGACGAGGTAGACCTTATCAAAGGGGTTGTCACTCATGCCGGGCATGGTGGACTTGTCCTTTTTCTGCTCCTCCGGGGTCAGGCCGGTCTCCAGTGCGGAGAAGAAGGCTTCGGCGCCCTCTTCCTCGGCCAGGCCGATGATAGCGCTCATATGGCGCACCTTGGCCATGTTGAGCACGCGCAGCAGCGCAGAGGCCTGCTGCGGGGTGCGGCAGGCGTCCAGAATGACCAGCGGGCGCTGGGAGATGACCCGGATGCTGCTGCGGTTTTCCACCGCTGCCAGACCGTCCAGAATGGCCTCGTCCGGGATGTCGAAGCCCTTGCGGCAGAGTGCCAGCGCCAGCTCCACCGCCATGGCGGCGTTCCCGGCCGCATGACGGCCCAGGAAGGCCAGCGGCACGGTGTAGCCGCCGTAGTCCACCTTGCTGGCAAACTTTTCCGCTTCCAGGAAGGTGATGTCCTCCGGGTCCGGCACCACAAGCTCACAGTCGCACTTGCCTGCGGCCACGATGAGCTCACTGAGCACCGCTTTGGGCTGCTCCGGAGCGGTGACGCAGATGGAACCCTTGCGCATGACCCCGGCCGCCAGTGCGGCCAGACGCTCCACCGAGCGGCTGACGCCGTCGGGGCCCACAGAGGTGACGGCGCACACCGGCATCTGGGGCAGAGCCTCTGCCAGACCGGCGTCCGGCAGCTCCACCACAGCCAATGCACAGCCGGCCTCGCCAAAGGCATAGGCGGCCGCTGCCAGCTCTGCGGCGTCCTGCGGCAGGGGCTCCGCCGCTGCCTGTGCCTCTGCGGCCAGGCAGAGCAGACCCTCGTCCACCGGGGCACCGTCCACACGGACGCGGACCGACAGCGGCTCACAACCGGCATGGTACAGACCGGCATGGATGCCGGCCGCACGCAGGGTGGCTGCCAGCAGGGCCGCCACGGTGGTCTTGCCCGCCGTACCGGCCACGCCCACGAACTGCACCTTCTGCGCAGAAGCCGGCAGGGCCGCACGCAGCTGGTCGGTGGAGGCAAAGCCGTCCGGCAGGGCCTCGAAGTAAGAATTTGCCTGTTCGATGGTCATTGGTTACTCCTTGTTACAACGATGGAACAGCATCCGGCACAGTGCCATAAAGACCAGTGCGATCAGGATGCCGGCCAGCACACCGGCCGAGTCCAGCCAGACGTCGGTGACTTGACTGCTGCGGCCCGGGGAATAGATCTGGATCGTCTCGTCGGCCATGGCCGTGAGCACGCCGCCCAGCATGGGCACGCTGATGTGCCGGACATACCGCCGGGTGTACACCCGCATGCAGAGCATGAGCAGAAAGCCCTCCAGCGTATACTCGCAGAAGTGGGCCATCTTGCGCACGATGTGCATGGTAAGGCGCTGGGCAAGGGCCGGGTGGCCCAGACGGCGCAGCACCGCCTGCAGCAGCTGCAGCACCCGGCCGCTGGAAACGCTGGAGACCTCCGCCACTGCCATGGAGTTGGAAAAGATGAACGCAATGCAGCCGATAAGGGCCAGCGTAAACACCACCCGCCCGGCGATCAGCCACGGAGACGGGTGCTGTTCCTTTTTGATCAAATTGCTCACAGCATTAACCCAGAGCCTGGATGCTCTGCTCGATGTTGGCCAGCTTGTCCTGGCTCTTGGCGTACTTGGCGCGGATATCCTCCACCAGAGCCGCCGGGGCACGCTCCACGAACTTGGGGTTGGCCAGCTGGTTGCCGAACATGGCCAGTTCCTTCTCGGCCTTGGCCTTTTCCTTGTTCAGACGGGCCAGCTCCTTGTCACGGTCGATCAGCTCCATCATGGGGATGAAGCCGCGGGCGGCGTGGGTGGACACCTGCACCATGCCGTCGGTGCTGCCCTCGTACTTCTCGGTAAAGGTCACATCGGTGGCAAAGGCAAACTTGGCCAGATAGACCTGTGCGTTCCGGAACGGGGCAGCGTCGGCGGTCTCGATGATCATGCTGGTTTTTTTGGCCGGGTGGACGTTCATCTCGGTGCGCATGGTACGCACGGCCTTGATGTAGTCCATCACCTTTTCAAAGGCTTCCTCCTCGGCGGCCCAGTTGTGGGCCTCGTCGAAGGTGGGCCAGCTCTGGATCATGATGCTCTCGCCGGAGCCGGGCAGGGCCTGATACAGCTCCTCGGTGATGAAGGGCATGAAGGGATGCAGCAGCTTGAGGGCCTTGTCCAGCACATACACCAGCACGCGGCGTGCGGTGTCGGCCTGCTCGGCGTCGCCAGAGTTCAGGCGGGGCTTTGCGATCTCGATGAACCAGTCGCAGTATACATCCCAGATGAAGCTGTTGATCTTGGCCGCGGCCAGACCCATCTCGTAGTGGTCGAGGTTGTCGGTCATGGCACCGGCCACCTGATTCAGCTTGGTCAGCACCCACTTGTCGCTCATGTCCAGCTTGTCCTCGCTGGGCAGGCCCGGCTCAAAGTCCTCGGGCAGGTTCATCAGCACAAAGCGGGTGGCGTTCCACAGCTTATTGGCAAAGTTGCGGGCAGCCTCCACCTTCTTTTCGATATAGCGCATGTCATTGCCGGGGGTGGAACCATCCACCAGCATGAAGCGCAGGGCGTCGGCACCGTACTGGGCAATGACTTCCAGCGGGTCGATGCCGTTGCCCAGGCTCTTGGACATCTTGCGGCCCTGGCTGTCGCGGACGATGCCGTGGATGCACACGGTGCTGAAGGGTGCCTTGCCGGTGTAAGCAAGACCGGAGAAGATCATGCGGCTGACCCAGAAGCCGATGATGTCGTAGCCGGTGACGAGGGTGTTGGTGGGGTAGAAATACTTCAGGTCCTCGCTGTCCTCGTTGGGCCAGCCCAGGGTGCTGAAGGGCCACAGGGCCGAGCTGAACCAGGTGTCCAGCGTGTCGGGGTCCTGGGTGAGCTTGCTGCCGCCGCACTTGGGGCAGGTGCAGGGTGCGGTCTTGGCCACGACGGTCTCGCCGCAGTCATCGCAGTACCAGGCCGGGATCTGATGGCCCCACCACAGCTGACGGCTGATGCACCAGTCGCGGGTGCCCTTCATCCAGTTCATATAGTTCTTGGTGAAGCGCTCAGGCACGAACTTGATCTCGCCCTTTTCCACGCTCTCGATGGCGGGCTTTGCCAGGGGCTCCATCTTCACGAACCACTGCTTGGACACCATGGGCTCGATGGTGGAGTGGCAGCGGTAGCAGGTGCCGACCTCGTGCTTCAGGGGCTCGATTTCCTTCAGGAAGCCGCCCTCTTTCAGGTCGGCCAGGATGGCCTTGCGGGCCTCCAGGGTGGTCATACCGGCATACTTGCCGCAGTCCAGCACTTCGGGCTCGTTGATGGTGTTCTTGCCGGAGGCGAACAGGGCATCGGCGGCAGCCTTGTCGGCGGCACCGGTCATGTGGCCGTCGTAGGTGAACACGCGCACGATGGGCAGGTCATGGCGCAGGCCCACCTCAAAGTCGTTGGGGTCGTGGGCCGGGGTGATCTTCACGACACCGGTGCCCTTGGTCATATCGGCGTGCTCGTCGCAGACGATGGGGATCTCCTTGTTCAGCAGGGGCAGCACCACATGGCAGCCGTGGAGATGGGCGTACCGGGGGTCCTCGCCGTTGATGGCCACAGCGGTATCGCCCAGCATGGTCTCGGGGCGGGTGGTGGCCAGCTCCAGCATCTCGCCGGTCTCCTTGACCGGGTACAGCAGGTGCCAGAAGCTGCCGTCCTTCTCCTCGTACTCCACCTCGGCATCCGAGATGGAGGTGTTGCAGTGCGGGCACCAGTTGACCATGCGGTTGCCCCGGTAGATCAGGCCCTGGTCGTACAGGCGCACAAACACTTCCTTGACGGCCTCGGAGCAGCCCTCGTCCATAGTGAAGCGCTCACGGTCCCAGTCGCAGCTGCTGCCCAGCTTTTTCAGCTGGCTGACGATGCGGTTGCCGAACTTGGTCTTCCAGGCCCAGGCGCGCTCCAGGAAGCCATCGCGGCCCACCATCTCCTTGGTCAGGCCCTCCTGACGCATGGCCTCCACCACCTTGGCTTCGGTGGCGATGGAAGCGTGGTCGGTGCCGGGCACCCACAGGGCGGCATAGCCCTGCATCCGCTTGGTGCGGATCAGGATATCCTGCATGGTGTTGTCCACGGCGTGGCCCATGTGCAGCTGGCCGGTGACGTTCGGAGGGGGCATAACGATGGTGTAGGGTTTCTTGTCGGGGTCGGCCTTCGTGTGGAAGTAGCCGCCGTCCAGCCAGAACTGGTAGATGCGGTCTTCCACCTGGCTGGGATCGTACTGTTTTGCGAGTTCTTTCATGGTGTCCTCCCAAAATTGTGATGAAGTGGGACGCAAAAAGCCGCCCCACGGAACGTTCCATGGGACGGCTTGTAAAAACATAACCGCGGTACCACCCAAATTGCACGGGAATGCTTCCCGTGCCGCTTGTTGTCCCGATAACGTGGGACCGGCCCGAGAGCGGCTACCCTTCCGGCTCACCGCTCCTGCTCAAAAGCGACAGCACACCGCACGGCCGTACCGGATTCGCAGCAGGGCTCCGGCTCTCTGAACGGCAAAAACAGCGCGCACTCTTTCTCATTGCATTTATAGAAAGAATATAGCGTTTTTTGTGCGATTTGTCAATCCTTTATTGCTTCTTCCTTCAGGCGGGCGATGAGCCGCTCCATCAGGGCCACCCGGTTGAAGGGGGTCATCAGGTAAAATCCATCCGCATAGGGCAGGGCCGCTTTTGCCGCCTGCACCGAGATCTCGATGCCCAGTTCCTCCCCGGCGGCACGGTCCAGCCCGGCAAAGCGGTCGATGATGGCAGCGTCCACATGGATGCCGTTGACCTCGTTTTCCATAAAGATGGCGTTGCGCTGGCTCACCACCGGCAGGATGCCGGCCAGGATCTTTGCCTCCGGGCCAAGGGTCTGCCGGGCCTGCTGCAGGTTCTGCACGGCCTGCTCCGACAGCACCGGCTGGGTGAGGAAGCCGGTCATGCCGTTTTCCAGCTTTTCCACGGCGCGGCGCAGCTCCACGTCAAAGTTGCGGGCATTCAGGTTCAGCGCGCCGAACACGGTCAGGGGCGAGGGCATCTCCCGGCCCTCCCCGGCCAGCGACACGATGTACTGGGCCAGCTTGCGGGAGTTGAACTGATACACGCTCTTCACCTCGTCCCGCTCGGCGGAGGGGATGGGGTCGCCGGTGATGGCCAGCACCTCCCGCACGCCCTCGGCGTACAGGCCCAGCAGCAATGCCTTGGTGGCGTTCAGGTTGCGGTCGCGGCAGGTCATGTGGGGCAGGGTGGGCAGGCCCAGCTCCCGGTGCACCCGGCAGGCCACCAGCGAGGAATCCATGCGCGCCCGTGCGATGGGGCAGTCGGCCACGGTCATCAGATCGGTGCCGGCAGCCTGCAGGCGGCGCGCCCCTTCCAGATAGGCGGTCAGGTCGGCGTCCTTGGGGGAGTCCAGCTCCACGGCGATCACCTTTTTGCCGGACCGCAGCTTGCGCAGGAAGGCGTCATCGGTTTCCACTTCCGGACGGGAAACGGTGGAGATCTGTGCCGCCGGGGCGATGGGCAGCCCCTCCGGCAGGGCATCCAGTGCCTTGCGCAGGGCCGCGATGTGGGCCGGGGTGGTGCCGCAGCAGCCGCCCAGGATGCGCACCCCCTCAGCGGCCAGCCGGGCCAGCTCGGAGGCAAAATAGTCCGGCTTGCCCCGGTACTGCACCTGGGTGCGGGTGACCACCGGGTACCCGGCGTTGGGCATGACCGACAGTGGGATGCCCACACTCCCCAGTTGCTGCACCAGCGTGCGCATGGCGCCCGGTGCCGACACACAGTTCAGGCCCACGGCATCCACAAGGCCGCTGTCCGCCATGCGGCGCACCAGCGCCCGGCAGTGCTGACCCTCGCGGGTGTAGCCGTCCGGCAGCACCGCAAAGGACACCTGCACAAAGGCATCCGGCACCGTCTCACGCAGAGCGCGCACGGCATCCAGAACACCGGTGTCGCTGCTCAGGGTCTCAAACAGGTAGTTCTTTGCCCCCAGGGCCGCAAACCGCCGCACCACCGCCGTGTACACCTGGGCCGCCGACAGGCCCTCGGTGTCCGGGGCGGGGCCAAGGTCGGCAAACACGGCGGCGTCCGTCCCGGCCGCTGCCTCTGCGGCCAGCTTCCAGCCCGCGTCGGTCAGTGCCTCCCACTCCGGGTCCTGAGCCGCCGCCATGCGGGGCAGGCCGAAGGTATTCGTCTTGATGGCATCGGCTCCCGCCGCCAGATAGGCGCGGTGGACCGCCCGGATGCCCTCCGGGTCCAGCCGGTTTGCCTGCTCACATTCCCGGCCGGGGGCTCCTTTATAATAGGTGCCCATACCGCCGTCGAACAGCAGCGGGCGTTTTTTCAGCAGCGTGCGTACATCGCTCATGGTGGTGGTTCTCCTTTTCCTACAAAAGCACTTGGCTTTCAGTTTAATGCAGAACGGGCGTCCGGTCAAGGGTTTTCTGCCCCGGCCGCTTGCAGGAACGCCGTTTTTGTGCTATCCTATGCATACTTTATGGAATGAGGGAGGGATGTGCCATGCGCCATGCCGGCACACAAGACATCGAAATGCCGCGGCTGCTCCTGCGCCGCCTGCTGCCGGAGGATGCGCCGCAGATGTACGCCAACTGGGCCAGCGACCCGGAGGTGACCCGCTATCTGCGCTGGGAGCCCCACAAAAGCCCCGCCGAAACCCGGGAGTTGCTGGCCGCGTGGGCACTGCTCTACCCCAACCCGGACTATTACCAGTGGGCCATGGTGGAAAAGGCCACCGGACAGGTGTTCGGCTCCATCAGCCTGTACAATTCCCTGCCGGGGGAGCCTCAGCAAAAGACTGAGTGGCCGGGGCTGGACCTGACCGACGGCGTCTGGGAGCCGGGCTACTGCATCGGCCGGAAGTGGTGGAACAAAGGCTTCACCACCGAGGCTCTCCGCGCCGTCGTGGCGTACTGGTTCACCCGCACGGACAGCAGCTGGCTGGCCTGCGGCCATGCCGCCGCCAACCCCGCCAGCGGCCGGGTGATGGAAAAAGCAGGCTTTGTGTACCACCACAACACGGTCTACCACAAATTCGACGGCACCCCGGTGGAATGCCGGAGCTATCTGCTGACGAGAAAAGCATTTGAGACAGCATAACTCCCCCAGTCATCGCTGCGCGATGCCAGCCCCCTCGGAGATGGGGCCTTTGGCGAAACCGGAACGTTTTCCTCTCTGTCAAAAGGCTCCCTCCCTGAGGGAGCTGGCGAGGAGCAGAGCGACGAGACTGAAAGAGTTTCCAAACAGAAAGGACTTATTTTGAGCGAACTTTACGATATTCTGACCGAGACCCCGCCCACCAAAGTGGTGCTGCTGGCGCTGGACCAAGGCCTGTGGGACTGTGAGCGCAGTCTGGCCGAGCTCAGCGCCCTGTGCGAGGCCAACCATATGGAAGCCGTGGCGCAGATCAGCCAGAAGCGCCAGACCCCGGAGACCGGCATCGTGCTGGGCAGCGGTAAGCTGGAGGAAGCCAGCCTTGCCGCACAGGAGCTGGGGGCCGAATGCGCCGTGTTCGACGGCGAGCTGACCGGCAGCCAGATCCGCAACATCTCCACCGCGCTGGGCGGGCTGGAGGTCATCGACCGCACCATGCTCATTCTGGAGATCTTCCGCAGCCGTGCGGTGACCAACGAGGGCAAACTGCAGACCGAGCTGGCTCTGCTGCGCTACCGCCTGCCCCGTCTGCAGGGCATGGGCGAGGCCCTGAGCCGTCAGGGCGGCGGCGGTGGCGGCGGCGGCGGTGCCCGCCGCGGTGCCGGTGAGACCAAGCTGGAACTGGACCGCCGCCATGTGCACGCCCGCATCGACGCGCTGGCCGAGAAGCTGGCCGAGATGGAAAAGCGCCGGGGCGAGAGCCGCAAGGCCCGCGCCAAGACCGGCATGCCGGTGGTGAGCCTGGTGGGCTACACCAACGTGGGCAAGTCCAGCCTGATGAACGCCCTGTGCGGCCCCAGTGTGGCCGAAGCCGACATGCTGTTTGCCACCCTGGACCCCACCAGCCGCAAACTGGTGCTGCCCAGCGGCATGGCCGTGCTGCTGGTGGACACGGTCGGTTTCGTGTCCCGCCTGCCCCACAATCTGGTGGAGGCCTTCAAGTCCACGCTGGAAGAAGCCGCCTGGTCGGACGTCATCATCCGGGTGGCGGATGCCGGGGATGAGCAGCGCGAGGAACAGCTGGCTGTGACCGACGAGGTGCTGGACGGGCTGGACTGCACGGACATCCCCCGCCTGACCGTGTACAACAAGTGCGACAAGCCCAACACCCTGTCCTTTGACCCGGACATCCTGCTCACCAGTGCAAAGACCGGCTATGGGCTGGACACCCTGCTGCAGAAGCTGGACGAGCTGCTCAGCGACCGGGTGCATACCATCCGGGTGCTGCTGCCCTACGACAGGCTGGGCCTTGCCGCTCCCATGCGGGAGCGTGGCAGCGTGCAGGTGGAAGAATACCGGGAAGATGGCCTGTATCTGGAGGGCATCGTCAAGACCGAGGATCTGCACTGCTTTGAAGGGTACCTCGTGTAAAAAATAAAAAAGCCCCAACAAACACAAAAACCCGCCTGGCAGCGGGTTTTTGTGTATAGAGGGGTGGGAAAGTATATAAAGTGGTGAATCTCAATTTCACAGCAGGCCTTTGTGCGGGGCGCTGCCTTGCATGATGTATTATACGCGTTTTTTCTTTCTTGTCAAACCAATTTTTTTCATTTTACTTTAAAATTATGCTTTACTTTTCCCGCAAAACTTTATATAATTAACGCAAAGCGAAGCAAAAGCAAGTTTTTTCAACCTTTGTGCGTTTGCGACAACAATAAAACTTTACTTTCAGAAAATTTTATACAATCCAACATATTTCAAAGGAGCATCCCCTATGGACGATCTGGATCGAAAAATTCTTTCCCTGCTGGCCAAAAACGCCCGCATGCCGGTCAAGGAGATCGCCGAGCAGGTCTCGCTGACCAGCCCGGCCGTGTCCAGCCGCATCCACAAACTGGAGACGGACGGCATCATCAGCGGCTACACCGTCACCCTGAACCGCCCGGCCGACCGCGTGTATGTGGACGCCCTCATCAGCCTGTCGGTGGCCCCCTCCAAGCAGGACGCCTTTCTGGAGCTACTGCAGAACAGCAAGGAAGTGCTGCAGTGCTACCACGTCACCGGTGCCTATACCTTCCTGGTCAAGGTGAGCTGCGGCAGCATGCCCCAGCTGGAACACCTGATCCTGCAGTTCCAGAAGCTGGGCACCACCAGCACCCAGATCATCCTTTCCACCCCGGTGAATCACGGCGAGCTGGATGCGCTGATGCTGTGAGCCGTTCATAAAACTGTTACCATTTTCCTGCAATCCTCCGCGCGTCTGGTTCGTATATGGTATACCAGCCGCAAAATAGCGCACACTAGCCGTGCACTGCGGCGCAGCTCCGCCACACGAAGCACTGGATACGAAAGGACTACACGACTATGAAACGACTCATCGCCGCCCTGCTGGCAGGGCTGACCCTGTTTGCCCTTGTGGGCTGCTCCGCCGGCAGCAAGGCCGACTCCGCCGCCCCGAAGGATTATTCCCAGATCCTCCACGATGCCCGCACCGACGAGGACAACGAGTACGATATGATCTTCACCAAAGGCGAGGACGGCAAGTTCACCGCCATCGACGGCTACAGCGCCGAGTACGAGGCCGGCCAGCTGGACGACGAGGTGCGCAATCTGATGCTGCCCCTGCTGAATCTGGAAGACGACATGTACACCGACCTTGCCGCCTCCGTCTCCTCCATGATGGTGCGCAGCTATGCCGTGGCCATCGTCAAACCCGCCGAGGGCAAGACCGACGCCGTGAAGAGTGCACTGGAAGCCTATGTGACCAGCGAGCAGCAGTCCATGGAGCACTATCTGGAAGATCAGTACCAGATTGCCAAGGCCGCCACCGTCACCGTGGCCCCCACCGGCGAAGTGATCCTGGTGTGTGCCGAGAACCACGACACCCTGCTGGACAACATTGAAAAGGCGCTGGCCGCATAAATTCCCTGCCATTTTACCGCACTCCGTTCGGGGTGCGGTTTCTTTTTGCCCGCAGTTGTGCTATACTGTTCCGGTAATCGTGCAGTTTTACAGGAGTAACCTTTATGTATAAAGCAACCATCGTCATCCCCAACATCAACGGCAAGGGCTGGCTCAAAGACTCCATCGAGTCGGTCTACGCCCAGACCGAGCAGAACTTCCAGCTCATCGTGGTGGACAACGGCTCCACCGACGAAAGTCTGGAACAGGCCCGCAGCTACTGCAGCCGGGCCAACTTCACCCTGATCGAAAACGGCACCAACACCGGCTTTTCCCACGCGGTGAATCAGGGCATCGCCATGGCCGAGAGCGAGTATGTGGTGCTGTTCAACAACGACGCCTTTGCGGAGCCCCAGTGGCTGGCCGAACTCATCCGCACCGCCGAAACCGACCCCAAGATCTTTGCGGTGCAGAGCCTGATGATCCGCCACTTTGACCGGGAGCTGGCCGATGACGCCGGGGACTATGTAACCTGGATGGGCTTTGCCTGCAAGACCGGCGACGGCCGCCGTGTCAGCCGCTACACCAAACAAAAGCGTATCTTCTCGGCCTGCGGCGGGGCTGCGCTGTACCGCAAGCGCATTCTGGACGAGATCGGCACCTTTGACGAAAACTTCTTTGCCTACTTTGAGGATGTGGACCTGAGCTGGCGTGCCAACAACGCAGGTTACAAAAACGTGCTCTGTCCCACGGCAAAGTGCTACCACATCTGTGGAGCCAGCACCGGTGCCGTGCGGTACAACGCCTTCAAGAGCCAGCAGAGCGGCCGCAACAGCATTCTGCTGCCCCTCAAGAACGAGCCGCTGCTCATGCTGGTGCTCAACTTCATCCCGCTGGCCGCGGGCTACCTGCTCAAGTGCTATAAGTTCCACAAGCAGGGCTTTGGCGAGGCGTGGGACAAGGGCATGCACGAGGCCTTTGCCCTGCTGAAAGAGGGCGGGCTGGGCAAGCGCCCCTTCCGCTGGCGTGACCTGCCCCACTACCTCCTCATGGAACTGTGGATGATCTGGAACATGGTGCCCTACCTGTGGTACCGTCTGGTGGTCGTGCGGTTCGATCTGAAATAACTCCTTCCGTCACGGCTTACGCCGTGCCACCTCCCTCAGCGAGGGAGGCTTTCTCAAAAAAAGACACCCGGCTGTGATGTTTCACAGCCGGGTGTTCGTTTTTACCGGTATTATGCAGCCGTGCTTGCAGCGCCGTTGTCGGCGGCGGTACTGTCGGCGGCGGTGCTGTCAGCAGCCGGCTCGTCCAGGTTCTGGGTGTCCGGCTCGGCAGCTGCGTCCGAAGCGGCATCGGAAGCCGCCTCCGAGGAACCGGCGGTGGCCAGGATGGCATCCTGCACATCGCTTTCGGCCATGGGCTGCGGCTGGCTGGCGGCCTCGGTGCTCGCCGTGCTGTCAGGCTTGGTCTCGCTCTCGGTCAGACCGGTGAGATACCAGCTGCCGCTCTGGCGCTCGAACAGGTAATCCATATACTTGGTGGGCGTGTCCGAGGACTGGTTGATGATGCTGTCATCGGTGCTGGAGGTGGGAATATAGCCCACGGTGACGTGCAGCTGGCCGCTGCGCTTGAACAGCCGGGTGACCACGGCGCGGTAATAGCCCACCGTACCGGTGACCGGGATCTTGTAGCACTGGCTGCTCTCGTCAAACTCGATGGTCATATCTTCCATCTCGAAGCTGCGGTGGGTCAGCTTGAAGCTGGGGCCCACCAGCCGGGCCAGATAGGCGTCCACTTCCACCGAGGGCAGCAGCAGCTGTTCGGTGTCGGGGTCGGTGTTGTAGTTGTCGAAGCCGCCCTGCGTCTCCTGGATGTTGTAGATGCAGCCCCACACGGCAGCTTCCCGCAGGGTCAGGTCGTCGATGTTCTCGATGCCGTCAAAGGGCATGGGGTCAAACAGCACCAGACCCTCCAGCTTGTCCTCGTATTCCTGCTTCTGGGCGGTGTCGTCGAACAGGTTGGCCACCAGTCCCACACCGGCCCGCAGCACGGTCACAAACCCCACCAGAACCAGCAGTGTGATCAGCAGGCCCAGCGCCTGCCGCCCCCGGCGGCGCTGCAGCCGGGCGTGTTCTTCCGGGGTGATATAATGTTTTGTCATGGTTTTTTATCTCCCAAGGTTTTATTGCTGACTTTCAGTATACCACAGGGCAGCGCAGAGTGCAAAACCCTGCCCATGGTTTTTTTGTGAAAACCCCACTGCGCGGTTACTCCCAGTCCTTCCACACATCGGGCTGGTAGCCCACGGTGGCCTTACGGCCGTTGCGCACGATGGGGGTGCGCAGCAGCTGCTGGTTCTCAAACAGCTTGTCTTCTTTCTGCCAGTCGATGAGCGCCTCCAGCAGTGCAAGGGTCTGCTTGTCCTTGGCGTTGGGGTTCACCATCTTTTCCCAGCCGCCCAGGGCGCGGGCCACATTGTCGAACTCGCCGCGGCTCATGCCCTTTTCCTTCAGGTCGATCATCTGGAATTTGATGCCCCGCTCCTTGAAATAGCGCTGGGCCTTTTTGGTATCAAAGCACTTTGTGGTGCCAAAAATCTGAATGTTCATCGGTCTCTGTCCTCCTGAGCTTCCATTATACCACAGCCGCCCGCAGGTGCCTAGCATATTTCGCACCAAAACCGCCCATACTGGCAGCAGACATCATCCGAAGGAGGCAGATTTTATGATCGCATTCGTTGACCCGGACCTGTGCATCGGCTGCACCCAGTGCGCCGGGCTGTGCCCCGCCGTATTCCGCATGGAGGGCGTGCTGGCCGTGGCCGAGCCCGGCCCCATCCCGCCGGAGGAAGTGCCCCAGGCGGTGGACGCCGCCAACGCCTGCCCGGTAAGCGCCATCCGCACCGAGGCGTGAAAAAGAAGCCGTTCTGTCGGGGCCGCCCCCGGTGGAACGGCTTCTTTTCCTTCTCATTCTTTTGTGCTATACTATAGGATGTGAAATTATGGAACGGAGGACTGTATGCTATGCGCTTACTGGTCATTGACGGCAACAGCATTGCCAACCGCGCCTTTTTTGGCATCAAGCTGCTGACCACCAAGGACGGCCGCTATACCAATGCGATTTACGGCTTTTTGAATATCCTGCTCTCCCTGCTCAAGGAGTGCGAGCCCGACGAGGTGGCCGTGGCCTTTGACCTGAAGGCTCCCACCTTCCGCCACAAAATGTACGACGGCTACAAGGCCACCCGCCACGGCATGCCGGAGGAGCTGGCCCAGCAGATGCCGGTGCTCAAGGAGCTGCTGGCAGACCTGGGCTACCGCACCGTCACCGCCGAGGGCTGGGAGGCCGACGACATCCTGGGCACGCTGGCCGCTGCCTGCGCCGCCCGGCAGGATGACTGCTTCCTGGCCACCGGAGACCGCGACAGCCTGCAGCTGGTGAACGACACCACCACGGTGCTGCTGGCCGCCACCGTGATGGGCCGCAGCAAGACCGTGCCCATGGACGTGGACGCCATCCACGAAAAATACGGCATTGAGCCCAAACAGCTCATTGAGGTGAAGAGCCTGATGGGCGACACCTCCGACAACATCCCGGGCGTGAAGGGCATCGGCGAAAAGACCGCCCTGAGCCTGGTGCAGACCTTCGGCTCGCTGGAGGGCGTGTACGCCAACCTCGACGACAAGCGCATCAAGCCCAAGCAGCGGGAGCACCTCATGGAAGACAAGCCCATGGCCGAGCTGAGCCACACGCTGGGCACCATCCGCACCGATGCGCCCATCGACACGGCCGAGGGCAGCTACGCTGTGGGCGAGGGCAACAAGGCCGCCGCCGTGCGCCTGCTGCAGGAGCTGGAGATCCACTCGCTGATCCCGCGCTTCGGGCTGGACGGTGTGGCCCCGGAGGCCGCCCCGGAAGAGCAGGCCGTGGAGCTGCCGGAGGCAGAGCTTGCCGCCCTGCCCCTTGCCCCGTCCGGCCACTACCTGGTGGCCGCTCGCCCTGCCGTCACCGGCAAGCAGGGCAGCCGCAACGTGGTGCTGCAGCCGGAAAGCTGGTACGCCGTGCAGGACACCACCGTCTACCCGTTGGAGGACGCCGACCTGCTCCGTCTGCTGGACAACGCCGACGTCACACTGGACGTGTTCAATTCGGCTCCCCTGTACGCCAGAGCCATGGCCGCAGGCGGCTGGGGCAGCAGCATCCGGTGGGACGGCAAGCTGGCCGCCTACCTGCTGGATGCCTCGGCGTCCAAGTATCAGGTGGGAGAGCTGGTGCCCAGCTACAAGGCCGCTGCGGCCTTCACCTGCGCCGACTACCCGGACGCCGGACGTCTGGCCGACCTGTTTGCCAAAATGAAAGCCGAGATCACCGCCTGCGGCGAGGATGCCCTGTACAACGACATTGAGTTCCCGCTGGCGCAGGTGCTGGCGGACATGACCCGCATCGGCGTGCTGGTGGACCGGGACGGCATCGAGCAGTTCGGCGTGCGGATGCGCACCGAGCTGGAACAGGTGCTGGCCCGCATCCACATGGAGACCGGCAGCACCAGCTTCAACCCCAACAGCCCCAAGCAGCTGGGCGAGATGCTGTTCGACACCATGGGCCTGCCCCATGGCAAAAAGACCCAGCGCGGCTGGTCCACCGACGCCGAAACGCTGGAGAGCCTGCGGGAGTACCCGCTGGTAGAGGACGTTTTGCAGTACCGCGCGTACCAGAAGCTGAACTCCACCTATGTGGAGGGCCTGCTCAAGGTCATCGGCGAAGATGGGCGCATCCACTCCACCTTCAACCAGACCGAGGCCCGTACCGGGCGGCTCTCCTCCGACAACCCCAACCTGCAGAACATCCCCATCCGCACCGAGCTGGGCAGCCAGTTGCGGGCCTACTTCATCGCAAAGCCGGGCTGTGTGCTGGTGGACGCCGACTACAGCCAGATCGAGCTGCGCATCCTGGCCCACATCACCGGTGACGAACACATGCAGCAGGCCTTCCTGAACGGGGAGGACATCCACCGCAGCACCGCCGCCAAAATTTACGGCATCCCCCAGAGCGAGGTGACCCCCCGGCTGCGTTCCAGCGCCAAGGCCATCAACTTTGGCATCATGTACGGCAAGGGTGCCTACAGCCTGGCCAAGGACATCGGGGTGAGCGTCAAGGAAGCAGATGCCTTCCTCAAAAACTATCTGGCCGCCTTCCCCAATGTGAGCGGCTATATGGACAAGACCATCGCCGACGCCAAGGCGAACGGCTATGTATCCACCCTGTTCGGCCGCCGCCGGGCGCTGCCGGAGCTGGCAAGCTCCAACTTCAACGTGCGTTCCAGCGGTGAGCGCATGGCACGCAACACCCCCATTCAGGGCACGGCGGCCGACGTGATCAAGCTGGCCATGGTGCGGGTGTGGAAGCGCCTGCGGGACGAAAAAATGGAAAGCCGCCTGATCCTCACCGTCCACGACGAACTGATCGTGGAAGCCCCGGAAGCGGAAGCCGAAAAGGCTGCGCAGATCCTGCGGGAGGAGATGGAGGGCTGCGTGCAGTACGCCGTGCCCCTCAGCACCGATGTGCACGCAGGCAAAAACTGGCTGGAGGCCCATTGAACATGATCGTTTTAGGAATCGAATCCACCTGCGACGAGACCGCCGCAGCTCTGGTGGAGGACGGCCGGCATCTGCTGAGCAACGTCATCTCCACCAGCGTGAAAGAACAGGCGCTGTACGGCGGCGTGGTGCCGGAGATCGCCAGCCGCCGCCACTGTGAGTTCATCAGCGCCACCGTCAAAAAGGCCCTGCTGGACGCAGGCAAGACCATGGACGACGTGGACGCCGTGGCCGTCACCTTTGCGCCGGGCCTCATCGGCGCGGTGCTGGTGGGCGTGAACTTTGCCAAGGGGCTGGCCTACTCGGCAGGCAAGCCTCTGGTGCCGGTGCACCACCTGCGGGGCCACATCGCCGCGCTCTACCTGACCCACCCGGAACTGAAACCGCCGTTCCTCTGCCTGGTGGCCTCCGGCGGGCACAGCCACATCGTGGAGGTGCAGGACTACACCCACTACCACATTCTGGGCCACACGGTGGACGATGCCGCCGGAGAAGCCTTTGACAAGGTGGCCCGCACCCTGGGTCTGCCCTACCCCGGCGGGCCGAGTGTGGCCAACGCCGCCAAGACCGGCGATCCCAAGGCCTACCGCCTGCCGGTGCCCCATGTGGAGGGCAAGTACAACGTGAGCTTCTCCGGCCTGAAAACCGCCGTGCTCAACGAGGTGAACAAGGCCCAGATGAAGGGCGAAACGGTCAACGTGCCGGACCTTGCCGCCAGCTTCCAGGAGCGCATTGCGGGCATTCTGGCCGAAAAACTGCTGCTGGCTGCCGCCGACACCGGTGCAAAGCAGGTGTGTCTGGCAGGCGGTGTGGCCGCAAACGGCCGTCTGCGCCAGCTGGTGAACGACGGTGCCCAGAAGCTGGGGGCCAAGGTCTACCTGCCGGAGCTGAAGTTCTGCGGCGACAACGGTGCCATGATCGCCGCACAGGGCTACTACCAGTACATCGCGGGCCACACCGCCGGGCTGGAGCTCAACGGCCTGCCCACCCTGCCCATTGATTACGAATAAAAACCAAAAAAGCCCCCTCTCAGGCGCTGCGCGCCAAACTCCTTCCGCCTCACTTCGTTCGGCACCTCCCTCTCAGAGGGAGGCTTTCGCGCGGCGATGAACCTTGCTGTAACACGATAAAGTTTCCCCCCTGTCAAAGGCTCCCTCCTTGAGGGAGCTGGCACGGCGTGAGCCGTGACTGAGGGAGTTTTAGGAGGTACTCACCATGCCCGAAACCAATCCCATCCTGCAAAGCCTGTATGCCCGCAAGTCTGTGCGGGTGTTTGAAGAAAAAGCCATCCCGGCCGGAATGAAGCAGGCCATTCTGGAAGCTGCCACGCAGGCCCCCTCTGCGGGCTGCCAGCAGCTGTACACCATTCTGGACATCACCGACCCGGCCCTGAAGGCCGCGCTGGCCGACAGCTGCGACCATCAGCCTTTCATTGCCAAGGCCCCGCTGGTGCTGGTGTTCTGCGCCGACTGCCGCAAGTGGTACGACGCCTACAAGGAAGCGGGCTGCACGCCCCGCACGCCGGGCGTGGGCGACCTGATGCTGGCTGTCACCGACACCGCCATTGCCGCCCAGAACGCCGTGGTGGCCGCCGAAAGCTTTGGCATCGGCTCGTGCTACATCGGCGATATCATGGAAAACTGCGACACCCAGCGCAGCCTGCTGCACCTGCCGGACTATGTGTTCCCAGCGGTGATGCTGGTGTTCGGCTGGCCCACCCAGCAGCAGAAGGACCGCCCGAAGCCCCAGCGCTGCGCCATGGAGCATATCGTGCACGAAAACGGCTACCGCACCATGGACGGTGCCGAGCTGCGCGACACCTTCGGCTACAAGGCCAGCACCTCCGGTTTTGATGCGTGGTGCACGGCCTTCCACAACCGCAAGTACGACTCCGGCTTTGCCCGCGAGATGAGCCGCTCGGTGGCGGAGTACTTAGAGCAGTACAAGTAACGCATAAAAAAAGCAGGGAGCTTGTCCATCCGGACAGGCTCCCTGTTCTTTTACTTGAAATATTCCTGTGCGCGCTGCGCGGCGTTGTTGATGCAGTCCCGCAGCTCGTCCAGCGTATCGAACTTCTTGCTGGGGCTCAGGTAGGCGTGGAACTCCACCACCGGGTCGGTGCCGTACAGGTCACCGGAAAAGCCGGGGATGAAGGTCTCGCAGGTCACCTTGGTGGCGTCGTCGTTCACGGTGGGGCGGCTGCCCAGACCGGTGGCCGAAGGATACCAGGTGCCGTTCACCAGCGTGCGGGTGATATAGATGCCGCTGCGGGGCATCTGGAAGCCCTGGGGGTACAGCTGGTTGATGGTGGGCACCCCCAGCGTGTGGCCCAGGCCCGCGCCGTGCTGCACCGCAAAGCGGATGGCGTAGGGCATGCCCAGCATGGCGTTGGCCGCCGGGATGTCGCCGCCCTCCAGCGCGGTGCGGATGCGGGTGGAGGACACCGGCTTTTCCTCAAACTGTGCCATGGGCACCACCACCACTTCCACGCCCAGCGGAGCGCACAGCTTGCGCAGCAGCTCCGGCGTACCGGCGGCCTTGGCCCCGAAGGTGAAGTTCTCGCCGCAGAACAGGGCTTTTGCATGGCAGTTTTCCACGATGCTGCGTACGAACTGTTCCGGGCTGAGGCCCTTGATCTCCTCAAAGTCCGGCGTGAGGTAATACTCCACGCCCAGGCTGGCGATCAGCGCGTGCTTGTCCGCCGAGGACAGCAGGCGCTTGCCCTTCATTTTGTTGTCCACCGGCAGCCGGAAGGTAAACACCGCCGGGGCAGCCCCGTGGGCTCTGGCCCACTGCACCGCACCGTCGATGACGGCCCGGTGGCCGATGTGGATGCCGTCGAAGTAGCCCATGGCCACGGCGGTGCCCTGTGCGGGGTCTGCCAGCGGCAGCGGGACGAACTGTGAAATGATCTGCATGGGTATTGGTTTCCTTTTTCTTGTCAATTCCGTTCCACGAACAGTTTTTCCACCCGGAGCACGCCCCCGGTGATGTTGGCCAGCCCCAGGAACTGCCCGGCGGCATTGCGCACCCGGTAGCGGCCATCCGCTGCGGGGTAGCGGCTGGTGGGGCAGCCGTTGTACAGGTGCTGTTCCACCCAGGGCTCCACCACCAGCAGCGGCAGCGGGGTGAACACGCTTTCCACCGGCAGCATCAGCGCTTCCAGGGCCGCAGGCCCCTGCTCTTTCGCCGCAAGGATCTCTTCCAGCGTGTGGGCGTCGGCCTCGGTGTACAGCCCGGCGCAGGTGCGCCGCAGGGCGCTCATGGTGCCCTTCTGGCCCAGTGCGTCGGCAATGTCCTCCAGCAGGGTGCGGATGTAGGTGCCCTTGGAGCAGGTCACCTCCAGCACATATTCGTTTTCGGCGGGGCTGCCGCCGTAGGTGATGCTGTAGATCTCGATGGGGCGGGCCTTGCGCTCCACGGTCTTGCCCTCGCGGGCCAGCTTGTAAAGGGGCTGGCCGCCCACCTTGACCGCCGAGTACATGGGCGGCACCTGCATCTGTTTGCCCACGAACTGCGGCAGCACGGCCTGCAGTTCCCGCTCCCCTGCCGTGACGGGGGCCGTTTCCAGCACCGTGCCGGTGATGTCGCCGGTGTCGGTGCGCTGGCCCAGCCGCAGCACGGCGCGGTAAGCCTTGTCATGATCCAGCTGCAGGTCCACGGCCTTGCTGGCACCGCCGCAGAACACCGGCAGCACGCCGGTGGCCATGGGGTCCAGCGTGCCGCTGTGGCCCAGCTTGCGGGTGCCCAGCACGCCGCGCAGCTTTGCCACCACATCAAAACTGGTCCAGTCCATGGGCTTGTCCACGATCAGGATGCCCTGCATTTATGCGTCCTCCTGCGGTGCGTCCAGCTCGGCTTCCACCTCGGCCAGGATCGCATTCTTGGCGTTTTCCAGATTGCCCAGCAGCTCGCATCCGGCAGCGCGGTTGTGGCCGCCGCCGCCCAGACGCCGCGCAATGGCGCAGGCGTCCACACCCTTGGCGGTGCGCACGCTGATGCGGTAGCTACCGCCGGGCTGCTGACGCAGGGTCAGGCCCACCTTCACGCCCTCGATGCTGATCGGCAGGCTGGTCAGCTCTTCCAGGTCTGCCGGGTCCACGCCGGTCTGCTCGATCTCGTCCCGGGTGAGGTAGATCAGGGCGCAGCGGCCGTCCAGATAGTATTCCAGATGGTTGCGGGCGATGCGCTCGGCCTCCATGCGGGCCCGGGGCTTGGTGTCGAACAGCAGAGTGTTCAGCTCTTCCACATGGCAGCCCGCCTCGATGAGCTTTGCCGCCACAAGGTGGGTGTTGGCCGTGGTGGCCGAGAACCGGAAGCATCCGGTGTCGGTAGCCACGCCGGTGTACAGGCAGTCGGCAATGTGCGGGGTGATGTCCACCCCCATTTCCAGAATGACCCGGTACATCAGCTCTGCGGCCGCAGCGGCAGACCCGTCCAGCAGGGTAAAGTCGGCATAGCCGCTGTTGCCCGCGTGGTGGTCGATGCACAGATCGACATGGCGGCTGTAGCGGGGCACGCCGTTGCCCTCGCCAAACAGCTGCAGCCCGGCCACGTCCACGGCAACCACCGTTTCCGGCTCGAACTCGCCCTTGAACAGGTGCGCATTGGTAAAGGCATAGCGGGCCGGGATCGTGTCGGAGCAGAGCACCGCTGCATTCTTGTCCAGAGCTTTCAGGGCATAATACAGGGCGCTGCCGCAGCCGACGGTATCACCGTCCGGGTTTTTGTGGCACAGGATCAAAATGTTGTCGGCAGACTTCAGGCGCTGGGCCATCTGCTGCACACTCAACGGTTCCGTCATCCGATGTTCCATCCTTTCCGCAAGGCTGTAAAGTGTGTTTTACTCCTCGGTCTCCCCGGCTTCGGGCTGTGCCTCGGCCTCACCGCTGACGTTCAGGCTGCGCAGCAGCTCATTGATGTGGGCTGCATAGGCGGCACCGTCGTCCTCCACAAAGATGAACCGGGGTGCTTTGCGGATGTGCATCTTCTTGCTCACTTCGGTGCGCACATGACCGGCGGCGCGGTTCAGCGCCTCGATGGCAGGCTTGGGGCCGTCCGCGCGGCCCATCACACTCACATACACCTTGGCCACATCCAGGTCGGGGGTCACGTCCAGACGGGTGACGGTCAGCAGGCCGCCCTCCAGCCGCGGGTCCTTCAGACGCCCGATGATGGCAATGATCTCGCGCTTCATATCCTGCGCCAGACGGCCCATATTTTTCTGAGACATTCGGTTTCTCCTTTAAACAAACTTCTCTGGCATCGTTGCCGGTGCCAGAGAAATCCTCAAAAAATCTTAGTCGCGGTACTCTTCCATCTTGAAGGCCTCGTACACGTCGCCTTCCTTGACGTCGGCAAACTTCTCCAGGGTCACGCCGCACTCGTAGCCCTCGGCCACTTCCTTGGCGTCATCCTTGAAACGCTTCAGGGATGCGATCTCGTCCTCGGCAATGACGATGCCGTCACGGACCACACGGACCTTGCTGTCGCGGGTGATCTTGCCGCTGGTAACACGGCAGCCTGCAACGGTGCCCACGTTGGAGATCTTGTACACCTGACGGACCTGCAGCTCGCCCAGGGAGATCTCACGGAACTTGGGTGCCAGCATACCCTTCATAGCGTCGGTCACGTCGTTGATGGCGTCGTAGATGACGCGGTACATACGCATTTCCACCTTGGTGGCAGCAGCTTCTTCCTTGGCCACGTTGTCCGGGCGGACGTTGAAGCCGATGATGATGGCGTTGGAGGCATCGGCCAGGTCCACATCGGACTTGCTGATGGCACCGACACCGGCATGGATGACCCGCACCCGCACTTCGTCGTTGGAGATCTTCTCCAGGCTCTGCTTGACGGCCTCGGCAGAACCCTGCACGTCGGCCTTGACCACGATGGCCAGCTCCTTCATGTCGTTCTGTGCCATCTGGCTGAACAGGTTATCCAGGGTGACCTTCTGGAAGGAGGAGAACTGCTTCTCCTTGGCGGCAGCGATGCGCTGCTCAGCCAGCTCACGGGCCAGACGCTCGTCCTCAACAGCCTCGAACAGGTCGCCGGCCTCGGGTACGGCGGTCAGGCCGGTGATCTCCACAGGGGTGGAGGGGCCTGCATCGCTCAGCAGCTGGCCCTTGTCGTTCCGCATGGTACGCACGCGGCCCACGGCAGTACCGGCAATGATCACATCGCCAGAGTGCAGGGTGCCATTCTGCACCAGGATGGTGGCAATGGGGCCCTGGCCCTTGTCCAGACGGGCCTCGACCACCGCACCCTTGGCGCGGCGGTTGGGGTTGGCCTTGAGCTCCATGACCTCAGCTTCCAGCGCGATGCGCTCCAGCAGGTCGTTGATGCCCATGCCGGTCAGGGCAGACACCGGGATGCAGGCCACATCGCCGCCCCAGTCCTCGGTGATGATGCCGTACTTGGTCAGGCCTTCCATCACGCGCTCGGGGTTCGCGGTGGGCTTATCCATCTTGTTCATTGCCACGATGAGCTTGACGTTGGCAGCCTTGGCGTGGTTGATGGACTCGATGGTCTGGGGCATGATGCCGTCGTCGGCAGCCACCACCAGAACGGCGATATCGGTCATGTTGGCACCACGGGCACGCATGGAGGTGAATGCCTCATGGCCCGGGGTATCCAGGAAGGTGATCAGGCTGTCGTTGACCTTGACCTGATAGGCACCGATGGCCTGGGTGATGCCGCCGGCCTCGCCTGCGGTAACGTTGGTCTTGCGGATGGCGTCCAGGATGCTGGTCTTGCCGTGGTCAACGTGACCCATGACGCAGACGACCGGGGGACGCTCCACCAGATCCTCCTGCGAATCCTCTTCCTGGGTGAACAGGCGCTCCTCGATGGTCACATGCACCTCGTGCTCGACCTTTGCGTGGAACTCCTCCGCCAGCAGAGAAGCGGTATCAAAGTCGATCACGTCGTTGATGGCATGCATCTCGCCCATCTGCATGAACTTGGCAATGACCTTGCCGGCCTGCTGCTTCAGGCGGGCAGCCAGCTCGCCGACGGTGATCTCGTCGGGGATCAGCACCTTCAGCTGGGCGTTGCGGGCCTTTTCCAGCTGGATGCGCTGCAGGCGCTCGAACTCGGTCTCGCGCTTGCCCTTCTGGAACTGCTGGCGCTGGCGCTGGCCGCGCTGGGTGAACTTCTGCTTGTTGCCCTGCGGGGTGGGCTTGCGGCGGTTCTCGGTGTTCTTGGTGGAAGCCAGATCGTCGTAACGGGCATCGAAACGATCCACGTTCATGTCCACGGTGCGGGTGTCCACGGTCACCTGATTGTCCTCGCGGCGCACCGACACAGCCTGTGCCGGGGCAGTGGATGCCTTGGCACCGGTCTCACGAGCCAGCTCGCTGAGGGAAACGGTCTTTTCCTCACGCTTCTTGTGCTGCTCGTTCTTCTTGTCGCCGTGCTTGCTGCCGGCCTTTGCCTGCTGGTTCTGCTGGGCAGCGGGCTGTGCCTTCTGCTCCGGCTTCTTTTCAGCAGGCTTCTGGGCGGGCTTCTCCTCGGCCTTGGGAGCTTCCGGCTTCTTTTCCGTCTTCTTCTCCGCCTTCTTTTCGGCAGGCTTCGGCTCCTCCTTGGGGGCCTTGGCGCTGTTCAGGAACTCGTTCAGGTCGGTCACGCTGCTGTCCTTGCTGAACTTCTCCAGCAGGTAGTTCAGCTCGTTCTCTTCCAGATTGGAGCTGTTCTTCTTGCCGGTGCTGCCCATGGCAGCCAGCTCGTCCAGAACCTTCTTGGCAGAAAGGTTCAGGTCCTTTGCAAAATCACTCACTTTATATTTTACGGTCATTCGCTCATATCCTCCTCATTTTTGATTGCTCCGCAGTCCGACAGGCGGTCGAAGCAGAGCTTTGCGAGGTTGCGGTCGGTCACCGCATAAACAGCCACCGCCTTGCGGCTGATGTCGGCCAGCCGGTCCTGGGTCAGCGGCATGGTGATCACGTCCACCAGGTCGCCCACGGCGTAGTTCAGGCGCTGCACGGTCTTGGCGCTGGCGTCGGATGCGGTCATCACCAGCCAGGCCTTGCCCTTGACGCAGGCTTCCTCCACGGCGTCAAAGCCCATGGTCAGCGCACCGGCCTTGCGGCACAGGCTCACGGCCTGGAACAGGGCTTCTTCCGGGGCCAGCGCAGGTTTTGCGGGGGTGTTATTCTTTTTCGGCATTCCGGGCAGCCTCCTTTGCGGCTTCGGTCAGCTGGGCTTCCAGCGCCTCGTATACTTCGGCGGGAACCGGCTGCTCAAAGCAGCGCTCCAGCGCCTTCTTCTTTTTTGCCTTGGCCAGGCAGGCGGGGTCCGGGCAGAGGTATGCGCCGCGGCCCGGCTTTTTGCCCACCAGATCAATGCTGATCTCTCCGCTGGGTGCACGCACCACACGCACCAGCTCCTTTTTGGGGCGGCTGGTCATGCAGCCGATGCACTGGCGGGCAGGGATCTTTTTCTGTGCCATCCGGTTTCCCTCCTTTGGCATGCGGTGCCGGGCTTATTCGGCGTCGGCAGCTTCTTCCTTCTTCTTCGGCTCTTCGTCCTCGCCGTAGTAGCCGCTCTCCGGGCGGATATCAATGTTGTAGCCGGTCAGGCGTGCGCACAGGCGGGCGTTCTGGCCCTTGTTGCCAATGGCCAGGCTCAGCTGCTGGTCAGGCACGGTCACGCGGCAGGAGCGGGTCTCGCCGGGCAGCAGCTCCACCTTGACCACCTTGGCGGGGCTCAGGGCTGCGGAGATGAACTCGGAGACGTCCTCGCTCCACTTGACGATGTCGATCTTCTCGCCGCCCAGCTTCTCGACCACAGCGGCCACGCGGCTGCCGTGCTCGCCGATGCAGGCAGAGACGGGGTTGACGTTGGGGTCCTTGCTCCACACGGCCATCTTGGTGCGGGCACCGGCCTCGCGGCTGATGGCCTTGACCTCCACGGTGCCGTCAAAGATCTCGGGCACTTCCAGCTCAAACAGGCGCTTGACAAGGCCGGGGTGGGTGCGGCTGATCATGACGCGGGGGCCGCGCTCGGTGCTCACCACGTCCACAACATAGACCTGCAGGCTCTGGCCCTCGGTGTACACCTCGCCGGGCACCTGCTCGTTGCGGGGCAGGATGGCCTCGCCGCCCTTGCCCAGGTCCAGGGCCACGATGCCCTTCTCCGGGTCCACACGGGTGACGGTGGCCTGCACGATGTCGTGTGCGCGGGACTGGATCTCGCTCAGCTGCTGGCTGCGCTCGGCCTCGCGGATGCCCTGACGGATGACGTGCTTTGCGGTCTGGGCGGCAATGCGGCCAAAGTCCTTGGTCTTGAGCGGGGTGATGATGCGGTCGCCCACTTCGTAGGTCTTGCGGATCTTCTGGGCCTCGGTGATGCCGATCTCGGAGTGCTCGTCGTACCAGTCCTCGTCGGCCACCACGTCCTGGATCAGGGCCACATCGAAGCGGCCGGTATCGGGGTCGATGTCCACCTTGACGTGGTCCTCCTCGACCTCGTAGTTCTTCTTGACGGCAATGATGATGGCGGCCTTGATCTTCTCGATCAGGTACTCTGCGGTGATGCCGCGCTCGTGCTCCAGCATGGAGAGAGCTTCAAAAAATTCGTTGTTCGCTGCTGCCATTTTTCGGGTTCCTCCTGTAATTTACTCTCTATTATAAATCCGATCAGTCAAACAGATCTTCGTCGTCGCACAGCTGCACGCTGGATGCGGCGTTCACCTCAAAGGCCACGGGGCCGTTGTCGGTGTCCAGGGTCACGGTGGTGCCCTCGCGGCCGGTCAGGATGCCGGCCAGCTCGCGCACGCCGTCGGCGTTGGGGCGGATGAGCTTTGCCCGGATCTTCTGGCCCTTGAGCTGCTCGTAGTGCTCCGGGCGGGTCAGCTTGCGGCCCAGGCCGGGGCTGCCCACTTCCAGATAGTAGCTCTGGTCGATGGGGTCGGCCTCGTCCAGGATGGGGTCCAGTGCGTGGGAAACATCTGCGCAGGTATCGGTGTCCATGGTGCCGTCCTTGTCGATGAGGACGCGAAGATACCAGTCCGGCCCTTCCTTTTCAAAAACGACATCCCACAGGCGCAGGCCCATGCCCTCCACGGTGGGGCGGACAAGCGCTTCGACTCTCTGGGCGGTGTTGCCGCCAGACTGCTTCGCCATAAAAACCTCCTGACAAACAAGAAACGCGGACCTTGCGGCCCACGTTTCAGGTTAAACTATATCGTACTACTAGAATATAGCATACTCTTGCGCTTTATGCAAGCATTTTCTTGAATTTTTCGCATTTCCGGCCTTTTTACAGCACCCAGACGCCGTTCTGGAACAGCTGCACGGTGCGGCCGTCGCGGCATTTGCCGGTGATCTCGCTGTCCTCGGCACCGATCATCACGTCCTCGTGCAGGGAGGAGTGGTTCATGCCGCGTGCGTCCAGCTGCTCCCGGGTCAGGCCGGTGCCACCCACGGTGGTGCCGGGGTAGCTGTCGCCAAAGGCGATGTGGCAGGCGGCGTTCTCGTCAAACAGGGTGTTGTAGAACAGCTTGCCGCAGCGGTTGATGGGGCTGGAAGCGGGCACCAGTGCCACCTCGCCGATGTGGCGGGCGCCCTCGTCGGTGTCCAGCAGCTGGCCCAGCAGGTCGGCACCTTCCTCGGCACCGTGCTCCACCACCTTGCCATCCTTGAAGGTCACATGGAAGCCCTTGATGAGCTGGCCGTTGAACACATAGGGCTTGGTGCCGTACACGACGCCGTTCACCTTATCTTTATGGGGCGCGGTGAACACCTCCTCCGTGGGAATGTTGGGCAGGAAGGTGACCCCCTTCTCGTTCTTGCTCGCGGCGCTCTCCCACACGGCCTGGTCAGCGATGCCCACAGTCAGGTCGGTGCCGTTGCTGCTGGCAAAGTGCACGCTCTCCAGATCCAGGGCGTTCATCTTGTCCCGCAGAGCAGACAGCCGAGCCAGATGCTCCTGCCACTCGCCCACCGGGTCACCGCCGGTCACGCGGCAGGTGTCAAAGATCAGCTGCCACAGCGCCTCGATGGCGGCATCGGTGTCCAGCTCCGGGAACATCTTCTTGGCCCACGGCGCGGACGGGATGGCCGCGATGGACCACTGCACCCGGTCGTTCATGGTGTACTCGCGCCAGGGCTGCATGAAGGCGCGGTTGGCGCTGTTCACCCGGCTGATCTTGGCCCCGTCCAGCCCGGCAAACACCTCCGGGTCGTCGGCGATGAGGTGCAACACGCACACGCTGCCCTCGGTCTCGGCGTAGTCCAGATAGCGGCGCAGCTGCCAGCCCTTGTGGTCGGTCAGGGCCTCTTCGCTGCCCAGCTCCATGCGGGTGCGGGTGACGGCGTCGTCGGTCCAGTTCACCTGCACATCCCGCGCACCCGCCTCAAAGGCGCTGCGCACGCACAGCCGTGCCAGCGGGGCACCTTCCAGCGCACAGTTGATGATCAGCACCTGGCCCGGCTGGGGGTTGACCCCCACCCGGACGATGAAATCGGCATATTTCTTGAGAAGTTCGTCAAAGTTTTTCACAGCTAAACCCTCCTGTGGTGTAAAACATCTGCCCCCAGTATACCGCCCGGCGCGGGTTCTGTCCACCTCCCGGCGGAAAAAAAGCAGGCCGCCGGGGCAGGTTTCCCCTTTGATTTTTTGTCTTGATTTTTGGCAGAGAATCCGGTATAATAAATAATGTTCTGAACATCAGCCGGTGTGTCGGAATGGCAGACGAGGGGGACTCAAAATCCGTTTCGTGATTTTTCTTGTCTGTGCAAGAAATTCACGAGTATTCGTTGAATTTTGAAAGTTTGTCGAAGCAGGATTTCTTACATCCCTCCTGAACATCCCTCCAATCTTCAGAAACCGGTACTAATGTCTCAAAATTGAATATAAGCCGATGTGGCGGAATGGCAGACGCAAACGACTCAAAATCGTTCGGGAAACCATGTGGGTTCGAGTCCCACCATCGGCACTTCATCATAAAACAGCTTAGGATCGAAAGATTTTGGGCTGTTTTTCTTTTTTGCCCATTTTTTATACTTTGGCGTTTTCTGGGAAGATATTGACGATTGCATTCGCCGAAGATACCTTACTGGAGAAATCCAGATGTGTATAAATGTTGCTTGTCGTGCTGATGTCGCTGTGCCCCAGCCACTCCTGAATCTCCTTCAGGCTCACGCCATTGGCATAGAGCAGACTGGCGCAGCTATGGCGCAGATCGTGAAAGCGGATACGCTTCATCTGGTGTGCGACCAGAAAATCCGGGAAATGTTGGCTCAGGAAATCGGGCCGAATCCGTTTTCCCATCGGGTCTACATAGATATAGTCAAGATAATCGGTGCAATAGCTTTTGCCGCAGACCTTCCGATTCTGCTCCTGCTCCTTTTTCATTTTATTGAGCATCTGCTCACAGGCAGGGATTAGGGGAAGTGTCCGGCAGCTCGACTTTGTTTTTGTCTTATCTCGTGCGATTTCTGTTAGCGTTCCGTTGACCTTTGCGGTCACAACCGTATGCTGAATGCTGATTTTCTTGTTTTCAAAGTCAATGGCATCCCATTTCAAGCCAACAACTTCACTGCGCCGCAGGCCGTAGAATGCAGCCATGATAACGCCAAACTCCGAAGGGTCACCTTGAATCGCTTTGAAAAGCTGCTCCAGTTCTTCACCGCTGTAAATCTCCGACTTGAACTTTTCCTTACGAGGACGTTCAACGCGATCTGCCGGGTTGGAACGGATCATGCCGATTTGAAAAGCGTACTGCAAGCATTTGCGGATGTTGGCGTGATAGTGAATGACGGTGTTTGCCGTAAGGCCACGATCCAACTCATGCTGGTAGAAGTCTTGGATGTATTTGGGATGCTGTTCCATATCCTGCAATGTATAGTGGAGCGGTTCAAAATATGGGACGATCTTGTGAACGATTGCTCTTTCATAGCTGGTATAGGTTGTGATTTCCACTCGTGACTTCATCATTTTCAACCAGTCCGTGATGAAGTCGGTGAAAAGTACCGGGGAGTTATCAAGGCAGGGGTCAACTTCTTTGATGGGGCTGACCTTCAGCCAATTATTGTCAACGGCATATTGTAGGGCATCGGTCAACTCCTTGTGCCAATCCAGAAGCTGCTGTACACTGGCCTCCTCCTGCTGACGCTCATAGCGGAAGAACGTTTCCAGATCGCGCGGAGAGAGTGCTTTCAAAGACAGCCGCTTCTTTTCAAAGTATGGGACAACTACTCTTCCCAGATCATAAGCATATCTGCCATAGGTTTCGGGCGGAAGGTTCATCACGCTTTCCCGAAGCCAGCGGTTCAGATATTCCGATACCGGCAGGTCGGAAACCTGCTGCATCGTTTCAGGGTTAAACTCTTTTTGTGTTTTACGCAACAGAGATTCAGCTCTTTTTTTGTTTCCTTTAACAGGAAGTCCTGTGCTGATGGATTTGGTTCTGCGCTTTCCATCTGTGTCTTTCCAGCTCAGAATCATCTGATACATACCGTTTTGTTCTCTTAAATGTCCGGCCACATTTGTCATAGTTATGCTCCTTTCTGTTCGCAGCCAAACGTCCTTTGCTTAGGCATCATAAGTTTAGAAGATTCTGGAGTGTTTTGCAAGGATGGCACAAGGGAGTTTGAAAGGTGCATCCCTCCAAGTTGCCGATCCTGATCGAGCAGGTACTCTACCACGCAGAGTTTTGGTATCTTATAGCTGCGTCCTACACGCGCCGAGTGGATCTTATTCTGCTTGACCAACAGATACGCATTCTTCCGGCAGATGCCAAGCATTTCCTGAAGATGCTCCACCGTCACCACATCCGGGTAGTCCTTGAACATCGTCAGATACCTCTCCGTCTTTCGGTCAGGCTCTTCCTGAATCAAAGTGCAGGCTGCGATCTCGCTCATTCCTGTCCTCTCTTTCTAGTTCAATATGTCGATTATTCAGCAGAAAATACTATATGTAAAGTGTGATGGTCTTTTTCGGGGACCATCTCACTTGCCAAAGGAGATATTTGAGCTTAGAACTTCATCGGCAGTGCGTCTTTCCTGCACTTGCCGTTGTAGGTGGTGTAGATGGGGTAAACGTACCGCCGCCAGCCCGGAAGCTTGGCGGGGTTATCCCGGCTGACACGGTAGAGCTCCATGGGATGGACGCCGCTCAGCGCACGGACAAGCCGCTCCTCGCTGTACTGCCCATGATACAGCTGCACAAAGTACATCACGCCCCGCAGGACAGCCGCCCGGAAGGAATCCGGTTTGCCCTCCCACGCTTCCACGATGTGCCGCAGAGCTTCGCAGTAGATCTCTTCGCCCAGCTGGTCGTACAGCTTCAGCGCCGTGCCCACGCAGCCGATGCGGTAGTCGCTCAGCTGCATATTGTCGTAGTTGAGGGAAAGCCCCGCCCGGTTAGTGGCTGCGACAAACGCCTTGGAAGGCGCATCGCCGCCCACCACCTTGGCGCGCAGCTTGATGCCCGCCGACAGGGGTGCGGCGTGACCGTTCTGCTCGGCAAAGAGCAGGGCTTCCTGCTCCATCGTCAGACCGGTGTAGACCTTGCAGAGGATCGGGCGGTCCTCGCCGCCGTTGAGGAGGATGCAGCCCTCGATGGTGTGCTGCCCATCCATTACATAGTACCTGCCGTTGCGGAAGCTGACCTTCGGCTCGTTAACGATGTACTCGTTGAAGTCCCTTGCAATCAGCTCCACCCTCTTGCGCTCTACGCCCCGCTGGTAGATCTCGCGGGGATAGATCAGCTTGCTGCTGTGGATGACCGAAAGCTGGTACGGCGGGTTGATACCAATGAAAGTATTGTTGTCGTTCAGGCGCATCGCATTTCCTCCTTGATTCTCCAAATGTACTTCTCGGCTTCCTCTAAGATCTCAGTCACCTGCTGCTTCCGCTTCGGGCTGGTGAGCAGGCTGGGATTGAAGGTGAAGCTATATTCGAGCCGCTGGATCATGGCATGAACCGCGGATTGCAGTTCGGTGTACAGCATCATTTCCTCGATGCTTCCGGCGTTCTCAAAGGACGACCGGATGGGCGTATAGGGGTAGACAGGCGGTTTGCCATCCACCACCTCAGGCGGCGCATAAACCGCCGTAGAGCGCCGGATAGGCTCTATCTGCTGGATGCTGCCCATAGGGTTCAGCGCAAGGCTGATGCGAACCGCATCATCCACCCGGCGCATCTCCTCTGGGGTCAGATGCCCCAGATACTTCAGTGCCCGGCTTTTGTCGATGGTGAAGATCTGCTCTGCCTGCACAACGGACGGCATATTCAACCCTGCGTTTTCCAACAGGCAGTGGGTCGGCTGGTTTACTTTCTTTTCCGCCTTGCTTGTCATGGTCGCAACGATCAGGGTCGGAGAGTGATAATTGCCCACGTCATTCTGAAGAATGACCGCCGGGCGGTCACCGTGCTGTTCCGAGCCGGTGCTCGCCCCGAAATGGGTGAAGAAGATGTCTCCGCGTTGGAATTTCCAGTTTTGCTGCAAAATTGTACCTCCATGTTGTTATGTGCAAAGCCCGCTGCCGGATGTTCCGCAGCGGGCTTCGTTCAAGGTATGGTGGTATGGTTGGGTCAGCGGTGCATGACCACATAATCATAGCCGCGCCGCATCTGGCAGACGGTGCATGTGTCCATGCTCCGGTCTGGGCTGGGTACAAGCGCGATTTTGAAAGCCTTTGCATCCACAAAGTGCCGCAGACAGGTACCGCAGAGAGTTCGGATGGACTTGACCATCTCAGGGGTCAGCTCCATCTCCTCGTAGATCTCCTGCTCGCGCACCGTGGGGTTCAACTCGTCCATAAAAGTGTCCTCCTATGTATCAAAAGTGAATATTCGGATAAAGAATAAATTGGGATACGTAAAAAACGGGAACTACCGGATGCGCAAAAACGTACCCGGCAGTTCCCGGATCAATATGATTAAAGGTCTCGCATATTCGCCCTCGGCCCCCTGCGAGTGGGGCATGAACATCTGGCAGCGGACTTGTACCGCTTCATTGGCATTTCAGCCACCCCGTCTGCTTTGTGACCGGGCCGCGAATTACGGAAGTATCATTATCGGAGTACCAGATGACGGAACTATTCAGTTTTCAAGGTGCGCGAGATCGGACGCTTTGCCCTGCGGTGAGTGCCGCTTGGGAAATTGTCCCTTCACTTACGAGCCATCGAGAAGGGGCAAATTGTTACCTGAAAAAGAAAATAGTTCAAAAGTTCTTCAAAAACATAGTCATTCGCTCGATTCGCTTATGAATCGTAATCCTTTTGGATTCCAAGGCACTTGCAATCTCGGACTCGGTGTACCCGGCATAGACATAGAGCGTAAGGATTTTGAGATCAAGTTCCGATAAGCTTTCAAGAGCAGCCAGCAACCGCTCATTCTCGATTTCGCCGATCCATCCAAAGCGGCTCTTGGTTTCGTGGTAGGTATCTGTTACCGTGATCGCAGCCTCATATTGCTTAAGATCTGCTGCTTTCCTTGCGTCAACGTCATCTTCGCCATCACAGACTGCCACCGTGCTGGCATCATAGGCGCGTTCACTGTTCAGGACGCCTAAATCAAACTCATACATCGCCTGAATTGCCTCTTCGCTCATTCCGGCTTCGCGGTACTGCACACGAAGTTGCTCCCATTTTGCGTTCAGCTTGCGACGTTCATTACCATTATTGAAACTCATGTGTAACCTCCAAATTTTCGATAAAGCGTAAAAAGTCGAAAATTTGGAAGGCTACGGATATTTCGCCGCTTGGGGCATCCACAAAAAACGGACAAACATAAAGCCTGCTCCTTTTTACGGGAGCAGGCTTCCTGAAGGCTAAAAAATAGCCGGACAACCAACTAACAGAGCGGTTCTAAAAGCAGAATCACTCTATCAGCTGTTGCCCGGCTATTTGGTGCACGTTTCATACATTGCCTTGCGGCAATGGCCCGTTGCTCGGTGACGAACAGTCCATATTCAGGGTGCAATGCACCCGATTTTTGAAATTGTGTTTTGTCTAAAAAGTCAGCGCCTGCGGTAGGCTAAGTCAACGGTTGCTACGTTGCCGCACTTGAGGCACTTTATGCTGATAGAGCCTGAACAGCTCTCAGTTTTTTGGTAGAGCTTGTGTCCGCAAACCGGACAAAACCTCCAGCCAATGCTGAATTGTGCCTGCTGTATATTGTTCAGCGGTTTACTCTTAAAAGAGCGATTATTTGACCAAGTCATATTATTCTCCAAATCGAATGACGTCTAATGGGTGGCAGTGGATGGGTTTGCCGTTGATGACCTGCATCTGCTGTAGTCTGATCCTGATAGCAGACCACGATACTCCCATCCGCGCAGCCATCTCCAGAATTTTTTCATAGTTCGGGTCCGATGCGGATTTGTACAGAATTCCACTTGGCAGGCACAGCGCTGCACGTTCTATTTCGGCGTTGACCAGAAATGTTGGCATCAGCAGCTCCGCTGCAAGGGTGTTCGCCTGCCATTCTTCCCATGAGGGCTGTCCGTTTCGTTCCCGATAGGCAATGTGCCCACGGCACTTGACTGCTTTTCCGTAGTCGTTCGGAAACTGGTCAGCCAGAATATGATGTGCCGCTTCATGCGCTATCGTGAAATTCCGGCATCCGGTGCAGCTGTCTGCCGCAAGGGCGGAATCGATTATGACGTCCCTCGGCATGAACACCTCTACAAGCTTTGTTCCGTCCCCCAAGGTTACGGTAAAACCGCATTTCTGGAAAACAGTCAGCCCTAGGACACTGCCATCGCTGCATAGTGGCAGCATTTTCACATTCAGTCCAAGAACAGAACTTGCGAACCGTTCCGGGTCAATGGGTTCTGGAGCATCCCTGCTAATTCCGAAACAGTTATAGTACTGCTCGATATACCTGTCCGCTATGTGCGAAAGGTCTGTGCGGGATAAGTATCTTGCCATTACGAAGCACAGCTTTCCGGCACGGAGCAGTAGGCTTCCACGAACCACTTGCCCTGTTCAAGCCAAAGATTCCGCTTCTGACCGCAAATCAGGCAGGTGAAGCAGTGACCTTTTCCGCCTAGGCGTGATGTCCCGTGTTTGACTGCCAAGACACGATCAATTCCATAAGTGTGAGCCTTGTCATAGTTTATGGCAAGAGGGCGGATCTTGCCATCAGGAGTAAAACGAACGTCCACTTCGACGTATCTTTTCTCACGGCGAAGGTTGTAATCACCACACATCAGAACCCCTCCTTTTACAGGTTTGTCAGAACACAGTGTGCATTACTTGCGAATCATACTGCGTGCCACGAGCTGCTTTTCGCTCAACACCGGAACGGACACTGTATGTTTTTTCCACTCATCCATAGAGCAGGTCACTGCTTTGCACAGACGGCATTTTGTCCAGCCACCGGTTTCATCAAGATCCACATCATAATTCATGGTTCCGCACATCGGGCATCTTACATTTTCTTTTCTCATAGTATCACCTCGCAAAAAAACGCCAAACAAACACAATCCCACACAGAAACAACACCAAAAGGCTGTTATTCGTGGATTTGGTTCGATTATACACCCACTTTATGGAGATGTCAATTACGCATTTGTCGCCATTTTAGAGATTTCTTGTTGATTTCTTATATTTTCTATACTATAATAGAGCTACCGGATCACAAAGGAGTGTTCTTGTTATGAAAAAGAAAAACACGCTCACCAAAATGCACATAGCCCCCGCTATAGTACGCTATGATGCAGTCGCTGCGAGGGACAGTAATGAGGTTGGTCTGATTCTCGCAGGCATACGAAAAAGGAATGGCTATTCACTCGTAGCATTCTCTGAACTTCTCCGTCACTATGGCGTCGATGTCAGTGACAAGGGAATCAACAAATGGGAAAAAGGTTACACCACCCCCAGCATCTATCAACTAGTTGCAATCTGCTACGCATTGAACATCAAAGAGGGACCTTCCTACTTTACGAGGAACTTTCAGAAGCCCGCCCTTCTAAATGACATAGGACAAAAAAAAGTTGCCGAGTACGAAATGGACTTGATTGCATCCCGGCGCTATCAGCCAGATACAGAAGAGCCTGCGGAAATCGACTATATAGTGATGCCTGTATCAGACCTACCGGTATCGGCCGGTCTAGGAGCTTTTCTTGAAGGTGAAATGTTCCAGCGGATACAGGTGCCTGCCAGCAGTGTTCCGGCAGGGGCTGAGTTCGGGATATACGTTAGTGGTGACAGTATGGAGCCACGTTATCATGACGGACAAATCGTATGGGTGAAGCGCTGCGAAGAACTTGAATGCGGGGATATCGGGATATTCGTATATGATGGTTGCGGATATCTAAAAAAATACGATGAACATATCCCAGACAAGTCCCAAGCAGAGTTCCTTACCGACAGCTATGGTGTGGTGCACAACCAACCGGCTTTGGTCTCTCTTAACACCAAATATTCGCCGATCCTTATATCTCCAGAGCAAAGATTCGAAATTGTTGGAAAGGTTTTGAACTAAAAAGATGGGAGGGATTTTCGTGGATACGATCAAGCGTGTTCAGGATTTGATGCAAGAGCGTGATATGAATCTGTGTGTGTTGGCAAAAAAATGTGGAATATCGTACTCCACGATTCAAACCACCGCTCGTCGGGGAGGTCAGTTAAGCGTAGAGACGATTGAAAGGATCTGTCAGGGCTTGGAAATTACCTTAAAAGACTTCTTCGATTCCTCATACTTGTAAATATGGAGGCAGCAAAAAAGCCGTTCGCCACGCTGGAGAACCTGCGCGGTGAGCGGCTTTAATGTTGCTTCTATTTATCCTTTGGCACTCTCCAGATAAACGCTAGGTGAGCAGCCACTGCTTGCCTTTTCGGAGGCGTGTTTCCTTTCGCTCAGCCTTCGTCAATTCCTTTTTCTTTGCCATTTGCGGAATCTCCCGGATTTTTTCCTGATGACTTTAAGTTGCGCTTTTTCGGTGCTGTCAGCTCATAGCTCAAAGAAAGCAGATCTTTAATAGCATCATCCAGTTCCGGTTTGCCAAGCTGAATACTGAGCCATTTTTCCTTGTTCATGTGATAGGCCGGAAAATAGCCGTCCTGCCTGCGAAGAGAGCCGATCAGCAGCGGATCGCTTTTCACATTAAGGACATCAACGATGCCTGCCTTCGGCAGTCCCAACTTATCAGCTGATACTTCCAGAACTACACCATACCATTTATTATTGTCGTTGTGCCGCAGCACAGCATTCCAGTCATGCCAGGGATATTCCGGCTCTGTGCCGTACTGTTGGCGTATCCATGTAAATAATTCTTGTCGTGTCATCTCTTAAGTTAATTTTTTACGATAAAATCTTGTACGCTTAGATAAAATTAGTATAATACTTTTATTCTCTTATTCTCTGTATTTTGAAGGGGTAAATCCATAATACCTTTTGAATATTTCAATCAATCTACTGGGGTTGGAGTATCCAACAATTCTTGAAATTTCCGCAATGGTGAGGTCGGTCTGAATAAGCATGTGCTCGGCTACAGAGATCCTTTTCCTCTGAATGTATTCGGTAATGGACATATTATAAACTGACTTAAATAGCTTTTTCATCTTGCTTTCACTCATACATGCAATGGTGGAAAGCGTCTGTAATGTAATATTAAAACTGTAATGTTCATCCATGTAATGCGTTAGTTCATCTAATGCCTGTAAATCTGTTTCGTTGATGGATCGGGCATTCTCTTCATTTAGTCTGTTTTCTTTCAAATAAGAAGCAAGAATCGAGATGATTTCATATATTTTGGCTTCTACTGTAATTCTGGACGCTTTCATGGAAAGCAGATACTCATATAGGCTTTGCATAGCACGATTGACATTTGGTAAATAGAATTTCCCTTTTTCTTTGAAGAAATCAGAAAAGTTCACTTCAAGATCACCGGAAATTTCCTGGAGATACTGATCAATAAATTCCTGGTCAAACTGCACAGTAATACATCTTAATGGAATCTGAGGATGATAAATAGCTTTGTACTTTTCAGATGGTTCATAACAGCGCAATGTATTCGGAGAAACATTTTGATACGGATAAAATTCATCTCCTGCGCCACTAATATAGAGAGCAAGTACATATCCAGGCCCAATATGTTCTCCAACCACGGTTTCCTGATTAAATCGTATGTCTGTCACTGTAATGACGAAATCGTGGTGAACCTCATTCGTCCATTGAAATCCGATTCCATATTTCTGATTGATCTTATAATATGTTCCGTACTCTATTGGATTCTTTATCGATTCAATAAAGAAATCCTCTCGTTTAACTTCTATCATTGGCCCCTCCAAAGATACCTCGGTTAGATTTGTTAGTACCTTGTTCAGACTTTATATCTGTTTTGCCCTTTACAGTTATCCGCAACTAATTATAATAAAAGAGCAGATGTCTGTCAAACCATTTTTTAGCAAAAAGGAGGCTCGGATTTGAAGTCAATTCGTTGTTTATATAAAAAACTGTTGCAATATGTCCCGGATAAAAGAATTTGGGCATATTCTTCTATGGCATTGTCTGCCGCTGCCGTCTGCTCATATATGGGAGCTTATTGGTTTCTCTGGCAATGCATTGTGTCCATTCTGGTTATCCCCGCATATGAGAAGGCCATGTATGATGCAATTATCGTAGTCGCACTTATGATTTTACGAGGCATCCTCAACATTGCATCGGCAACGTGTTCCCACTATTTAGGCTTCCGGCTTGAAACAAACTTAAGAAAAAATGGGCTTCATAAATTATTGGATGCCTCTTCTTCCTTTTTTGACCACAACAGTTCTGGAGAGATTCGAAAAGTTATTGATGATAACGCAGCAGAAACACACAAAACAGTGGCCCATTTGATTCCAGACAACATTACTGCTGTTATGACGCCGGTATTAATGTTTGTGCTGATGTTTGCAATTGATTACCGCCTTGGTATTCTCTTGATCCTTATAACTGTAATTGGTGTTCTTCAGTATCGTAAAATGTCCGGTGGTACTGAATTTCTGTCTGGCTATTCAGCGGCACTTCAAAAGATGAGTGCGGCAACAGTAGAATATGTCAGAGGAATGCAGATCATAAAAATCTTCGGTGTAACTGTACAGTATTACAAAACTCTGATTGACTCGATCAAGGAGTACAAACAGTACGTCTATCAGTATAGCCTCAGTTGTAAGAATCCCTATGTTGGATTCCAGGTTCTGTTCAACGTGTTTTATGCTTTTGCCGTACCAGCCGCAGTTGTACTCATCAGCTATGGAGAACCTGCCATGCTGATCTTGGCAAAGATTGTTTTCTTTGCAGTATTCTCCGGAGCTGTATTTACTTCTTTCACATCGATTATGTTTACGGGGCAGGATAACTTTGGCGCACAAAATACGCTGAATCAGCTTGATGAGCTGACTGCTTCAATGGATCAGGCAAAGCTTCCGCATGGAAGCGAAGAGAACTTCCAAAATTTCGATATTGAATTTCGTCATGTTGACTTTAAATATGATGACACCTTCGTGCTGAAGAATTTTAACCTGACACTGCATCAGAATAAAACTTATGCGCTTATCGGGTCTTCCGGCGGAGGAAAATCTACCATTGCAAAGCTGATTTCAGGATTTTATCCTGTTGATGGCGGCGAGATTCTGATTGGTGGAAAGAACATTCAGAGTTATTCTGAAAAAGCTCTCATCCAGAACATAGCATTTGTCTTCCAGCACAGTCAATTACTGAAGACCTCAATTTACGAAAATGTCCGAATCGGAAATTCTCAGGCAACACGGCAGCAGATTATGGATGCACTTGACGCAGCGAACTGCACATCTATTCTTGACAAATTCTCCCAGCGAGAGATGACCGTCATCGGGGCAAAGGGCGTATACCTTTCCGGTGGCGAGGTGCAGAGGATCGCCATTGCAAGGGCTATTCTAAAGAATGCGAATATCATCATTATGGATGAGGCATCTGCAGCTGCAGATCCGGAAAACGAATACGAGTTGCAGCAGGCTTTCCAAAAACTGATGAGAGGCAAAACAGTTATCATGATTGCACACAGGCTGTCCTCTATTCAGAATGTAGACCAGATCCTGTTTGTCCAGAATGGAAAAGTTGTGGAACAAGGAACCCACAATGAGCTGATGGCCTACAATGGACGTTATAAAGATTTTCAGGATGTATACTGCAAGGCAAATCAGTGGAGGTTGGCATGATGAAGACATATCTAAAAAATGCCTTCCAGCTTAGTGATTCGGGTGCGAAAGGCCTTGTAAAATCAATCTGGTCATTCTTCCTCTATTATGTCTCTTTTGTACCGCCGATGATTTGTGTTTTTCTGTTTGCAGACAGGCTGCTGCATGGAAACACCGGGAAACCGGTGGTATATCTCCTGTTTATGCTGGTAGCGACCCTGGTGATGTACTTAGTTATTAACTATAACTATAAAACGACCTATGATGAAACCTACCAGGAATCTGCAAATTTAAGAATTGATTTGGCGGAACAGCTTTCCAAGCTGCCCCTATCCTATTTTTCAAAGCACAATTTGTCTGACCTTGCTCAAACAATCATGGCAGATGTGGCTTCGATTGAGCATGCTTTTGCGAACGCAGTGGCTAATACCATAGGATTTGCAATTTACTTTTTGGTTATCAGCGCAGCCCTTCTGATCATGAATTGGAAATTAGGGCTCTGTGTATTGCTTCCCGTTCTTGCTTCTGCTTCGGTTCTTTTCCTGACAAAGAAACTGCAGGTCAGAGATGTAAATAAACATTATGATAAGTTGAGAGATATTTCCGAAAGCTTTCAGAATGCAATCGAACTGAATCAGGAAATTAAAAGCTATGGGTTGAAAGAAAAAGTAGAAGCTCAAATGGACCAGCAGTTGGATGAGTCAGAAAATCTTCAGTGGAAAGCCCAGATCACCCAGACGATTCCTGTTACAATCGGCCAGACTTTATCGATTCTTCCTATTGGAATCACGGCAACTGTTGGCCTTTCGATGCTTGCCTCCGGTCAGGTAAGTATCCTGATTCTTCTGGGCTATATTATTATGGCGGCGAAACTCAGCGGGGCCATGGGTGGTGTTTTGCTCTATCTGACGGAAATCTTTTATTTGGATGCAAGGATCGCCAGGATTGGTGAAATCAAGAATCATGAACTTCAGGGTGGAGAAAAGGCAGTCCTCTCAGATTTCAATGTAGAAATAAAGGACGTTTGTTTTTCCTACCAGAAAGACACCCAGGTGATTCGCCATGCATCCTTTACGGCGGAGCAAGGACAGGTAACCGCATTGGTCGGTCCCAGCGGCTGCGGAAAAACAACAATGCTTAAGCTCATCAGCAGACTATATGATGCAGATTCCGGCACCGTTCAAATCGGAGGAACCGACATACGAGAAATTCACACTGATAGCTTGTTTAAGTATGTCTCCATTGTTTTTCAGGAAGTCATTCTATTCAATACTTCTATTATGGAAAATATTCGCCTTGGGCGGCTGGATGCTTCTGACGAAGAAGTAATACGAGCTGCAAAACTGGCTGGTTGCAATGAGTTTGTCAGCCGTCTACCAGACACATACCAGACAATAATCGGGGAAAACGGTACCAAACTCTCCGGTGGAGAACGTCAGCGTCTGTCTATTGCCAGAGCAATCCTGAAGGATGCTCCAATTATCATTCTGGATGAGATTGCTGCATCGTTAGATGTGGAAACAGAAGTCCAGATACAGACTGGATTAAATCATTTGATTCAAGGCAAGACCGTGATTGTTATTTCACACAGACTAAAGTCTATTGAAAATGCAGATAAGATCGTCGTTATGAAAGCAGGTACCGTAGAAGCCTGCGGAAAGCATGCTCATCTGCTGAAACAGTCGTCCACATATAGAAAGATGATAGAAAAGTCCAATCTGGCAGAGAGATTTAACTACTAAGCAGGTTGCCTTTCAGATGCAGGCCGCACTGAAGGGGAACTTAAAGGCATTTAGTTAACTATGCCTAACTGATTGCCAGCGTGAGGAGGTGCATTATTTGAAGAAATATATTGGAAAAAGGATCATTAGCTTCCTCATTGTGCTGATAGGAGTCAGCGTCCTGAGTTTTTTGTTGATTGCTTGGTCCGGAAAAGATCCTGCAGAAATTATTGCACACCGAGGCGTATCCAATCCTACGCCGGAACAGATTGAGATGATTCGGGTGGAAATGGGATTGGATCAACCTCTCCCTGTGCGATATATTCAGTGGCTTTCCGGAATGTTTACAGGAGAACTTGGGACTTCTTTGACCACTCATCAACCGATTGTAAAGGATCTGCACAAGTATCTGGCTACGACCACATCTCTTGTAGGGATGGCTATTCTATGGATTATCGTACTCACCGTTCCAATCAGTTTGCTCTGCGCCAGAAAGCGGAACCGCCTTTTCGATCAGGTTACCAGAGGCATTACTATCTGCGGTATTTGTGTGCCAACTTTCTGGCTGGGATTCCTTCTTCTACTGTTCTTTGCGATTCATCTGAAATGGTTCAGTGTCTTACCAAGTCCAGGTTGGAGGGGCTTTTTACTTCCTTCATTTGCCCTAGCGGTTCCCAGTTCGTGTTCACTCATCCGAATTATGCGTTCCTCTCTTCTGGCTGAATTATCTTCTGATTATGTTCGGTTTGCAAAAGCCCGTGGACTATCTGCCAACAGAATTCTGGTATGTCACATTCTGCGAAATGCCTTACCGCCTGTTGTTACAATTTTCTTTCAGCAATTCGGCTTTCTAATTGCCGGAGGGGCTGTAATCGAAAGTGTTTTTTCAATCAAGGGAATCGGAACTTATCTGGTGGACAGTGTGGTTGCAGCAGATACGATTGCAGTTTCTACCTGTATAGTCGTCATTGCAGCAATTTTTGTTGTCGCAAATTTCATGGCAGACATAATCAACCGTCTGCTTTGTCCATGGATGGTGAGGGAAGAAAATGATACATAAGCTACTCAAAAGGCCGCAGGCAATCATCGGTCTGTGCCTGATTGCTATTGTGATTGTGATTGCGATTGCAGCACCTGCTTTTTCGCCTCACGACCCTGAATTGGTGAATTTATCGCAAAAGTATGCACAGCCTGACGCAGAATACCCTCTTGGAACAGATCAATTGGGCAGGTGTACCTTATCAAGGCTGCTGTATGGAGCCAGATATTCCATCGGAATCAGTTTACCGGTGCTGCTGATTTTGTCTGTGATTGGTCTGATTGTCGGTACTTTTAGCGCCTGTGCTGGAGAAAAAGCAGACCATTTCATTACTATACTCTGTGATGTGTTTATTGCTTTTCCTTCTCTTATCATTGCTATTGCTGTCATAGGCGTTCTGGGGAACGGACTCCAAAACATTGCCGTTTCTGTTGTGATAGCGACCTGGGCTTGGTTTGTTCGTGTTGTCAGATCTTATTCCGTTCAAGAAATGGGTAAAGATTATATCCTGGCAGCCCGGATTTCTGGGTGCAATACAGGAAAGCTGGTCTTCAGACATCTGATTCCTAACATTCTGCCACAGTTTCTTGTGTATGTTTCCACTGGTGTCGCTTCTTCCATCATTATGGTTTCCAGCTTTGCTTTCCTCGGACTTGGCCTTCCCTCCGGCACACCGGAATGGGGTGCCATGTTAAATGATGCCAGGACAGCGCTTTACTCTCATCCGGAATTGCTGATCTATCCAGGCTTGTGCATCTTCGTAACGGCAGCAGGCTTCAATTTGTTTGGAGAAGCACTCCGTGATATCCTGACACCGGAGGAGGACAGCCTATGATGTCGTCACTTATAATCGATCGTTTAAGCATTAAACTGCGGTCAGGCTCGGATAACTTGGTTTCTGAAATATCCTTTGCAATCAAAGAAGGAGAGTCTTTAATCTTGTTAGGCCAATCAGGCAGCGGCAAAACAATGACCTGTAGTGCGGTGCTAAACTTATTGGACCCTAAAAAATTTGAGGTGTCGGGTTCCGTTTTCTTCGGCGAAACTGATCTTTTGAATTCATCAGAAAAGCAGAGACGAGGAATATACGGAAACCAGATTGTCTACATCCCGCAAAATCCAATGACTGCATTGGACCCTTCTATGCGTATTGGCAGACAGATGGATGAAACACTACAGCTTCATTCCGACAAATCCCGCCAGCAGCGTTACAACTATATTCTGCAGCTTCTGCATGATGTAGGGTTAGATGATCCTGACAGGGTATACAGAGCATACCCCCATATGCTTTCCGGAGGAATGCTTCAGCGTGTCATTATCGCAATGGCTATGATGCTTGATGCAAAATTTGTGCTTGCCGATGAGCCGACAACTGCTTTGGATGTGATTCACAGAAATGGAATCATAGATTTATTTTCGCAGATGAAAGCAAATGGAGTTGGGATTCTTATGGTAACTCATGATTTCGCAACAGCTCTTCAATTAGGCGGAAACATGTTGGTGATGAAAGAAGGAAGAATTATAGAATCCGGTGAAGTTCAATTTGTCTTCGATCATACCACAGAACCTTATACAAAGTCACTGATTGAAGCTTACTCCCTTTCCTGTGTTTTCACGAAAGGGGCGGAATCATGATTAAAGTCAACAACTTATCAAAAGAATTTCACGAACAAGGCACAAACAACGAGCTTCTGGTCGTTGATCATGTAGATTTTATTATTCAGGATGGTTCATTTTGCGCTTTGGTAGGAGAAAGCGGATCTGGTAAAAGCACTTTGGCTCAGCTCATGTGCGGTCTGCTGGTTCCATCTTCTGGTGAGGTACTGTTTGAAGGAAAAAATATTTCCCTCTGCCGGGGCAAACAAAAGCAGGTACTGCGATCTAAAATACAGCTGATTCTTCAGGATGGCAAGGGAGCAATGGACCCTCGCTTTACGGTATATCAAATCATTGCAGAGCCAATTCGCAATTTCAGAAAACTCACCAAAAAGGAAGAAGAACGGGAAATCAATGATCTTCTTGCCATGATGGAGCTTCCCGAAGAAATCAAGCTGCGAAAAGCTCATGAGCTATCCGGTGGACAACAAAAACGTGTATGTATTGCAAGAGCGTTGGCTGCTCAACCGGATGTATTGATTTTTGATGAAGCAGTCAGTGGGTTGGATGTCCTGGTTCGTAAACATATTCTTGATTTGCTGAAGCGACTCCATCAGGAGCGAAAAATGACTTGCTTTTTCATTACCCATGACCTGGATGTTGCGCTATATCTTGCAGACCGTGTGATGGTGATGCGTTGCGGTAAGATTATCGAAGACCGTACATTTCACGGTTCAACAGACTGCTTTACACATCCGTATACAAAGCTTCTGCTGCATTCTATTGCTCCATATCTGGGCTAAACCATTCAATAAATATGTATACCCTGCTGAAAAGCATGTTATAAAAACAAATAAAGGAGATTTTGCACATGAAACTGAAAAAACTTTTAGCTTTCGGACTCGCACTTGTGATGTGCCTTGCTATGGCAGCTTGCGGCACAAACCCTGACGAGAATCCGGAGGAATCCACCTCTCAGACCGATGCAGAGCCGGTATCAATCACTGTCACCGAGAATTGGGACTTTTCTGTAGGCTTCTATCCTGTTATCACGCCTATGGTATCCAGCACTTACGGTGCCGGATTCTGGAGTCGTAATTTTTACAACACTCTGGTAAGCTATGATGATAACGGGAAGATCCAGGGCGAGTTGGCTGAAACCTGGGAAATCAGTGATGACGGCAAGACTTACACCTTCCATCTGCGTGATGGTGTCAAATTTTCTGACGGTACTCCTCTGACTTCCGAGGCAGTAAAGATGACCCTTGAAGCAGTAGTAACCAATCTGGGTCCCCAGAATGGTGCCTTCGGTAAGCTTACTACTTTGTTTGACAAGCTGGAAACCCCGGATGAAAAAACCTTTGTAATGACTTTGAAGACCCCTTATTACGCTGCTCTTGACAATCTGACCATGGCGCTGCCTCTTGGTATTGTGAATCCCGCAGCCTTTGAAGGCGGCGTAGAAAAGGCTTACGAGAATTGCGTGAGTGCAACTATGGGTACTGGTCCCTATATGTTTGACCGGGTCGAGGGGGACACTTATACCTTTATCCGCAATCCCTACTACTGGGGCGAAGCTCCTGAAGTGGATGAGTTCAAGGTCAAAGTGATTCCTGATAATGCTGCAAAAATTCTTGCTCTGCGCAACGGTGAAATCGATGCAATTCTCGGCTCCAGCAGACTTAGCGCAGAAGGCTACACGGAGATTTCCCAGGATACCGCTTTCGGTCATGCCATGGATGACAGCACCAACCAAACCCGTTATCTGGGTATGAACCTGAATAAGGCTCCCTTTAATGATCCTCTTGTAAGGGAAGCAGTATCCTACGCTGTTAATCAGCAGGAGTTGGAAACCTCTGTTTTCGATGGCCTGGAGACCGCTGCCGAAGCCCTCTTTACGAATGAAAAGCCCAACTGCGGTGTGGAGGTTAAGACCTATCCTACTGACATGGAAAAGGCAAAGCAGCTCATGAAGGAAGCCGGCTATGAGGATACCAATGATGATGGTATCCTGGAGAAAGACGGAACTTCTCTTGCCATTCATTTCAACTATTCTCAGAGCCTTGCAAGTATTGACAATGCAGTTCTTTCTATTGCAGCTTCTCTTAAAGAACTCGGCTTCGATGTTACTATTGATGCAGTAGACATGAACACCTGGTATGGAGACTTGATGGCTGGCGAATATGATCTGACCTTCTACAATACTGCTGGCGGTTCCTTTGACCCTGCAACGGATATGAGCAATATGGCTCCTGGCGCTATGGGTGATCCGATCCTCTGCCAGTTCTCTGCTTTCTTTGAGAATCCTGAAATTTTCGCAGAATTGGACTCCACTTCTGATTCTCAGCGTGTGCAGGAAATCTATGGAATGATTCTGAATGGTATTGCAGATCAGAATCTTCTGGTGCCTGTAACCGGCACTCACGATCTGGCTCTGTGGAATACTGATAAGATAACTGGCTATGACTTCTACACAGATGCCAGCTACGTAGACATTGCATCTGTTCATGTGAAATAATGTCCAGCAGTGTGGCTGAGGCGGCTGCAAAAGAAAGACTTCATTCTTCCGGAGAAGACTATCTAAAAGCCATATTTATTCTTGAAGCGCAACATGGTTCAGTTCGTTCAGTAGAGGTTGCTGAGTACATGAATGTATCTAAAGCGAGCGTTAGTCATGCAGTTGCTCTATTAAAAAAGAACGGATTTCTCAAAATGAATCAGGACTATGACTTTGTTCTCACAGATTCTGGAAGAGCAATCGCAAGCTGCATCTATGAAAAACATTGCTATTTTAAGGATATCAGCTGTAAAGAGATTGCCATGCAGGCATTAAAGACTGCGTGTACATTCTACGGAGGCGACTGGGCAGGAACCCTGGAAGTAGATCTGGACTTTGATGTGTGAGCTCCCGTCTGGTGGTATAATCCAGGAATTCAATACAGGACCAACCAACTCATTCTGGAATGTGAGATCGTTACTATGGCTTTCCTTATTATAATATGTACCGGGCGGCAATAGCCGCCCGCCGCCTGAAGTTGCTTTGACGGCACAGCAAAACGCGATATAACAGCATAGATCGAGAGGGCCGCTCCCCAAACCGGGGAACGGCCCTCTCGTTGTTTTGGTATTATTTCAGCTCCGGGTGGCCCAGCACGTCGTACAGATCAGCGCCGCATTTTGCCTCAAAGTAGCCCTTGAGTTGTAATCTCCATGATCATTACCATTGAAGGAATACATTTGCAACGACTTTCGGACATACCGAATAAGATTTGCGTTGGCAGTTGAAAACGGCTCAGGTTACCTATTGCAATTCTGACTATTTGGAAATATACTTATAAGTATCAAATCATTTCACCGTATAGGAGGACATTATCATGGCAAGACCCAAGGGAAGCAAGAACAAGACCCGTACCGTAAAAGCTGCCGTTGATTATGCAGCCGTCGTTGCAGAAAAGACTGCTGAAAAGGAAAAAATCGAATCTGAGGTTGCCTCGCTGACTGCAAATCTCGATGATCTGAAAACGCAGCTGAAAGTCAAGAAAGCAGAATTGAAAGCCGCCACCAAGGAACTTACCAAAGCCGAAAATAAAAAAGCTGCCGCCGAAGCAAAGGCAGCAGAAGAAGCAAAGAAAGGCGAAGCAGAAGATGTGCTGAAGAAGCTGCTGGCCAGCGGTATGACGACTGAGGAAATCCTTGCCAAACTCCAGTAATGCAATATGGATGCAAGTAAACATATCTGCCCAAACTGCGGGCGCAAGATGAAACAGCAGTTCATTGGGCTGTTCCATTGCAAGTGTGGGACAAGCTGGAAACGTGACATAGGTTTCTTTGAACGCACTCCAGATATGGTTTTTGCACATGAGCACAAAAAGGTTGGCTGCAAGATAAAGCAACTGCCTGTAATACGGTACAAGTAAGAGAATGTCCACCGGCTTGAAGCTGGTGGGCATTTTTGCTGTTGTTGGGTAGCTTGAGCGAGCGACAACCACCAGCCAAGCTGGTGGAGTAAAAATGCTTTAGCTACAAGATTCGAGCAAAGCGAGATGACAAGCAAATCATCGTTTTGGAAGATGCACTTTATGACACTGCTCGTTAGAGTGGTAGGGCAAGTAACGCAGGTGAAAGATGCTTGCTCGTGGTCCCTTGCAGGGGCTTTGCCAGTAAGGTGCCCTTCTAGGGCTTACTCAAACCACCGGCTCAGCCGGTGGTTTTGACTTGATGAATAAAGGTCAATTTTTGTTCAATTATTTTCACTATTGTTTGATTCAGTGATTTTTTTCTTCTTTGGAGAAACCAGTTTGTGACCGGAATAAATGGACATGCCCATACAAAGCAATGATGAATAGGCAAAGTATTTATGTGCAGTCATAGATTTTCTGATTCCAGAATAAATGCATCCCAACATACAGAAAAGTGCGCCTAGGGACCAGTATTTATGAGATTTCATGATTTGATACCTCCTTTGATTTAACTGCTTCAAGAATAACACTTTTTTACGAATATGTAAAGAAAATCTTGAAATGTAGTTCTGTAGAATTAGAACTTGGCTTTGCGATTCTGTATATTTAAGATATCCACAAGTATATTAAATTCAGAATGATTATTCGTTCTGGAGGAGGTGTTACGATGGATTTGAAAGCAGTAGGACAGCGAATCAAATCAGCACGAGAAGCAAAAAATCTCACGCAAGAGGAACTGGCTGCATTAGTAAATTTAAGTCCGACGCATGTGAGTGTAATAGAGAGAGGCTTGAAAGTTACAAAATTGGATACCTTTGTTGCAATTGCAAATGCATTAGATGTTTCTGCAGATACTCTTTTGATTGATGTTGTGGCACACTCAATTACAGGTGTTACCAATGAGATGACAGATAAAATAGAAAAACTTCCGATCAAAGAGCAGAAAAAAATTATCAAGATAATTCATACATTATTGGAAGAGTAATATGACAAACTGGGAAGAGCAAGTACAAGGATAATTCTTTTCATTCGACAAAATTTTCCACAGACAGGGGATATGCGACGAGCCTTGATATGAACATCTATTTATGGAAAGAGGATATTGAAGACGGGGAATCGGTAATGACAGCCGAATATAGACCTGTAGAATACGGAAAGGACTATGATGT
>SKED01000391.1_pt1 | contig 50681 bp, 46 predicted proteins | sample 4826651 | NCBI WGS metagenome assembly SKED01 (sample SAMN11008818, study PRJNA524170) | human gut metagenome | biome: Human fecal sample; material: Feces; isolation source: fecal sample from pouch patient p19 | host: Homo sapiens | place: Israel: Tel-Aviv | collected 2016-06-28 | reverse complement strand
TGACTACATAATTGACTACATTGGAATTATTCAGAAATGAAAAAAGCCAGAAGCCTTGAATATTCAAGGTTTCTGACCTCTTAGTCAACAGGGGATGAGAGAATCGAACTCCCACCAAAGGTTTTGGAGACCCCTATCATACCATTTGACCAATCCCCTATTCAGTTGTCGCTTAACTCAAGCGACTTGTTAAGTATACCCTATGGCGTGCGGAATGTCAAGAAAAAAATAAAGAAAATTTCACATTGAAAAATTTCGTTACTGTTCACTCCCGTGTCAATCACATCGTTGTTCTGCCCGGAAGTGCGTGCTATAATGATGTCAGTTAAAAAATAACTAAAGTGGAAAGGGAATGGATAAAGTAAATCAATGTTGTATACAATACCTGATTATTATCATGAATTTCGTTGTGTTGCAGGAAAGTGCGAGGACACTTGTTGTGCAGGATGGCAGATCGTTGCGGATGAAGCCGCGCTGGAAAAGTATAAAAATGAGACAGGTGTATTTGCGGAGCATCTGAAAGAATCTATTAACTGGGAGGAAGGAACATTTAAACAGGATAAAGACAAAAGGTGTGTGTTTCTTAATAGATCGAATCTATGTGATATGTATACTGCATTAGGAGAAGAAAGTTTGTGCAGAACCTGTAAATTATATCCCAGACATATCGAAGAATTTGAAGATGTGCGGGAAGTAACGCTTTCTGTATCTTGCCCGGAAGTGGCACGAATCCTGATGAACAAAAAAGAGCCGATGCATTTTCTTTCTTATGAAACAGACGAGGAAGAAGAATATGGTGACTTTGATCCATTTTTATATTCAAAGCTTGTGGATGCCAGAGAAGTGTTGATTGATATTTTACAAGACAGAGAGAAAAAGCTGAATTTACGGGCAGCACTTATTCTGGAAATTGCACGTGATGTGCAGGAATGTATTGATGAAGAAGATATATTTTCTATGGATGATGTGTTTGATTATTATCGGACGGAAGAAGGGATTCACGAAGTTGAAACTGATTTTGCAGAAGCAGATCATCTGACGTATATTAGAAAGATGTTCCAAAATCAGTATCAGATGGAACATTTAAGAGGCGATTGGGAGTCTTATCTTAAAAAAGCGGAGAAACTATTATATGGAAATGCAAATGATAATCTGTGCGAAAAGCACTATATGGAGATGCTAGGAGAGTTTCATACCTGGCTTCAGAAAGAAATGCCGGAGTATGAAATACAATATGAACAGCTCCTGGTATATTTCATCAGTACTTACTTCTGCGGTGCAGTATATGATGGAGAAGCATTTGCAAAAGCTCAGATGGCTGTTGTCAGTACACTTCTGATCCATGAACTTCTGATGGCGCAATGGAAAATGAATGAAAAAGCATTGAGCATAAAAGATGTGATAGAAATTGTGTATCGTTATTCGAGAGAACTGGAGCATTCGGATTCGAACCTGAATTTGATCCAGGAACTGATGTCGGAAAGAGAGTATTAATAAGTGAATAAAAATAAGACCATCGGCTTTATGTTCAGCCGATGGTCTTATTTTTAAGAAGTAGAATCGTTTTTTTATAGGTTGAAAAAATTCTCTTACAGAATTCCAAGATCGATCATTGCTTTTTTCAGAACTTCTTTATGTGCATCTTCCATCTCTGTCAGAGGAGCTCTAAGAGTTCCGACTTCTTTCCCCATCATGTTAAGAGCAGCCTTAACCGGGATTGGGTTTACCTCGCAGAAGAGTGCGTCAATCAGCGGAAGTGCATCTAACTGCATCTTGCGGCTACCTGCGATATCTCCTGAGAAAAATTTATAGCACATATCATGTACATAGGTCGGAGCTACGTTGGAAAGAACGGAGATAACACCGATTCCGCCAAGTGCGAGAAGTGGTACAACCTGATCATCATTTCCTGAGTAAAGATCTACATTACCATCACAAAGATGCATAATCTGTGCGACTGTGCTGATATTTCCAGAAGCTTCTTTAATACCAACGATATTCTCAACATCTTTCACAAGTGTTGCAACTGTCTGTGGCTGAAGTCCACATCCTGTACGGCTTGGTACATTGTACAGAATAGCCGGAATATTTACTTCATTACAAATAGCTGTGTAATGAGCGATCAGTCCGTTCTGTGTTGCTTTATTATAATATGGTGTTACGAGCAGAAGTCCGTCGGCTCCATCTTCCTGCGCTTCTTTGGACAGCTGAATTGCTGTTCTTGTACAATTAGAACCAGTTCCGGCGATAACCGGGATACGGTGGTTCACACGCTCAATTGCAAAACGGATTGTTGCAGCGTGTTCTTCTTCTGTCATAGTAGCAGATTCACCTGTTGTTCCACAGATGATGATCGCATCTGTACCGCCTGCGATCTGCTCCTCTAACATCTCATCTAATTTGTCATAATTGACCTCAAGATTCTCTTTCATCGGAGTAGCAATCGCTACACCTGCGCCTTTAAAAATTGCCATTCTTTTTATCCTCCTTAAACATGGTGAAACAAAGTATTACTGGTCATAGCAGGTTATTGGTTACTGTTCATAAGTTCCCTGCGAACGATAATCATAATAGCCATGAACGGTAACTGTTTAATATACATCTATGCAAGAAAGCGTAAACTGTAAATAAACATAAAAGAAACGGCAAGATGCGCCGTCCCCAAATTACATCATGTATCTAACGTTACTATACGTTTCCGTGTTTAAGCAAATAATAACACCGAGGGTACAATGATGTCAACATAGTTTCGGGATTTCTTTCTTATTTATAATACCCTGTTTATAAGCACATCTTATAAGAATTGATTATAATAAAGTATAACCGATTTTTTGACTTTTTTCTTATACATATGATATCATTAATCTGCTAGATGTGTGAATGACAAAGCTGTTTCATTTGCACTTTTTTTATGCTTGCATGTTTGTCTTTTGAAAAACAATCGCAAGAAACGACATAAGATAACAAGAGAGAATTGCGAGGATGAGAACCGCGATCCTCGGAAAAGGTATGTGGATAGGAAGGAGACCTACTGTGTTAACAATCGGTAATTACGTGAAAGTTAAGACACTGGAGGAAGCTTACGAGCTGAATCAGGCAAGAAACAGTCGTATCATGGGCGGCATGATGTGGATGAGATTAGGAAATGCGAGAGTGAAGACGATCATTGATATGTCGGATCTTGGTTTGAATGAGATTGAGGAGACAGACCATGTCTTCCGCATTGGAGCAATGTGTACACTGCGCCAGCTGGAAGAGCATGAGGGGCTGAGAAAATTCTATGGGGACGGAATTGCAGAAAGCCTTCGTCATATTGTTGGAGTTCAGTTTAGAAATCAGGCAACAGTTGGAGGCAGTATCTATGGAAGATACGGATTTTCTGATGTGCTGACTGCATTACTGGCATTGGATACATTTGTGGAATTATATAATGGCGGAACTGTTCGACTTTCTGAGTTTGTAAACAGAAAAGCAGATAAGGATATTCTTGTATCTGTAATTGTCAGAAAGAGTAAGAGAAAATTCCGTTACGAATCAATTCGTCAGACAAAGACAGATTTCCCGGTGCTGACATGTTCTGTCGTAACAGGAATTTACAGAGGTCAGGAGTCCTGGTTCTTTTCAGTAGGAGCAAGACCGATGAAAGCGGCATTGCTTGAAAAGCAGTGGGAGATCCCAAAAGATGCTACAGACGAGCAGCTCACAGAGTATGCAAAACGTGTGGCAGCAGAATTTACTTATGGAAGCAATATGCGCGGAAGTGCGGAGTACAGACAGCACCTTGCGGAGATTCTGCTTCGCAGAGAGATGCGCTCAATTTTAGATGAATATAATGCGGAGGAGAAATAGGATGGAAGTACAGTTTACCCTGAATGGAAAGAAAGTAAGTACAGAGATCGCTGCAGATACAGTCCTGTTGAACCTTCTGCGTGATCTTGGATGTAAGAGTGTAAAATGTGGATGCGAGACAACAAACTGTGGTTTGTGTACAGTATGGATCGACGGAAAATCCCGTTTGTCATGTTCTGTTCTTGCAGCAAGCATTGACGGACATGAAGTGACAACACTTGAGGGTGTAGAGAAAGAAGCTGCGGAATTCGGCTCATTTCTTGCACAGGAAGGTGCAGAACAGTGCGGATTCTGTTCACCGGGATTCATTATGAACGTACTTGCAATGTTCCGTGAATTGAAGAACCCTTCGATAGAAGAGATTAAAGAATATCTTGCAGGTAATCTGTGCCGTTGTACAGGATACATGGGACAGCTTCGTGCAATCCAGAAATATATGGAAGTAAGAAATACAGCAGTTAATATTACAGTAAAGAAAATGGGCGGGGAGGAGTAAGAATGGAAAGAATAGATAAAGTTCAGAATCTGATTCCTGAGAAACCGGAATTTGTCCACAGCAATCAGGAAAAAGGAGAAGATGTAGAATCCCTGAAGATTGTAAACCGTCCTGTTGTTAAGAAAGATGCGGCTGCACTTGTAACAGGAAAAGCTGTTTATACGAATGACCTTGCACCGTCAGACTGTCTGATCGTTAAAGTTGTAAGAAGTCCATATGCACATGCATTAATCAAGGATATTAATACAGCTCGTGCCGAGGCAGTACCTGGAATCGAATGTGTTCTTACATATAAAGATTGCCCGAATAAGAGATTTACAATGGCTGGTCAGACATATCCGGAACCAAGTCCGTATGACCGTCTGATCCTTGACCAGAGAATGCGTTTTGTTGGAGATGCAGCTGCTATCGTAGCTGGAACATCTGAAGAAGCTGTTAAGAAAGCAATGAAGCTTGTTAAGATTCAGTATGAGGTTCTTGAACCGGTACTTGATTTCCGTACAGCGAAGGACAATCCGATCCTTGTTCATCCGGAAGACAACTGGAGAAGTCTCTGTCCGGTTGGAGCAGACAACAAGAGAAATCTCTGTGCACATGATGTGAGTGAGGATGGAGACGTAGAGGCAGTTCTTGCAAAATGCGATCACGTGATCGATCGTGTTTACCATACAAAGGCAAACCAACAGGCGATGATGGAAACATTCCGTACTTATACATATTTAGATGCATATGGAAGACTGAATGTTGTTGCATCTACACAGGTTCCATTCCATGCAAGAAGAATCCTTGCGCATGCGCTTGATATCCCGAAGAGCAAAGTACGCGTGATCAAGCCAAGAATCGGCGGAGGATTTGGTGCGAAGCAGACAGTAGTTGCAGAAGTTTATCCGGCACTTGTTACCTGGAAGACAGGAAAACCGGCGAAGATCATTTATACACGAGAAGAGTCTTTGATCGCTTCTTCACCGCGTCATGAGATGGAACTTCATGTACGTCTGGGAGCAGATAAAGAAGGAAATATCAAAGCAATTGATCTCTATACACTTTCCAACACTGGAGCATTTGGTGAGCACGGACCGACAACAGTAGGTCTTTCCGGTCACAAATCTATTCCGCTTTATGGAAAGGCAGAAGCATTCCGCTTCACATATGATGTAGTTTATACAAATGTAATGTCAGCAGGAGCTTATCGTGGATACGGAGCAACACAGGGACAGTTCGCTGTAGAATCAGCTGTAAATGAACTTGCAGAAGTTCTTGGAATGGATCCGACAGTGCTTCGTGAGAAGAACATGGTACGTCAGGGCGATAAGATGCCGGCTTATTATGGCGAAGTTACAAACAGCTGTACACTCGACAGATGTCTTGCAAGAGCAAAAGAAATGATCAACTGGGATGAGAAGTATCCATACCGTGATATGGGAAATGGAAAAGTCCGTAGTGTCGGAGTTGCAATGTCCATGCAGGGATCAGGAATCTCAGCAGTAGATACAGGTGCGGTTGAGATTAAAGTAAATGATGATGGATTCTACAGTCTGATCATCGGAGCTACTGATATGGGAACAGGATGCGATACAATCCTTGCCCAGATGGCAGCAGAGTGTCTTGAATGTAAACCGGAAGAAGTTGTTGTATTCGGAGTGGATACAGACATCTCTCCATACGACTGTGGTTCTTACGCATCCAGTACAACTTATGTAACAGGACAGGCTGTTGTTAAGACTTGTGAGTCCCTTCGTAAGAAAATCTGTGAACGCGGAGCAGAGTATCTCGGATGTAAGCCGGAAGATGTAGATTTCGACGGAGAATATGTAACAGAGCTGGCAACAGGAAAGCAGATCTCAAGAAGCCAGATCGGAAATAACGTAATGTGCTTCAGCAACGCACCACTATCCGCAAGTGAAGCATTTTCCTCACCGGTATCTCCACCGCCATTCATGGTTGGTATGGCAGAAGTTGAGATCGACAAAGAGACAGGTGTACTCGAACTGATCGATTACGTAGCAGTTGTAGACTGTGGAACAGTTATTAATCCAAGTCTTGCGCGTGTACAGGTAGAAGGTGGAATCGCACAGGGAATCGGTATGGCACTGTATGAAGATATCGTATATAGCGAAAAGGGAAAGAACTTCAGCAATTCCCTGATGCAGTATAAGATCCCGACGCGTCTCGATGTCGGAACAATCCGTGTTGAGTTTGAGAGCAGCTACGAACCGACAGGACCGTTCGGAGCGAAGTCTATCGGAGAAATCGTAATCAATACACCATCACCGGCAATCAGCAATGCGATCCAAAATGCAACAGGAGTGATCATTAGAGAACTGCCGATGACAGCAGAGAAGATTTACAGAGGAATTTGTGAGCGTTAGACTTCGGATTCTGTTTGAAAGTATAAAAAATGAGAGCTGGAATAGTTACTATATGTGGGAGCTGTTCTGGCTCTCATTTTTCATGTTGACATTGCCAGAAGATCTAGAAAAATACCTTCCAAAATTATAAGATTAATTTTGTGGATGCAGAGCGACTCACAAATGTTGAAGAATTTTCAGAGGATTTACAGGTGATACTGGCTATGCTAAGATATAGAAATAGTAGAGCAGAAGGAGAAGGAAAACATGAATGCAGTAGAAGCTTTAGATGAATTACAGCGCAAAGCAAGACATGATGATAAACTAAGAGAACAGTTCATAAAGACAAGGGATGCAGAAGATTCTCTTGGAGCATTCTGCTCTGTATGTCGTGAGGCGGGTTATGAACTTTATCCGATGGATATTGTGCAGGCAGGAGATGAATTTTATGCCGCAATGAAGCGCAGTACGAATGGTGGCGGAGAGAATTCGCCGGTACTTATAGGTGAGGATGATCCTTATGAATTGTTTTTTGCAGGACTACAAGAACAGTTACAATAATTTTAAAAGTAGATGGAAAAAAGTGAGTACAAGGAAGGTTTATTTATGATAAATATAATTCGCGTCGGAAGAGAACGCTTGAAAGAAGCGTATGAAATTGTAAATAAGGTAGACCAGGGGATGAACGTTCCAGAATGGTTTGTCGCAGAACCGTATGAGGAATTTGATTTCTGGATGAGAGAAGAACGAGGACTTTTGTATCTTGCTGTTGATGAAGATGAAAATGTAGGAGCCATGTTCTTCGTAATTTTGCCGGGACTGCATCCGGATAATCTTGGATATGATCTCAATATGGAAGAAGAGCAGCTGAAACTTTGTGCAATGATGGATACAGCGGTGGTACTGCCGGAGTTTCGTGGGCATCATTTACAATATGAAATGATGCAGCATGCGGAAGAAGATTTAAGACAGCGGGGATATCAGTATCTGCTCTGTACCGTACATCCAGAAAATGTTTTCAGCAGATCCAATGTCATGAAACAAGGATATAAGAAGATGCTTACGAAGGAGAAATATGGCGGATTCTTAAGAGATATCTGGATGAAAGATATTATATGATTGCGAGAATTGCATAGCAATGGAGCAAGTCGGTTACATCAGTGAGTGGAAAAATTTATTTTTGACACTCACATCATTATATAATATAGAAAAAAGAAAAGGTATGTGGTATACTCTCGACATAGTTAAGAAATGACATAACAGAAACAGATAGAAACAGATTTCTAGAAACAAACTGACAGAGACATGCGGATGAAAGGAGTAACAGAAATGGAGACATACATGCAAATGCTTGGAAGACTTGCAAAGAATGCATCCCGCGGAGCGGCAAAGCTTGGAACAAAAGCAAAGAACAGAGGACTTCTCGTAGTGGCAAATGAACTTGTGGAAGAGAGAGAATTGATTTTACAGGAGAATGCAAAGGATATCGAAGCTGCGAAAGATAAGGGCGTGAAACAGTCATTGATCGACAGATTGGCACTGACGGAACAGCGAATTGAAGATATGGCAGAAGGTCTGCGTGAAATTGCTGCACTGGATGATCCAATCGGAGAAGTACTTGGCATGAAGACAAGACCGAACGGACTTCGTATCGGAAAGAAACGCGTACCGCTTGGCGTTGTCGGAATCATCTACGAATCCAGACCGAATGTGACAGCAGATGCATTTGGCCTTTGCTTCAAGACAGGAAATGCGGTAATTCTCCGTGGCGGAAGTGATGCAATCCATTCTAACAAGGCAATCACGCGTGCAATCAAGACAGGTCTTCGCAAAGCAAAGTTATCCCAGGATCTCATTCTTCTCGTAGAAGATACAAGCAGAGAAGTTGTAAATGAGATGATGAAGATGCATGGTTGGATCGATGTTCTGGTTCCGAGAGGTGGAGCAGCACTTATTGCAAATGTAGTTGCGAACAGCACTGTTCCGGTAATTGAGACAGGGACCGGAAATTGTCATGTATATGTTGATGAGACAGCAGACATTAAGATAGCAACAGATATTATTGAAAATGCGAAGACACAGCGCCTTGGTGTGTGTAATGCATGTGAATCACTTGTGATTCATTCCAAGATTGCAGAGGTAGCTTTGCCTAAGATCGTAACAAAACTGAAAGAACATGGAGTAGAGATTCGTGGAGATGAGAGAGCGCAGGCAATCAGTTCTGAGATCATCCCGGCAACAGAAGAAGACTGGGGAACAGAGTACCTGGATGCAATCATTTCCGTGAAGATTGTTGATTCCATTGATGAGGCAATCACACATATCAATACATATAATACAGGACATTCAGAATCCATTATTACAAAAGATTATGATAATGCATTGAGATTCCAGGATGAGATCGATGCGGCAGCAGTTTATGTAAATGCATCAACAAGATTTACAGATGGATTCGAATTCGGATTCGGTGCTGAGATCGGAATCAGCACACAGAAGCTTCATGCAAGAGGCCCGATGGGACTCGAAGCATTGACAACAACAAAGTATATTATCTTCGGAAACGGACAGATCAGGGGATAGTATAGATAGCAGGTTTTAAAATCCAGGTCAATTAGTGTAAGTTAAATAAACTTGTCTTTGACCTGGATTTTATGTATCATAATTCAAGTCAACTTATGATTTGGCTATAAGCTTGCCTGGAATTCACAAAATTACAATCCAAGTCAACAACATTTCTATAAAATCACATTCCCTCCCCCAAAAAGCATCCTATTAATAAAATAAGAAGAAAATAAAAAACTTATAAAAATAACAATCAGTGTTGACAAACAGAAATCGAGGTGCTATCTTAGTATCTGTAAGGTGTTAGCACTCAAAAACAAAGAGTGCTAATAACAAACAAAGATGAGAAGAAAGGGGAACACAGAGATGTCTGTAGAAGCTGAATTAAGTGAAAGAAAACTTACGATATTGAAAGCCATCATACAGAATTATCTGGAGACTGGCGAACCGGTCGGATCACGAACCCTTTCAAAATACACAGATTTGAAATTAAGTTCCGCAACGATAAGGAATGAGATGGCAGATCTGGAAGACCTTGGTTACATCTTCCAGCCGCATACATCAGCAGGAAGAATTCCATCAGATAAGGGATATCGCTTTTATGTAGATCTTCTGATGGAGAACAAGGAGCAGGAGATCAGCAGACGAGAGGATGCACTTCTCGAGAAGACAGATAAGGTCGAGAAAGTACTCCAACAGGCAGCAAAGGTTCTTGCTTCTAACACCAATTATGCGACGATGGTTTCCGCACCGGTCAACAGCAGGAACACATTGAAGTTTATTCAGCTGTCACAGGTGGATGAAGAACAGATTGTAGCAGTTATCGTACTTGGTGGTAATGTGATCAAGAATAAGATCATCGAAGTTGGAGAAACCTTAAGTAATGAGAATCTGTTGAAGCTGAACATGCTTCTGAATACGACACTGAATGGATTATCTATTGATCAGATCACATTAGGTCTGATCGCAAGATTAAAAGAACAGGCCGGTATCCACAGTGAGGTTGTTGGTCATGTGCTTGACGCAGTGGCAGAGATTATTCATGTCGATAATGATATGGAGATCTACACAAGCGGCGCAACGAATATTTTTAAATATCCGGAGCTTAGTGATAAGCAGAGTGCACAGGAGATCATCAGTGCATTCGAAGAGAAACAGCAGTTAGCTGATCTGGTGACAGAGACGTTGGCAAGTGAGGAGAACAACGGCATACAGGTTTACATCGGAGATGAAACTCCGGTTAAGACTATGAAAGACTGCAGTGTTGTTACCGCCACTTATGAACTGGGAGAAGGCATGAAAGGAACGATTGGAATCATCGGTCCGAAGAGAATGGATTATGAACATGTCATGAAGACGCTGAAGACTTTACAATGTGAGTTGGATGCGATTTATAATAAAGAACCAAAAGAATAGGAAGGTAGAAAGCTGGTGACAGAGAACATGAGCAAAGAAGATATGGTAAAAGAAGCTGTTGAAGAGGCGAAAGCAAAGGCTGCGAAAGAGCAGGCAGAAGCTGAAGAGACAGTAGAAACAGAAGATGTCCAGGAAGTTGAGACTGAAGCGAAAGAAGCGACAGAGGAAGCAACTGAGACTGAAGGAGATTCAGAAGCAGCATCAGAAGGTAAGAAAAAGTTCTTCGGAAAGAAAGAGAAGAAGGACAAGAAAGACGAGAAGATCGAGGAACTCACAGACCGCGTTACTCGTCAGATGGCAGAGTTTGATAACTTCCGCAAGAGATCTGAGAAGGAGAAATCCCAGATGTACGAGATCGGAGCGAAAGATATCATAGAAAAGATTCTTCCGGTTGTGGATAACTTCGAGCGTGGACTTGGTTCCGTACCGGAGGAGGAGAAGAATGCTCCGTTCGTAGAAGGAATGGAGAAGATCTACAAACAGCTTATGACTACACTGGAATCCGTTGGAGTAAAACCAATTGAGGCAGTTGGTCAGGAATTCAATCCGGATTTCCACAACGCAGTAATGCATGTGGAAGATGATGAGCTCGGTGAGAACATCATCGCAGAAGAATTCCAGAAAGGTTACATGTACCGTGAAAGTGTTGTGAGACACAGCATGGTAAAAGTAGCAAACTAATTTGATTTTTAACAAGATTCAGAGATTAGATAGAGGAGGAAATTTATCATGGGAAAAATTATTGGTATTGACCTTGGTACAACAAACAGCTGTGTTGCCGTTATGGAAGGTGGACAGCCAACAGTTATCGCGAATACAGAAGGCGCAAGAACAACACCGTCTGTTGTAGCATTTACAAAGACAGGAGAGCGTCTCGTAGGTGAGCCTGCAAAACGTCAGGCTGTAACAAACGCAGCAAGAACAATCTCATCAATCAAAAGAGAGATGGGAACAGATTATAAAGTAGATATTGACGATAAGAAATATTCTCCACAGGAGATTTCTGCAATGATCCTTCAGAAACTGAAAGCAGATGCAGAAGGATACCTTGGTGAGAAAGTAACAGAAGCTGTTATCACAGTTCCGGCTTACTTCAACGATGCTCAGCGTCAGGCTACAAAAGATGCAGGTAAGATCGCAGGACTTGATGTAAAACGTATCATCAACGAGCCTACAGCAGCTGCACTTGCTTATGGTCTTGACAACGAGAAAGAGCAGAAGATCATGGTTTACGACCTGGGTGGTGGTACATTCGACGTATCCGTTATCGAGATCGGTGATGGAGTTATCGAGGTACTTTCAACAGCTGGTAACAACAGACTTGGTGGAGATGACTTTGACCAGAAGATCACAGATTACATGCTTGCAGACTTCAAGGCAAAAGAGGGCGTAGATCTTTCTACAGATAAGATGGCTCTTCAGAGATTAAGAGAAGCAGCAGAGAAAGCTAAGAAAGAGCTTTCAAGCGCAACAACAACAAATATCAACCTTCCGTTCATCACAGCAACAGCTGAAGGACCGAAGCATTTCGATATGAACCTTACAAGAGCTAAATTCGATGAGCTGACAAGAGATCTCGTAGAAAAGACTCAGGAACCGGTAAGACGTGCACTTTCCGATGCAGGAATCACAGCTTCCGAGCTTGGACAGGTACTTCTCGTTGGTGGATCAACACGTATCCCGGCTGTTCAGGAAGAAGTTAAGAGACTGACAGGCAAAGAGCCTAGCAAATCTCTTAACCCAGATGAGTGTGTAGCACTTGGTGCTTCCGTACAGGGTGGTAAACTTGCAGGAGATGCAGGCGCAGGAGATATCCTTCTTCTTGATGTAACTCCACTGTCACTGTCTATCGAGACAATGGGTGGTGTAGCTACAAGACTGATCGAGAGAAATACAACAATCCCGACAAAGAAGAGCCAGATCTTCTCAACAGCAGCAGATAACCAGACAGCTGTAGACATCAACGTTGTACAGGGTGAGAGACAGTTCGCAAGAGACAACAAGTCCCTCGGACAGTTTAGACTTGATGGAATCCCGCCGGCTCCACGTGGAATCCCGCAGATCGAAGTTACATTCGATATCGATGCAAATGGTATCGTAAATGTATCTGCTAAGGATCTTGGAACAGGTAAAGAGCAGCATATTACAATCACAGCAGGTTCTAATATGTCTGATGACGATATCGATAAAGCTGTAAAAGAAGCAGCTGAATTCGAGGCTCAGGATAAGAAACGTAAAGAAGCAATCGATACAAGAAACGAAGCAGACGCTATGGTATTCCAAACAGAGAAGGCAATCAAAGAGGTTGGCGACAAAGTCGATGCTACAGAGAAGGCAGCTGTAGAGGCTGACGTTCAGGCACTGAAAGATATCCTTGCAAAATCTGCTCCGGAGAACACAACAGAAGAGCAGGTAGCAGAGATCAAAGCTGCGAAAGAAAAACTGATGGAGAGCGCACAGAAACTGTTCACAAAGATGTATGAGCAGGCAGGTGCTGCAGCAGGTGCAGGGCACAGGCTGGTCCTACACCAGAAGCTGGTCCGGCTCCGGATGGTTTCCAGGGTGATGATGTTGTAGACGGAGACTACAAAGAAGTCTAAAATATAGAAAAGATGCCGGTAAGACAGAAGAGAAACAGGCAGCAGGGCATCAGATAAATGAAGCATGAAGAGAAATTCTACGGAGCTTTGTAGCTTCGTAGAATTTCTTGAGGTTAAGAAAGAGATACAGAAAGGTTAGTATTTGTGTTATGGCAGAGGCAAAGAGAGATTATTATGAGGTGCTCGGCGTAAGCAAAGATGCAGATGATGCTACAATCAAGAAAGCATACCGCCAGCTTGCGAAGAAGTACCATCCAGATATGAATCCAGGGGATAAAGAAGCAGAAATAAAGTTTAAAGAGGCTTCCGAAGCCTATGCCGTTCTGAGTGACGCTGACAAACGTCGTCAGTATGATCAGTTCGGCCACGCTGCATTTGATGGCGGTGCCGGCGGCGGAGCAGGTGGATTCGGTGGCGGATTTAACTTCAATGGAGCAGATTTCAGCGACATTTTCGGAGATATCTTCGGAGATATGTTCGGTGGCTCCAGAAGAGGCGGCGCAAGCAATGGTCCTATGAAAGGGGCTAATATCAGAAAGAGCATCCGCATCACATTCGAGGAAGCTGTCTTCGGATGTGAGAAAGAACTGGATCTTGTGCTGAAAGATCCTTGCGAAGACTGTCACGGCACAGGTGCAAAGCCTGGAACATCACCGGAGACATGTCCAAAGTGCGGTGGTAAAGGTCAGGTCGTATATACATCCCAGTCCTTCTTTGGAACCGTACAGAATGTACAAACATGTCCGAACTGCGGTGGTTCCGGTAAGATCGTGAAAGAGAAATGTCCGAAATGTGCAGGTACAGGATATACATCCAGCAGAAAGAAGATTAAAGTTACGATTCCGGCAGGTATTGATAACGGACAGAGCGTACGCATCCGTGAAAAAGGAGAACCGGGAGTTAATGGAGGACCGAGAGGAGATCTCCTCGTTGAGGTTAACGTATCCAGACATCCAATCTTCCAGAGACAGGATATGCATATCTTCTCAACCGTTGCGATTTCCTTCGCAGTGGCGACACTCGGTGGCGATGTGAAGATTCCAACTGTAGACGGAGACGTTCTCTACACAGTAAAACCGGGAACAAAGACAGATACAAAAGTACGTCTGAAAGGAAAGGGAGTTCCATCCCTTAGAAATACTCAGGTAAGAGGAGATCATTATGTAACATTAGTGATCCAGACACCGGAGAGATTAAGCGCAGAGGCGAAAGAGGCTCTGAGAAAATTCGATGAGCTCAGTGGAAATACACTTCATCAGCATGATGATCTTGCATCCAATGCTGCGAAATCAGAGAAAAAAGGTAAGAAAAAAGGATTCATGGATAAGATGAAAGAAGCCTTCGAGGATAAAGAATAAAACAGAGAATGATGGAAGCGGCAGGTGCTGACCGAGAGGTTGGTGGCTGTCGCTTTTCTTTACATTCAAGATAGCGGCATGATAATTTTTCTATTCACTATCTTGCTATGACTCCGACTCACAGGTATAATGGAATAAAAAAGCAAGAAGATGACATTTACAACATTTTTTCAAAGGGGAAAGTCCATACAGAGATCAGACTGGAAAATCGAAGAGTTTTCAGTCAGTGAGGCGGAGGATAAAGATTATATCAGTGCGCAGGTTGCCGGGAGTGGAGAGAATTATTACTCTGTTACAGGAGAATATGATTATACAGATCATGAAGTTTATGAGATGACATGTGAGTGCCCTGTGTATTACAGTTATAATGGGTTGTGCAAATCAAGCAGTTGCTGGATGTGCACATGAGAATATTGTAAAATTGCAGGAAAAGAAGGTGACTTTCATCGTGAATCAGATCGTTTTGACAGGAATGGTGCTTTCTGTCGCACCGGTGGGCGAGTACGACCGCAGAGTTGTTATAATTACAAAAGAACAGGGGAAGATCTCAGCCTTTGCAAAGGGATCAAGAAGACCGAACAGTCCATTGGTGGGGGCGGTGAACCCATTTACTTTCGGTGAATTTACGATGTATGAAGGTCGTTCTTCCTACACAATTCAGTCTGTAAATGTATCCAATTATTTTTCAGAATTGAGAGCAGATGTGGTAGGTGCATATTATGGCTTTTATTTTCTTGAAGTTGCGAATTACTATGCAAGGGAACGGAATGATGAGCGAGAACTTTTAAAATTGCTTTATCAGACGATGCGTGCGCTGACAAATCCACATCTTCCGAATCAGTTGATCCGTTACATTTTCGAGTTGAAAGTGCTGACAATCAACGGACAGGGACCGCAGGTGTTCCAGTGTGTACAGTGTGGCGACCGGACGAGGCCGGCAGTGTTCAGTGCGGCGAAGGGCGGACTTGTGTGTAATGAATGTGACGGACAAGTGAGAGACGGAATGTTTCTTGACAGTTCTACGCTGTATACGATGCAGTATATTGAATCCAGTACAATCGAGAGATTATATACATTTAACGTGAAGCCGGAAGTGCTGGAGAAGCTTGGACGCGTGATGGGACGCTTAATGAAGATGTATGTAGATAAGGAATTTAAGTCTTTGGAGATCTTGGAAACGCTGTTATGAATACTATTGAAAGGAAAGAAAAGAGAAAAAATGACGGAAGAGGACTCCCTGAAAGACATGATATTGTTTCTACAGATGAGATTCTGCAAAGAGCAGATGAAGTTATGTATGAATATAAGCGGAAACATAAAGAGAAGTACCTAAAACAACTTGAAAAATAAGGCATTAGTCGTTATAATAGGAAACATTGATGTACAAAGGGGAATATCTTTAAAGGAAGATGTGAATAACTTCTGTGAAAAGATCAATCAGAGTGCATAAGTTATGTAAATAAAGTAAATGATAAAGAAGAATGTGAGGAACATACAATGGTTGAAAAGACAATGGACAAGATCGTAGCACTTGCAAAGTCAAGAGGATTCGTATATCCGGGTTCTGAGATCTACGGCGGACTTGCCAACACATGGGATTATGGTAATCTTGGTGTTGAACTTAAGAATAATGTGAAGAGAGCATGGTGGAAGAAGTTCATTCAGGAGAATCCATACAATGTTGGCGTTGACTGTGCAATCCTTATGAACCCACAGACATGGGTTGCTTCCGGACATCTTGGAGGATTCAGTGATCCGCTGATGGACTGTAAACAGTGTCATGAGCGTTTCCGGGCAGATAAGATTATTGAAGATTATGCAGCAGAGAATGGAATCGAGCTTGAGAGTTCTGTAGACGGATGGACACAGGAGCAGATGGCAGCATTTATCGAGGATAATAACATTCCATGTCCGACTTGTGGAAAGCATGATTTTACAGATATCCGTCAGTTCAACCTGATGTTCAAGACATTCCAGGGTGTTACAGAGGATGCGAAGAACACAGTATACCTTCGTCCTGAGACAGCACAGGGTATCTTTGTAAACTTCAAGAATGTACAGCGTACATCCAGAAAGAAACTTCCATTCGGTATCGGACAGATCGGTAAGTCTTTCCGTAACGAGATCACACCGGGTAACTTTACATTCCGTACAAGAGAGTTCGAGCAGATGGAGCTTGAGTTCTTCTGCAAACCGGACACAGACCTTGAGTGGTTTGATTACTGGAAGAGCTTCTGCCTGAACTGGCTGTCATCTCTTGGACTGAAAGATGAGGAAGTACGTTACCGTGACCATGATCAGGAAGAGCTTTCCTTCTACAGTAAGGCTACTACAGACGTTGAGTTCCTTTTCCCATTCGGATGGGGTGAGCTGTGGGGAATCGCTGACCGTACAGATTATGACCTGACTCAGCATCAGAATGTATCCGGACAGGATATGACATACTTTGATGATGAGACAAAGGAGAAATACATTCCATACGTTATCGAGCCATCACTTGGTGCTGACCGTGTTGTACTTGCATTCCTTTGCAGTGCATATGATGAGGAAAATATCGGAACAGAAGAGAAACCGGATATGAGAACTGTACTTCATTTCCATCCGGCACTGGCTCCGGTTAAGATCGGTGTGCTCCCACTTTCCAAGAAGCTGAACGAGGGCGCAGAGAAAGTATTTGCAGAGTTATCCAAGTACTATAACTGTGAGTTCGATGATCGTGGAAATATCGGAAAACGTTACCGTCGTCAGGACGAGATCGGTACTCCGTTCTGTGTAACATACGACTTCGATTCCGAGGAAGACGGAGCTGTTACAGTACGTGACCGTGATACAATGGAACAGGAAAGAGTTAAGATTGAAGATCTGAAAGCATACTTCGAGAAGAAATTCGAGTGGTAAGATAAATAAGAAAAGCCCGGACTGTAGTTCACAGGTAAGCTTGTGGATTCAGTTTGGGCTGTTTCTTTATAACTTTAAAATAGCATGGAAGATAGAACAGGAGGAGAATGATATGGACAGAAAAAATGCATGGACAACTTACAGTAAGGAAGAGCTGGACAGATTAGAACAGGTGAATACAGAATACAAGAACTGCCTTGATGCCGGCAAGACAGAGCGCGAGTGTGTTACATTGGCAGTTGAAAAGGCAAAAGCAGAAGGATATAAGGATATCAGAGATATCATTAAAAATGGAGAAAAAGTGAAAGCCGGAGATAAACTGTATGCAGTATGTATGAACAAGACGATTGCGCTGTTTCATATGGGTACAAAACCGCTGACAGAAGGTATGAATATTCTTGGAGCTCATATCGATTCCCCGCGCATTGACGTAAAACAGAATCCATTGTATGAGAATGAAGAGTTTGCTTATCTTGATACACATTATTATGGTGGAATCAAGAAATATCAGTGGGTGACACTTCCGCTTGCCCTTCATGGAGTGATTGCAAAGAAAGATGGCACAACAGTTCAGGTAAGTATCGGTGAAAAAGAAGATGATCCGGTCTTTGTTATCACGGATCTGCTGATCCATCTCGCGTCGAAACAGATGGAGAAAAAGGCTGCAACGGTTGTAGAAGGAGAGAAGCTTGATCTTCTGATCGGAAGCCGCCCGATTGAGCAGGATGAAACATTAGAAGAAAAGGAAAAAGAGGCTGTAAAAGCAAATGTAATCAATCTTCTGAAACAATATTATGACATGGAGGAAGAGGATTTCCTCTCCGCAGAGCTTGAAATTGTTCCGGCAGGAAAGGCTCGTGACTGTGGATTGGATCGCAGTATGGTGCTTGCTTACGGACAAGATGATCGTGTGTGTGCATTTACATCCCTCTTTGCAATGCTCGATGTGGAAGAAGTAGAGCACACAGCATGCTGTATTCTTGTAGATAAAGAGGAAATCGGAAGTGTTGGCGCGACCGGAATGCATTCTCGTTTCTTTGAAAATACAGTTGCAGAGCTTGTAGCCCTGACAGAAGGAGAGTCTGACCTGAAAGTCAGAAGAGCGCTGATGAATTCCAGAATGCTTTCTTCTGATGTGAGCGCAGCTTATGATCCGATGTATGCTGAAGTATTCGAAAAACGCAGTTCTGCATTCTTTGGAAAAGGACTCGTATTTAATAAATTTACGGGTGCCCGTGGAAAGAGCGGTTCTAATGACGCAAATGCAGAATATCTTGCAAAGATCAGAAATGCAATGGATGCGCAGAGCGTTGCATACCAGTTCGCTGAACTTGGAAAAGTAGATGCCGGCGGTGGTGGAACAATCGCTTACATTATGGCAAATTATGGCATGGAAGTCATCGACAGCGGTGTGGCTGTGCTGAGCATGCATGCGCCGTGGGAAGTGACAAGCAAGGCAGATGTGTATGAAGCTTATAAGGGATATAAGGCATTTATTGAAGAAATGAGATAAAGATTACGTACTTGTTGATTTTGAGGAAAATTGCATGATGTTGGTGGTGGAAACACCATAGCAATGATATGTGTAAATTGTATATTAATCACAAAAAAATAGTTGTTTCCAAGTTCTTATAAAGCATGGACAACTATTTTTTTGTGCATGTTGTACATTGCGTGGAGATTAATGCAAATATGCAAAATGACAGCCTGATGGACGATGTGTTTACAATTTGTGAAAGATAGGTTAACCAATATGAAAAGTATACAAAAAGCATTTGTAAAAATTGTATATAATTACGAACAAAAGACTTGACTCATAAGTATAAAACCATTAAAATATTATATGCGAAATAAAATTATTTTATTTGTAAAAATTATTTTAGGAGGTCATTGATCATGGCAAAATGGGTTTATATGTTCACTGAAGGTAACGCAGATATGAGAAACCTTCTCGGTGGAAAAGGCGCAAACCTGGCAGAGATGACAAATCTGGGTCTTCCTGTACCACAGGGATTCACAGTAACAACAGAGGCTTGTACACAGTACTATGAGGATGGCAGACAGATCAACGATGAGATTATGGCTCAGATCATGGAAGCTATCGATAAGATGGAAGGAATTACAGGTAAGAAATTCGGAGATAAAGAGAACCCGCTTCTCGTTTCCGTACGTTCAGGAGCTAGAGCTTCTATGCCTGGTATGATGGATACAATTCTTAACCTTGGACTTAACGAAGAGGTTGTTGAGACTCTGGCAAAAGCTTCAGGTAACCCACGTTGGGCTTGGGACTGCTACAGAAGATTCATTCAGATGTTCTCCGATGTAGTTATGGAAGTTGGTAAGAAATACTTCGAGGAACTGATCGACAAGATGAAAGAAGAGAAAGGTGTTAAACAGGATGTAGATCTTGACGCTGATGATCTTAAGAAACTTGCTGAGCAGTTCAAGGCTGAGTACAAAGAGAAGATCGGAGAAGACTTCCCGACAGATCCTAAGGTACAGCTTATGGAAGCTGTTAAGGCTGTATTCCGTTCATGGGATAACCCAAGAGCTAACGTATACCGCCGTGACAATGATATCCCGTATTCATGGGGAACAGCTGTTAACGTACAGATGATGGCATTTGGTAATATGGGAGATGACTGTGGTACAGGTGTTGCATTCACACGTGACCCTGCTACAGGAGAGAATGGTCTGTTCGGAGAGTTCCTGACAAACGCTCAGGGAGAGGACGTTGTTGCCGGTGTTCGTACACCTATGCACATTTCCGAGATGGAGCAGAAGTTCCCAGAAGCATTCGCACAGTTCAAAGATGTATGCAAGACTCTGGAGACTCACTACAGAGATATGCAGGACATGGAATTCACTGTAGAGCACGGTAAACTGTACATGCTTCAGACACGTAATGGTAAGAGAACAGCTCAGGCAGCTCTTAAGATTGCCTGCGACCTTGTAGATGAAGGAATGAGAACAGAGGAAGAGGCTGTTGCAATGATCGACCCTCGTAACCTTGATTCCCTGCTTCACCCACAGTTCGATGCGAAAGCTCTGAAAGCTGCTACACCAATGGCAAAAGCACTTGGAGCATCACCAGGAGCTGCTTGTGGTAAGATCGTATTCACAGCTGATGACGCTGTAGAATGGGCTGCAAGAGGAGAGAAAGTTATCCTTGTTCGTCTTGAGACATCACCAGAAGATATCACAGGTATGAAGTCTGCTCAGGGTATCCTGACAGTTCGTGGTGGTATGACATCTCACGCAGCTGTAGTTGCTCGTGGAATGGGAACATGCTGCGTATCTGGTTGTGGTGACATCACAATGGACGAAGCTAATAAGAAATTTACACTTGGTGGAAAAGAATTCCACGAGGGAGATGCAATCTCACTTGATGGATCCACAGGTGCTATCTATGACGGAATCATCCCGACTGTAGACGCTACAATCGCTGGTGAGTTCGGAAGAATCATGGGATGGGCTGACAAGTATAGAACTATGAAGGTTCGTACAAACGCTGATACACCGGCTGACGCTAAGAAAGCTCGTGAGCTTGGTGCAGAAGGTATCGGACTTTGCCGTACAGAGCATATGTTCTTCGAAGGCAACAGAATCGACGCATTCCGTGAGATGATCTGTGCAGAGACAGTAGAAGAAAGAGAAGCAGCACTTGCTAAGATTCTTCCAGAGCAGCAGGGAGACTTCGAGAAACTTTACGAAGCTCTTGAAGGTAACCCGGTTACAATTCGTTTCCTTGACCCACCGCTTCATGAGTTCGTTCCTACAGAGGAAGAGGACATCAAGAAACTGGCTGATGCTCAGGGCAAAACAGTTGACCAGATCAAAGCTATCATCGACAGCCTGCACGAGTTCAACCCAATGATGGGACACCGTGGATGCCGTCTTGCAGTTACATATCCAGAGATTGCTAAGATGCAGACAAGCGCTGTTATCCGTGCAGCAATCAATGTAAAGAAAGCTCACCCAGATTGGAACGTAAAACCTGAGATCATGATCCCACTTGTTGGAGATATCAAAGAGCTCAAATACGTTAAGAAATTCGTTGTAGAGACAGCTGACGCTGAGATCGCAGCAGCTGGAAGCGACCTTGAGTACGAGGTTGGTACAATGATCGAAATCCCAAGAGCTGCTCTTACAGCTGATGATATCGCAAAAGAAGCTGACTTCTTCTGCTTCGGAACAAACGACCTTACACAGATGACATACGGATTCTCCCGTGATGACGCTGGTAAGTTCCTCGATGCTTACTATGATGCTAAGATCTTCGAGAACGATCCATTTGCAAAACTGGATCAGGTTGGTGTTGGCAAGCTCATGAAGATGGCTATCGAACTCGGAAAACCAGTTAATCCAAACCTGCATGTAGGTATCTGTGGAGAGCACGGTGGAGATCCAAGCTCTGTAGAGTTCTGCGACAGCATCGGACTTGACTATGTATCCTGCTCACCATTCCGTGTACCGATCGCTCGTCTTGCAGCAGCACAGGCTGCAATTGCCAAAGCAGGAAAATAGAAGAGCGTAAGTATTTTTATTTCACAACGCTAATCGTTACCAGGGATGATGTGAATGAATATATGAAACATCATGTCGAGTACACGAAAGCGAACCGATTTAAAGATATTACTTGCAAAATCTATATATAACTCGAAAGGGAAGCATTATGCTTTCCTTTCTTGTATTCTCGATTAGGACTAAATCCTTAAAGCTATAGCTTAAAAGGAATTAGTCCTTTTTTGTTTATACAAAGATAAATATTCTCGAAAAGGAGGTTGTTATGAGAAATTCAATATAAAGGAAGTTAAGAAGAAAAGTAGTAGAATTTGGAGAAATTTCATTATGTGTGGAGTTATAGGAGTTGAACAGCAGGAAAGAGAAAAAATGAGAGAAGTCTTGCAACTTGATTATTATTATGGAATAGAAGCAGAACAATTTTCATTCTATCGTATTCCACGTCTGCTTATCAAGGATGAGAGATTTAAGAAATTATCCAGCGATGCTAAGTTACTGTATGGTCTTATGCTTGATCGCATGTCAATGTCTATGAAAAACGGATGGTTCGATGAAGAAAATCGAGCATATATCATTTATACCATAGACAGCATTATGGAAGATTTGGGATGTGGTAAGGATAAAGCAGTTAAAATTTTAGCTGAACTTGATTCTGTGAAAGGAATAGGTTTAGTGGAAAAGGTTCGTAGAGGACTTGGAAAGCCAGCCATTATTTATGTAAAAAATTTCGCTACATTGTCTAATATTATGGATGAAAAGGAGCCTGCAAACGCTGATAAAATCACAGAAGTCGGAAAAACCGAATTCAAGAAGTCGGAAAAACCGAATTCAAGAAGTCGGAAAAACCGACCCTAATTATATTAACTATAATCAGACTGATATTAATTATATCAATCCTATCAATCAAATTGAGGCAAAGAGTGATAGGATGGATACGAGAGATAACGTACAAGCTTATATCAATTTGATTAAAGATAATATTTGTTATGATCACCACATGAAGTATGACGATTATGGAAAACGTGAATATTATGATGAATTGTTCCGGGTAATCTGTGAAATTGTGTGCGTGAACCGTGAAACGGTGAGAATTGCAGGAGAGGAATATCCATATGAGCTTGTAAAGTCAAGATTTTTGAAATTGAATAGCAGTCATCTGGAGTATGTTATTGATTGTATGAAGAACACAACCACGAAAATTACAAACATTAAGTCTTATATGATTACAGCGTTGTATAATGCACCGTCTACGATAAATCATTTTTATCAGCAGGAAGTACAGCATGATCTGTTTGGATAAGCAGCGGACAAATTGGGAAAAGTTGCAATGAAAAAGATGGAGGGGATGTTTAGATGCCAAATGAAACAAATGCTATGAAAGTGGATAGTGAAAAAATTAAAAACGTACTTCGACATCACCATGAGTTGACTCGACAAATACATAATCAGTTGCTTGACATTCGGAAAAAGATAGATGAAGTGGAACAACAAGCAATAGAAATGGCATCTTATCCTAAGATAGATCTGAGCATTGAGGGGAGAGGAAGTGGAGAACATAAGGATTTGGCAGACGTATATTTAAAATATCAAAAATTAGTCCGGACACAGGAAAGGGAATTAACGGATGAAATAATTGCTCTTACTGTTAATGCTGAAGGAATTCATCGGTTGTATCTCTGTTTTCAATCCTTAACCGGAGAGGAATACAACATTATTAATCGCATTTATGTAAAGGGAGAATTGTATAAATCAGTTGAAAAAGATTCAGGACTAAATCATAGAGTTTTTGAAGAGAGACGTAAGCAGGCAATATTAGATATCCAACAGCTATATGAGAGCGATTTATCCAATAAGCAAATCGTAAATCTTCGTAAGGATAATACTTTTTCTCGAGAAAAGAAAGAAAAGGGTAAAAAGGAATATCAACAGATATCTTTAGCAGATATCGATTGGAACTTTGAATGTATCGGAGATGGAGGGAAAGATGGAGTCATTAAGTAAAGCGATAATGGAGAGTTTGGTAAAAGATAAAAAATCTGAAAAAACATATCACATCGGAAAGAAGAATTTTATAAAACTTGCTAAGGCGTATTGTAGATATGAAATGCCAAAAATGAATCATGTTGAATTCAGACAGTATCAAGGAACCTGTTGGATTAATTTTCTCAATGAAAACAATCATCCAGTAGAGATAACACGGGATAAGGTGTGGGGAAAATATCATATTCGTGTTTCTTGCAGATATAGACATTATCCGCTCTTGAGCTTGGATAAAAGATATGAAGAAAATTTTATTCTTTTAAGTGCTCCAAGTAAGACTTTTAATGTTGCCGGTTTAAAAGCAAGTATGTCAATTATTCCAAATCCCCAAATTCGAGATCAGTTTGAGAAGATGCAGAAAGCAATGTCTCTGGACGTGAAAAATACATTTGGTCTTGAATGTGTAAGTGCTGCTTATACTAATGAAGGCGAAGAATGGATGGAACAGGAAATTACATATATGCAGAAAAATATTGATTTTCTAGAAAAATTTATTAAAGAACAAATGCCGAAGGCTAAAATGATTCGTCCACAGGGAACATTCCTTTGCTGGTTAGATTTGTCAGGACTTCAGCTGGGAGAAAAAGAATTGTTTAGGAGAGTTGTGTTTGATGCGTGCGTAATCTGTGTACCAGGGACATGGTTTGGACCTGGTGGAGAAGAACATATCAGAATTAATGTGGGGTGTCCGCAAAGTATGCTTGAAGAGGCAATGAAACGAATTCAGAAGGCATTATACAAATAATAACATTGAGAGGGAGGAAAATTGAATGAACGAGAATGAAACTAAACAATTATCGCGGACAGATTTATTTTCAATGGCAATCGGACAGATTATTGGAGTTGGAATTATGACAATGACTGGAATTGCAATTGGCTTTACAGGGCGAAGCGTGAATCTTGCATATCTAGTTGCGGGACTGATTACAATATTTGCAGCGATTCCTCAGATTTATATAGGAGGAACGGCAAATTTCTATGGCGGACAGTATTCACAAATAGGAGTTTTATGTGGACAGAAAGCGGCAGGAATTTTTTTGTATATTCAATTGTTTACATCACTTGCGATTAGTATGTATACGCTTTCGTTTGCAGATTATTTTCTGTCATTATTTCCAAATGCAAATGCAAAATTGATTAGTTTTATTGTTTTAACAGTATTGTTTGGAATGCATTTTTTCGGAGTAAAACAGGCTGCAAGATTACAGAATATTTTATGTGCCATTCTTGCGATTGCAATTGCTGCATATATTGTACTTGGTATTGGAAATGTGCAGGGAGATTATCTGACAAATGGGTTTATGACAAAAGGAGCTGGCGGATTTATACTAGCATCAATCTACCTGACTTTTGCTGCTGGTGGTGCAATTTATGTGGTGAACTATAGCTCTGCTGCAAAAAATCCTACGAAAGATATTCCATTTGTTATTATTGCTTCTACGGCAATTGTTGTAATTGTTTATGCTGTGATGTCAACAGTAGCAGCTGGTGTCCTTCCAGTTGATCAGGTTGCAAATAAACCACTTAGTGTTTCAGCAGCAGTGTTTATGCCAAAAACAGTATATACATTCTTTGTTGTTGGAGGAGCTATGTTCTCATTACTGACAACTTTGAACTTTAATATTGGTATGATTGTGTATCCGGTTATGACAGGATGTAAAGATGGATGGCTGCCAAAGAAACTTGCAGTAAAGAATGAAAAATTTGGTTCCGCATATTTAATCTTATTACTGTTCTATTTGATTGGTATTGTACCGATTTTAATAGGTCTTGATCTGAATACGATTGCCAACAGTACAGTCATTTTGTTTACGATTATCCGAGGAGTTATTGCTTATTCCGCAATGCAGCTTCCAAAGAAAATGCCGGAAATTTGGAAAGAATCAAAATTTTATGTGAGCGACAGAAAATTGAAAGTAATTTGTATTGCATCAATTGTTATTGCAGCAATATCAGTATTGGTATTGCTTGTATCAACATCAATTATTCAGATTTGTGGAAATATCTGCATTCTTGTATTTTCAATTATCATGGCATTAATCTTTGATAAGAGAGTACACTTGAGTCCGGCTTATGAAGTAAAAAAGTAATTACCAATTTCTCGGATAGAATTGATTGGCAATAGTGCAAGAAAAAAGAAACCGAAGAAGATTAGAGAGATGAAAGCTAATCTTTTTCGGCTTCAGTATTTATTATCGCTAATGATTAGTAGCTTTGCCGCCATAGATATTTTCCATATAGTAATTAATACAACGAATCAAAACGTCCGTTGCAGTGTCTAATTCAGTTTCTGTAAAATGAGCATCTTCCAACCATTTTTTTAAAACTTCGGCATCATGCTGCATATGGCGTTGATTAATTTTTTTGCCTTCTTCAGTTAGAAACAGGCAATGTGCACGGTTATCAGTATCAGAAATTCGTTTTTCAATTAATCCTTTTTTGAGCAATTTTTCAATCATGACGGAGGTGGCACCTTTTGTACGGTACATTTTTACTGAGAGTTCTTTTTGACTGATTCCTTCATGTTCGGCAATCTTTTTTAAGGTATGTGTTTCGTTAGAATAAAATTTTTGATTGGTACCATAGCTACGTGGAGCTTTCTCTAGATCATTAACTACTTTTTCTATGGTATAAAATTGATCAATTAATTTACTGAATTTATCATTTAAAGTGTTCATATTTATTGGCATAGTTCCTTTCATATTCCTTTACGATATTCTATTGGCGAGACACCTTTTACCTTTTTGAATAACCGACTAAAGTAGAAGGGGTTGTCGTAGCCTACAATCTGGGAAATCTCTGTGATTGAATAAGGTGTATCTTTAAGCAGTATTTCAGCGTTATAAATCCGTTTAGATAAGATGTACTGCAAAGGAGTACATCCGGTGTATAATTTAAAATTTCGAATAAACCAACTGACACTGAAATGATTTTGTTCTGCATATTCATCAATATTAATCTGTTCGCTATAATGTTCTGTGAAATAAGCGGTTGCTTTATCAATTTCTTCAAGTGTACGATCATTATCATGTCGAACCGAAAGCTGAAAAGTCCTTTGCAATCGTATGAAAATTTGCCGTAGATACATTTCTAACATCTCAGGATAACTGTCTTTGCATGTTTGTAATTCATTAATCATTGCACGAAAAATTGTACGATATTCTAAATTTGATCCGCTATAGAATACTTTTTTATCATCTGTTATTCCATAAGAACGAAGTAAGTTTGTGACATTACCACCAGTAAAATGTACCCAATATACTTCTGTATGATCTTCCGCATGATACTCATATTTCTGTGGCTCTTTTGGACGATAGAGAACCATGTGACCGGCTTGAACAATTGTTTCCTTATCATTAAAGTGAAAATGAGCTTTTCCAGTAGCAATGTAAAGTAATTGCCAGTCGATTCGTCCGCGTGGACGTAAAGTATAAAATGTAGGACGACTGTATATTTTATAAGTACCACAGCTGGTGACGATTAATGGTTTAGACTTGTCCTTTTTGTCAATCTGTGAATTATTTAAGTATGCACTATTTATATACATTACTTTCTCCTCTGAACTAAAGAAAAAATCTGTAGTGAAAATATTTAAAATATTATTTGAATCTATATCATTTTTATTAATTGTATCATTTTGTGTAGGTTTTGTCCAATTTAGATTATGGATTTGCAGACGCTGTTTTTGTATACTATGTGTAGCAAAGATGCGAAAACGAAATATGTTATGGAAGGAGAAGTTTATGGAAGAGAAAACATACCTGAAATGGTACAATAAGGTGGGGTATGGAACAGGAGATATTGCGGGAAATGTGGTTTATGCATTCTTATCTTCGTTTGTTATGATTTATTTGACGAATACAATTGGATTAAATGCCGGTATCGTCGGAACATTGATCGCGGTATCAAAAATATTTGATGGTGTTACGGATATCTTTTTTGGTACAATGATTGACCGAACAAAGAGCAAAATGGGAAAGGCAAGGCCGTGGATGTTTTATGGATTCTTTGGCTGTGCCATTACATTATTTGGTGTATTTGCAATTCCTACCAGTATAGGGCAGACTGCACAGTATGCATGGTTTTTTATTGCATATACTTTGTTAAATGCAGTATTCTATACAGCAAATAATATTGCGTATGCAGCGTTGACATCTCTGGTAACAAAAAACAGTAAAGAACGTGTGCAGATGGGATCTTTCCGTTTTATGTTCTCATTTGGAACCAATCTGGCAATTCAGTCTATCACGGTTGGTGCTGTAGCATTTTTTGGTAATGATGCCGCGGCATGGAGAACAATTGCGTTTATCTATTGTATTATAGGTGTGCTGACCAATACGCTTGCAGTTTTCTCGGTAAAAGAACTGCCGGATGAAGAATTAAAAGAGAATGGAACTGGTGAAGGGGAAGATGACAATATTTCCTTTAAACAATCTATCAAATTACTTTTTTCTAATAAATATTTTTCAATGATTTGTGTGATTTATATTCTTCAGCAGTTACGTGCGGCTATGGTAAATGTAGGTATCTATTTTATGACGTATGTGTTGCTGAATCAGAATCTGTTTGGTGTATTTTCATGGGCAATTAACATTCCGCTAATTATTGCACTTGCAGTGACACCTGTGCTGGTTGCAAAAATGAAAGGAATGTATAAGTTAAATAAATACAGCTACATGTTTGCAACAGCATGCCGATTATTAGTTGCTGTTGCCGGATATATGGGAAGTATTCCATTGATGTTGTTGTTTACCGTTCTGACAAACCTTGGTGAAGGACCGTGGCAGGGGGATATGAGTGCAGTAATCGCACAGTGTTCAGAATATACTTATTTAAAGAGCGGAAAAAGAATTGATGGATCTATGTTCTCCTGTACATCATTAGGTGTAAAACTTGGTGGCGGTATTGGTGTTGCTCTTTCTGGATGGTTGCTTAATATCAGTGGATACATTAATCAGAATAATGCAGTTCAGCCAGCTAGTTGTATCAGTATGATGTATGTTATGTATCTGTGGCTTCCTTTTGTATTTGACGTTATTATTACAATCATTCTTTCGTTCTTAAATGTAGAAGATGCAAATCGTAAGTTGAAAGGAACAATTAAAAATCCATAAAATGATAAGACTTTAAATTTTGGGGAGTTAATTAGATAGAAAAGAAGAGGATATACGACAGGAAAGGGGCTTGTTGTATGTCCTCTTTTATTATGTGAATAAGAAAAGCTTTTTTCCAATATAGAGCTCATGGAAGATTTAGTTATGGCAGGAATGTCAGGATTTATTGGAATAAGGCTTTTCAATGTATGGAAAATATAGTAAAATTTTTATAACATAAATAATCATTTGGAGGAGAATGAATAACTATGAAAGAAAAATGGAGGCAAATGCTTCCGGCGATTCTGATTATAGGAATTACAATTATTACATCAATACTTCTTTATGATAAGATGCTGGATAATGAAAAAGAAGATTGCTGGAAAATATTAGAGGATTCTGCGAATTCTGTGGCAAGAGAAATAAGATTAAATTCTGAAAATAGTGTTAATACATTACGGCTTGCATCTGATACGATCAGCAGGGAGTGGAATGAAGGTGCGGATAAGGTTGATATATCCTTTTTGGATAAATTTCAAGAGAACACAATTTTTTCAAGAATAGAGGTTTTATACCCGGGGAATCAAACGACTTTAGGGCTGTCTTTCCAGGAAACAGCTGCAAAAGGGGAGTTCATGTCATCACGAATTGACGATCCTGATACAGGAAAGCAGTATGTGTGTTATTGTGTGCCTGTAAAATATGATGAAGTAACCGTTGCGGTACTTGTGGGAGTTATAGAGACAGATTACTTACAGAAAACATTCAAAACATCTAAGTCATAACCACCACTTCAAGTGGTGGTTTGGGTTGGCCATCATAAGGGCCGATTACATGCTCGCCCAAAAGGGCGGGTATCGCAAGCATTGTTACTGGTCCGCTTATAAAGCGGTACTACTTGAATCTTCTTTTCTTGATTCTTCTGCCTGCTCTCTTATGTATTTCTTTATTGCATCTTCTGTAATATTACCAATTGTTGAAACGTAATATCCTCTGGCCCAGAATGCTTTATCCCATTTGCTCTGTAACTCTGGATGTCTGTCATATATCATTAGCGTGCTCTTTCCTTTTAAGTACCCCATAAATTTTGAAATACTATACTTGGGTGGAATTGCTACACTTAAATGAATATGATCTTCACATACCGCGCCATCTATAATCTCTACATCTTTATACCTACACAATGTAGAAATTATATCTCTTACATCTGCTTTCAACTTTCAATACAACACTTTCTTTCTGTACTTTGGAATGAAAACTATATGGTATTGGCATTTCCAACGTACATGTGATAAACTCTTATTGTCCATCTTGGACCGCCTCCTATACTAAATTTTGAGTTTGGCTTGCGACACCATTCTCATTTTAGCATAGGAGGCTTTTTAGTAATATCCTACACGCTCCTGCTTACTCCATTCTCCCCAGCATAGCTGGGGGATTAGGATTTTCATTTATGATGGAAAAGCAGCCTGTGGAATTATTGACAGTCGGGATGGAAATTTTATTATGGATCAATGGCATAAAGAACTGGGAAATGCGTATGCCATGGAAAAACGCAAATGCTTAAAAGATTACGAAAATGTTGATTTAAAAGAAGAAACAAAAGCACAGAAAACAGGTGTTATTGCATTTCAATCTCAGACAACAGGACAGATTTTGTACATGTATTATATGCCGTTGCAGGTGTTTGACTGGGAATTAGAGACTTTTGTACCGGAGGAAGCGGCATTTAAAAAATTAAATTCTCTTAAGCAGTCTCTTATATTAGTAGCTATTATAGAAATTGCATTACTCTGTGTTTATTTTGCTGGAAACATATATTCAATTCGTAAATTGACCGAAAGTAAAAAAGAAACTGAAAAACAATTACACATTTCGGATACATTACTGCAATGTGCGACTGCACTCTCCATCAATCAGGATAAGGATCAGGCAATAAGCAGACTGCTTCAGATTATTATGGAATATTTTAAGGCGGATCGTATAGGTATATTTTTATATGATCCGGTAAGAAAGTTTTATTTAAATAAATATGGGTATGCCGGAACAAATATGCAGTCAGGAATAGGTGATATATTAGAATTTCCTGATAGATTACTTTCTAAAATAGAAAAAGTATTTGAAACCTCGCAAGTATGTTATATTTCAGACATTGAAAGTGATATTGAATTAGACAAGATATGGAAAGCGCGAGAGACACATAGTGTTTTAGCGGTTCCGCTGAAAAAAAACGGACAAAGCATAGGATTTGTATGTGTAGAAAATGCGAGAGCGCGGGTTGAGGATGTAACAGTACTTTCAACGATTCCATTTTTTGTTGTGAATAGTCTGATTGCAAAGGAACAGCAGGAACAGTTGCAGTTTATGAGTTATTGGGATAGTCTGACTTCAATGTATAATAGAAATAAATACATGCAGGTTATAGAAAAATATCAATCCCAGAAATTAAATAAGGTAGGTGTAATCTATCTGGATTTGAACGGATTGAAGGTCATTGATGACAGAGATGGCCATGAAGCAGGAGACAAATTGATTTGTAAGGCGGCACAGATCATATGTGAAGTCTGTCCGGAAAATGCATACCGGATAGGAGGAGATGAATTTATTGTTATAGAACCTGAGCAGAGGCAGGAAGAATTTAAGAGGAAAGTAACTGCGTTGCAAGAAAAGGTAAGACAAGAGAAAATAAGCGTTTCGATTGGTTCTGCATGGGAAGAGCATTGCCAGGATATAAATCATCTTTTGAAAGAGGCGGATAAATTTATGTATGCAGAAAAACAAAAATACTATAAGTCGAAAGAAGATTAGAAAGATATAAGATCAATTACATTTCAGAAAGAAAAACCGGGGGATTCCTCGGTTTTTTGCTTTTATATCTCATTTTGTGTATGTTTTGTCCCATTTAGATTATAGCTTTTCAAGTTCTTATTTTGTATACTACAGATAGCAAAGATGTGAAACATAAAGAAGATATGGAAGGAGAAAACAGATGAACGCAGATATGAAATGGTTAGACAATCCGGAAGTATTCCGGGTAAATCAATTGGATGCCCATAGTGATCATTGTTATTACAAGACATATGAAGACATCGGAAAAAATGAGAATTGTCTGACACAGTCTTTAAACGGACAGTGGAAGTTCGCTTTCAGCAGAAATGTAGCAAGCCGTCCGGCAAATTTTTATGAAGAGGGATATGACACAGGCAGCTTTGACATGATTGCAGTTCCAGGTCATATTGAGCTTGCAGGATACGATCAGATCCGTTATATCAATACGATGTATCCATGGGAAGGAAGAGAGTACCGAAGAGGAGCTTACAGTACAGAAAGTGCCGGAGCTGGAGAAGGAACGTTCAGTGAGGCTGAGTATAATCCGGTTGGTTCCTATATAAAAACATTCGATCTGAATGAAAGTATGTATGGTAAAAGAATTCGTATCTGTTTTGAAGGTGTTGAACAGGCGATGTATTTGTGGTTCAATGGTCAGTTTATCGGATATGCAGAAGACAGCTTTACACCTTCGGAGTTCGATTTAACTCCATATATCCGTGAAAAAGGAAATGTGCTCGCAGTACAGGTTCATAAAATGAGTACTGCCGCTTTTCTGGAAGATCAGGATTTCTTCCGTTTCTTTGGGATTTTTAGAAATGTAACTTTAAAAGCTATACCAGATATCCATCTGGAAGACGTATGGTTTCATCCGGTATTGAATCAGGATAATACAAGTGGCGAGATATCAGTATCCGTGAAAGTATCAGCTAAGGGAGAAAGAGGAATTACTGCCCGCTTTATCTTGCAGAATCAGAATGGTGATGATGTTTTAGCAAAATATATTCCTTTACTGGAAGAAAATGGGATGTATACAGGTCAGATCAGTGCTGAGTTAGAAAATGTAAAAGTCTGGGATAATCATACGCCATATCTATATCGGGCTTATGTAGAGTTAAAAGATGAAATGGAGACTTTATATGAAGTTATCCCATATGAGATTGGATTCCGCAGACTGGAAGTGATTGACAAGGTTATGTACTTAAATGGAAAACGTCTTGTCCTTACAGGTGTCAATCGTCATGAATGGAATGCCAAAACTGGAAGATGCATTGGAATAGATGAAATGACTTCAGATATTGAGTGCATCGTACGAAACAACATCAATGCAGTAAGAACCTGCCATTACCCGGATCAGATTCCATGGTACTACATGTGTGATAAGGCGGGAATTTACGTTATGGCTGAAACAAACCTGGAGAGTCACGGAACCTTCCAGAAGCTTGGAGCTATTGAACCTTCCTGTAATATTCCGGGTTCTATTCCGCAGTGGAAAGAAGCTGTTGTTGACCGAGCAAGAACGAATTTTGAGACCTTTAAAAATCATACTTCTGTTTTATTCTGGTCTTTAGGAAATGAATCTTATGCCGGTGATGATATTGAAGCAATGAATACGTTTTTCAAAGAGAAAAACGATGGAAGGTTGGTTCATTACGAAAGTTCTTTCTATAACAGAGCCTATGAAGATACGATTTCTGATATTGAAAGCCGTATGTATGCAAAACCATATGAAATTGAGGAGTATCTAAACAATCATCCGAAGAAGCCTTATCTCTTATGTGAATTTATGCACGATATGGGAAATTCAATGGGTGGCCTTGGAACATATATGAAATTGATTGATAAGTATGACATGTATCAGGGCGGATTTATCTGGGATTTTATTGACCAGGCTATCTTAGTAAAAGATGAAGTGACAGGAAAAGAAGTCCTTCGCTATGGTGGTGACTTCGATGATAAACCATCCGATTATGAATTCTCAGGAAATGGAATTGTATTTGCGGATCGTAGAGAAAAACCGGCGACACAGGAAGTGAGGTATTACTATGGCTTGTACAGATAAGAAGAAATTAAGAGTAGTATATGGGGATTATGTGCTTGGTGTACATGGTAAAGGATTTGACTATATCTTTTCCTATGCCCAGGGTGGACTGGAATCCATCGTAAAAAATGGATACGAGTGGCTGTATCGTTGCCCGAAACCGACTTTTTGGAGAGCAGTAACAGACAATGACCGTGGAAGTAAATTCCATATCAAGAGTGGAAGCTGGCTTGCGGCGGATCTGTTCCTTGATTGTAAAAATGTAGAAGTTTTCATGGATGGAATCCTTCAGAAGCAGTATGCTCCGGATAATAACAGTTATGGTAAGGATATGCCTGCAGATGAGATAATTGTGAAATTTACTTATGAGACAATCACTGTGCCATCTACAACAGTTGTTGTAACTTATACGGTAGATCAGACTGGCAAAATCAAAGTAGATGTACATTATACTGGTAAGAAAAATCTTCCGGAGCTTCCAGCGTTTGGTATGAGATTTATCATGCCAACATTAGCGGATAAGTATATTTATGATGGATTATCAGGAGAAACATATCCGGACCGAAAAGCAGGTGCGGCTCAGGGTGTATATGAGATAAAAGATTTGAGCTTAACACCATATCTTGTACCGCAGGAATGTGGAATGCATATGGATACAAACTGGCTGGAAATCACAAGACATACAAGTCTTAATAATAGCAGAACCGATATTTCTTCACAGACTCTCAGGATTGAGAAGAATGATGAAGCGTTTGCATTTTCCTGTCTTCCATATACTGCAGAAGAGATTGAAAATGCGACACATCATGAAGAACTCCCTCCGGCACGGAGAACCGTTTTATGCGTATATGGTGCTGTAAGAGGCGTTGGCGGAATTGACAGCTGGGGCAGTGATGTAGAAGAAGGATATCGGATCAGTGCGGAAGAGGACATGGATTATTCGTTTGTTATCTATTAATATAAACTTTCTGAAATATTAATTGTGAGTAGTTTCGGAAGCTAATGAATAAAAAACATGAGGTGAACAAAGAAAAATAAAAAAGAGCGGAAATATGGAGTTTATAGAGCTCCGAGACTGCTCAATTGTATGAAAAGATATAATAATATAATCTGAATGTGGTGTAAAGGCATACTATTTCTTGGAACAGGTTACAAGAAATAGTATGCCTTTTTTGATTATTGAAAAGCCGAACTTATAGAATAAAAAAGTTTCTATATTTCCGAACATTTCCCTGGCTCTATTTGGGAGACATATTGGAAGGGAAAAAGGCAGATGCCTTGTCATTTGTAACGGGAGGAGGTGAACTCGTTTGAGACAACCTTCTTCTAATGATGAAATGACTATTCGGCATCAATTTGATCGGTTATGTCAAATAGCATTAAAGGGTGAAACTGCAAATTATTACAAACATATGGAGTATCGTAGGAAATACGAAGTTACATTCTCTGAAATGTCAGAAAAGGAGTTGAGTAAATTATTTGTTATAGATGAGTATGGAGTGGAACAGGACCATTTTGAAGTGTACGGCTATGATATTGAGGTGAAGGATGCTTTAACAGCTGAAGCATTAAAGGAGCTCACAGAAAGAAAAAGAAATGTTATTTTACTTTCATATTTTATGGAGATGAGCGATGCAGATATTGCAAGAAAAATGAATCTCGTTCGGAGTACCATTCATGAACACAGAACACGATCACTTGAAATTTTGAAGAACATCATAGAAGGAATAGCATATGAAAAAAAGAATAAACACAGAGCTAAGGAAAAATTGTTACCATTTCATATTATAAAGGCTGCATCGGAAGGGGATATAAGTGCAATTAATGTAGTATTGAAGCATTATGAAGGATACATAATTAAATTGTCTACCAGAAAATTATATGATGAAGATGGACAAATTCATTATTGTGTGGATGAAACTTTGCGTCGCAGATTAGAAACTAAGTTGATTACTAAAATAGTAGACTTTAAGTTGCATTATAACCAGAGATAATTATTCTCTTATGAGATAGAATCTGTTTGATGAGGTACATTGATGGATTGTATTGTAGTAGTAAGTGAAAGGCGTTCGCGATGAAGGAAGAAAATAGTACAAAACAAAGGACAGATTTGGAGCAAATTCTTGCATTGGCTCTTATTAAAAATTTATATAATCAAGGAAAAATATCGGAATACGTTTATAGAAAGATTAGAAGTGATACAGAAACAAAGATTGCGCTTGAAAACAGAAAATACATATGTTTTGGATGAAACAATGTAGGAATAATTAAACGGAGAATATAATGAAAAAAAGAGTAGTTGCAATATATGCACGGGTGTCTACAGAACATGAAGCACAAATATCAGCTTTGGAAAATCAAGTGCAGTATTACGATAATTTATTTCAATATCATCCTGAGTGGACATTATATAAAAAATACATTGATGAAGGTATTACTGGTACATCTATTAACAAACGGCAGAGTTTCCTTGAAATGATGGAAGATGCAAAGAATGGAGAATTTGATCTAATTGTTACTAGAGAAGTTTCTCGTTTTGCTCGAAATACTGTTGATACGTTACAACAAACAAGAATATTGAAAAAATATGGAGTGGAAGTTTATTTTACCGAAGATAACATTTGGACGATGAATGATGATGATGGTGAACTTCGATTGACAATTATGGCAACACTTGCACAGAATGAGAGTAAAAAGACATCTGTTCGAGTAAAAGCTGGACAGAGAATTTCCTTTCAAAATGGTGTTATTTATGGAAATGGAAATGTATTAGGATATGATAAGGTTGGAAAAGATTTTATCATTAATGAAGAGCAAGCCAAAACAGTACGTATGATTTATGATATGTATTTAAGTGGTATGGGAATGCGAAAAATCCAATTTGAACTTGAAGCAGCTGGGAGAAAGACTTCCACAGGACTAACACGCTGGTATTCGTCTTATATAAGTAGGGTATTAAATAATCCGTTTTATTGTGGAATTCTCTTATATAGGAAAGAATATGTTCCAGATTATTTAGAACAGAAGAAGGTTAGAAACTGGGGGGAGTTGAGCAGATTGCAGTGGAAGGTTCACATCAACCAATTATTACAAAAGAAGAATTTGCACAGGTAAGAAAAATACTTGATTCAAAATCTTTTTCTACTAATAATAGAGGGCGCAGAGGAAAACATGGATCTAATGATATTTGGTGCAATAAATTGAAATGCTATTGTGGTTCATCTATGAATAGGCGAGTCTGGCGTAGAGTAAATAATATTCCTCAGTATTGTTATCAATGCTATTCGCAAGTAAGAACTGGAACTATCACTACCAGAAAAAGGAAAGGATTAGATATAGAAGGTATTTGCGATACACAAATGGTTCCAAAGTGGAAATTAGGTGCAATGGCAGATGTAATTTTTCAGAAGTTTTGGAAAAACAGAGATGGAATTATTGAAATAGCAAATCAAATGCTGGAAGATCATTTTAAAGATGATAGAGAGATTGATTTCAGAAGCAAAATAGAAGAAATAGAGCAGAAGATTACGGTTTTGGATAAGAAATTTGATAATCTGGTTGATATGAGAATTGCGGGAGAAATTGATAAAATAAAATTTAATGAGAAGAAAAAGGGATTGTTTGCCGAAAAAGAAAAGTATCAGAAGATGCTGCAGTCATATCAGATAGATGAAGAAGTTTCGGATGAAGAATATAATCAACGTTTGCAGCTATTAAAGTATGGGCTGCAAGAAAACTTTGATTTTTCAACTCATAGCATACCAGATGAAGTGATTGATGCTTTTGTGAAAGAAGTAATTGTATATCCAGATTGTTTTGTATGGAAATTGAATATAGTTGATGAAGATCTGAAAGTAAAGGTTGAAGGTCGAAAAAATAATCCAACAGTTAGCCTGATCGAGAGTCCTGCGATTGGCAAGAGCAGCACAGGCTGCAATTGCCAAGAAGAACGCTTAATTATAGGTGTTAGTAGATTATACATAGAAGCTTCTTTGGAAGTACACTGAAAAGTGAATCATAAAAAATAGAATCTCCCCTCATATCTGATGGAATCAATTAGATTTCATTAGGTGTGAGGGGAGATTTTTTTGACTTTATATTGGGAAAGTGTTATTCAAGAAACTTCTTTTATATGAATGAGTTAATCTATGAGATAATATAAGAAAACTGCAAAAATGTTAGAGCTCGCTTGAAACAAAAAACAATTATTTTTGAAAATTAAGGGGATATTTTCGTTTTGAATCCGTCTAATCTATGTAAATAAAAGCTGGCTGGCAAAAAGGGGGTACCAAATTGACGAAGGAGGCACTTGGAGAATTGATTCTTTCATCAGAGCGACAATTGTATGCAACAGCAAAAACAATTTTGTCAGATGACCAGGATTGTGCTGATGCAATACAAGAATCGATTGTGAAAGCATTTTCTAAAATAGATACACTAAAAAAAGATCGCTATGCAAAGACCTGGTTGATGCGGATATTAATCAATGAATGTTATAACATTGCAAGGCGCATCAACGTCAATGAACCTTTGGATGAAGGATATGCAGAAAATATGAAGCAACCTAAGGAGAATCGAGATTACAGTGAATTGTATAGAGCTGTAAATGAACTGAAAGAAGAACTGCGGATTCCGGTGATCCTTTATTATATGGAGGAGTTCAATATAAGAGAGAGTGCTCAGATCCTTGAGATATCCGAAGGCGCTGTACAAAAGAGACTTGTAAGGGCGCGGAAAACGCTGAAAAAGAAGATTCAATTGGAGGAGATTTTTATATGAGATTAGACGAATTAAAAAACGACTTTCCAGATATTCCGGACTTTGTTCACGATATGATTCAGGAAGAAGTAGAAAAGCAAGTAAATTCATCAAACATTACACCAATGCAGACAAAAAGCAAGTTAAACCGAAGTATAAGCAGGGTAGCGGCTGCGGCAGCTGTGTGCATTATTGCAACATCAACCGTTGCTTATGCAGGAACAAAGCTTTATCATATGTACCTTGAAAAACAGGGAAACTACGGTACTTTAACCACCATAAAATCAGATGAGAATTCTGAAGACGTAAAACTTCCAGAAGAGATTCATGAAATCTCTGTTACATCAAACTATATTCCAGAAGGAATGGAGTGGATCGCCGAAGGGTATAAGTTAGGCTATAAAGATACACTTGATACAGCAGGGATAACCGTTGATACTGTTTTGATGGATGAGAAGAGTCTGGATAAATCATTGTTGGATAGAAATGTTATAGAAAGTGAAAATCATGTTTTCGGATCCTATGATGGAATTTATCTCAAATACAATACAATAAATGGAGAAAACTCATTTGATCAAAGAATTTATCTTCTGTGTCCAGAAGAATATCGTGTTTTGATACTCTATATTGGAAATACAATTTCAAAAGAAGAAGCATATAAATTTGCTGAAAATCTTGTGATTACAGAAGAGGATGAAATGATCAAAACTGCTGACATGATTACCTGGAGTGATATTATTGAACCGACAGTCTATGCAGATAAAATAGATGTAACAAATGGCCAGCTGTCGGTTCGTCAAATTGGAGAAGCTTTTAATTTAGATTCTTATGCTGAAGATAATAACGGAAATAACATTACTACAGATAAGGTGACAGCTTGTGTAGATAAAGTACAGATCGCAGATAATTTACAGCTTTTAGACAGTGATAAAATTCCGAAAGCCTGGAAGACGGCAGTTGATGCAAACGGAAAACTGGTACAGAATCATTTATCATATATAAAAAAAGGTGATGGTGTAAATAATCTGGATTCAGTTGTAAGAGAAGAAAACATGGATCAGAAATTACTGTTTTTGACTGTCACATACACAAATATATCAGAGGAAGAACTCAATCATATGCTCTATCTAGGCACGCTGATTGCTCTTTCGAAACAGAATGATGGCACGTATACTATTTACATGCCTGGTACAGAAGCTGGTGAGGATTATGATTATTATATAAGTGACAGTGTTGCCAAAACAGCTGAAATGACTTATTCCAGCGTACAAGATGACTATGGTAATGGGAAGAATTATATTCCATCGTTAAAGCCTGGTGAGAGTGTTCAAGTCAATATGGCATGGATTGTTAATGAAAAAGATATTAAGAATTTATATTTGAATCTGAATGGAACAGGAGGATGTTATGAAATAACTGAAAACATGTGTCATACAGGAGTCGTTTATGTTGGGAAGGAATGACGGAAGGAGATATTTGTGAAGAAGAAAATAATAACTTGTGCGGGTGTTTCTTTTGTCATTATATTCGTGTTACTATCTGTTAATTTCTTACAAAGCGGAACAGGTAGCATAAGTAAAGAGAATATAGAAAAAGAAAATGAATTTAAAAAAAGTCTTGATGTGATAGCCCAAGAAGAGGAGCCAGATGAAGTATCTAAAGAATTTGCAAACAAACTCGGAGTCGATGAAAAAAATATAGTTTCAACAGGAAACACGATAAAAAGCACATATTATAGTTTCACAGTTTTATCATGGACAAAAGGAAAGGAGTATCCGGGGTATGCACTTCCGGAAGGGAAAAATCTTGCAGATTATCCGGGAGCAGTGTTAGATGAACAAGGAAATATTACAAATGATTTTTCTTACGTTGTAGTCAATCTTTCTGTAAAAAATCAAAGTAGTAAAACGCTAGAAAACGATCTTATCTGGGGATATATACGCCTGAGGTTTCTTTCGGCACCATCAAAGTACAGTGACTATATAGGCGAAGTAACTTATTTGGGGGAGGAAAAACCGCGAATATTGAATCATAATTATTATGCTGAAACTTTTGCACCAGAGGAAGAAAAAGTAATGCCGATGATTTTTGTTGTAAATGATGCATTGTTAGACTCAGAAGCAATGTATTTGGAAATTAATCCGACCGGAGCTGTCATTGATAATCCAGATTACGATATCCGGCGCTATATTGTACTGAATTGATGACGTAAAGGTGGTCTTTCCAACAAAATAGCATCCCCTTTCTCTTCCCTTTGAAAATATAATTTAAGAAAGAGGGAAAAGCATGAAACAGATTTTTAAGACAGAGATGAAACGGGCAATGAGCGGAAAGGGGATGGTATTATCCATGCTGATAGGAACTGTGCTTGGAATTGCACATGTAATCCGGGAAATAATCCCCGCATATCGAGCTAATCTGACGAATTTCTATAACGAATTCCCAATTCTGTCGCCACATAGTGCAGCAGAAACATGGATGGCCGGAAGTCCGTCAAATTTGGAAGGGTTTATATTCTTCTTAATTCTACCTATCCTTGCAAGCCTTCCATTTGGAACTTCTTATTTTGAGGACTGCAAAGAAGGTGTAATAAAAAATATTTATATGAGAACAAAGAGAGAAGATTATCTCAAAGCAAAATATGCTGCTGCTTTTCTGAGCGGGGGAATTGCAGTTCTTGTTCCATTGATTTTTAATTTAATGTGCAGTCTGGTTCTTCTGCCAAACTTAGCACCGCTTTCAACAATGGGAGATAATATACTTACACCGTTGATGCTGTTTTATAAGATTTTCTTTACGCATCCTATGATATATACAACGTTTTTTCTGGTACTTCAATTTTTGATGGCAGGAATTTGGGCTTGTGTTTGTTTGTCTGTAAGTTTTTTGTCAGATTATAAAATTGTTGTATTGATCTTTCCGTTTTTTGTACAGCTGATTCTGCATGTTATCTGTACAATTACAAATCATATTGACTATTCCAGTGTATATTGGGTTCAGCCGGGACATGGAATCGTCGCATGGTGGATTCCAGTGGTTTCAATGGGGGTTGGAATTCCAGTAACGTTCTTTGTATTTATGAAAAAAGGAGCGAAGGAAGATGTATTCTAAATCAAAACAGACATTTTATCATGTGAGAGATTCTTTGATGAAACATAGATGGCTTCTGACAGCTGAACTGATTTGGATGATAGTTTGTTCTTTTTGGACAGTGTCCGAGCAGAAGAAGATGTATCAGTTTTATCATCTTTCGGCCAGTACGATAGATTATGTTATTGCACAGCAGGGGGCACTTTACAGTGGATTGACCATATTTCCGTTTGTACTTTTTTTCGTAATCAAATGTAAACAGGACAGCTTGAACATTCAATATATCTTACGGTATCAATCGAGAAAAAGAATGTTTCAGCAACAACTGAAGGAGAGTCTGGTATATGCTGCGGGAATTTCTTTTATAATTATCCTAATGGCTACATTTACTGGCTGGATTTTTAGCAGAAATCTGATCAATTGGGATACTATGGAAAGCGTTTATTTTGGTCAGACAGGAAACGTTGTAAAGTCCAATTTTTTATCTGTAGCTGTTGTTATCTGGTTGATGTATGTTTTAAAATTAATGTTACTTTTTACAATTGTAGATCTATCCTTGTGGTATCCAAAGACCCTGTTTTTCGTTTGGATTGTTCTTTTAATTCCACTTGGAATAGAAGCACTTCACTACGGAAAGATCTATTTTAGTCTGTTCGCAGTATGGCAGACATCATGGAATACGCCTGGTAAGTGGTTAGGAATTATTCAGATTGGAATTGTCGTTTCCTTCATCGAGAAACTGATAGGGGAAAAGATGATTGAGCGGAGAGATATCTGGAGATAGGAGATGAGGCCATGTGGAAAGTTGACTTGAAAATATTTTTTAAAGAAAGTTGGAAAAAGTATGGCTTTGTACTTTTGCTGGTTCTCGTGCAGTGTGTAGGTTTTCGTAATCTGATCCAACAATATAATACTGTGAATGGACAGGAGTGGAAACTTCACTTTTGGGATTATGTAATCTGCTTTTTTCAGGGGACAGTTCCTTATGCACAATCGGAAGGAAAAGAGACTTTTAATATTCCACCGTACTGGTCTTTGTATTTGATATATTTTGTTTTATTGATTGGAAAACTGACAGGACAATTCTCAAAAAAATACGAACAGCAAATGCTCTTACGTCTGAAAAACAGAAAACAGTGGTGGATGGAAATTCATTTGAAAATTTGGCTGGAATGTATGGGATATCTGGCAGTGACAGCAATAGCATTTCTTGTTTTTTCTTTTTGTACGAAGAGTGCTGTAGAAGGGATAAATTTAGAGTTACTAAAGGATTATCTGGGATTGGAAATCAACAAAAATAATTTCCGTATTTTTTCAATGGTTCTTGTATTTTTTGTGGCATTGTTGGCACTTACTTATATTCAGTATATTGTATCATTAGCAATCAATGCAGTAACTGGAATTTTGGTTTCTATTGTTATTTTAATTTCCAGTGTATATCAGATCCATCCGTTTTTAATAGGAAATTATTTTATGTGTATACGTCAGATGATGTTTGCTATGGATGATGTTGGATTTCTGACACAAGGAGCAGTTAGTGTAGGAATTATTTTCTTTATGGCTGTAATTGGGTATCAAATTTTAAAAAGAAAAGATCTGTTTTAAAGAAAGAAGGGGAAATATGTATCTTGAACTTACAGATATCAGTAAAAAAATTGGAGCAGATGAGGTCCTCAGTGGAATTACACTTTCTATGGAAAGAGGAAAGGTTTATGGACTGCAAGGGAAAAACGGTTGTGGAAAATCTATGCTTATGCGAGTGATCTGTGGATTAGTACTTCCAACTGTGGGGGAAGTAAAGATTGATGGAAAAATTCTTGGAAAAGAGTTTTCATTTCCTCCAAGTGTGGGCGTGTTTATTGAAAAACCAGGATTTTTGGATTCTTACAGTGGATTTCAAAATCTAATGATGCTTGCGTCAATTAAAGGACAAATCAGTGGGGCAGAGGTGAAAGATGTTATAAAGAGAGTGGGGCTACAGGATGTAATGTACAAAAAATATCGGAAATATTCTCTTGGAATGAAACAGAAACTAGGGATTGCAGCTGCAATCATGGAAAAACCAGAACTGATTATCTTAGATGAACCTTCGAATGCATTAGATGAAAAGAGCGAAGAAATATTATGGCAGATTGTCGGTGAAGAAAAGGAACGAGGAGCATTAATTCTTATATCCTGTCATACAACGGAGACTTTAGAAAAAGTTTCAGATGAAATTTTTAGAATGGATATGGGACAAATAAAAGAGCATATGACAGTATAGGTGAGTGTATGAGAAAAAAGATCATCATTATGACGGCAATTGTATTATTTGGTGGATTTATAGCCGGGTATCGAAATATAAATCAAAAATATCCGGCAAGAAAAGTTGAGACAGCAGAAAAGGGAGAATCTCTTGAATTTTTGGATGGAGTTAAAATTTCAGCGAATGGAATAAAATGGCTGTCCACAGAAGAACAGGCAGCAATTTATGAGAATAGTGGGATAGATACGAGTAAAGTGAATTATGATACAAAAATAACAGAAGTGAGTGTATGTCTGAAGAACACAACGGAGGAAGAAAAAGAAGTGCCAATCACTTATCTGTCGTTAGAGACAACAGGCGTTGGAACAGCAAGCTCACAGGAACTTCTAATGGGAAATTCAGAACATTACGGTTCTATGGTAGAAAAATTAGAACCAGGAGAAGAGAAAGTAGTTATGTATCCGTATGAAATATGTTCCATATGGTTTCATAAAAAAGACTGGAAGAATATAGAGATGAGAAGTTTTTGGATGACATTTGCTTCGTATCCTGATAAAATTGTTTTATATTTATAAATGAGGAACAAGTTAAAGAATGCCGAAACCGTTCCTCGAAAACAGCAAAAATGCACAGCAAGTCAATGGAGTGAGGAGAAACTTAATGAAGAGAAAAATAATATATGTCTTATGCATTTTAGGTGTGCTTTTGGTGTTATTAGGACTGAAAAAAAGAAATGACACAATGTATTCTTCGGGGGTATACCATCTTAACAGAAGCGGGATTGTAGAATCTATAGAGAATAATAATATAGTTGTTCGTTTGGATAAATTGAATGAACAAGATGAGGATTTTAAAAATGTCGATACACTGCAGTTAGATTGTAGAAATTGTGGTTATGAATTAGAAAATCTAAAGGAAGGTAAAAAAATTATATTTTACTATTTCCCATATAATGCAGACGTTCGACCACTTAAAGTCGAGAATATCTATGTGATAAATGAAAAAGAGTCTAATATTGATTTGATGAAGAAAGCCGGACAATTATTGGATCCCTATCGAGATAAAACAGATGAGTCTATTTATGCAAGAGGTAAATCCGGTGGTGTTATTACTACAAAGGATATTGAACAAGCTACTGAATTTTACATTTTAGCAGGGTATGAACAGTCAGACGCTGAAGATAAGGCAGTAGAATATATGTTACAACGCGATGCGACTTATCAAAGAGCCATTGCAGCGGGATATTCTGTGTCTGATGATGAAATCAATGATTATTTAGATGATTTAAAAGTTACAATAAATGATTCGATTAATAGTGAGGAGGCTCAGGCTCTTATAAGTCAATTTGGTTCGGAAGAAGGATATTGGCAGCATGAATTTGAAGTTTATAAGATAAATTTACCAATTGAAAAATATTTAGAATCATTAAAACAAGAATATTTGAAGAATAGTATTTCTACACAATCAAATAATCAAGAGGCAGAAGAAACAATAGAAAATTATAATCGTTATATTGAAGAAGTTCAATCAGAGTTAGTTAAACAAGAGCAATATGAAATATTTGAATGATCAATAAATGTCACCAATATAAAAAGCGTGAAGGAAGGGATTTTTTTGTTAAAAAAGAATAATGAACTGAGGAAAGGTGGATATCTAAAAAGTTTTCATAAGGATATCTAATGACTATAGGGTACATTTGGTTGGAAAAGAATCTACGGATTTTAATGTCGGGGACTTGGTTATAGTGACATACAATGGCGCTGTAGAGGATACAGCACCTGCTTCTTTAGGTGGTGTCACGGAAATTAAACCTTTAAAAAAATAAAAGGAGACTGTCATGAAAAAATATGCAGAATCGAAAGGATTCTTTGATTTTAAAGCAGAAAGGGAATTATATTCCATTGTTAAAGCATGGTGAGAGTGTTCAAGTCAACGAAGAGAGAGGATATTGTTGCCCGAGAACTGCAAAAACAGGAAATCTATACAGAAAAAAGAACCGACAATTGTTTTGAATAACAATTCTGGGTTCTTTTTTTAGAAAGCGATTTAGTTTCACATTATTATTTGATATTTTTTTCTATATTCAGACGGGGAAAGCCCGCTTTGTTTCTTGAAAATACGGCTAAAATATAGTGGGTTTTCATATCCGATCGCTCGAGAAATTTCCGATATATTAAAAGAAGTATTTCGTGGCTTTTCACTAGAAAGCCGGTGCGTCAGAATTAAGAGTTCCATTAAATAATAAACACAAAGTTCTTCGTACTCACTTTTGCAAAAACGTAATTCATTTATAATAGATGTAAAAATTCGTTTATATTCAAGAGAAGTACCGGTATAAATTATATGCATATCATCAGAAATACCATGCTGTCTCAAAATATTCGTTATATTATTCCCAGTAAAATGAACCCAGTAAACTTCAGTTTGGTCTACACCATAATAGTAGTAGCGTTGCTCTTCTTTGGGGCGGTAGATCACCATATTTCCGGCATTTACAATTTCTTTCTTACCATGAAAATAAAATTCTCCTTTTCCTGAGGCAATATAAATAAGTTGGAAATCTAATCTTCCCCGAGGACGGTGTGTTGGTAACTTTTCGACGGTTTTCAGACGATATGTGCCGCAAAATCTGTTAGCAGAAAAATCCGTGCAGTTAAAGAAAGAAAATGACCACTTAGAGGGTACAATCTGTATTGATTTAGAAACTGTTAGACTGTGGGATAATCATGATCCTTATTTATATCATGCGTATGTAGAACTTAAAGCAGAAGATGGAAGTTTAGTAGAAGTAATTCCTTACGATATTGGTTTCGGAAGAATTGAGATTATTGATAAGATTATTTATTTAAATGGAAAACGCCTGGTTATTACAGGAGTAAACCGTCATGAGTGGAATCCAAAAACAGGAAGATGCATTGGATTAGAAGATATGCGAGCAGATATCGCATGTATGCTCAGAAATAATATTAATTCGGTACGCACCTGTCACTATCCGGATCAGATACCGTGGTATTATATGTGCGACAATGCAGGAATTCAGACCGGGAATTTGCTTTTTCATGCCTTCCTTATACAGCATCTGAAATTGAAAATGCTTTGCATCATGAGGAATTACCACCAGCAAGAAGAACAGTTTTATGCGTATACGGAGCAGTCAGAGGAGTCGGAGGTATCGACAGCTGGGGGAGTATTTGGAAGATAGTTGGTGATGTTTGATGACTAGATTGGCAATAATTCTATGTAGGTCAATGAAGATAGGGGAACTGTTACCTGAGAAAAGTCAACAAATTTGTAACCCGCTACACCATCCATTGCCTTTGTCACATAAGCATGTTAAAATACAATAAAATACTACAATATTATTTGTAGGGTGCGTGGGGACACACTTTACAAGAATTTACCATCACGAAGAACGAACTGTTTTAAGTGAGGTGGTATTTATGAAAAACTTGAAGGAATTAATAATTCTTCATTCAAACGACATGCACGGAGATTTTCTGGCAGAACAGATTGATGAAAAGCTGGTAGGTGGTGTATCTCTTCTCTCAGGATATGTGAACATGGTGCGTAATCAGGAAAAGAATGTGCTTTATGCTATTGCCGGTGATATGTTCCGTGGTTCTGTTATCGATTCCGAGTACAAGGGCGTATCAACCATCGGTATTATGAATCTACTTGGGCCTGATGTGGCAACGATTGGTAACCACGAGGTTGATTATGGTCTGGCGCATTTGCTGTTTCTGGAGAAATGTGCAAACTTCCCGATTATCAATGCCAACTTCCATATCCGCTCTAATCATAAGCGACTGTTTCAGCCTCACTATATTGCTGAAATAGATGGCATGAAGATACTTTTTATTGGAATAATAACAGAGGATGTACTTGCACAGACAAAAGCAGAAGAACTGATTGGTTCCTTTGTGGATATCAGCGAAGCAGCACAGGAAGTAGGCAATATATGCAATGCTTACAATGCCATTGATATTGATTTCACAGTACTTTTGACACACATCGGATTCGAGGAAGATAAAAAGCTTGCAGCTTTACTGGATCCAGCCTGGGGTGTGGATGTAATCATCGGTGGGCATTCACACACGTTTCTGGAAGAACCTGCACTTGTTAATAATATCTATATCGTGCAAGCCGGTACAGGCACAGATCAGATCGGACGCTTTGATATTATGGTAGATACTGATCTTAATGCAATCGATACATTTACCTGGCAGTTGATTCCGATCAACAACGATACTGCGCTAAAAGACGAAGCTATGGAACAATTTATAACACAGTATAAGCGGGAAACTGACAAGAAGTATGATCGTATTGTAACAAGATTCACCAAATGTCTGACGCATCCACTCCGCAATCAGGAAACAGCTCTTGGTAACCTGATCGCAGATATTCTGAAAGACAGCCTTGGAATTGATCTGATGCTTCTCGGTTCCGGTGAAGTCAGAAGTTATGAATTGGGACCTGTCGTACATTATCACAGCCTGGTAGAATGCCTGCCATATGATGAAGCTGTCTATATGCTGAAAGTAACCGGAGCACAGTTAGAACATATGCTACGTTTTATCCTGCGCGAAGAAGCCTTTCTTGGAGAACATACGGAGTTCTATCAGTTCTCCCACGGTATGCAGATTATATGGTCGCGTAAAGAACAGGTTTTCCGGAAACTTAGTCTCAATGACCAGCCTATTGAAGAGCATCAGTTATATTCTATTGCTCTTTCAAAATATCACTTTATGAATATCTCTGATTTTATGGATATTTCACTGGAAGAAACGAAAAAAAATGCACTTCCTCGTGTACTGGCCACATCAAGTCGAGATATTGTAGAAGAATATATGATGGTTACACCGCATCTTTGCCGTGAAGTTGAAGGACGCCTGATTGTTGTAGATTGATCCATTATTTGAATTAAGTTTTTCGCATGAATCAAGAATTGCCAATTTGTAACAATAAAACCCAAAACATTGGCACTTGATTAAAAAATAGAATCTCCCCTCATACCTAATGGAATCTAATTGGTTCCGGCAGATATGAGGGGAGATTCTATTTTTATGATTTTGCAATTCCAAGAGAACTGTTTTGGTTGCATTTGTTGACTTGCTTTTTGTTTTTACAGTTAGTTCCTAGCGTATCGTTACCCGAGAAGCGCAAAACTGCAAAGCAAGTCAAAGAAGAGAGGCATACCGTTACCCAAGAATTGAAAAATTGAGAAGCAAAGTCAACGAATGGATCATTGCCTGTTAGAACCGGAGCAAATGGAATCGGGAATCCGCCTGGGAGTGACGCAGGCGCAGGAAGGAAGTTACTAGTGCATTTTATGAACCATCATATGTTATCGCAAGAGCCTATCAAAACGGGGGTTTTTAATCTGCGGATTAATCCGTAGAATCAATATTCCTTGACATTTCTACAAAATAGTTTATACTTAAAATAGTTTGAAATTCAAAATAAAATACAGGAGAATCGAAAATGAGTATAAACAAACAATTAAAAATAGGTGATCTGACTGCGAAGCTCCCGATCATCCAGGGCGGCATGGGAGTAGGTGTCAGCAGAAGTTCCCTTGCAGGAGCAGTGGCGAAAGAAGGCGGAGTCGGAATAATTTCGACTGCTCAGATTGGTTATGATGAAGAAGGATTTGAGAAGGATCAGGCTGCATGTAACAACAGAGCAATCCGCAAGCACATCAAGCGAGCAAAGGAAATCGCGCAGGGGAATGGTCTTGTCGGTGTAAATATTATGGTTGCACTGAAGCATTATGCGGAGCATGTGAAAGAGGCAGTGGCAGCGGGGGCAGATGTGATCATCAGTGGTGCCGGACTTCCGATGAATCTGCCGGAGCTGGTCAGTGAGACTTGCAGAACGAAGATTGCGCCAATCGTTTCTTCCAAAAGAGCAGCGCAGCTGATCTTGAAAATGTGGGCGCATAAGTATGACAGAACAGCAGATTTCCTTGTTGTTGAGGGACCGAAAGCCGGAGGGCATCTCGGTTTTTCAAGAGAGCAGTTAAATGAGATTGACACAATGGATTATGATGAGGAAATCCGACAGATCATTGCCTGCAAGGAAGAGTATGAAAAGCGATACGAGAAGAAGATTCCTGTGATCGTAGCGGGCGGAATCTTTGATAAGATGGATATAGAGCACGCATTTGAACTTGGAGCAGACGGAGTCCAGATTGCGAGCAGGTTCGTGGCAACAGAAGAATGTGATGCGTCAGAGTCCTATAAGCTGGCCTATATCAATGCAAAAGAAGAGGATGTCCAGATTATCCAAAGTCCGGTCGGAATGCCGGGAAGAGCCATTCGCAACGCATTGATCGAGCGTGTTGAGAAAGAAAAAGAGCCTATAAAGAAATGTTATAATTGCTTAGCAAAATGTAATCCGGTAAAAGTTCCGTATTGTATCACGAAAGCGTTGATCGATGCCGTAAAAGGTGATGTGGAAAATGGACTTGTGTTCTGCGGAAGCAATGTCGGACGGATCAATCAGATGATGAGTGTACATGAGCTGATGCAGGAA
>SKED01000386.1_pt1 | contig 50942 bp, 45 predicted proteins | sample 4826651 | NCBI WGS metagenome assembly SKED01 (sample SAMN11008818, study PRJNA524170) | human gut metagenome | biome: Human fecal sample; material: Feces; isolation source: fecal sample from pouch patient p19 | host: Homo sapiens | place: Israel: Tel-Aviv | collected 2016-06-28 | reverse complement strand
CGCACTGCGTCGCTTCAAGCGCAGCACTGCCCGCAGCGGTGTGCTCGCAGAGGTCCGTAAGCGCGAGGCTTACGAGAAGCCGTCTGTTAAGCGCAAGAAGAAGTCCGAAGCAGCCCGCAAGCGCAAGTTCAAGTAATTAACTGCTTGAAATCGCACGTTGCTTTTGATTTCAAACGCGTTGCTAACGCCGATGTAGGAGAGCCTGTTCTGCAGGCTCTCCTATTTTCATTTCAGGGAGAACTACTATGCTCATCACCCCCGAATACGTTTTCAAGGACGTGACCCACATCACGCCGGAATGGCTGGCACAAAAGGGCATCCGGGCACTGGTGCTGGACATCGACAACACCCTCACCGCCGACCGCAGCCAGGAGCTGCCGGACGAGGTGGCCGGGTGGCTGGACGCCATGCGCAAAGCCGGGGTCCGGCTGACCATCGTGTCCAACGGGGCCGAAAAGCGGGTGCGTCCCTTTGCGCAGAAGCTGGGCCTTGCCTATCTGTACCGCTCGGCCAAGCCCCTGCCCTTTGCGCTGATGGCGGCACAGCACCGCATGGGCGTGAAGCACAGCCAGATGGCCATGGTGGGCGACCAGCTCTATGCCGACCGGATGGCTGCCGCCCTGTACGGCATCCCCGGCCTGATGGTGATCCCCCGCGGCCCGGACCTGGGCGCGCAGGTCATCCTCAAGCGCAAGTGGGAGAAAAAACACTGGCAGGAATATTACGACCGGGGAGGGAAGACCCTGTGAGCGACGATTGGAAGATCCGGTTCGGCACGGCCGGCACCAGCGACAGCTTTGCCGCCCAGGGGTACAAGACCAGCCTGGAGGTGCCGGAGTACACCGCAAAGATGGGCCTGAACGCCTTTGAGTACCAGTGCGGGCGCGGGGTGCGCCTGGGGCTGGACAAGGCCGCGAAGATGGCCGCCCTTGCCGCCCCGAAGGACATCCTGTTCAGTGTGCACGCGCCCTATTACATCAGCATGTCCAGCCTGGAAGAGGACAAGCGGCTGAACAGCATCCAGTACCTGCTGCAGAGCGCGGCGGTGTGCCGGGCGCTGGGCGGAAAACGCATCATCTTCCATTCCGGCAGCTGCGGCAAGCAGCGCCGGGAAGCGGCCCTTGAAAAAGCGCTGGCCACCATGCGCCGTGCCGTGGAAGCATTGGATGAGGCGGGCTTTGCCGACATGACCCTCTGCCCGGAGACGATGGGTAAGGTGGGCCAGCTGGGCACGCTGGACGAGGTGCTGGCCCTGTGCGGTGTGGATGAGCGCATCACGCCCTGCATCGACTTCGGGCACCTGAACGCCCGCACGCTGGGCGGCATCCAGTCCAAGGCCGATTATGCCGCCATCCTCGACCGCATGGCCGAGGCACTGGGGGATGAGCGTGCCCGGCGGTTCCATGTGCATTTTTCCCGCATCGAGTATTCCAAGGGCGGCGAAAAACGGCACTGGACCTTTGCCGAAACCCAGTTCGGCCCGGAGCCGCAGCCGCTGATGGAGCTGCTGGCAGAGCGCGGGCTGGCCCCGGTGGTCATTTGCGAGAGCGCGGGCACCCAGGCCGAGGACGCCTGCACCATGCAGCAGATGTACCGTGCAGCGCGGGATTTGAGAAAAATTTTGTGATTTCATCGTGTTTTTTGCCGAAACCCCTTGCCAAACGGCAGCGGATTGGGTAAAATAAATAGAGATATGCGTTAAGCATTTGAGATTAAATTTATGGAGGAATTCCTATGATTTCTGCAGGCGAGTTTCGCAACGGCGTGACCTTTGAGCAGGACGGCCAGGTTCTTCAGGTCGTTGAGTTCCAGCACGTCAAGCCCGGCAAGGGCGCTGCCTTTGTCCGCACCAAGACCAAGAACGTGATCACCGGCTCTGTGGTTGAGACCAGCTACAACCCCACCGCTAAGTTCCCGCAGGCTTTCATCGAGCGCAAGGACGTGACCTACAGCTATGAGGATGGCGATCTGTACCACTTCATGGACAACGAGACTTACGATGACATCCCCGTCAACGCAAGCGATGTGCCCGATAACTTCAAGTTCTGCAAGGAGAACGAGCTGTGCAAGCTGCTGAGCTACAAGGGCAAGGTGTTCAGCGTCGAGATCCCCAACTTCATCGAGCTGGAAGTCACCCAGACCGAGCCGGGTGTCAAGGGCAACACTGCCACCAACACCCTGAAGCCCGCTACCGTCGAGACCGGTGCTGAGATCCGTGTGCCCCTGTTCATCAACGAGGGCGACCACATCCGCATTGATACCCGCACGGGCGAGTATATGGAGCGCGTCTGATTTTTTTCAGAAGTTACCGGGCAGCGGGCAACCGTTTGCCCGGTTTTTTCAAACAACAAGGAGGGCAATCGTATGGAACTGAGCAATAAGGCAGCCTATCTGCAGGGCCTTGTGGACGGTCTGGGCGTGGATGAGTCCACCAAGGAAGGCAAGATCATCAAGGCCATGAGCGCACTGCTGGCGGAGATGGCCGAGGCCCTGGAGGGCATGGACGAGGATCTTTCCCGCGCATACGACCAGATCAACGACCTGAGCGATGAGCTGGAGAATCTGGAAGCCGACCTGTACGAGGACGAAGACGACGACGAGGACGAAGGCGACGAGGACGAAGACGACGAGGACGACGAAGAGGATGCGGATGACGCCAACGACGATGACATCGCCAGCGAGCCCTTCTATGAGGTGGCCTGCCCCAACTGCGGCGAGACCGTGTATGTGAGCGAGGACGACCTGGACGCCGGTGAAGCCAACTGTGCCCACTGCGGCGTGACCTTTGAGGTGGCGCTGGAAGGCGACGAGGAAGAGCCCGACGAGGATGCTCCCGTGCAGTACGAGGTGACCTGCCCGGACTGCGGCACCACTGCCGTGTTTGAGGAAGAGGAGCTGCTGGAAGGTGAGCCCAAGTGCCCCAACTGCGGCAAGCCCCTGGACTTTGAGGTGACGGAGGAGTAATCTTCCGGTTGTCTGCCCGTGCATAAAACAAAAAGCATCTGCATTTGCGTGCAGATGCTTTTGTTTTTGTGGAAACCCTCTCAGTCATCGCTGCGCGATGCCAGCTCTCCCGAAAGGGAGAGCTTTATTAGCATTTTACGGCGGGATAAGAAGCTCCCCCTCGGGGGAGCTAGCGCGTCAGCGCCGGAGAGGGTTCTATCTTACTGAGCGTTTGCCTTCTGCAGCCAGATGCTGCCGATGTCCAGCGCGTTGTACAGGCCATGCTTGGTGGTCTGCCGTGCCACACGCTCCTGCGGAGCCTTGGTGGTGTCGGTGGAGAGCAGCATCAGATGCACCTTATCGGCCACCTGCTGGTCCCCGACGGGGGTCGTGGTCAGGATCTGGAGATAAAGTACATAAGGGTCGGTCATGCGGCCGTAATACAGCTCGTTGTCCTTGCGGACGAGGGGCTTGCCTTTGTAAGTCAGTTTCGGAGTAAATGCCATCGTGAAAGCCTCCCTGTCGTTTGATTTCACTCCAGTATAACACATTTGCAATAGAGGATGCAAGCATTTGCCGGAGGTTTTGCACACATCGACGGAGCAACGTACAAAACTGCCCGGTGCTTTTAGCCGGAACCGGCAATGGATTTTTGCGCGTTTTGCCCCTTGCAGGCCCGGCCCGGTATGGTATACTAAGAGTGGAAAACGGTGCATCACGCACCAGAAAAAGGAGCGAACAGGATGGCTGATTATCAGGAATACCGGCGGCGGGTGCTGCACCGGCGGTGGCGTCGGCGCTTTATGGCGGCAGGGCTGCTGTTTCTGCTGGTGCTGCTGGGGGCGGTGAGCGTGATGTGGAAGCGCCTGCACCGTGACCCGGCCCAGACGCGGCAGGACACCATCCTGCAGGAGATCACGGAGGACAACACCTGGAACACGCTGCAATATGCGTCCACCCGCCCGCTCACGGTGCAGACGCTGTCTACTGGCACCACGACGGCGCTGGACTTCCGCATGGTGGCGCTGCCCCGCACCGCCCCGGTGGAAAAAAGCTGGTTCTCCCAGGTGAGTTTTGTGGGCGACAGCCTGACCCAGGGCATGCAGATGTACGACACCGGCCTGCCGGGTGCCATGTTCTGCGCCTACCGGGGGGTGGGCCCCAATGCCATCGTCAACGGCACCAGCTGCAAGCGGGCCGACGGCGTAGCCGAAGTGCCGCTGGACGCCCTGACCGCCCAGCAGCCCAAGGCAGTGTATCTGCTGCTGGGCACCAATGTGCTGGGCACGGACAGCGATTACACCAGCTTCCTCACCTATTACCGGCTGATGCTGGATATGATCACCCAGGCGCTGCCGGGTACGCCGGTGTATGTGCAGTCCGTCACCCCGGTGCGGCCGGAGGTGGCTGCGAAAAAGGGCCACGAGGGTCTCAACCGCGATCGCCTGTGCCGCATCAACGATGAACTGGCCGCCGTGGCGCTGGAAAAGAACTGCTATTTCCTCAACCTGTGGGAGGTGCTGGCCGACGAGAACGGCGACCTGAAGGCCGAATACGCCCAGCCGGACGGCTACCACCTCAAGCCGGAAGGCTACACGGCCTGGGTGGATTACCTGTGCAGCCACACGGCAGGGTGATGCCGGTGAAAGGCGGCAGGCCGTCAAGTTCTGCCAAATCTGTCAGTACTTGCAGAGGGTGAAACTCTATTATAACTTGATTTATTTGTCGGTACTTGAATATCTGACGTTGATATGCTAAAAATCAAGTCCTGCCAATTTGTCAGGACTTGGCTTTTGTCTGGCAGTAGAAGTCATTTTGCGCAAGTACTGCCAAACTCTTTGTGTATCATAGGGGGCATCTGTCCAGTCATGGCCGTGCCGGAATAAGGAAACGAAAAAAGGCGGTGCCGTACAACGTGTGCGGCATCGCCTTGCGTTTTTAATCGGATCAGAACAGACCGGTGATCTTGCCGTCGGCGTCCACGTCGATGCCCACGGCGGCGGGCTTCTTGGGCAGGCCCGGCATGGTCATGATGCTGCCGCAGATGACCACCACGAAACCGGCACCGGCGGCCAGACGCACCTCACGCACCTCCATGGTAAAGCCGGTGGGGGCACCGGTGAGCTTGGCGTTGTCGCTGAAGCTGTACTGGGTCTTGGCAATGCACACGGGCAGGTCGCCGTAGCCCATCTCGGTCAGCTCGGCCAGCGTCTTGCTGGCGGCGGCGCTGTAGTTCACGCCGTCGGCACGGTAGATCTTGGTGGCAATGGCGTTGATCTTGTCCTTCAGGGGCATGTCCAGCGGGTAGGTGTACTGGATGGGACGGTCCTCCATCACTTCCAGTACCTTCTCGGCCAGAGCCTTGCCGCCCTCGCCGCCCTTGGCGAACACCTCGCTCAGCACGCAGGGCACGCCCTGCTCGGCGCACACCTGCTCCACGTAGGCCTGCTCTTCCGGGGTATCGGTGGGGAAGGCGTTGATGGCCACCACCACCGGCAGACCGAAGCCGTTCTTCAGGTTGTCGATGTGGCGGATGAGGTTGGCGGCACCGGCCTTGACGGCTTCCAGGTTGGGCTGGCTCAGGTCTGCCTTGGCCACGCCGCCGTGGCTCTTGAGGGCGCGCACGGTGGCCACCAGCACGCAGGCGCTGGGTGCGATGCCGGCATAGCGGCACTTGATGTCCAGGAACTTCTCCGCGCCCAGGTCGGCACCGAAACCGGCCTCGGTGATGGTGTAGTCGGCCAGCGACAGGCTCAGCTTGGTGGCCAGCACGCTGTTGCAGCCGTGGGCAATGTTGGCGAAGGGGCCGCCGTGGATGATGGCGGGGTTGTTCTCCAGGGTCTGGACCAGGTTGGGGTCCAGAGCGTCCTTCAGCAGGGCGGTCATGGCACCGGCGGCACCGATCTGACCGGCGGTCACCGGCTTGCCGTCGTAGGTGTAGGCACACACGATCCTGGACAGCCGCTCCTTCAGGTCGGAGATGCTGGTGGCCAGGCAGAAGATGGCCATCACTTCACTGGCCACGGTGATATCAAAACCGTCCTCGCGGGGGGTGCCGTTCACCTTGCCGCCCAGGCCGTCCACGATGAAGCGCAGCTGGCGGTCGTTCATATCCATGCAGCGCTTCCAGGTGATGCGGCGGGGGTCGATGTTCAGCGGGTTGCCCTGCTGGATGCTGTTGTCGATCATGGCGGCCAGCAGGTTGTTGGCGGTGCCGATGGCGTGCAGGTCCCCGGTGAAGTGCAGGTTGATGTCCTCCATGGGCACCACCTGTGCGTAGCCGCCGCCGGCTGCGCCGCCCTTGATGCCGAACACGGGGCCCAGGCTGGGCTCGCGCAGGCAGAGCATGGTCTTTTTGCCCAGTGCGTTCATGGCGTCGGCCAGGCCCACGCTGGTGGTGGTCTTGCCCTCACCGGCCGGGGTGGGGCTGATGGCGGTGACCAGGATCAGCTTGCCCTGCTTTTTCGCGTTGTGGATCAGGCGGTGGTTGATCTTGGCCTTGTAGCGGCCGTAGGGGATCACGTCCTCGTCGGCCAGACCCAGCTGGGCGGCGATCTCGGTGATGGGCTTCATGGTGGCTTCCTGTGCGATCTCGATATCGGTTTTCATCAGACATCCTCCTTGATAGCAAAAAAGGACAGCTTTGCGCAGCAATTGCGCAAGGCTGCCCAGACGGTCGGCATTGACATCCAAAGGCACCCCTGCACTGTGGTGCTCCACAAGGTTCCGTCAGCAGGGATGCGGTCTCTATGCTGTAAAGATAGCACACCGGCAGGGTGTTTGTCAAGGAAAAACAGAACAGAAAGTTTTGCGTTGCACAGATGATTGTGGTATACTTATTCTGGATTATTATGAAAACAGAAAGCAGGAATCCCTTTATGCTGCAAAATCCTGAATTGCATTATCTGGACAATGCCGCCACCACCATCGTGGCACCGGAGGTGGCAGACGTCATCGACAAGGCCATGCGGGAGCACTGGGCCAACCCCTCCAGCCTGTACGGCCCCGGTGCCCGCAGCGAGGAAGCACTGAACGCCGCCCGCGCTGCCGTGGCCCGGACCCTGGGCTGCAAGGCAAAGGAGCTGTATTTTACCTCCTGCGGCAGCGAGAGCAACAATCTGGCCCTGCTGGGGGCCGCCCGCACCCGTACCTTTGGCAAGGACATCGTGGTGTCCGGCTTCGAGCACCCCAGCGTCCAGCGCCCGCTGGAAGATCTGGCAAAGCGCGGCTACAACGTGACCGTGGTGAAGCCCCGCGCCGACGGCACGCTGGACATCAACGAGATGCTGGAGCATGTGGGCAAAAACACCATCCTCGTGGCCTGCATGATGGTGAACAACGAGGTGGGTACCCGGAACGATGTGGAGCGTCTGGCGGCCGAGGTCAAGCGCCGCAACAGCCGCACCATCGTGCATGTGGACGCCGTGCAGGCGTGGATGCGGGTGCCCATCAAGCTGGACAACATCGACACTCTGGCGGTGAGCGGCCATAAGATCCACGCGCCCAAGGGCAGCGGTGCGCTGTACCTGTCCGACCGGCTGGTGCAGGCGTTCCAGCCGCCGTATCTGGGCGGCGAGCAGGAGCGCGGGCTGCGCCCCGGCACCGAGAACCTGCCTTACGCCATGGGCCTTGCCGCCGCGGCCGCCCGCCTTGCCAAAACCATGAAGAGCCGCGATACCGCCATGCGGGCGCTGAACCAGCGCCTGCGGGACGGGCTGGCGGCCTTCCCGGAAGTGGTGCTCAACAGCCCGGTGGATGCCGTGCCGGAGGTGCTGAACTTCAGTGAAAACTGCATCAAGAGCGAAACGATGCTGGCATTCCTGGCCGAAGCGCAGATCTACGTTTCCTCGGCTAGTGCCTGCGGCCGGGGCCAGCCCAGCCACACGCTGGCGGCTATGGGCCGGGACCCGCTGGCCATCGACACTGCCATCCGGGTGTCCTTCTGCGCCGACAACACCCCGGAGGACGTGGATGCCTTTTTGAACCGCTTTGAAGATGGCATGAAGCATTTGCAGAGAATCAAAAAATAAAGAGAGAGCGGACCAGAAGCTGAGAGCCACTCCATAAGAAGAAGCGGCCTGCCTGTGCGGCCCCGATTTGTGAAAAGGTGGATGGAAAAGAGCCGCAGTTCTTTTCCATCCACAGATAAAACTGATTTTTCCGCTGAATATGGCCAGAGCGCAAGCGGCGGCCATGATAAATCGTAACACGAGGAGTACAACATTTATGCATGAGATCATTCTGGGCTATCAGGGCGAAATGTCCCTGAAAGGCCTCAACCGCAACCAGTTCGAGTCGGCCATGATGAAGATCCTGCGCTACCGGCTCAAGACCGTGGGCAAGTTCAAGGTGTACTGCACCCAGTCCACCTTCTACATGGAGCCGGAGGAAGAGGACGTGGACATGGACCTGGCCTTCGACCGGGTGAGCAAGGTGTTCGGTCTGGCGTCCCTCAGCCGCGCCGTGGTCTGCGACAAGGACTTTGACACCATCTGCCAGACCGCCGAGGAGTACCTCGGTGCCAGCCTGCACGGCATCCGCACCTTCAAGGTGGAGGCCCGCCGTTCCGACAAGAGCTACCCCATGACCAGCCCGGAGCTGATGCGGGAGCTGGGCGCCTACCTGCTGGGCAAGCACAACTACCTCAAGGTGGACGTGCACAACCCGCAGTTCAAGGTCATCGTGGAGATCCGTGATTACGGTGCGTATATTCACGGCCCGAAAGTACCGGGTGAGGGTGGTCTGCCCGTGGGTACCAGCGGCCGCGCCCTGAATATGCTGTCCGGCGGCATCGACAGCCCGGTGGCAGCTTACCGCATGGCAAAGCGCGGTCTGGCCCTGGACCACATTCATTTTGCGTCCCCTCCGTATACTTCGGAGCGTGCAAAACTCAAAGTTAAGGCTCTGGCCCAGCTCACCAGCATCTATACCGGCAGTTCCAACCTGTTTGTGGTGCCCTACACCAAACCGCAGGAATACATCCGGGACAACGCCCCCGATGTGCTGTTCACGGTGCTCATGCGCCGCAGCATGATGCGCATTGCCAACGTCATCGCAAAGCGGCAGGGCTGCGAGGCCCTGGTCACCGGCGAGAGCCTGGCTCAGGTGGCCAGCCAGACCGTCAAGGCCCTGCAGTGCACCGACGCCGCACAGGACCTGCCCATCCTGCGCCCGCTCATCGGCATGGACAAGACCGAGATCGTGGAGACGGCCCGCCACATCAATACCTTTGAAACCAGCATCCTGCCCTATGAGGACTGCTGCACCATCTTCACGCCCCCGCACCCGAAGATCCGCCCGGAGCTGGAAGAGATCCTGGAAGCCGAAGCCGCCATGCCAGGCCTTGCCGCACTGGAAGCCGAGGCCGCCGAGAACGCCGAGCGCATCCGCATCCGCATCACCGATCAGGTAGAATTCGAGGGTTGATTTGTCCATGACTGCAGAGATCATCAGTGTCGGCACCGAGCTGCTGCTCGGCAACATTCTCAACACCAATGCCCAGTACCTCAGCCGGGAGCTGGCCGCGCTGGGCATCACGGTCCAGCGAGAGAGCACCATCGGTGACAACCACAGCCGCCTGGCGGATTTTGTCAACGAGGCCAAGCAGCGCTGCGACCTGCTGGTGTTCACCGGCGGGCTGGGGCCCACGGCGGACGACCTGACCAAGGAGACCGTGGCCTCCTGCTACGGCGACACTCTGGCCTTTGACGCGGAAGAGTGGGACAAGATCGTGGCCTACTTTACCCGCACCGGCCGCACGGTCACCCCCAAGAACCGCAAACAGGCCATGGTGCCGGTAAAGGGCCATAAGGTGGTGAACCGCCATGGCACCGCGCCGGGGGCCTGGTTTGAGCAGGACGGCCGCTGCGCCGTGCTGATGCCCGGTGTGCCCCACGAGATGAAGGCCATGTGGCAGGAGGAAGTGCGCCCGCTGCTGCTGGCGCGGCAGAACTGCGCCCTGCACAGTCTGACGCTGCGGGTGCTGGGCGGCGAGAGCAACCTGGAATATCAGGTGCGGGATCTGCTGGAAGATGCAAACCCCACCGCCGCCATCTACTGCAAGACCGGCGAATGCGAGATCCGCATCACCGCCCGAGCCAAAACCGACACGGAAGCCGAAACAATGTGCCGCGCCTATGCCAAAAAGTTCTATGATCTGCTGGGCGATGCGGTGTATGATGAGGATGTGGCCGGGCTGGAAGAAACGGTGGTGCACACCCTGCAGCGCAAGGGGCTGACCCTTGCCACAGCAGAGAGCTGCACGGGCGGCATGATCGCCCAGCGCATCACCAACGTGTCCGGTGCAAGCGAGGTGTTCGGCTACGGCTTCGTGACCTACTGGGAGCAGGCTAAGGCAAAGCTGGTGGGGGTGGACCCTGCCGTGATCGAGCAGTACAACGTGGTGTCCGCTCCGGTGGCGGCACAGATGGCGCTGGGCGCGGCGCAGGCTGCCGGGGCCGACATCGGCATCAGTGTCACCGGTGTGGCCGGGCCGACCGGCGGCGATGCCGTGCGGCCGGTGGGCACCGTGTATCTGGGTGCTGCCCGCGGTGATACCGTGTATGTGGAAAAGCTGTTCGTTTCCCGGCCGGACCGGGCGCTCATCCGTGCCCGCGCCGCGCAGGAAGCACTGGTGCTGGCCCTGCGGCGAGCGCAGGACAAGGTGCCTGCCGCCACAAAGCCGCTGGCCGCCGCCGACTGCCGCGATGCAGCCGCGCTGGAGGCCCTGAACGCCGCCTTTCTCGCAGAATAATACGGTCCCCTGCGGACCGCGGGGGTGAAGAACTTGAGCTGTGAACAAAACGAACCGGTCCGCTGTGTGCTCCGGCTGTTCGGGGCATCGGCGCTGGGGGTACAGCAGGCGGCGTCTGCTTTCCCGCCGGAGTGGTGTGTGACCGCCCAATGCCGCAGCCGGGGCGCGGAAACGCTGATCGCACTGCGGAGCGAAAATGCCGCCGGGCTGGACAAGGCCCGCCGCAGTCTGCACGGCTGCTTTGCGGCTGACTTGTACGGAGAAGGGGACACGGACCTTGCCGCCGCCGTGGTGCAGGCGCTGGAGCACCGCCGTCGGCTGCTGGTGTGCGCGGATGCTGCCGCCGGGGCCCTGATGGAAGCCCGGCTGGAAGCCGTGCCCGGGGCCGAAAAGGTGTTCGACTTTGGCACCCAGAGCTATGCCGACCCCAAGGTGGGGGCACAGATCGCCCGCCGGGCTGCCCGCAGGCAGGACGCTGCCGCCGCATTGGCCCGGGTACAGGCGGCACAGCACCTTGTGGGGGCAGAGCTGTCCGCTGGGTGCTGGGAGCAGGACGGGAAATTTCTGCTGCTGCTGGGCACCCGCAAGGGCTGCTGGCTGCGCACCGTGTACCGGGAGGATGGGCCGGGCCTTTGGCTGCTGGACATGATCCGCCGGGCAGCCTGCGGTCTGCCGCAGGTCCCCGGCACGAGCTGGCAGCACTACCGCGACCCGGTGCCGGAAGCTGTGTCTGCCCCGCCTGCAGCGCAGGCGGAGGCCCGCCCAGCTCCGCCCAAAAAGAAGCGCCGCTGGCTGCGCCGGGTGCTGTTGCTGCTGGTGGCGCTGGCCCTGGCCGCGCTGGCGGCGGGCTGGTGGTTCACCGGCGGTGACCTGACCGCCCTGCCGCAGCTGCTGCGGGAGACCCTGCACGCCGACCGTCTGCCGCACTCCGGCGCAAAACTGATCTGAATCAACCGGAAATACCGCATGGGTTTACGCCTGTGCGGTATTTTTTTTTGCGGAAAGGGCTTGAAAATGGTGCGGAAACTTGTTATAATTCGGACGTTGATTAGTACACTGTACTAGAATGATGCAAAGAGTAAGGAGAAACAACCATGAAACGAGCAGTATCCCTGATCCTGGCGGGCAGCCTGGCCTTGAGCCTGGCAGCCTGCGGCAGTTCCGCATCTTCCAGCGTGGCAGCATCCTCCGCAGCAGCCACCACCCTCACCGGCAAGGGCAACGGCTTTGGCGGTGTGATCACCGCCACGGTCACCATGGAAGGCGACACCATCACTGCTGTCAGCTTTGACGGCCCCGATGAGACCGAGAACGTGGGCGGCGCAGCACTGAGCACCCTTGCAGAGCAGATCGTGGCCGCAAACGGCACCGAGATCGACGGTGTTTCCGGTGCGACCTACACCACCAACGGCTGCAAGGCCGCTGTGCTGAACGCCATCGACCCGGACGCAAACCCCTATGAGGAGGACAGCGCCGAAAAGACCGAGTGGCCCACCGGTGCCGAGCCGGTGGAGATCCCCGCAGGCAGCAACATCGTCATGGCTTCCACCTACGGCCTGTACACCAAGAGTGCCGATTCGGACCAGGATGCCGTGATCAAGGCCACCCTGTACTGGAACGAGGAGGACAACACCTGCTTTGCCATCCGCTTCAAGGAGGCTCTGACCCCGTGGATGGACACCGGCAGCACCAGCGGCTGGGCCTGCGTGCAGGACGCTGACGTGCTGGCAAAGCTGGGCGATGCCGTGATCCCTTTCAGCGCTCCGGCCACCGAGTACAGCGAGGCGGTGGAGACCAACTACGCCAAGTACATCCAGATCGGTGACATCGTCTGGACCGGCGCTCTGGGCAGCACCGCCGCCAGCGAGAACGCCGTGGTTTACTCGGCTGTGATCGACGGCACCGAGACCACCCTGTTCGACTACTGCGCAACCGAAGAGGGCGGCAAGTGGTACATTGATGCCACTGACGGCAAGGACTGCTACCTGCTGACCAGCGACGAAGCCGCTGCCTCTGCCGATGCAGACAACGTTGCCTCCACCTACACCATGGAGTACAAGGAGGGCGACGGCCACGGTGTGGACTTCTGGTCCAGCCCCATCACCTTCCCCGGCAACATGCAGCTGCTGAAGGAGTTTGCCGAGCAGACCAACTTCAGCTATGATTACTACGCCGACGGCGGCCTGACCCAGAATGCCGACGGCTACTGGCAGACCGCAGACGCCGTGTCTGGTGCCACCATTGCCGAGGGTTGCACCTATCTGGACATGCTCAAGACCCTGTATGACTGCATCCAGAACGGTGAGTACGAGCCCGCTGTCTGAGAAGATGCGCTTCCCTTTTGACCAGTTTATGGTATACTGGAGCAAAGGGGAGAGATACCATGGAAAACACCAGAGCAAGGATCCTGACAGCGGCGGCACAGCTGTTTGAACAGCAGGGTTACCGCAGCGTGTCCATGCGGGCCATTGCGGCACAGCTGGGCATCAGTGTGGGCAACCTGACCTATCATTTCCCGCACAAGCAGGACATTGCGACCGCACTTGCGGAACAGGAGCTGACCACCATCATCCTGCCGGAGGAAGCGACCCTCCCGGCGCTGGACGGCTATCTGCGCCGGATGCTGCTCTCGCTGGTGGACCACGCCCGGATGTTCGATGACCCGCTGCTGTTCGAGGACCTGCCGGGGTGCCAACAGGAAAATGCAGACCGCATCACGCGCCTGCAGCAGAATCTGGAACGGCTGCTGAGCCAGCTGCGGCAGCAGGGCAGGTTCCGGCAGGAGCTGCGGGGCCAGACGCTGCAGGATGTGATCACGCTGATCATGTTCAGTCATGTGGGCTGGCAGCAAAAAGTATCGGTCAGCCGCCAGCCTGCGGGTGCGGCGGTGGAGGACATGATGCGCATCCAGTGGCTGCTTCTCCGGCCGTACCTGACCGAAGAAGGGCGCGCAGAACTGGCGCAGCTTACAACCGCATAAGAAACAAGCAGGACCCCGGAAGGAAAACCTTCCGGGGTCCTGCTGTTCCAGAGGAAAATTAACCGTTGTGATCTGCCAGCCAGCGCAGGGCCATATAGGTGTAGGCGGCAGAGCCCTCGTACAGGACGCTGTCGTCAAAGCGCACCTTGGGGTGGTGCTGGCCATAGAGATAGCCCTCCTTGGCGTTGCCGGCGGAGAGGAACATGCTCACGGTGGGCACTTCGTGGCTCACAAAGGCGAAGTCCTCACTGCCGCCGCCGGGTTTGCCGCCGGTGAGGGAGGTCATGTCCATGGCACCCTTGCCCAGCAGCTCGGTCATATAGGTCAGGGCGTTCTGTGCCAGGGGCTTGTCCACCACCATGCAGGGGCAGTAATCGCTGAAGGTGACCTCAGCGGTGCAGCGGTAGGCCGTGGCCACACCCTGCGCAATTTCGGTCATGCGCTGATGGATCTGGGCGCTGACCTTCTGTTCCGGGTCGATGGTGCGGATGGTGCCCCACATATCGGCACTGTCCGGGATGACGTTGGACGCCTTGCCGGCCTCAAACCGGCCGGTGGTGAACACGCCGAACCCGGCGGGGTCCAGCTCGCGGCTGTTGATTTCCTGCAGGGCAATGTGGATGTGGGCCGCTGCGGTGATGGGGTCGATGCAGGCGTTGGGCATGGAGCCGTGGCCGCCCTTGCCGTGCACCACGATGTGGTACTGCTCGCAGCTGGCCATGGTGATGCCGCCGCCCGGCACCAGCACCATACCGGCGGGCAGGGGCATGCCGGCCAGCACATGGAACATGACCGCAGCGTCCACCTTGGGGGCCTCCAGCAGGCCGTTTTTCAGCATGTCCAGCGAGCCCTGGAAGATCTCCTCGGCGGGCTGGAACTCCAGCTTGACGGTGCCCTCGATCTCGTCCTCATGCTCCTTGAGCAGCTTGGCGGCACCCAGCATCATGGCGGTGTGCATATCATGGCCACAGCCGTGCATCTTGCCGGGCACCTCGGAGGCAAACGCCTCGCCGGACTCCTCCTGCAGGGGCAGAGCGTCCATGTCGCCGCGCAGCAGGATCACCTTGCCGGGCTTTTTGCCGCCCGCCAGCGCAAGCACGCCGCACTTGCCGCAGTCCTGCGGGGCGTAGCCCATTTCGGTCAGGGCTTTCTTGACCAGTGCCTTGGTCTGGGGCAGGTCGAACCCAACTTCCGGGTGACGGTGCAGGGTGCGCCGCCATTCCTGCAGCTGGGGTTCCAGCTGCTTTGCAGCTTCCAACAGCTTTTCTGGTGTGATCATTCCAAATCAGCTCCCTTTCATTTTATCAAAAGTCTCCCAGACCCCTGCCAAAGACAGGAGCCGGGAGGCTTTTCAGCTTAATCTTCGTTTGCGTCGGTGGGCAGGCCTTCCGGATGGAACTTGGCGCAGGTGCACTTTTTCCACTTCAGGCCGCTGCCGCAGGGGCAGGGATCGTTGCGGCCGATCTTGATCACCCGCACGGGCTGGCCCTTGGGGGCACCCTTTACGCCGGGGGCACCGTTGCCGGGCACAAAGCCCTCACCGGTGGGCTTGGCAACTTGCTCCCGCTTGGGGGCGGCACCGGCCTGCCGGATCTCGATGGTCAGTAGCATCTTCACGCTGTCCTCACGGATGGAGTCCACCATCTGGTCGAACATGTCAAAACCCTCGATGCGGTATTCCACCACGGGGTCCTTCTGGCCGTAGCCGCGCAGAGCGATGCCCTGCCGCAGCTGGTCCATGTTGTCGATGTGGTCCATCCACTGGCGGTCCACGCACTTGAGCAGGCAGATGCGCTCCAGTTCCCGCATCAGGGGTGCACCGTAGCGCACCTCTTTGGCCTGCAGGATCTGCATGCCGCGGTTGTACAGCATGTCGGCAATGCCCTCGCGAGAGATGTTGTCAAAGTCGGCCACGGTGTAGCGGAAGTCGGCGTCCGTGGTCAGCCAGCCCTGATAGTGGCGGCGCAGGGCACCAAAGTCCCAGTCATCCTTCACGTCACCGGCCAGGAACTGACTGCAGCTGGAGTCAATGTTCTCCCGCAGCATGTTGTGCATCTCGGCGCTGCTATCCTCGCCATCCAGCACCTTGCGGCGCTGGCCGTAGATGATCTCACGCTGCTGGTTCATCACGTCGTCGTACTTCAGCACGTTCTTGCGGATCTCGAAGTTGCGGCCTTCCAGCTTCTTCTGGGCGCTTTCCAGCGTGTTGGTGATCATGCGGTTCTCGATGGGGGTGTCCTCGTCCAGCTTGAGTGTGTCCATCAGGCTGGAAACGCGGTCGCCGCCGAACAGACGCATCAGGTCGTCCTCCAGGCTCAGGTAGAAGCGGGAAGCGCCGGGGTCGCCCTGACGGCCGGCACGGCCGCGCAGCTGGTTGTCGATGCGGCGGCTCTCGTGGCGCTCGGTGCCGATGATGAACAGGCCGCCGGCGGCGCGCACTTCCTCGGCCTCGGCCTCCACGGCGGGCTTGTACTGGGCGTACAGCTCCTCGAACCGCTTGCGGGCGGCCAGGATGTTGGCGTCCTCGGTGTCACCGTGACCGTTGGCCTCGGCCAGCAGCATCTCCACGGCAGCGGGGTCGGCGTCCTGGGGCTTTTCGGGGCTGAGCAGATTCTCGCAGAAGTGCTCTTTGCGCATCTGGGCCTTGGCCATGAACTCCACGTTGCCGCCCAGCATGATATCGGTACCACGGCCTGCCATGTTGGTGGCGATGGTAATGGCACCCTTCTTGCCGGCCTGTGCCACGATCTCGGCTTCGCGCTCGTGGTTCTTGGCGTTCAGCACGTTGAAGTCGCGGGTGTACTTCTGCAGCATCTTTGCCAGCGTCTCGCTCTTTTCCACGCTCACGGTGCCTACCAGCACGGGCTGGCCGTTCTTGTGGCACTCCAGCACCTGCTCGATGACGGCGCGGTATTTGCCGTTCACCGTCTTATAGATGGCGTCCGGATAGTCGATGCGCTGTTTGGGGCGGTTGGTGGGCACGGTGACGATGTTCAGGCCGTAGATCTCGGTGAACTCGGTGGCCTCGGTCTTGGCCGTACCGGTCATGCCGGACAGCTTTTTGTACATGCGGAAGTAGTTCTGGAAGGTGATGGTGGCCAGCGTCTTGCTCTCGGCGGCGATCTTCACGCCCTCCTTGGCCTCAATGGCCTGATGCAGGCCCTCGTTGTAGCGGCGGCCGATCATCAGGCGGCCGGTGAACTCGTCCACGATGATGACCTCGCCGTTCTTCACCACATAGTCGATGTCCTTCTGCATGACACCGTAGGCCTTGATGGCCTGGTCGATGTGGTGGGCCAGGGTCATGTTCTCGGCGGCGGCCAGGTTCTCGATGTGGAAGTAGGCCTCGGCCTTCTTGATGCCGCTGGCCGTCAGAGTGCAGGTCTTGTGCTTTTCGTCCACAACGTAATCGCCGTCGGCCTGCTCGTCGGTGGAGACTTTATCTTCCAGCTCCACCACCACGCTCTTGCGCAGAGTGCGGGCAAAGCGGTCCACCTGGGTGTACAGGCTGGAGGAGTCCTCGCCCTTGCCGGAGATGATCAGCGGGGTACGGGCCTCGTCGATCAGGATGGAGTCCACCTCATCGACGATGGCAAAGGCATGGCCGCGCTGCACCATGTTGGCCTTGTAGGTCACCATGTTGTCGCGCAGGTAGTCAAAGCCGAACTCGTTGTTGGTGCCGTAGGTGATGTCGGCGGCATAGGCGGCACGGCGGGCGTCGCCGTCCATGCCCTGTGCGATCAGGCCCACGCTCAGGCCCAGCCAACGGTACAGCTTGCCCATCCACTCACTGTCGCGCTTGGCCAGGTAGTCGTTCACGGTCACCACATGCACGCCCTCGCCGGTCAGGGCGTTGAGGTAGGCCGGCAGGGTAGCCACCAGGGTCTTGCCTTCACCGGTCTGCATCTCAGCGATGTCGCCGCGGTGCAGGGCAATGCCGCCGGTGATCTGCACCGGGAAATGCTTCATGCCCAGCACACGCCAGGCGGCTTCGCGGCACACGGCAAAGGCGTCGGGCAGGATGTCGTCCAGCGTTTTGCCGTCGGCCAGCTGCTGCTTGAAAGCAGGGGTCTGGGCCTGCAGCTCTGCGTCCGAAAGGGCCGCATACTTGGGCTCCAGTGCCAGCACCTGCTTGACAATGGGATTGACCTTTTTCAGCTCCCGGTCGGAGAAGCTGCCAAAGAGTTTTTCAACAAGGGACATTCGTTACACCTCATACAATAAGATCAGGACGCACACACGTCCGGAAAGGCACATCAATACAATCTATATGATACACCAAAGCAGCAGGGGCGTCAAATCTGCAAGGCTAGTTTAGCCGCTTTTTGCATGAACTTTCTGTAAAAAGATGCTGCCGGGGCGTTCATAAACGCAAAAACCACCCGTGATGCAGCCATCACAGGTGGTCGGTTTTGCATTATAAGCTCTCCAGCAGATCCGGCAGCAGGGCCAGGTCGTCGATGACATGGGGGCAGGCAGCTTCCAGCAGCGCGCGGGACTGGTGCCCGCCGGTGTACAGCACACACTTGGCGCCAATGGCGGCGGCCACTTCGGCATCATGCTGGGTGTCGCCGATCATCACGCAGTGGGCCGGGTCGATGCCGGTGCGGCGCAGATAGTCGGTGCCAAGCTGCACCTTGCTTACGCCGTAGATGTCCGCAAGGCCGAGCAACTCGGTAAAAAAGCCCTGCAGACCCCGCGCGGCCACCTGCTCGATCAGGTAGTCCCGGCGGGAGGCGGAAAGTACAGCCTGTTTCCAGCCGCGGCGGGCCAGCTCGGTGAGGGTGTCCACGGCGTGGGCCATCACCGGGCAGGCGTCCACCCCGGCATTGTAGTGCGCCATAAAGTGCTCTGCCAGCATGGGGTAGGGGTGCCGGGAAAAGTCAAACCCGGCAAGGCGGTAGTAGTCCTCAATGGGGAAGCGGAACAGCTCCCGGTACTGGGCCAGATCATACCGCTGCGGGTAGCCGTGGCTTTCCAGCATCCAGTTCAGGCACCCGTGGGTAAAATCCACATCGTCCATCAGGGTGCCGTTCCAGTCCCAGAAAATCATACCATTTGGCTGCATGGGGCCCTCCTGCGGCAAAGCCGCTTATTCCGCCCCAAAGATCTTGCTCAGAGCGGTGTTGCTTTCAATGATCTTCACCAGCAGCACGCCCAGAACGGTGCAGCTGATCAGCTCGCCGATGCCCACCGAGATGCCGTTGGTGATGCAGGCCAGCCAGATGGGGGCGCTGGAAGAGGGGTCCGGGAACATGACGGCGATCTCGATGCCGATGATCACGGCGTTGAACAGCACCGGGGGCAGGCTGGCAGCCAGGGCCAGGCCCTTGAAGCGGATGTTCCGCAGCCGGTAGGTGACCAGGCAGGCCAGCAGGGTGGCCAGAGTGCCAAAGATCACGTCCACGATGGTGGAGCCCAGCAGGTTTGCCAAAAAGCAGCCCAGCACCACACCCAGGATGTACTCGGTGCCAAACACCGGCAGCAGGCACAGGGCCTCGGCCACACGGACCTGCACAGCCCCGTAGGAAAGGGGCTGCAGCGCCAGGCACAGCACCACATAGAGGGCGGCCACCAGGCCGCAACGCACCAGTTTACGGACGGAAGGATTCTGATTCATGATAATACTCCAGCGGTTTGATTTTGACCGCACAGGGCCGCCAGCCCCTGTGGGTTTGGCCCGGCGCGGTTCGAGACGCACCGGGGAGCCTAAAATCCTAAGTTGCTCTAAAGGAACTGCGCAAAAAAGCACAGCAAAGGGGAGTATAGCATAAATTGGCACGGAATGCAACAAAAAATGCCATTGCATCATGCAATGGCATTGAAATGTTACCCTCTGGGGTGGCCGGTGTACACCAGAGCCACCGTGTCGGGGCCGGTGTTGGCCGACACCACGCCGCCCAGCTCAAACACCACCAGCGGAGCCTTGCCAAAGGCCTTGCGGCAGGCCTTTTCCAGGTCCTCAGCCTGCTTGATGTTGGTGTGGCCGATCATATAGTCAAAGTTCTCCACGCCGTCGGCGCGCTTTTTGCACAGCTCGATCATAGCGGGCACGACCTTGTCGTCGCCGCGCACCTTGCTCTCCACCTTGGTCTTGCCGTCGATCAGGGTAATGATGGGGCGCACGCCCATCAGCTCGCCCATGACGGCAGCCGCAGCGGAGATGCGGCCGCTCTTTTTCATCTGCTTCAGGCTGTAGGGTCCCAGGATGATCTCCATGCAGTTCATCTGCTTTTCAAACTCCTGGATCACATGGCTGATCTCGGCACCGTTCTTCAGCTTGCGGGCCATCTCGCACAGATACCAGCCGAACACCATAGAATAGGTGTGAGGATCCAGCAGGTGGATCTTCATATGGTGCTCCGGGCGCTCTTCCCGCAGCATGCCCTGTGCCATCAGGGCGTTGTTGTAGGTGGAACTGCCGGACTTGTTGATGGGCACATGGATCACATCGGTATAGCCCTCGTCCACATACTGGCAGTATTTTTCACAGAACTGGATGGGCGTGATGGCGGCGGTGGAGGGCACCCCCTTGGCCAGACGCATCTTGTCGTAGAACTCGGTGTTGGTGCAGCTCTCCCGCTCCACATAATCCACATCGTCCAGCAGGATGTGGAAACTCATGATGTCGATGCCGTATTTCTCGGCCATCTCCTGCGGGATGTCGCAGGAGGAATCGGTCAGGATCGCGATCTTGCTCATAGTAACCTCATTTCCATTCGTAGTCTCGTAAATGTCCGTGGTCCAGAAGCTCCGGGAAATCCCACTGGCGCAGCACCTCGTACACGCCCACGGCCACGCTGTTGGACAGGTTCAGGCTGCGGCAGGTGTCACGCATGGGCATGCGGATGCAGTGTTCCTGATTGGCGGCCAGCAGGGCTTCCGGCAGGCCGGCGTCCTCCCGCCCGAACACGAGGTAAGCCCCGTCCGGGTAGGCCACATCGGTGTAGCGCTGGGGTGCCTTGGTGGTGAAGTAGTAGTATGGGCCGTTGTTCTTTGCAAAGAAGTCATCCAGCCCGTCATAGTAGCTGATGTCCAGATAATGCCAGTAGTCCAGCCCGGCGTGCTTGAGTTTTTTGTCGTCGATGGTAAAGCCCATGGGCCCCACCAGATGCAGACGGCAGGCGGTGCAGGCGCAGGTACGGGCCACGTTGCCGGTGTTCTGAGGGATGCGCGGCTCCACCAGAACGATGTTCAAAGTTGGTTTTTCACTCATCTGCGGTCCTCCGTTAAAAGTCCCGGGGCGGGCACAGGCGGGGCAGCAGCGGCTCGAACCAGACGCCGAAGCGGGTGTCCTGCCCGGCGGGGGTGTTCTGGATGGCCAGCGACACGAACTCGGCGGCGTTGTCGGCGGCAGCGCTCAGGGCGTTGCCCTGGATCAGGGAGCCGATGAGCACCGCACCGTACAGGTCGCCCGTGCCGGGGAAGCTGCGGTCGATGTGCAGCTTCTTGACCACAAAGCGGTCAGAGCCGCTGCCGGCGCAGCCGATGTACTTGCCCAGCGGCAGGCCGGTGACCACGGCACTGGGGGCCAGAGCCGTCAGCTCGTCGGCCAGTGCCTGGGCGGCTGCGTCATCCAGCGGATCATCCACGGGAGTACGCTGCAGCAAAAGCTGCGCCTCGGTGTAGTTGGGCAGGATCAGGTTGGCCGACCGGCACAGCTGCCGGATGCGGCTGATGAGTTCCGGGGTCACGGTGGCATAAGCCTTACCGTTGTCGCCCATCACGGGGTCCACCACCTTGTGGGCCGACGGCCACAGAGCAAAGGCTTTTTCGGCCAGTGCCACCTGCGCTTCGCCGCCCAGGTAGCCGGTATAAATGCAGTCAAAATCCAGGCCCAGTGCATGATAATGCTCCAGAGCGGCCTCGCCGTAGGCACAGCCGTCCAGACGGGCCGGGGTGCCCAGCCCGCCGGTATGGGTGGAAAGCACCACCGTGGGCAGAGCCACAGGCTGCAGCCCCATGACCGACAGCACCGGCAGGATCACCGCCAGACTGCAGCGGCCCACGCCGGACAGATCATGGATGCAGAGGATCTTTTTGGGTTCAACAGGTTTTATCAAATAAGGAACCTCCTTACTTTGTACGGGTCCAATGCAGGCAGAATGCCGCCAAAAGGCAGAACTGCCTGAAACACCATGCTACAGTATACCACAACTTTCTGCACAAAAAAAGCGTATAGTGGATTCTTTACAGGAAATACTACCGCCAAGGGCCCGCACAGCGGGCAGGGAAAGGAGTGTTTGCAATGAAACAGCAGGCAAATCAGGGAGCGTCCGGTATGCTGCTGGGCATGGCGGCCGGGGCGGCACTGGGGGCCGTGGGCGTAATGGCGGCCACCCAGAACCAGCGGCAGCTGCGCCGTACCACCCGCAAGGTGATGAAGGGCGCAGAGAACGCTGTGCTGCAGCTGGACCGCATGGTCGGCGACTTTGTGGAAAAGCACATGGACAGCTGAACCAAAAACAACGCCGTTCCCACTGCGGGAACGGCGTTGTGCATATGCGGGGAAACCTTACTTATTCCAGATGCACATCCGGGCAGAAGTGTTGATCTCGCCCAGCAGGCTCAGGTCCATCTGGATGTTGCAGGTCACGGTGAGGGCCTTGTTCACATCGCTGCCGGTCAGCACCGAGGCGGGCAGGTTCTTGATGGTGAGCACGCCGGTGTCCTTGGTCACATCGCCGGTCACGGTGCCGTTGTAGGTCACATCGCCGATGGTCAGGCCGGTCAGGTAGCCGGTGACGCCCATCTTGGACACCTGCTGGATGGGCAGGGTCAGGGTGTAGGTGCCGTTGGACTGGCGGGTGAGGGAAGCCTCCCGGCTGGTGTCGATGCCGGAATTGGCCATGGACTCCTTGTCGGAGCCGGTTTTCCAGAACTTGACGCCCACCCGGAGCTTGGAGGCAGCCCCGGCGCTCAGCGCCAGAGTGCACAGCAGCAGCACCGAGAGCAGGACCGTACCGGCACGCTTGAGAGAAGTTGTCATAAAATATCAGCCTTTCCTGCCGCAGGAAGCGGCAATGACAGAATCACATGGTTTGTCACCGCAAATATAGCAGACTCCGGCAGAATTGTCAATGCAGGCTGTGAATGCTTCACAAAAATATTGCACATTCACGAAGAAGCAGAGCGCATCCCACAAAAAAGCCGCCTCCCGGAAACGGGAGACGGCAGAAATGCTCAGACGAGAAGCAGCTTACAGCTCAAAGTCGGGGTCGTCCTTCAGCACATGGATGTTGCTCATGAAGGCGCTCTGCTCGGGGTCAGTGAAGGGAGCTTCCTTGATGTACTTGTTCAGCTGGACGGCAGTACGGGCCGGGTCGGCAATGGTACCGGCACCGCCGATGCAGCCGCCGGGGCAGCCCATGCCTTCCAGCAGATAGCCGTTGTACTTGCCGGCCTTGGCCAGCATCAGCAGCTTTTTGCACTCGGCCAGACCCTGTGCGGATGCGATCTTCACATCCATGTCGGGGTGCCACTCCTTGATCTTGTCGGCAACAGCCTTGGCCACGCCGCCGGACTGGGCAAAGCCGCGGCCTGCAGCGGAAGCGTGGATCAGATCCTGCTCGGCGGGGTCCACTTCCAGCGAAGCCAGATCCAGGTCCTTGGCCTCAATGATGCCGGCCAGCTCCTCAAAGGTCAGCACGAAGTCCACGTCGGAACGCACGGTGCGGCGGGAGGCCTCCAGCTTCTTGGCGGCGCAGGGTCCGATAAAGCACATACGGGCTTCCGGGTCGGCCTGCTTCATCATGCGGGCAGTGAACACCATGGGGGTCATGGTCATGGAGATGTTCTTGGCCAGATCCGGGAACGCGGTCTTGGCCATCATGCTCCAGGCCGGGCAGCAGGAAGTTGCCATGAAGTTCAGCTTCTCGGGCACTTCCTGCAGGAAGTCGTGGGCCTCGTCCACGGTGCACAGGTCGGCACCGATGGCCACCTCCACCACGTCGCAGAAGCCGACGGCCTTCAGGGCAGCCTTGAGCTTGCCGGTGGAAGCCAGACCCGGGAACTGGTTGACGAAAGCGGGAGCCACCAGCGCGTAGATGCGGTCGCCGCGGTTGAAGCCCTGGATCAGCTGATAGATCTGGCCCTTGTCGGCGATGGCACCGAAGGGGCAGTTGACCAGGCACTGGCCGCAGGACACGCACTTGCTGTAGTCGATCTCGGCACGGCCCAGCTCATCGGAGTGGATGGCACCCATGCCGCAGGCTGCGGCGCAGGGACGCTCGGTCTTGACGATGGCATTGTAGGGGCAGACGGTGGCGCAGCGGCCGCACTTGATGCACTTTTCCTGATCAATGGTGGAACGGCCGCTCTCCCAGGTGATGGCCTTCTTGGGGCACACTTCCATACAGGGGTGTGCCAGGCAGCCCTGGCACAGGTCGGACACCTTGACCAGCTTTTCCGGGCAGCGGTTGCAGGCGAACTTGATCACGTTCACCAGCGGGGGATCATAATACTTATCGGCAATGGAAGCGTCCTCCAGACCGGAGACGACGCTGTTGTGCTCGTCCATGCGGCGGGTGGGCAGGCCCATGGCCAGACGGACACGCTCCTCAACGATGGCGCGCTCCAGGAAGATGTCCTTGCGCAGCTTGCCTTCCTCGCCGGGGATGATGGTGTAAGGGATCTTGCGCATCAGGTGGTTTGCCTTTTCACCCTTGACGTTGGCATATGCCATCCGGGCCACCTCGGTGAACACCTGGCGGCGGATCTGGATGACCGTGGTATTGATTCCTCGAAAACTCATTCCAATCTCTCCTTGCTCTGCAGTGAACAACAAAAATGCATCGGTTGCCCTGTCTCCGGACGGCCCGGAGCACACGGCATCCCACGGGAACGTTTGGTACGGCACCACTGCAAACGGTGCCACGCCCCGGATATTCCATCCTCATTTTAGCATAAAGCTTCGCTCATGAAAAGAGAAAACCGCAAAATTCGTTAAAGAAATCGCAAATGGATGAAAGTAAATAAATTTCACTTTAAAATTTCAGCAAAGTGTTGCACGCACCCGTTCGCCGTCGTACTGGCCTAGCCGCACATGCACGATCTCGCCGCTCTTGCGGCCGGGGGCGGACACCACCACCGGGATGTACAGCCGGGTGTAGCCGGTGAACAGGGTGCCGGACAGCGGCGTTTCCAGCAGCACGTCATCCTCGGTGCCCTCGTGGGCAGCCAGCACCTCACAGCGCACCTGCTCGGCAAGGGCGTTCATTTCACGGCTGCGCGCCTGCTTTTCGCGTTCGTGCACCTGATCCGGGAAGTCGTAGGCCGGGGTGCCGCTGCGGCGGGAGTAGGGGAACACATGCACCTTCAAAAAGCCGATCTTCTTCAGGAAATCGCAGCTCTCGGCAAAATCCTCGGGCGTCTCGCCGGGGAAGCCGCAGATGCAGTCGGTGGTAAAGCTGACGGGACGGTCCCCGTAGGCGGCGCGGATCTGGTCCACCACCTGCGCATACTGTTCGGCAGTATAAACGCGGCGCATCCGGCGCAAAGTGGCGGTGCAGCCGCTCTGCAGGCTCAGATGGAACTGGGGGCACAGCTTGTCCACAGCGGCCAGCCGGGTGATGAACTCTGGGGTGAGCATGTCCGGGTCCAGGCTGCCCAGACGGATGCGCTCGATGCCCTCCACCTGAGCACATTTCTCCACCAGCTCCACCAGATTGGTGCCGGTGTCCAGCCCGTAGCTGGGCAGGGAAATGGCACTGAGCACCACTTCCCGGTAACCGGCGGCGGCCAGCTGGCGCAGCTCGGCCAGAATGCTGCTTTCGGCGCGGCTGCGCACCGGGCCGCGGGCACGGGGGATGACGCAGTAGGCGCACTGCCGGTTGCAGCCGTCCTCCACCTTGATGAAGGCGCGGGTGTGGGTCTCGAACCGCTCCACCGGCAGTTCCTCGAACTGCTCGCCGCGCTGGTGCGGGGTGATGGCCACGATGCGCTCATGGCCGTCCAGCAGCTTGAGCACATTGTCCAGAATGGCCTTGCGGTCGCCGTTGCCGCACACCAGGTCGGCCTCCAGGAACTGCGCAGCCTCCTCCGGGAAGGCCTGCGGATAGCAGCCGGTGAGCACGGTCACGGCACCGGGGTTCTCGCGCTTGGCACGGCGCAGCCACTTGCGGCTCTTCTGATCGCCAAAGTTGGTCACGGTGCAGCTGTTCACCACGAATACGTCTGCCGGTTCGCCTTCCTGCACGATGGTAAAGCCGTTGGAGCGGAACATCTGCTCCAGGGCGCCGGTCTCGTTCAGGTTGACCTTGCAGCCCAGTGTATAAAAACAAACTCGCATGAGGGATTATCCTTTCGACAAAAGTGAGTTCAGAAAATTGCAGTATTATTCATTATATAACAGAGCGGCCCCACAGTGCAAGAGCGGATTTTGCCCGGCAGCACGTTCCAGCGCACAAAAACGGGATTTTACAACGGGGCATTTGCGGGCAGTCTGCCGCATACATTGCAGCAGACGAGATCGTGCGGGGAGGGGACCGGAATGGAACGGAGAAATCTGGCATTGCTGTGCGCGGGGGTCCTGTGCTTCTGGCTGTTTGCGCTGGCCTTCGGCACGGCAGAGGGTAGGGGCGTTGCGGTGCAGGCGGAACTGCCCACAGCGGCCCCGGCGGCGGTGGAAGATGTCCCGGTGGTGGACGCTGCGGCGCAGCCGCAGCTGAGCCTGAACTGCCGGGCGGCCATTCTGGTGGATCAGGACACCGGTACGGTGCTGTACGAAAAAAACGCCGATGAGCAGGTGCCCATTGCTTCCATCACCAAGGTGATGACCCTGCTGCTGACCTTTGAAGCCATCCACAACGGGCAGCTCACACTGGAAACAACGGTGCCGGTGAGCGAGCACGCCTACCATATGGGCGGCAGTCAGATCTGGCTGGAACCCGGGGAGCAGTTCACGCTGGATGAGATGATCAAGGCCATCTGCGTGTCCTCGGCCAATGACGCCGCTGTGGCAGTGGCGGAGCTGGTGGGCGGCAGTGAGCCGGTCTTTGTGGAGCGCATGAATGCCCGGGCCGCCGAGCTGGGCATGGAGCACACCACCTTCCACAACGCCTGCGGGCTGGATACCGAAGGGCACCTTTCCACCGCCCGGGACGTGGCGGTGATGAGCTGCCAGATCTTGAACACCTGCCCGGAGGTGCTGCACTATACCGGCATCTGGACCGATACCCTGCGGGGCGGGGCCACCCAGCTGGTGAACACCAACAAACTGCTGCACCGCTACAACGGCATCACCGGCCTCAAGACCGGCACCACCGGCGGGGCTGGGGTGTGCATCAGCGCCAGTGCCGCCCGCGACGGCCTGCGGCTGGTGGCGGTGATCCTGGGGGCACCCTCCAGCAAGGACCGGTTTGAAGCCGCCGCCGCCCTGCTGGACTATGGCTTCGGGGGCTGGCAGGCCGCCCCGCTGCCGGCACCGGAGGTCCAGCCCTTACAATTAAAGGTAAAGGGCAGTGCAGAGGACAGCGTGCCGCTGGATTATTCCGCTCTGCCGCAGACCGTTCTGCTGCCCCGGGAGGGCACGGCGGCGCTGACCGCGCAGGCCAGCCTGCCCCAGCAGCTGGAAGCCCCGGGGGAAAAGGGCCAGACGGGGGGCACCGTGCAGGTATACCACGGCGAGACTCTGCTGGGCGAATACGAGGTGAAAGCGGCCGCCGACGCGCCCCGTATGGACTTTGGCACCGCCTTCAGCCTGCTGTGGGGCAGCCTGACCGGCTGAAAAACCGAAACATACGCTTCAGCGCACAAAAGCGAAAACGGCCCCGCGCGCAGAAACTGTCTGCCTGAACAAATCTGGATGAAGAAACAAAAAAACACTATTAAAATTGTATGAAATCCAAGGATTTTGACCTTGACTTTGCCCGGAGGGAACGGTACACTTATACCAAGATAATTTCCTCGCAGGGCAAAGTGCCCGGCAAATCGTTTGGAGGTTCGAATACAATGAGTGTTGCACTGCACACGAAGCACCTCTCCGGCTTTATCAACGAAGAGGAATATGCAGCCATCTATCCCCAGGTGGAAGCAGCCCACAAGCAGCTGGAGGCCAAGAGCGGCCCCGGCAACGACTTCCTGGGCTGGATGTATCTGCCCCGTGATTATGATAAGGAAGAGTTTGCCCGCATCAAGGCAGCTGCCAAAAAGATCCGTGAGGATTCCGACGTGCTGGTCGTGGCCGGCATCGGCGGCAGCTATCTGGGCGCCCGTGCCGTGGTGGAGGCCGTGAAGGGCCAGTTCCACAACGAGCTGGAGGGCGGCCCCAAGATCTACTTCTGCGGCAACAGCATCAGCCCCACCTACCTGAACAACATCCTGGACCTGTGCAAGGGCAAGCGCTTCTCCATCAATGTTATTTCCAAGTCCGGCACCACCACCGAGACCAGCCTGGCCTTCCGTGTGCTGCGCGAGCTGCTGGAGAAGGAAATGGGCGTGGAAGAGGCCAATAAGCGCATCTACGCCACCACCGACCGTGCCAAGGGCACTCTGAAGCAGCTGGCCGACGCACAGGGCTGGCCCACCTTCGTGGTCCCCGATGACGTGGGCGGCCGCTACTCCGTGCTGAGCGCCGTGGGCCTGCTGCCCATCGCCGCTGCCGGCATCGACATCGACGAGCTGATGAAGGGCGCTGCCGACGCCATGGAGCGCTTCTCCGTGCTGAGCCCCGACAACGACGCTTACAAGTATGCTGCCATCCGCAACATCCTGTACCGCAAGGGCAAGAGCGTGGAGATCCTGGAGTGCTACGAGCCGGACTTCACCCTGATGAACGAGTGGTACAAGCAGCTGTTCGGCGAGAGCGAGGGCAAGGACAACAAGGGTCTGTTCCCCGCAAGCTGCATCTTCTCCACCGACCTGCACTCCATGGGTCAGTTCATCCAGGAAGGCTCCCGCACCATGTTCGAGACCATCGTGGACGTCAAGAAGCCCGCAAAGGACCTGTTCATCGACCCGCTGGAGGGCAACTTTGACGGCCTGAACTTCCTGGCCGACCAGAACATGAGCGTGGTCAACCGCAAGGCCATGGAAGGCACCATCCTGGCTCACACCGACGGCGGCGTGCCGGAAGTGCTGGTGGAAGTGGACGACCTGTCCGCTTACAATGTGGGCTACCTGATCTACTTCTTCTGGCGTGCCTGTGCCTGCAGCGGCTATCTGCTGGGTGTGAACCCCTTCAACCAGCCGGGTGTGGAAAGCTACAAGAAGAACATGTTTGCGCTGCTGGGCAAGCCGGGCTACGAAGGTCTGACCGCCGAGCTGGAAGCAAAGCTGAAGTAAATCATAAAAAATGATCTCCCGCCGCGAGGCGTGGAAAATACAGGAGGACTGAACTATGATTAAACTGATTGTTGGTACCAAGGGCTCCGGCAAGACCAAGGCGATGATCGACCAGATCAATGACGCGGTCAAGACCTCCAAGGGCAACGTGGTCGTCGTGGAAAAGGGCATGAAGCTCACCTACGACATCGCTCCTGCTGCACGTCTGATCGACCTGGACGAGTACAAGATCGCCGGCGGCGAGATGCTGTACGGCTTTGTTGCCGGCCTGATGGCAAGCAACTACGATATCACCGACCTGTACATCGACGGCATCCTGAAGGTGCTGGACCACGACATCAACCGTCTGGGCGTTGTGCTGGATGAGATGGCTGCCATTGCGGGCGACTCCGTCAAGGTCACCGTCACCGTCAGCGCAGAAGAGGCTGCCCTGCCCCACAACGTGAAGAAGTACCTGTAAGTTCCGAACGGTAGGCTTACAACAGGCAGGAGACCGGAAAATTTGAAATTTTTTCGGTTTTCTGCCTGTTTTGGTGTTGACAAAGGCCTTTGTTGGCGCTATACTAACAAAGCAGCCTTTTAGAGGTGTACTATGCAATTTGACCTGAGAAAGTTTATCACAGCCGGCAGGCAACCCTATCATGCAGAGTTTCAGTGTGATTTATCTGCTCATGATTATGCCGGTGCAAGGATCCCTCAGCCGGTCACTGCGGTGTTTGACGCGGAGACGGACGGCGACGAGATCCGGATGACACTGCGGGCAAACGCATTGGTGCACGGAGAGTGCGCCCGCTGCCTGGACCCGGTCACCCGGGAAGAGACAGTCGATACGGAGTGGACCGTCAAGGAACGGGATCTGGATGACCCAGATTTCGAGCTTCCGCTGGATGAAAAAGGGCATTTGGATGTGGATGAGTGGCTCAGCCAGGAATTCATGTTCCAGATCCCCACGGTGCTGCTTTGCAGCCCCGACTGCGCCGGACTTTGTCCGCAGTGCGGCAAAAAGAAAGCGGAGTGCACCTGCCAACCGGCAGAACCGCCCGAAGCTCCCGTAGACACAAGGCTCGCAATCCTTAAATCACTGCTGAACTGATAAACCCATCAAGGAGGTGCAAAAATATGGCAGTACCTAAGAGACATCTTTCCAAGGCCCGCCGCGACAAGCGTCGCAGCAATGTTTGGAAGCTGGAGGCCCCCGCACTGGTCAAGTGCAGCAACTGCGGCTCTCTGAAGCTCCCCCACCAGGCATGTGGCAACTGCGGTTACTACAAGGGCGAGGAAGTCATCAAGAAGGCCTAATTTGCGCGTAATTGGTGGCATAATGGTGTTATGTACAGAAGGGGAGGGCGCGATGCCTTCCCCTTCTTGTTCTGTCTGAACAAAGGAGGTGGATGCGTTGGCGATCAAAATCGAGCGTGTGGAACCGGGCAGCGAAGCCGAGGCGCTGGGCCTTGCGCCCGGTGACGAGCTGCTGGCCGTGGATGAAAACGAGCTGAACGACTCGCTGGATTACGATTTTTATACCGACAGCTCCAGCTTTCACCTGAAAGCAAAGGTGGCCGACGGCATCCGGGAATGGAATGTGCAGCGCACGGAGCGCGGACCCTTTGGCTGTGACTTCAAGACCTATCTGGGCGACCAGAAGCACTCCTGCTCCAACCACTGCATGTTCTGCTTCATCGACCAGCTGCCCCCCGGCATGCGCGAGAGCCTGTATTTCAAGGATGATGACGAGCGCCTGAGCTTTTTGTTCGGCAACTACATCACCATGACCAACATGCAGGATCATGAGATCGACCGCATCATCAAGATGCACATCTCACCCATCAACATTTCGGTGCACACCACCAACCCCCAGCTCCGCGTGCGGATGCTGGCCAACAAGCGCGGCGGCGAGGTGCTCAAGTACCTGCCCCGGTTGGTGCAGGGCGGCATTGCCGTGAACTGCCAGCTGGTGCTGTGCCGCGGCATCAACGACGGCGACGAGCTGCGCCGCACCCTGACCGATCTGCTGGAGCTGACTCCCATGGTGCAGAGCGTGGCGGCGGTGCCCTGCGGTGTGACGGATTACCGTCAGAATCTGTTCAAACAGATCCCCTACGACGCCGAGACCAGCGCCGCTGTCATCGACATTCTGGAAGAATTCGGCGACGAGTGCAAGCGCCGCCACGGCAAGCGCATCATCTACCCCAGCGATGAGTGGTATCTCAAGGCCGGGCGTCCCATCCCGGACCCGGAATTCTACGAGGACTACGACCAGCTGGAAAACGGCGTGGGCATGATGAGCCTGTTCCGGCAGGAATTTCTGGCCGAACTGGACAAGCCCCACCGCATTTACGGTACCAAAAAGCTGGATGTGGTCACCGGCACCATGGCAGCCCCCCTCATCATTGAGATGATGGAAGAGCTGCACCGCCAGTACCCTATGATCGAGGTGACCGTGCACCCCATCCGGAACAAGTTCTTTGGCGGCAACGTGGGCGTGGCGGGCCTTGTAACGGCCACCGACATCATCGCCCAGTGTGAGGGCAAACTGACCAGCGGTACGCTGGGCGTGCCCGCTGTGATGCTGCGCGAAGAGAAAGATACCTTTTTGGACGATGTGACGATCACCCAGCTGGGCGAGCGTCTGGGCGTGAAGGTCGAGGTGCTGCCCGTGGGCGGCGGCGACGAGGCCCGCGCCCTGCTGCGCAGCGGACTGCACATCGCAAGAAGAAAGCGATAAAAAAGAACCCTCTCCGTCATCGCTGCGCAATGCCGCCTCTCCCGAAGGGCGAGGTCTGAGCTGCTTTCCCGCAACGCATCAAAAAGCTCTCCCTTTCGGGAGAGCTGGCACGGCGTGAGCCGTGACTGAGAGGGTCTTGCTACAAGAAAGGAGGAACCCCCATGAGCAAACCGATCGTAGCAGTGGTGGGCCGCCCCAACGTGGGCAAGTCTACCCTGTTCAACAAACTGTGCGGCCAGCGTCTGGCCATCGTGGAAGATACCCCGGGCATCACCCGCGACCGTATCTTTGCCAACTGCGAGTGGAACGGCCACGAATTTTTGCTGGTGGACACCGGCGGCATTGAGCCCAAGGCCACCGAGGGCATTCTGGCCCATATGCGCGAGCAGGCCCAGATCGCCATTGACACTGCCGACTGCATCATCATGGTAGTGGATGTGCGCGACGGCCTGACCGCTGCCGACGAGGATGTGGCCCACATGCTGCGCCGCAGCCACAAGCCCATCATCCTGGCCGTGAACAAGTGCGACAAGGTGGGCGAGGCCCCCATGGAGCTGTACGAGTTCTACAACCTAGGTTTTGACGAGGTGATGCCCATCTCGTCCGTGCACGGTCACGGCACCGGCGACCTGCTGGATGCCGTGTGCGCGCACCTGGACTTCAGCGAAACGGTGGTGGAAGAGGACCGCATCCCGGTGGCCATCATCGGCCGCCCCAACGTAGGCAAGTCCAGCCTGACCAACCGCATCCTGGGCGAGAACCGCATGATCGTGGCCAATGAGGCCGGTACCACCCGCGATGCCATCGACACCCCGGTGGACAATGCCTACGGCAAGTTCATCTTTACCGACACCGCCGGTCTGCGCAAGCGCAGCAACATCACCGACGGTCTGGAGCGGTATATGGTGGTGCGCGCCCTGGCTGCCGTGGAGCGCAGCCGTGTGGCCCTGATCCTGGTGGATGCCACCGTCGGCTTTACCGAGCAGGACAGCAAGGTGGCCGGTTATGCCCATGACCAGGGCAAGGCCTGTATCATCGTGGTGAACAAGTGGGACGCCGTGGAAGGCAAGGAGACCAACACCATGGAGCAGCAGCGCCGCGGCTATGCCGAGGACTTCAGCTTCATGGGCTACGCCCCCATCATCTTCATTTCGGCTCAGACTGGCTACAACGTGAACAAGCTGATGCAGCTGATCCGCGACGTGGACGCACAGAACGGTGCCCGCGTGCCCACCGGCGTGCTGAACGAGATGCTGGCCCGTGCCACGGCCCGCATGCAGCCGCCCAGCGACAAGGGCCGCCGCCTGAAGATCTTCTACCTGACCCAGGCTTCCACCCGCCCGCCCACGTTTGTGGCCTTTGTGAACGCAAAACACCTGTTCCACTTCAGCTATCAGCGGTATCTCATCAACCAGATCCGCGAGAACTTTGGCCTGGAACACACCCCCATCCGTCTGGTCGTGCGGGAGCGCGGCTCCGGCGAAGTGGGTGCCAAGGACGTGTAAGCGCCCCGAAGGAGGCATCCGGGTTCCGTTATGATGCAAACCATCCTCATCGCCGTGCTCACGGCTGCGCAGGCTTACCTGCTGGGCAGTGTGGACACCGGCATCCTCATCAGCAAATTCGTGTATCACGATGACGTGCGCAACCACGGCAGCGGCGCTGCCGGTATGACCAACATGCTGCGCACCTTTGGCAAGAAAGCCGCGGCCCTCACGGCTGCCGGTGACGTGCTCAAGGGGGCGGTTGCCGTGTGCATCGGCCGCTGGCTGTTCCACTTCCTGCCCGCCGACGCTGGCCTCTCGGCCTGGCTGGGCGTGTATCTGGCCGCCATCCTGGCGGTGGTGGGCCACCTTAAGCCCCTGTATTTCGGCTTCAAGGGCGGCAAGGGCGTGCTGGTGGCCGGTGGAGCCATTCTGGCCATCCAGCCGGTGCTGCTGCCGTTCCTGGCCCTGATCTTTCTGGCCTGCCTGCTGCCCACCGGTATGGTGTCGCTGGGCAGTGTGACCATGGCGGCGGCTTATCCGTTGTTGACGCTGGGCTACTGCCTGCTGCGTGGCTATGCCGTACAGGACCTGCTCATCTGTCTGGTGGGCTCTGTCATCATGGCTGCCATGGTCATCTATATGCATCGCTCCAACATCCAGCGCATCCGCGACGGCAAGGAATACCGCTTTGGCCGCCACGGCAAACAGTAAAATCAAACAATGAAACAGGCGGTGCCTGCACACAATGCTGTGCGGCACCGCCTGTTTTTTTGTAAGGTTATTCGTCGTCCTCGCCCGGTTCTGTTTCCGGTTCGGGGTGCAGCCAGTGGATGCCGCTTTGCGCGGGCGAAAGGTCCGGAGCGAGGTGGCCGTCCGGCAGATGGGCACCAAAGGCGGGCACAAAGAAGTATTTGCGCACGATGAAGATGAGGGCGATGGCACCCACACTGAGCAGGTTTTCCAGCGCCGAGTCATGGCCCACCACCAGATGGCGGGCAATAGCATAGAGCAGTACTTCCAGACTGCTGCCGGGGCTGTGCTTGGCCAGCATCTTGATGAACTCGATACCGATCACGATGTCCAGACTGCGCTCCAGAAAGGTGCGGATCTCCACCTCGTTGCCGTCGATCAGCAGGCCGGGCATCCACCGGATGAGCGGCACGGCGCTGAGCAGCAGACCAATGAGCACCAGCCCGGAGAGCAGGATCTCCAGCAGGCTGGACGCCTGAATGATGTGGTTGCGTAGCTGGGTGCGCCAGTGGCTTTCCACATGCGAAGCGGGATGTTCCATAACAAGACCGTCCTTTCGGCATTCTGCTGCATAAAGATCGACAAAATCCTGCCTTTATTGTAGCAGACGAGAGAAGGTCTGTCAATTTCAATCCACGATGGTGACGGCGGTCTGCGGGCCGACGGCCACATAGCCGGACTTTTTGATGCAGTCCTGCCCGGCGTCGGTGTCCAGCCAGTCATACAGGATGCGCTCCGGGCTGTCTGCGGCGGCATCCGGGTGGATGACGGCATAGAACTCGTTGCACAGTGGGTAGCTCTCGTCGGCGATGGTGTTGTTGGAGGGGGTCACGTCATCCACGGCCAGCAGCCGCAGGCCGGGCTGAGAATACATCTGGTCGATGTAGTAATACACCGAGAAGCCGATGGCGTTGGCGCTGTTGTTGTAAGCGGCGATGCTGTCCACCAACTCGCCCATGGCGGCGGGGGCCAGCTCGGTGGGCGGGTCCATCAGCTCACCGTCCTGGATGAGCAGCTTTTTGAACAGGGTCTGGCTGCCGGAGTCAGACCGGCGCTGGAAGGCCACGATGTCCAGATCCTGGCCGCCCACGTCCTTCCAGTTGGTGATCTTTCCGGCGTAGATGTCCCGCAGCTGCTGCTGGGTCAGGTCGGTCACGGGGTTGTCCTCGTTCACGATGAACACCAGTGCGTCCACGCCGATGGGTTTCTGCTCCAGCTGGACGTTGGCGGCCTCCAGCTCTTCCTTGACGGAATCCGGGGCTTCGTACACCACCAGCATTTTGGTGTCGGTGCTGTACAGACCAAAGCTCTCCCAGGCATAAGCGGTGGTGCTGACCGAAATGATGCTCTGGGCTTCTTCCAGGTCCATGCCGGTGGTGTCGGCCAGCATTTGCGCCATCAGGGGGATGCAGGCCGTGCTGCCGTCCAGGGCAGGGAAGTCCTCCACGGTCAGGAACGGTGCGGCGGTCACCTCACTGGCAGCCGAGGAAGCAGGGGGTTCCGGGGCGGTGGAAGCAGACGAAGCAGGCTCGCTGCTGCCGGAGCAGGCCGTCAGGACCCCGGCGGCAGAGCAGGCGGCAAGACCCAGCAAAAAGCTGCGGCGGGAAATTTTCGTGTTTTTCATCAGAAAAAACCTCCTGTCATGGTTCAGTAACCGAGTTCGTCATCGGCATTGACGGACGAGAAGATGCTCTGGCAGTAAAGCCAGTTGCCGTCGGTGTCCATCCAGCCGTAATAGAAGCCACGCCGTGCCACGAATACATGGTCCGGCAGGGCGTTCAGGCTGTTGTCGTAGTAGCTGTAGCAGCTGCCAAGGCCCTGCATCACCACGTTGCCGGTTTCGTCCAGTACATCGCATCCGGTGGCGTAACTGCTGCCGGGAACGCTGCGGGTGCCGTAGTACAGCGGCCTGCCGTTGGCATCGGTGGTGAGGTAGCCCAGATAATTGTAGGTCTCATTCAGGCTGCTCAGGTCGGAGACGAGGCCTTCGGGGCCGTACACCCGGATGGCAGCGATCTCATAGCTGTCGGCATCCCGCAGCTCCATCCAGACAAAGCCGTCCTCCTCACAGTCCAGCGTCACGCGCTGATCGTCCCCAATGGTCCCGGCGTTCACGTCGGTGAGCAGTGCTCCGGTGTCGGTGTCGTAGACCTTCAGGCTGCCGTCCTGTGCATAGAGGACGATCTTGCTGCCCGTGACGCTGGAAGCATACAGCGGTGTGACCTCCCCGGTGGAAAGGTCGTGCAGGGAATAACGATAGTCACTGTCCACGTTCCAGGTGACCACATACCCCGGGAAATAGTTGCTGGGCAGGGCGTCAAATTCGGCAATCACGCCCCGGTCCTCGGTGGTCATGTCCCGCAGCTGGTAGGTGCCGTTTGCGATGAGAAATGCCGCCGTGCCGCTGCCGCAGGTCTGCTGGAAGCCGATATAGCCCTCGCCGGTGGCAGGGTTGTGCAGGACCTGGTCGGCCGGGCTGCCGTCTGCATGGGAGATGTCCAGTTCCACCCAGTCGTCCAGCGCATCCGACCCATAGGAAATGCGATAGGCCGTAGAAGAAGCAGACCCATAGGTCTGGGTACCGTCCTTTTGCTGGATGGCGACCCAGCTGTGCAGGTTGCTGTCGTCATCCCATTCGTCTGCGGCAAGGTCTGCCGGGCGGGCGTAGCAGGTGAACACCAGCATATCCCCGCAGACGATGCAGCTGTAGGCACCCTCCGGGACGGGCAGGTTCTTGCCGGTGGCAAGGTCGATGACACTGCAGGTGCCGTAGCTGTCATAGTCGACATCGTAGCTGTCACCGACCATCCTGCTCTCCTGCAGCACCAGCAGACCGTTCTGGATGGTGGCGCTCTGCTCGCCGTCAAAGGCCATCACTTCGTTGCCGTCCTTGTCGTACAGGGCGCTGCGGCGGCCGCCCCGGCCGGTGGAGTCCGACCAGGTGCGGAACCAGTAGTTCGTCTCGCCGGTCACGATATCCTGCAGCAGGCTCACGTTTTCGCTGCGGGCAGACTGGTACAGCACCTTGCTGCCGCACAGGACGGTGCGGCAGTCGCCGGAGTTATCGTAACCGTACAGGATGCGCAGCCGACCGTCCTCCAGCGGGGCGGCATCGTACAGGGGCTTGCCCTCGGCGTCGGTGGGAACGGACACTGCCGGGGAAGCGGGTTTCTCGGAGGAGGCAGGCGGCATTACCGCGCAGCCGCAGCCCAGCGCAAGGCTCAGGGTCACGCACAGGGCAGCACTGCCCAGACGGGAAACAGTCTTTTTCATGGGATCACTCCTCTTAAAACAATACAAAAAGCAATGCAAAATGCAGATGCTACTGTCTGGAATGGAAAAACGCACCCGGAAGAAAGTTCCGGTTCATCTGGAATACGAAACGGCCGCGCATTCCATTGCAGAAAATGCGCGGCTGATGGTTACAGATTTATGACAGAATTTCAGGACGCGGTTTTGCTCTGTTCGGCGTCATCCATCCGGCCCAGCTGCTGCAGAAATGCAAGCAGGAAGGGCAGGGATACCAGGAAGGTGAGCACATCCGCGATGGGCTGGCAGATCTCCACGCCGAACAGCCCGTGGGTGCGGGGCAGGATGAGGATGAGCGGGATGAAGAACACGCCCTGTCGGCAGCAGGCCAGGAAGGTGGCCCGGCCGGACGCACCCACGCTCTGGAAGGTCATGTTGGCCACCACGATGATGGGATGCAGCAGCATGGCCAGGCACTGGTAGTGGAAGGCGGGCAGCGCCACGGCGGTGACGGCGGGGTCATCGCGGAACAGACGGATGAGGGCATCGCCGTTCACCCAGCACAGGCCCACCAGCACCACCAGCATGCAGAAGGCCGCTTCGATGGTGAAGATGGCGGCCTGCCGCACCCGGCGGTATTTGCGGGCACCGTAGTTGAAGGATGCCACCGGCTGCAGGCCTTGTCCCACGCCGATGGCCACCGAGATGATGAACATGAAGATGCGGGACACGATGCTCATACCGGCCACGGCGGCGTCGCCGTAGCCGCGGGCGGCAAGGTTCAGCAGCATGCCGCCGATGCTGTTCAGGCCCTGACGGCCAAAGCTGGGCGCACCGCCCAGCAGGATGCGGCCGAAATCGCGGGCTTCACGGGTCACGGCGGTGATGCGGAACTGGCTGACCGTCTTGCCCCGCAGGAACATGGAAAGCAGGATGCAGAAGCTGATGCTCTGGCTCAGGGCCGTGGCGATACCGGCACCGGCAGTGCCCAGCCCGAACACGAACATGAACAGCGGGTCCAGCGCGATGTTCAGCACGCCGCCGGTGACCAGACCGATCATGGCAAAGCTGGCTTTGCCTTCATAGCGCAGGATGTTGTTCATCACCAGGCTGGAGATCATCAGCGGGGCGGCAATGAGGATGGGCCGCGCGTAGGCGCAGGCGTGGGGCAGGATGGTCTCGGTGCTGCCCAGCAGCATCATGAAGTGGGGCAGGGTGCCAAGGCCCGCCACGGCCCGCACCACGCCAAACACCAGAGCCGTGAAAAAGCTGGTGGACGCAAACCGGGTGGCGGCGGTGGTGTCGCGGCTGCCCAGGCTGCGGCTGATGATGGTGCCGGCCCCGTGGCCCAGCATAAAGCCCAGCGCCTGGATGATGGCCATCAGGCTGGAAACAACGCCCACGGCACCGGACGCACTGGTGGAGATCTGGCCCACAAAAAAGGTGTCGGCCAGATTGTAAATGCTGGTGATCAGCATACTTAAAATGGTGGGAGCAGCAAGGCTGAGGACCAGTTGCGGGATGGGCGTCTCGGTCATCCGGCGAAACTGCAGCGCACTGCGGTCATCGCTTGTCATAAAAAGCCTCCTTGAATGGGATGGAGTAGGGAAAGCCGCCGCCAAAAGCGGACGGCGGAAATCAGCAACATCATAGTATAACGCAAGTACGGCAAAAAGTCGAGAGGGGAACCGTGTGAAAAAACGGCTCGCAAACCGGTGCGAAGGGGCGAAAATGACGCCGAAAGAACCGGCGATTCTGTATGATTTGCTAAAGAAAGGTCGAATTGCTTGTGGAAAATCACGATATGTGGTATCATTTAGGCAGGAAGATGTTGGCAGACCCTGCCCGGCATCGTGACAGATGGAGGAACTGAAGCATGAAAACCGTAGCACAGACCGTGATCGAAGCCGATCGTTTTTATACCATTGCCGCCCACACCGGCAATGTGATCCAGGCCGTGGAAGCAAGCAAGGACGGCGGCACCGTTCGTCTGGGCAAGTATGACCACAAGCCCGAACAGGAGTGGAGCTTTGTCCGGGTGGGCGAGGGCGTGTACCGCATCCGCAACCGCGCCTCCGGCAAGCTGCTGGACCTGACCATGACCGGCACCGCCAACGGCACCTGGCTACACCTGTGGGAGGATGTGGGCGGCACCTCCCAGATGTGGGAGATCTGCCCCACGCCGGAAGGCACCGTGCGCCTGCGCTCGTCCTGGGCCGGCGGCAAGTGCGTGGACACCGTGGGCATGGGTGCCGAAGCAGGTGCCGTGCTGCAGATCTGGCAGGAGGTGCCCGGTGCCGACCAGCTGTGGACCATCGCTGAGGTGAAGGACCGCGCAAAGCGCACCGCTAAAAAGACTGCCGAGCCTGCTGTGGAAGCCGCACCCGCCGCTGAGGCTGTTGCCCCGGCAGAGGAGAAGAAGGCACCGGTCAAAAAGCCTGCCGCCCGCAAGCCCCGCACCACCAAAAAGGCCGCTGCGGAACCGGCTGTGACCGCCCAGCCCGCTGCCGAAAAGGCGGAAGAGCCGAAGACGGAGCCCGCCGCAAAGGCGGAAGCAGCAGAGAAGCCCGCCAAGGCTCCCCGCAAGACCACTGCCCGGAAGAAGGCTGCACCCAAGGCAGAAGCCGCCGCCCCGGCCGAAAAGCCCAAGCGCACCCGTAAGGCCCCTGCCAAAAAGGCAGATTGAGCAAGGCTGAACCCGTAAAAACCAGAAGCACCCGTCGGATCGTGGGACCCGGCGGGTGCTTTTTGCGTTTGCGGGAGGTTCACTCCGGCAGTTCGTTCAGAGCAAAGCGGTTCTTTTCAAAGGTCAGCAGGCCCTCGTCCCGCATCTTGCACAGCTCCTTGGAGAGGGCGCTGCGGTCCAGATTGAGGTAGTCGGCCAGCTGCTGCCGGTTGAACGGGATCTCGAACTGCAGACTGCCGCTGCGGGCGGCCTGTGCGGAAAAGTAGGTCAGCAGACGGCCCCGCACGGTCTTGGGGGTGGTGCAGAAGATGCGCTGCGAAAGGCTCAGGTTTTTGCGCATGGACACCGTGAGCAGGTTGCGCAGCAGCTTTTCGTGCACCGTGCCGGGTGCGCCGCCGGAAAAGGCGGAAATGTTCACGAACAGCACCTCGCATTCCTCGGCGGCCACGGCGTCCACCATCATCACGTCGCCGCACAGCGCGTAGGTTTCGGCAAAGGCCTGCCCGGCAGAAATGCTGCTCAGGATGCTCTTACTGCCCCACAGGTCGAGATTTTCGATGTGGACGGTGCCGCGCAGCACCACGCCCAGAGCATGCACTTGCGCTCCGGCATGAAAAATGACGGCGTGCCGGGGGTAGCTCTTCGTGCGCAGGCAGCCGGACTGCTCCAGTGCAGCCCACTCCTCTGCCGACAGGCCCTGAAACAGCGGGGATGCAACGGGTCTCATAAAAAAGCCTCACTTTCGTGGTTATAACAACCGAAGGTCTGCCCTGATTATAGTATACTCAAAGCACAAACACAAGGAGGCTTTTCTATGATCCGGAAAATCATTCATATAGACGAAGAAAAATGCAACGGCTGCGGGGCCTGCGTCACCGCCTGCCACGAGGGTGCCATCGGTCTGGTGAACGGCAAGGCAAAGCTCATGCGGGACGACTACTGCGACGGCTTTGGCGACTGCCTGCCCGGCTGCCCCACCGGTGCCATCACCTTTGAAGAGCGCGAGGCAGCCGCCTACGACGAGCAGGCCGTGCTGGAAAACAAGCAGAAAAAGGCCGCACAGGCCGCAAAACCGGCCTTCCACGGCTGCCCGGGCAGCGCCATGCGCCAGTTCCACCGGGAGGAAAGTGCGCCTGCTGCCCCCACCGCAGCACAGCCGTCGCAGCTGCGCCAGTGGCCCTGCCAGATCAAGCTGGTGCCGGTGAACGCCCCCTATTTTGACGGGGCAAAGCTCCTGATCGCAGCCGACTGCACGGCCTACGCCTACGCCAATGTGCACGAAGAGTTCATGAAGGGCAAGATCACCCTCATCGGCTGCCCCAAGCTGGATGCTGTGGACTACAGCGAAAAGCTGACCGAGATCTTCCGCAGCAACGACATCCGGAGCGTGACGGTGCTGCGCATGGAGGTGCCCTGCTGCGGCGGGCTGGAACACGCCGCCGTGACCGCCCTGAAAAACAGCGGCAAGTTCGTGCCGTGGCAGGTGGTGACCATCTCCACCGATGGCCGCATCCTGGACCGATAAACGCATCAAAAAACGGCAGACGCTTTGCAAGGCGTCTGCCGTTTTTGCATATCAAGGAGGTTCAGGAGGCGCTCTGCGTGCCGGATGCAGCGCCCTGCACGAACTGCACCACGCTCTCGATGGTCTGGCGCAGCTGCACCAGCGAAGCAATGTCGCTGTCCTGCATGCGGGAGGTGGGAGCGGTCAGAGTCGGAGCTGCCGGGGTCACGGTGCCGGTGAGCTCGGTGTGGATGCCGTGGGCCGGGATGTCCAGCAGGATGTGCACGGCGGGGGAGGCAGCCCGCAGCAGGCCGCTCTTTTCCACGCCCAGCGTCAAAACGGGGGAATCGGCGGCAGTGTCGTCAGTTTCCAGCCGGAAGTAGAGGTAGCCCTCCTTGGCATTTTCTGGCTGCACCTTTTTGATCTTTTTCAGGTCCAGCTGGAAATCGCTCATGGACTGCAGACTGGTGGCGGTATCGTCCACGCCCAGCAGGCTGGCCAGCTGGGTCTGGGAGATGTAGCTGCCCATATTCCATTCCGGGATCAGCACACCGGCCAGCGGATAGTTGTCGGTGATGCTGCTGCGCAGGGTGCGGTAAAGCTGCCCGGCATCGTACAGCGTCTCGTCCTTGCTGATGTACAGGCGGGTGAGGGGCTGGCTGCTGCCGCTGGCCTGCGGGTACAGCTCCAGCTGCAGGGCTTCCGGCGTATATTGGCCGTCCACCCGGCCGGAGGTGCCGCCGAACTGCGCCAGCACCTTATATAAAGCGGGCTCTTCGGCAGCGGTGGAAGTGATCTGGTAGTCCAGCGAAAAGCTGGCTCCGCCGGCAAAGCTCTTCACGCGGCGGCTCACCAGCCCCAGCGCGACGGCGGCGGCCACTACGCACACCAGCACAAGGCACAGCACCACCACGACCGCAGCGCGGGCACCGGTGCGTTTCTTTTTGGATGCAGCCATAAAATGTTCCTCCTTCAGGAAAATCTTTTTTTCAGCATAGCGGAACGCAGAGCGATTGTCAAGGACAGCGTTTTGGAATAAAACAAAAAACCTGAAACATCTCTGTTTCAGGTTTCTGGCGGAAAGATGGGGATTCGAACCCCAGAACGCTTTTGACACGTTACACGATTTCCAGTCGTGCGCCTTAGACCAACTCAGCCATCTTTCCACATCTTTTGTTCTGCCTTTGGGCGGGTGCCCTTGGCGCTCCACTATAATACCTGAAACCAGCTGTTTTGTCAAGGATTTTTTTGAAAAAGATCAGACTTTTTTCAAAATGACGTACCATCGTACTGCAAAATGACAAGAGGCGGGCAAAAGGTGTGCAGAGCCCTTGACGGGGAGCCAAAACAAGGCTATGATGGGGACAGAGAGTGCAGCAGCAGGGCATTTCCTGCCGCAAAAATGGAAAACAAGGAGGATGGACTCTGTATGAACTATGCTGAAGTTCTGGCCAATGCGCGGGAGTGCATCGGCAAATACTGCAAGGCCTGCCCGGTGTGCAACGGCGTGGCCTGCAAAAACCAGATCCCCGGTCCCGGTGCCAAGGGCGTGGGCGACACGGCGATCCGCAACTATAATAAGTGGGCGGACATCCGGGTGAACATGGACACCCTGTGCGAGGGCGGCACCCCGGACACCACGCTTGAACTGTTTGGCAAGCAGTTCAAATACCCCTTCTTTGCAGGCCCGGTGGGTGCGGTGAACCTGCACTACTCCGAGACCTACACCGATATGACCTATAACGACGTGCTGGTACGCGCCTGCGCCGAGAACGGCATTGCCGCCTTTACCGGTGACGGCACCAACCCCACCGTGATGGAGATGGCCACCAAGGCCATCGGTGCGGCGGGCGGCTGCGGTGTGCCCACTATCAAGCCCTGGAACATCGACACCATCCGGGAGAAGATGGCCCAGGCCAAGGCCAGCGGCTGCTTTGCCGTGGCCATGGACGTGGATGCGGCAGGCCTGCCCTTCCTCAAGAACATGACCCCGCCGGCCGGCAGCAAGAGCGTGGAAGAGCTGGCCGAGATCGTGAAGCTGGCCGAGCGGCCCTTCATCGTCAAGGGTGTGATGACCGTCAAGGGTGCTTTGAAGGCCAGGGAGGCCGGTGCCGCCGCCATCGTGGTGTCCAACCACGGCGGCCGTGTGCTGGACCAGTGCCCCGCCACCGCTGAAGTCCTGCCGGAAATCGCTGCAGCCCTCAAGGGCACCGGCGTGAAGATCCTGGTGGACGGCGGCATCCGCACCGGTGTGGATGTGTTCAAGGCACTGGCCCTGGGCGCCGATGGCGTGCTGATCTGCCGCCCCTTTGTCACGGCCGTGTACGGCGGCGGCGAGGAAGGCGTGAAGTGCTACATCGACAAGCTGGCCGGGGAACTGGCCGACACCATGCAGATGTGCGGCGCTCACAGTCTGGCAGAGATCACCCCCGATATGGTGCGCGTATAAAACCGAAGAAAAACCGGAAAAGCCGGAGCATGCCTGCGGGTGTGCCCCGGCTTTGTTAAATTTTGTTGAAAAGATGGATGTACGAAATTTGGACGCTTGTGTATTGCCCCAAAATGCGCTACACTACAATTAACTGAACCGTAAACCGGATGCCTGCAGGTGGGAGTGCCGCCTGCTCATTTTTAGGAGGATCTATGAAAAAGAAAACCGAGCAGAATGCTGCGGGAGCGCCGCAGACGGGGAAAACGGCCGGTGCCGGAGCAGCCGGGTTCCTGAAAAAGAACTGGAAGTGGCTGGTCCCGGTGGCCTGCGTGGCCGTGCTGGGCGGTGTGTGGCTGCTCAAGCCCAAGGCCGACAAGCCTGCCAGCGTGGATACCAGCTATGTGGAGACCGCGCCGGAACAGCGGGACCTCGTCAATGCCCTGAGCGGCACCGGCACCCTGAAGCCGGCGAATACTTATAATGTCAAGTCGCTGGTGTCCGGCAAGGTGCTGACCTGCAGCTTTGAGGAAGGCGACAACGTGGAAGAGGGCGATGTGCTCTACACCGTGGACTCCTCCGACGCCACCACCAAGGTGGAGCAGGCGGGCATCACCCTGCAGCAGGCCCAGCGCAACTACGACAAGACGGTGGACCGCCAGTATGTGCGCGCGGAAGTGGCCGGTGTCGTGAGCAGCCTGAAGGTCGCCAAGGGCGACGAGGTGACCAGCGGCCAGGAAGTGGCCGTGATCCGCGACAACTCCAAGATGACACTGGCACTGGAGTTCCCGGCGGCAGACGCAGCCGGTTTCTCGGTGGGGCAGAGCGCGGACGTGACGCTGGACGGTACCTTTGAGACCCTGACCGGCACCATTACCGCCGTCACCGGCACCGATGCCCTGAGCACCGGCAACCTGCTCACCCGCACCGTGACCATCTCGGTGCGCAATGCAGGCGGCCTGACCACCGCCCAGGCGGCCACCGCTACCGTGAACGGCGTGAGCGCCATCGGCGCGGCCACCTTCCAGTATCAGGCCGAGCGCACCCTGACGACGCTGGCCGCCGGTACGGTCACCGCCATCCATGCACGCGAGGGCGACAGCGTGAACAAGGACGACATCGTGCTGCAGATCAGCGGTGACGACCTGAGCGAGTCCATCCAGTCCGCTTCTGAGACCCTGCGCGGTGCGGAGCTGTCCATGCAGAGCACCCAGGACACCATGAACAACTACACCATCACCTCGCCCATCAGCGGCACCATCATCGAAAAGGCCGCCAAGGTGGGCGATGCCCTGAGCACGGGCAGCGACCTGTGCACCATCTACGATCTGAGCTACCTGGAAATGACCATCAATGTGGATGAGCTGCAGGTCAGCAGCCTGTCGGTGGGGCAGACCGTGCAGGTCACCGCCGACGCCGTGCAGGACAGGACCTATGAGGGCGTTGTGACCCGCGTGTCCATGAAGGGCGACACCAGCGGCGGCACCACCACCTACCCGGTCACCGTGCGCATCGACGAGACCGACGGCCTGCGCCCCGGCATGAACGCCAACGCGGAGATCGTGGTGGCCCAGGCCAAGAACGCACTGGCGGTGCCCAATGCAGCTGTGGTGCGCGGCAGCTATGTGCTGGTGACCCAGGATTCCCCCAGTGCGGTCAACGCAGACCCGGACATGGTCGCACCGGACGGCTTTGTGTACGTCAAGGTCAAGCTGGGCGTCAGTGACAGCGATTACACCCAGGTTGTCAGCGGCCTGACCGCGCAGGACACCGTGGGCTACGACCCCAGCTCGGTGAGCAGCGATACCTATTACGACAACGGCGGCTATGAGTACATGACCGATGGCACCACCGACACGCCGGGCGGCGAGACCACCGACGGCACGGCCGATGGGGAAGGTGCAGAAAGCACCGTGACCGAGGAACCGGCCGTTGACGAGCCGGTGGACGCCGGAAATGACGGCGAAGTGATCGGCGAGGCCGACGGCGTGATCCTGACCTGACACGGAGGAATGCATGAGCGCTCTGATCGAATTTGAAGAGGTCTGCAAGTATTACCAGATGGGCGACACCACGGTAAAGGCCGCAGACCACATTACCATGAAGATCGACAAAGGCGAGTTCGTGGCCATCGTGGGCCAGTCCGGCTCCGGCAAGTCCACCTGCATGAACATCATCGGCTGTCTGGATGTGCCTACCCACGGGGTGTACCGGCTCAACGGCCGGGACGTGGGTAAGATGAGCCGCAACGAACTGGCCTCGGTCCGCAACGAGATGCTGGGCTTCATCTTCCAGCAGTACAATCTGCTGCCCCGGCTGAACCTGATGGAGAATGTGGAGGTGCCGCTGGTGTACGCGGGCGTCTCCCGCGCCGAGCGGCACGCCCGTGCCCGTGAGGTATTGGAGCAGGTGGGCCTGGGCGACAAACTGAAAAACCGGCCCAACCAGCTTTCCGGCGGCCAGCAGCAGCGTGTGTCCATTGCGCGGGCACTGGTGCGCAACCCGCCGGTGATCCTGGCCGACGAGCCCACCGGTGCACTGGACTCCCACACCGGCCGCGAGGTGCTGGGGCTTTTGCAGCAGCTGCACAAGCAGGGACATACCGTGGTGCTGATCACCCACGACAACTCCATTGCCGTGCAGGCAGACCGCATCATCCGGCTGGAGGACGGCAGGGTGGTCTACGACGGCGACTCTCACGCACCGGAGGCCATGGTGCAGCCCACTCTGCTGCCCGAAACGCCGGAAAAGGAGGAACAGGCATGATCTTTGAAACCTTCCGGCAGGCCATCCAGAACGTGTGGAGCAACAAGCTGCGCACCTTTCTGACCATGCTGGGCATTATCATCGGCGTGATGGCGGTCATCGTCATCGTGGGTCTGGGCAACGGTATGACCAAGAGCATGCGGGACAGTTTTTCCGCGCTGGGCACCAACACCCTGAGCATTCAGGTTTGGGGCTACGGCTCCCGCACCGTACCGGTGGACGATATGTACGACATCTGCCAGCGGCACTCCGACCTGATCAAGGCAGTGTCGCCCCAGATCGAATTCAGCGGCAACGCCAGCGGTACGCTGAAGATCGGCACCACCAGTTACCGCTGGTCCAACATCAGCGGTGTGGACGAGAACTACACCGAAATGAAAAATTACCAGATCGCACAGGGACGCGGCCTGCAGTACATGGATATGCAGGACAACAAGCAGGTCTGCATCATTGGCGATTACCTGAACCGGGTGGCTTTTGGCGGCAACGGTGTGGGGCAGACGCTCAAGATCGGTGCCAACAAGTTCCGCATTGTGGGCGTGCTGGCGGCCAAGGTCAGCAACCCCACCATGCAGCAAGGCAGCGACGACGACTGCGTCTACCTGCCCTACACCACCGTGATGCGGCTTTCCAGCCAGAGCGCGGTGAATAACTACACGGCTGTGATGACGGACGAAAACTTTGCCAACGAGGCCAAAACCACGATGGAAGAGGAGCTGCAGAAGATCCTCAAGACCGAAAACGGCTACTATGTGTACAGCGCCAGCGAGTGGCTGGAGGAAATGAACAAGATGATCAACATGGTCATCGTGGTGCTCACCGGCATTGCCAGCATCTCGCTGCTGGTGGGCGGCATCGGCATCATGAACATCATGCTGGTGTCGGTGACCGAGCGCACCCGTGAGATCGGCATCCGCAAGGCACTGGGTGCCAAGGAGCGTACCATTCTGGCGCAGTTCGTGGTGGAAGCTGCCACCACCTCGGCGCTGGGCGGTGCGCTGGGCATCGCACTGGGCTATGCGGTGAGCATGGCGGCCAACAAGGTGCTGCCCATGTTCATGAGCGATACCGCCATCACGGTGAGCCCGTCGTTCAACTCCATCGTGGTGGCTTTTGGCATCTCGGTGGGCATCGGTGTGCTGTTCGGCTATCTGCCGGCCCGGCGCGCGGCACGTCTCAATCCCATCGAGGCGCTGCGCTACGACTGAGCCCAAAGAAAGGGGAATACCTATGAAAAAACGTTTTCTCGCACTTTTGCTGGCGGTGAGCATGGCGGTGTCCATGCTGGCCATGCCGGCGGCTGCGCTGGGCAGTGCCAGCAACACGGCCGTGCAGACGGCCATCACGCTGGGCGGTATGGACGCCGGGCAGACCGGCAGCCTGGACGCCGCCGTCACCCGCGGGGCCTTTGCCCGCATGCTGGTGGCGTTCTCGGCGTACCGGGAGAGCGCAGCCTCCCAGGGGGCTGTGGGCACCCTGTATAAGGACGTGCCCGGCTCTTCGCAGTGGGCACCCTACATCCGCATTGCGGTGCAGCAGGGCTGGATGAACGGCTACACGGACGGCACCTTCCGCCCGGACAACGCCGTCACGCTGGAAGAAGCCTGCACGGCCGTGCTCAAGCTGCTGGGCTACAAGATGACAGATCTGAACGGTGCCTTCCCGGCGGCGCAGCTGAACAAGGCTCAGGAACTGGGCCTGCGCAGCCAGCTGAACAGGGCACAGGGCCAGACCATGAACTATGAGGACTGCGCCATGCTGCTGTACAACGCCCTCACGGCCAACACGGCCTCCGGCGGAGCCTATGGCAGCACCCTGGGCTTTGCCGTGGCAAATGGTCAGGTGGACACCTCCACGGTGCTGCTCAACAGCCTGAAGGGACCCTTTGTGGCGTCGGAGGGCACCCAGCTGCCCTTTGCACCGGTGAGCGTGTACCGCAACGACAAGGTGTCGGAGTCCGGCGAACTGAACAAATACGATGTGTATTATTACAGCGAGAGTCTGCAGACGGTATGGATCTATACCCGCCGCGCCGCAGGCCGCATCACAGCAGTTTCGCCCAGCGCCAGCGCTCCCACGGCGGTGACCGTGGCCGGTACCAGCTACCAGCTGGGCAGCTCGGCGGTGGCGTCCAAGATCTCGTCCCTGAACGGCGGCGGCGTGGGCGAAGTGGTCACCCTGCTGCTGGGCATGGACAATGAGGTGGCGGATGTGGTCACCGGCGAAGAGGCCGACAGCGTGTTCTACGGCGTGGTGCAGACGGCCACCCGCTCCCTTGTGGAGGACAACGGTGCCGACGTGCTGCAGCGCGTAGCAGTGATGTGCACCGACGGCATCACCCGCACCGTGAATGTGGACAAAAGCCTGAACTACCCCGCCGGTTGGATGGTGCGCATCGATGTGACGCCGGAAGGCGAGAACGTGACCGCTATTGAAAATCGGACCATCAGCGGCACGGTGAGCGCAGACGCCACCATGCTGGGCGACCATAAGCTGGCAGACGACGTGCAGATCTTGGATACGACTACGGAGGGTGTGGCTGGGACGGTTCGTCCCAGCCGCCTATCCGGGACGAAACTGAACATGTTGAATGTCCGCTACTATACGCTTAACGACAACGGCGAGATCGACCGGCTGATCCTCAACGATGTCACCGGCGACCTGTGGAAGTACGGCGTGCTGGACGATATCCGCAACATTGCGGCCAACCTGCCCTCCACCAAGACCCCTGCCACTGCAGGGGATTCTGAGGGCGAAGGCTCTGATGGGACCACCCAGGTGCTGAAGGACCTGCGGAGCGTGCTGGTGCCTACCACCAGCGAGATCCTGTGGGGCGTCATCAACGGCGATATCCTCCAGACCGTGTGGAATAAGGTCACCAGCAGCACCGGCTCCCTGGTGAGCATCGGCGTCAAACAGCTGGCTAAGGTGGTAGGGGAGCCTTATGGCACCATCCTGAACTATGTGGGCGGCGGTGCCACCTATGTGTGCTATGTCAATGGACAGCTTACCAGCTACACCACCTCCATCAAATACCCGGTGCTGGCCGGCGGCCTGGCCGTGCGGCAGGAAGTGAACGGTTCGGTCAAGGCGATGATTCAGCTGATGCCCATGAAAATCGACAAGGTGGGTGCCGCGTCGGTGCTGTCCGGTTCCACCCGCTATGAGGTAGCGGACAATGCCCAGGTGTACCTGTGGTACAAGGGCCAGTATTATGCCACGAAGCTGGCCGAGGTGAACTCGGACGATTACTACCTCACCGGCTGGTACGACAACTTTGGCTGCGCCGCGGGCAAGCGCGTCCGCGTGATCGTGGCCGTGAAGAAGGACTGATGCGCTATTACAGCGCCCCGCGCCGGGCACTGCGCGAGGTACGGCAGCTGCTTTATCCGCGTCGGTGCCCCTTCTGCAATGCGGTGCTGGGCAGCATAAGAACCTGCCCGGACTGTGCGGAAGAAGTGGACCGGCTGCGCCGGAAGCCCGGCATCCGGCTGGACGCATCGCAGCATTATCTGGGCGGCCTGAGCGGCGCAGCGGCACCGTTCCGGTATGAGGGCTGCGTGCGGCGGGCCATCCTGCGGGCAAAGTATCAGGCTGCACCATGGACGGCGGTGGAGCTGGGCGTGGTGCTGGCAGAGCTTGCCTTTGGCAGCGAGGTCCGGATGAGGGGTGCGGAACCGGTGCCTCAGCGGGTGGAAGGTGCCCGGCTCGGCTATGACTGCATCGTGCCGGTACCGGCGTCCAGCCGCAGACGCGGGTACAATGTACCGGAACGCATGGCGCAGCCGCTGGCAGAGGCACTGGACCTTCCGCTGGAAACAAAGGCTCTTGGTCCTGCCCGCCGGAAGGACCGGCAGGCAGGACTGCCCTTTGAACAGCGCCTGGCCAATGTGGCCGGTGCGTTCCGCGTGCAGGACCCGGACCTCATAGAGGGCCGCCGCGTGCTGCTGGTGGACGATGTGATCACCACCGGTGCTACGGCTGCCGCCTGTGCACAGGCTCTGCTTTCGGCGGGTGCGGAGAGCGTGTTTGCGGTGGCTGTGGCTACGGTGGAATTTCCGCCCATTGCCCAGCCGACCCTGCCCTTGCAGGAGGATGCGGACGAAGAAATTTAAAAAAGTTGCCGAAAAGTGCTTGACAAAATGCGAGAAGTCGGGTATACTAATCAAGCTGTGAGCGACAAATGCTTACAGATATCCGGGTGTAGCGCAGTTTTGGTAGCGCGCTTGAATGGGGTTCAAGAGGCCGTGAGTTCGATTCTCGCCACTCGGACCATAAATCCAACGATTTCACGTTAGAAATCGTTGGATTTTTTTGTTTGTGGGCTGACCTCATTTGGTTTTGACCACAATTTTGACCACAATGCCAAAGATTTTATCTGGTCTAATT
>SKED01000378.1_pt1 | contig 52072 bp, 49 predicted proteins | sample 4826651 | NCBI WGS metagenome assembly SKED01 (sample SAMN11008818, study PRJNA524170) | human gut metagenome | biome: Human fecal sample; material: Feces; isolation source: fecal sample from pouch patient p19 | host: Homo sapiens | place: Israel: Tel-Aviv | collected 2016-06-28 | reverse complement strand
GATAAAAGGGGTAATGAACATGGGAAAATTACTACTACTGACACTTAACGAACAAGAGGAAACAGCGATTGACAAAATCATATCGGCAATATCTAATTATATGCGACTTGAACCCATGCAGCTTACACCCGTTTCCGTGTTATCTTTTCCGGGATTGGAAATAAGGCAGAGCCAACGCCGGGTATTTCAAGACGGGGAGGAAGTCAATCTAACACGTCTTGAATATAATGCCCTTGTATTCCTTGCTTCCAATCCCGGCATTGTCCTCACAAGGACACAGATATTTGAAGCCGTTTGGAACATGGAAAGCGATACTTGCCATTCAAGTGTTGCCAACGTGATTTACAACCTGCGGAAAAAGATAGAGCCGGACAGCCGCAAGCCCACCTACATAAAGACCGTTTTAGGCATAGGCTACAAGTTTGCTTCCGGGGAATAACAACAGAACAACCGCCGCCCACCACAGCGACATACCATGACAGGAAATCAAGAAAAGGTTTCCTGTTTTTTTGCGCCAAAAAACGTGCTGATTTTCCAGCTTTGTCGAAAAGTTTTCTCAAAAAGTTTCCCAAAACTTTGCCATATCTTCATTTCTCTGCGTAGTAAGGAGTAGAAGGGGAAGTTTACGCCGTTTTCTTAGAGCAAGATTCTACCACAGTACCAAATTTCGCCTATCGGCTCATTTTGTCCTGCGGGAATCTTGTTGGGGTTGCCACCCCAAGCCCGCCTTTTGCGGCTTGCGCCGCTTTGAAAAATCCCCGGAAAATTTTTTCGGATTTTTCAAAAAACACTTCCGCTTATGCCCCTGTTTTTCTCCTATTAGTGAAAGGGCAAAGCATTACAAAAAGAAAGGAGGTCTACGACCATGAAAAGATATAACACACCCCACCGCCACCGGGTAATCAAGACACGCTTGACCGAGGAAGAATACGCCGAGTTTTCCGAGCGTGTCACGCTCTGCCAAATGAGCCAGTCCGAATATATCCGGCAGGCACTGATTAAGTCACGCATACGCCCGGTCATTACCGTTTCCCCGGTCAATGATGAACTGCTTTCTGCTGTTGGGAAGCTCACAGCCGAGTACGGGAAAATCGGCGGCAACTTGAATCAGATTGCCCGCTGTCTGAACGAGTACGGCGCACCCTATAACACACTCTCCAATGAGGTACGCGCCGCCATAGCGGAGCTTGCCGCCTTGAAGTTTGAAGTCTTGCAGAAAGTAGGTGAAGCCGTTGGCAACGTTCAAACATATCAGCTCTAAAAATGCCGACTACGGGGCGGCTGAACAGTACCTAACCTTTGAGCATGACGAGTTTACCATGAAGCCCACCCGTGATGAAAACGGGCAGATTGTTCCGAGGACAGGCTATCTCATTTCCTCTCTGAATTGCGGTGATGAAGATTTTGCAATCGCGTGTATGCGCTCCAATCTGAAATACGGCAAGAACCAAAAACGGGAGGACGTAAAGAGCCACCACTATATCATCAGTTTTGACCCCCGTGACGCACAGGACAACGGCTTGACCGTAGACCGGGCGCAGGAATTGGGCGAGCAGTTTTGTAGAGAACATTTCCCCGGACACCAAGCCCTTGTATGCACCCACCCGGACGGGCATAACCACAGCGGCAACATTCATGTGCATATCGTAATCAATTCTTTGCGGATTGCGGAAGTGCCGCTACTGCCCTACATGGAAAGACCAGCGGACACAAGGGAGGGCTGCAAGCACCGCTGCACGGACGCAGCTATGGAATATTTCAAAGCGGAAGTCATGGAGATGTGCCACCGGGAAAACCTCTATCAGATTGACTTATTGAACGGGAGCAAGAACCGCATTACCGAGCGGGAGTATTGGGCGAAACGGAAAGGACAAGCCGCACTGGATAAAGAGAACGCTTCCCATGCCGCCACAGGAGAACCGCCCAAACTTACAAAATTTGAAACCGATAAAGAGAAGTTACGGCGCACGATTCGCACTGCCCTTTCCTCTGCCATTTCCTTTGAGGACTTCTCCGGGAAGCTGCTGCAACAGGGAGTGACCGTCAAGGAGAGCCGGGGGAGGTTATCGTATCTCACGCCGGACAGGACGAAGCCAGTCACCGCCCGGAAGTTGGGTGATGATTTTGACCGCACCGCCGTACTGGAAACACTCACCATAAACGCACAGAACGCCGTCAGAGCCGCCGAAACGCCCGCACCCAAAGAGGAACACCCCCGCAGCATAAGGGAGCGTTTACAACGTAATAAAGCCGTCATAAATGCCCCGAAACAGGACATTTCCCAACGGGAAGCTGTACAGCGCATGGTAGACCGGGAAGCCAAACGAGCCGAGGGCAAAGGCATAGGATATGACCGCTGGGCGGCTGTCCACAACCTAAAGCAAATGGCGGCGACCATGAGCATTTACGAGGAATCCGGCTTTTCTTCCCCGGAGGAACTGGAAGCCGCCCTTGCTACCGCCAGTGCGGAACTGAACAGCGTCCACGCCGGACTGAAAGCCGTGGAAAGCACTTTACGGGAGAAAAAAGACTTGCAGAAACAGCTATTAGCCTACATCAAGACCAAGCCCGCCCGTGACGGGCTGAAAGCACAGAAAACAGAGAAAGCCCGCAAGAACTACCGGGAGCAGCACGAAAGCGATTTTATGATAGCCGAAGCTGCCACCCGGTATTTTAAGGCAAACGGCATTACCAAACTTCCAGCTTCCAAGACCTTACAAGCGGAGATTGAGCAGCTTATGAGGGAGAAAAACACGCTTTACAACGAGTACCGGGAAAAGCGGGAGAAAACAAAGGAATTGCAGACAGTCAAGGGTAACATTGAGCAGATTTTAAGGCGTGAGCCGGAGCGCGGAAAGGGGCGGGATAATGAACGATAAACACCCATACATGGACTATTTACAGTACCGGGCGGCTTGCCGGCTTGTGCATGAGTGCTGTAATTACGATAACGGCAACTGTATCTTACTGGATAACGGCGAGCCTTGCGTATGTGTGCAGAGTATCAGCTATTCGCTTCTCTGCCGCTGGTTCATTGCCGCCGTGCTGCCGCTGGACGGGAAGCTGGAAGCCGCCCTTTTGCACCGGGCAGACAGAAAACGCTGTACCGAGTGCGGCGGGTATTTTCTCCCCAAGTCAAACCGTGGGAAATACTGCCCGGACTGCACCGTAAAAGTGCGCCGCCGGAAAGAATCGGAGCGTCAGCGGAAAAGATACCGCCTTTCTACGCATTTAGGCTATGAAAGAAGCCCGTAAACCAAGGCTTTTTTGACCGCCCTCAACGGGTAGACGGTATTTATATCCTTTACCCATGAAAAAGGCGTCCTAAAGCGTGACAGAAGCCCCAAAACAGACCAAAGGAGGAACGAATGGCAGACAACCGCAAATATTACTACCTAAAGCTGAAAGAGAACTATTTTGACGAGGACGCTATCGTGCTGCTGGAAAGTATGCAGGACGGCGTACTCTACTCAAACATTCTCTTGAAGCTGTACCTAAAATCACTGAAAAACGGGGGAAAGCTCCAGCTTGACGAGAATATCCCCTACACCGCACAGATGATAGCCACAATCACCCGCCAGCAAGTCGGCACAGTGGAAAGAGCCTTGCAGATTTTTATGAAACTGGGGCTTGTAGAACCCTTGCAGAACGGGGCTTTGTACATGAGCAACATAGAGCTTTTAATCGGTCAGTCCTCTACCGAGGGGGAGCGCAAACGCCGCGCAAGGCGGGCTTTGCAGGAACAGGCAGCACTCCCGGAAGCCGTGGCGGACAAATGTCCACCATATGCCGCGGACATTTGTCCACCAGAGAGAGAGTTAGAGAAAGAGAAAGAGAAAGAGATAGAGATAGAGTTAGAGATAAAGAGAGAGGGAGAAATAAAACCCGGACAGACCACCCGCGCCCCTTTTGGCAGATATAAAAACGTATTCCTGTCAGAAAAGGAGCTTGCAGAACTGCAAACGGAGCTTCCCAGCAAATGGGAATATTACATTGACCGCTTATCCGGCTATATCGCTTCCAGCGGGAAGAAATACAAGAACCATGCCGCCACTATCCGGCGCTGGGCGGCTGATGATGAAGCAAAGAAAGCACCAAAGCAGAAGATACCCGATTATTCCTACCGGGAGGGCGAGAGCCTTTGACAACAGAGATAGAACGCCCCGTAAACAGGGCGTGCCAAAAGACCATTAACAGGAGGATTTTATTTTATGAGCGAGTATGACTATGACAATGCCATTTTCCGGCTTGCCACGGCACAGGAAGCCGAGCCGGAGGACTACACCGGGGAGGACGGGCTTTTATACTGCGGGAAATGCCGCCAGCCCAAAGAAGCCTATTTTGCGGAGGGAAAGACGCTTTTCGGACGTGACCGACACCCCAAAGAATGTGACTGCAAACGGGCAGACCGGGAAAAGCGGGAAGCCGCCGACCGGGAACAGAAGCACCGGGAGGAAGTCGGACGGCTGAAAAGAATGGGCTTTACCAACCCGGCTATGCAGGAATGGACGTTTGAAAACGACAACGGCAAATGCCCCCAAATGGATAAAGCGCACTTCTATGTGGCGCATTGGGAGGATATGGAAGCGGAGAATATCGGCTACCTTTTATGGGGGAAAGTCGGCGCGGGAAAAAGCTATTTTGCCGGGTGTATCGCCAATGCCCTTATGGAGCGTGAGATTTCCGTGTGCATGACAAACTTTGCCCTTATCCTCAACGACCTTGCCGCCAGCTACAAGGACAGGAACGAATACATAGACCGCCTTTGCCGCTTCCCCCTGCTTATCCTTGACGATTTCGGCATGGAGCGCGGCACGGAATACGGGCTTGAACAGGTTTACAACGTGGTTGACAGCCGATACCGCAGCAATAAGCCGCTGATCGTGACGACAAACCTCACGCTGGAAGAATTGCAGAACCCGGAGGACACGCCCCACGCCCGGATTTATGACCGCCTGCTTGAAATGTGTTCCCCCGTCTGCTTTACCGGGGAGAATTTCAGAAAAGCCACGGCGCAGGAGAAAATGGAACGGCTGAAAACGCTGATGAATGGAAAGGAGAGCCTATGACCGACACCCCAAACAGGAACACCGCCGCTACTGCCCGCCGTCCGGACTGCGTGACCGAGGTACGCCGGGGGAACACCGTGCTTGTCGTTTCCGGCTACTTCAAACAGGACGCTACCGCCACCGCCGCCGACAAAATGATGAAAGTACTGGAAGCGGAAGCTGCCGCAGGAGGAACAGCCGCCCATGCCATATAGTGCGACAAACCTTAATAAAAAAATGTGATATTTTTCGACATAAAGTAGCAAAAAGGACTGTACAGACAGCCGCCCCATGTGGTATGATAGACCTACGGAATAGTGGGGCTGGCTGTCGGAAACGGAGGAATTTATGTCAAGACAGACTGCCACAACACTTATTACCGCCCTATATCCGAGATTATCCCATGAGGACGAACTGCAAGGCGAGAGCAATTCCATAAGCAACCAAAAGCGGATTCTTGAAGCCTATGCCAAACAGAACGGCTTTACCAACCTCAAATGGTACACGGACGACGGATTTTCCGGGGCAAATTTCCAAAGACCCGGCTTCCAGTCCATGCTTGCCGACATTGAAGCGGGGCTTGTGGGGACGGTCATTGTAAAGGATATGTCAAGATTAGGGCGGAACTACTTACAAGTGGGAATGTACACGGAAATGATTTTCCCACAGAAAAACGTCCGTTTCATTGCAATCAATGACGGCGTTGACAGCGCACAGGGCGACAATGACTTTGCCCCTCTGCGTAACATTTTTAACGAATGGCTGGTGAGGGATACGAGCAAGAAAATCAGAGCGGTCAAGAGGTCAAAAGGCATGAGCGGGAAGCCTGTCACAAGCAAGCCCGTGTACGGCTACCTCATGGACGAGGACGAAAATTTCATTATTGACGAGGAAGCCGCACCCGTGGTAAAGCAGATTTACAGCTTATGCCTTGCCGGGAACGGACCGACCAAGATAGCCCGTATGCTTACGGAGCAGGAAATCCCCACGCCGGGAACGCTGGAATACCGCCGGACAGGGAGAACCCGCCGCTACCACCCCGGCTATGAGTGCAAGTGGGCGGCAAATACCGTGGTGCATATCCTTGAAAACCGGGAATACACGGGCTGCCTTGTGAACTTCAAGACCACCACCCAATCCTACAAAAACAGCAAGATTATCTACAACAGCGAGGACAAGCAGGCAGTATTTGAGAACCACCACGAAATCATCATAGACCGTGACACATGGGAGCGTGTGCAGGAGCTACGCAAGCAGCGCAAACGCCCCAACCGCTATGATGAAGTGGGCTTGTTCTCCGGCATACTCTTTTGTGCCGATTGCGGCAGCGTCATGTACCAGCAGAGGTATCAGACGGACAAACGGCGGCAGGACTGCTATATCTGCGGCAGCTACAAGAAACGTACCGCCGACTGTACGGCGCACTTTATCCGCACCGACCTTTTGACCGAGGGAGTGACCGAGAATTTGCGGAAAGTCACACAGTACGCCGCCAAGCATGAAGCCCGGTTTATGAAGCTCTTGACCGAGCAGAACGAGGACGGGAGCAAACGCCGGAACGCAGCCAAGAAGAAAGAACTGGAAGCGGCAGAAAAAAGGATTGCGGAACTCTCCGCTATCTTCAAGCGGCTGTATGAGGACAGCGTGACCGGGCGCATATCGGACGAGCGTTTCACGGAGCTTTCGGCAGACTACGAAGCCGAGCAAAAGGAACTGAAAGAGCGTGCCGCCGTTCTGCAGGGCGAGCTTTCAAGGACGCTGGAAGCCACGGCAAACGCTGAAAAGTTTATGAAAGTAGTACGCAAGTACACCAGCTTTGAGGAACTTACCCCTACCCTGTTGCGGGAGTTTGTGGAGAAAATCGTAATCCACGAATCGGAAGCACTGGACGGGAAACGCCGGGGGAAGCTCCGCAGACAGGAAATCGAAATCTATTACTCTTTTGTCGGCAAGGTAGAGCTGCCCGACTAAAGCCCGACCCGTCCGGCAGTCAGCCGGACAGGGAACGGCAAAATTTTTTACACTTCTTTTACTTCTTTATCTCACATGAGCAAATGCTCATGGCATTGAAGCGGATACAAACACTATTGTTTGATAGAAATAAGAGAGGTTATTTATAATAAAATGAGCCGCCAGAACTGTAGGGGTGATGCAGTACGGGCGGCTCATTTTCTATCTAAACGGATGTATCCGGAAGTTCCGGCAGTTGATCGGTGAGTTCTTCATATCCGAGAATATCTCCGGCACATGGCATCGATTGCCCTGTTCCCTGCTGTGGTTTCCGGAAGTACAGCCGATACCGATGTCCCTCTAGGAGTTTGATATTCTTTTCCAGTGAGAAGGCGTATTCCTTTCCGTTATCACTGGCAAACCAATATTGCTGGTTTTTCCCGAAGAGTGTCTGTTCCCGTTTCGTGCAGCTTACGTCCAGTGACAGATAAGCATGTGTATGGATCAGGTGGTAGAAACTGAGTGCACGCAAGATGCTGCAGATTCCGATGAGGAGGCTCATGAGGATAAAGAGCCGGTCATGGGTGGCGATCCCGAAGATGCACCCAAAAAGTACACAGAAAAAGCCGATTGCACTGATGGCAACCAGCTTTGTGAAAAATGGTTTTGGCATAAGGTTCCTTCCTTTAACATGTATGAAATGTGATTTGTTTATTCAGGTACAAATTAGCAATAGCCTGCAGCACTGGATACTGGGTATGGTGAATCTGGACATCATCCACAAGTGTTTGGTAAGTTGTCTCCGGTTCTGTGTATAACTCATCCATAATATCCGATTCGTTGTGGATTACTTTTTCCTGCTCCATACTTGTGACAAGCTCAGCGGTCGTGAGGGATACCTTATCAGCCAGCTTCAGAATGGTATCTTCCATCGGTGAAGAGGGTTTCTTCTTTAAATATCTGCCAAACTCTTTTGCACCAATAGTTCCTTCCAGATAAAGCTGAACGCAGCCAAAGAGCCGGATGGGAAAGGTATCCTTCAAGGGAATAATGGTCAGACTGCCGAGAAGGCGATATAAGGCATCCACCCCTGTCAGTCCAATTCCGCTTACAACCAGACCGCGTAAGGAAAGTCGGTTCAGATAGTGTTGGAAGGATAAGCCTTTCGGACCTTCTTTCTGTATCTGGCGCAGGGTATAGGCATCCTGGAGTTCATGGAGCGTCAGAATCTGGAAGGCAAGACAGCTCCAGAGCAGCAGCTCGTCATCCGATAGTCCATATTCTTGTCCATCGTTGATTACAAGAGGAATGGATTTTCCGCCTGTCGTTTTTTGAAATTTTAAGGTTCCGACAGCAGTATAAAGTGTCAGCATAAAAGTTCCCTCCTTCAAGGTTAAGTCAGAAGTGCATAGAGTGCATCATCCTGCTGTAATAGTTTCCGTGCTTTGCTCTGCCATGCCCGTACACGATTGGCTGGTACTTGGTAGTGTTTTGCCAAGTCAAAGCTGGTATATCCCTGCTGTTGCAGATAGAGGGCTACAATTCCCTTCTGAATAGTTGAGGACTGTCCGGTGCCAAGCTGGGTTAAATGCTCAAGAAGCAAGGTCTGGTTTGTGTCCTTTTCCGGGTGAGTTGTTTGTGTATCCTCGTAGGAAAACAAATCACGATAATGGAGATGTTCATCTTCAGATGATGCTTCGTCCAGAGAACAGAGCATGGAGCGGTCACGGGCAATTTTCCGCCAGTAGTCAAAGATGGCATGACGGATGATAGTTTTGGCATAAGGCTGGAATGATCTTCCTTCCTCAAATCCGACAGCCGACCGGCACAAAGCCAGATACCCAATCTGACATAATTCCTGTTGTTCTTCCTCAGTTACATAGGCAGCGGTGCGGGTCATGGAACGAATCATGATCGGAACCAGATCCATGGATTTTTCCACCAGTTGTTTTTGCTTTTTATTTAGTGGTAAGGTCATCATCAATCACCGCCTTTCAGCTGGCTGCCCGGAGGCGGAAGGGAATATGGTTGTTCTTTAAAACATCTGCGGATTCCCGAATGAGCTGGTCGCACATATAGTTGCTGAACTGTCCGATGTGAGCCTGCTTATCTGTCAGACAGAACTTATCTGCCACCCAGCGATATGCTTCCGGTTTGGAAAGGATGCCCTGTTGCCAGATCTGATCGAAAATTCGATGTGCCTGAATCCGCTTTTGACGAAGCTCCCGGTTGGCGAGCGTTCCTTTTGGTATCTTGGTTCCCGGATGTACCCCGACATAGGAATTGCAGGATGGATAGTGGGAGCAGACATAAACCTGTCCGCCATGAGAATGCGTTCCATATACAAAGGATGCATCTCTTAATATTGCTGTTCCGCCGCAGTAAGGGCAGCGGATGATTTTTGGTTTCTTCATCTGTTTTCACCTCGCTTGTACATACACGATACGTAACGTGTACGTGAATAACCAGTACGTACTGTATACTTATATTGTAAGTAAGCAGGTGATGAATTCCCATAGGACGCAAGCGGATACTGATCCCAGATTCGGACTAAATGGCACGAATCCCCATTTTTCAGATGCCGGGATAGAAAATTGCTCGGATGAGCGGGAATAAGCCGCTGTCTGTGAAACGTGGATAATTAACCGGTGTAAAGATGAACTTCTCACAGAAAATCCGTAGCAGGAATAAGCTGATCAGTACCAGACAGAGCAGGTAAGTGTTCCTGCGCCTTCTGGTCCATGGCTTTTTCGGACGGAATTTCACATACAGGACAAAAATCATGGGAATAAATATCAGGTTCGTAAAGACCTGATCGATACATTGGATGATTGAAATTACGTTTAACATAGGCAGTGCCTCCTTTCTTTACATATCCTGTACGTATAAGAGCCTGAAAGTGCAACTTTTTGTTACCAGTCATATTGCTGGTTCTCCTGAAGCCGGAGCAGTGCCGGAATGGGACATGGCTTTAAAGGCAGCTTCTGAGCGGCCAGATAGGGCAGATAAAGCTCTGTAAAAGCAGCAATGCTCATGCTTCCGGTACATTCGGTTGGCTCCGGTATCCGGGGAAACAAAAGCGCTGCATCTGAAAGAGGGAGGATGCAGGGGCTTCCCGTTTCATCCGGATGGAATAAAAAGCCAGAGTTCTCACAGCTTTCCTGTGCGTTACAAGTGCGGCACCAGACGTAGATACAGGAGTGCCAGTTCCCTTCACAGAGGTTCAGAAAATGACGGATGTGCTTGGCATCTGTCTTGCAGTGGGGGTGTTTCATATTCATCACCTACTAAAGAAGCAGGCAGTTCCATGTGGGAGCTGCCTGCAGGAGTCTTCGTTATGAGTTACTGATGTTTCTTTTTGCGTTTGAAGTAAACGATGCCCAGGACACTTGCACCTGCAAGTGCAGCTATGGCGATTCCGGCATACAGGAGAAGCGGCGTCTCATCGCCGGTCTTTACAGGCGGAGCTACCGGAGGCGTCTCCGGTTCTTTCGAAAGCTCCGTCATGTGTACGGTCTGACCTTCATCCTTCAGATCCTCATGGGAAGCAATCTCATGCTCGGTTTTTCCGTCTGTATAGTAGAGCTTTTCAAAGACAACCACATCCTGTCCGGCAAGAGCAGAAGCGTCGAAGGTAAAGGTAACTTCCACAGAGCCGCCAGCTTTTTCTGCTTTAAATTCTGCCTGAGCGGTAACTGGTTTTCCGTCTTTTAACAAAGCCTCTCCGGTTTCCTTATTCATCAGGGTTCCGATGACTTTGTACTCAGATCCAGGCATCAGACCATGATAAGTGACCGTATCTACGATAGTCGCTTCCTTGGAAGCAGAGACATCCTGATCCCCGTCACTGCCGTCTTTGGCTGTGGTTTTGATTTCCGGGAAGTAGATGGTCTGGTTGGCATCTTTGATGTCCGCATGTACCGCTACTTCGTGATCTTCAAAAGTCATTGTTTCAAATGCCACGAGCGTTTTTCCGGAAAGTGCAGAGGCATCAAAGGTAAAGGAAAGCTCTACGCTGCCGTTAGCTTCTTCCGGAGTGAAACTTGTTTCTGCAGTCACAGCTTTGCCATCCACATCGAAAGGTTTTTCGGTTTCCGCATCCATGAGTGTTCCTGTCAGCTTGTACTCTTTGCCTGGGATCAGGTTTTTGTATTCCACAAGGTCTGTAAGCGTCAGTTCTTTTTCCGGTTTTGCATAGTGTGTGCCGGAAGCAGCATCTGTTGCAGTGGTTTTGATTTCCGGGAAGTAAATAGTCTGTCCTTCATCCGCAATGTCTGTGTGTACGGCAACTTCCTTGTCTTTGTAAGCCAGGGATTCAAAGACAACTACTGTTTTCCCTTTTAAGGAGCTGGCATCAAAGGTAAAGGTAACATCTACCGTACCAGCGGATTCTTTTGGCTTGAAGGATGCTTTTGCTGTCACCGGTTTTCCGTCTGCTTCGACTGGTTTCTTTGTTTCTTTATCTATCAGAGTTCCAGTCACTTCATATTTCTGGTTAGGAACCAGCCCCTTAAAGGAAACCGTATCCACCAGCGTGATTTCTTCCTTTGCACAGGAAATATTGGAGTTCGTGTCCGCATCTTTCGCAGTAGTCTTGATTTCCGGGAAATAGATGGTCTGGTCTTCATCGTTGATGTCGGTATGGACTGCAAGCTGCATCTCATCCTGATATAATTCCTCGAAGACAACGGTTGTTTTTCCCTTTAAGGAAGTTGCATCAAAGGTAAAGGTTACTTTGACGGAGCCGGAGGATTTCTTTGCAGTAAATTCAGTTTCAGAAATCACCGGTTTTTCATCCACAAGGATTGGTTCCCCGGTTTTTTTATCCATTAAGGTTCCAGTCAGTTTGTATTTCTGGCCCTTTTTCAGTCCTTCGTATTCCACAACGTCTTCAATGGTCACTTCTTTTGCCGGCTGGCTCATGTGTGTACCGGTCTCGGCATCCAGAGCAGTCGTGCCGATCTCAATGGCATCATCGGTCAGAGTTCCAACCTGTATCAGAACAGAATCCTTATAAACCTTGACTTCAAAGGTTAAAAGATCCATGCCTTTGTTGGAATCACAACGCTGTTCCGCCAGAGTGTAAGTATCGTAAATGAGAGCGCCTTTGGAATCATCCGGTTTGGAGGTGCCGAACCAGATGCCGTCTTCCGAAGACTCACCCCGGTTGGTATTTGCGGTATGTTTGTTCCATTTGGAGGAAGTGCTGGCATAACCGTTGGCATCTGTCACAATCACATGGCTTTCGCCTGTTGTTTTGGAAGTGATCTTAAATGGCACATTTGCCAGACGGTTCTGGCTGCCGTCAGCAATCTTGACAAATTCCAGATCCCCGCGGATGACCTGATTGGAGATGGAATTGTCTTTTGCAGTCAGTTCCACGATTTTTCCCTGTTCTGTGATGTCAAATTCTACAGAGATCTTTCCGCTGTTCAGATAACCGGAAGGTGCAGTTGTTTCATCCACACGGTAATGTCCGAATGGGAGAGCATCTTTTGCAGTTGCAGCAGAACCGGATTTATCGGCAGTAAGTGTAAGGACAACCTGATCTTTCGTGTAGGATGTTCCGTCTACTAATACCGGATTTTCATTTAACGTAGTGATCGCAAAGACAGTACCTTCCAAAGTGGCAGAACCCTGCGGTTTTGCTTCTCCGGTCTCGCTGTCACGTTTCTGGATCTTCACTCCGCCACGGATGACAGATTCTTCTATGGTAGAAGACTGGTATACCGAAACCATTTCCTGCTTACCGTCACCTGTAATTTTCTGTACGAAGACAGTTGGATTGAGCTGGTATCCGGCAGGGGCTTTGCTTTCCTGTACCGTTATGGTACCGAGCGGAAGACAGACGGTCTTGCCATCACTGGTATAGTAAAAGGCATCGCCGCTTACAAAGGAATCTTTGGTAAAATGCATCTTTCCGGAAACATCTGTTTTTAATACCCAGGTACGTGCCGGTTTCTTTCCAGCTTCCGCAGGATCACTGTCAGACTGCTCGGTATAGAACTTGACTGTAAATTCTGCGTTTGCAAGGGAAGCTGCTCCCTGTGGGGAGGCTTTCTTTGTTTCGGCATCCAGCTTTTCAAGCACCAGATTCATGGGATTATTCTGCGGAATATCTGTTACGTTTGCAGCAGAAGTCTGTTCTGCTTTTACGGTGACTTTGTGAGCTTTGGTGTCTACAATGTAGCCTTTGGAAGCAGAGAGCTCTTTTATGGTATAATCGCCTTCCTCCAGTTCGCCGGATCTGGCATACCCGTTTTCATCAGTGGTCAGTTTCTGGATGAGCTTCTCACCCTGATAGATCCCATACACAGCACCCTTTAAGCTGTAATTCGGATTCCCGTCCGATACGCTTCCGTTGGCAGAAGATTTTTTCAGTTCGATCCAGCCGTTTGGAACCTGATACCAGCTTCCGGCAATGGTCTGGCTGCCCTGTCCCGGAACGATGAATGCCCGGAAGCCTTCCGGCGGGTTCGGAAGTCCCTGAATGGCACTGGCTACTTCCAGTGCTTTATCAATATAGGACTGCGGGGCGCCATGGAAAGCTCCGGTGTCAGCGGAATTACCGGCATAGATGTAAGCGACAACCAGATGTCCGATGACATAGCTGTTATCATCACTCCAGCCACTGAAATATTTATCCTTGACGACTTTATCGTAGCCGTAACCGCCGTTTAAGTAGTAGAGCGCTTTTCTGAGCGGGGAGTTCTGGCTTAAAAGGTCATAGGAATAGGAACCAGAGGAAGGTGTTTTCTTCAGTGGTTCCACGCAGTAGGCAGTATTGCTCCCGTCAAAGCTCATGCGGGAGGTAAAATAGCTGCCGTAAGGGATATTGGCACCTGCCTTATAGCTGATGGTGCCGTCGGCTGCATGAACCGGAAAACTGCCGGAAAACAATGCGCCGACTGCGACAAGGACTGCCAGCAGCATAGCCAGCGTCCGTCTGGTATAGGATTTGTATGTCTGTAACATAAGTCTCCTCCTTCTTGAAGTTCAAATGAAAAGGGCAGCGTCAGTGCTGCCAAAAGTTACACAGCCTGTTTCTTCTGTTTCGCAAGGATTTCCAGAAGCTCCTGCCGATCTGTGGTAATCAGCTCCTTTTCCAGATTGGAAGCCTTAAATTCCACAGTGATGTTATTGTTGTTGGTTGAGATCAGACCGTTGCCCCGCTGGAAATGGGTGATGTTCATTACTTCTGTTTCCGATAGATGCAGGATAGTCTTCACCCGCTGTGCCTCTTCATCCTCCATGTTCAGGATAATCTTGGTCTTGCAGTTATTGATGATACCCTTGCCGTACTTCCCGTCATCCAGAGCAAAGAAGTCGTTTAAATCCTGTGTGGCAAAGATGCCGGCTCCGGAGTAAGCACGGATGATCTTGGCAATCTCCAGTACGAATTCCGCTGCAAGCCGGTTGCTGGATGCACCGATGAGCTGCCAGACCTCATCGACAAAGATGGCTTTCTCTTCGGTACGGTTTTCCTTCGCTTTATCCCAGACATAATCCAGGGCAACGAACATGCCGACCGTTAAAAGATCGCTGGAACCGGTCAGTTCGGAGATATCCAGTACCGTATATTTATTGGTCAGGTCCACATTGGTCTGCTGGTTAAAGGAAGAAGCAGAACCGTGAACCAGGCGGTTCAGGATATGAGCCAGACGTTTGGTATCCTCGCTTTCCAGCAGGACATTGTAGACATCCTCCAGAATGGGCATCTTTTTGTACTGCTCCGGATGCTGCGGATCTGTCAGGGATTCATTTTTATGTGTAATCCCTTTTCTGGCATAGGTTTTGATTAGGGCTTCATCCAGAAGCTGCTTCTCCTCATGGGACATATCCGGGATCAGCAGACTGAAGAAGATGTGAAGCCTTTGGATCTTGCCTGCCAGTGCGGAGGCATCCAGTGTCGGTCCGTCCAGCAGTTCATTTACAGAATTGTCTACCTTCCGGATTTCCATGATGTTGATACAGTTCTTACTGGCAGGAGAGATCTGGATAAATTCTCCGCCGACATTCCTTGCAGCCCGGTAAAATTCGTGTCCCTTTAGCGGAGCGATGATGAACACCTGGATGCCTTTTCTTCGCATCCTTAGTGCCATGGTCTGCATGGTGAAGGTCTTTCCTGCTCCCGAACAGCCTAAGATACAGATGTTGCTGTTCTTGTACTGCCTGGAATCAAAGATATCCGCAATGACCAGGGAATTGTTATGCTTGTTTACCCCAAAGAGGATTCCGTTATCATCGCAGATACTGTAGCTGACGAAGGGATAGCAGCTTGCCGCCCCGGAAGTCAGTACGTTCCGCTTGGACAGCTTAAAAAGCTTCTTGTCCAGATTTGCCAGCGGCAGAGAGGATAAAAATCCCTGCTCCTGTAAAAAGTAGCAGGAGTGTAAGTTCATATCCTGCGAGATCAGGAGCTTTTTCATTTCCTGAATCCGCCACTGCAGTTCTTCCAACGTGGAAGCAGTAATGGTGATGAGAAGATTCATGTAATAGAAATCTTCGTTGTTGGCAAGTCTCTGCTTCAGAAAATATCCGGAGCGGATGGCAGAATCCAGATCGTCATAATCAGTGTTGGTATCGGACGCATCCTTTAATTTGGAACGGTTGATACGGATCTGCTGACCGAGACGCTGCTGAATCTTGTCCTTTGGCTGTTTCTGGAGAAAGAAATCAATATCAATCCCTTCCCCGGCATTGACAAGGAGTGACAGCCATCCGGGAGTTACCCGGTTTTTGTAGCCGTCAGACGGCACAAGCAGGTAGGAATGGTAAAGCCCATTGATCTGCACATAATGGGAGTGCTTGAAATCCACACTTTCCGGTGCGAGAAACTCGTTGATCCGGATGTGATCCAGTTCCTCCATGCGATTTTCCTTTGTATAGGCGGACAGTACAGTGCTGATCCGGTTCGAAAGCGGAACCTCCGTACAAAGGGTACGGTTTAAAAGGGTGTAGAGAACATCCGTAGTAAATTCATCCTCATTGTCATGGGAGACCACTTCATTCCCGCACTGGTATAGAAAGGTTTTGGCGGTCTGGGAGGCTGTCTCAAGAGCAGCAAGGATTTCCCGTTCCTCTTCCTTTCGGTTTGCGTTGAATGGTTCATATTCAAAGATCAGAAAGAACCGTCTGGATACTGCTTCTCTGGAACTTAAGTTCTGGACAAACTGGATGTAGTCACGCTGCAGTTCCTGACAGTGGGGATCGGTTTCCCGCTCCAGCTCCAGCTGGGACTGCTCCAGATGCTTATTGATGTCTGCTTTTTTGGAGATCATCTTGATCTGGAGTTTGACAGGGCTGATCTTTAAGTAACTGATAAAGCTGTAGATAATGCCCTGCTGTTCCCTGGCACTTCGAAGCAGAAAGTTGATTGGTTCAATCTCCAGGATCTTCACGTACCGTCCGTCTGTGGTATAGACGATTCCGTTTGCGATTTTTTCCACCGGAAGATAATCCTCCAAGGTCTGGTCTTTCTTTCGCTTTTTCCGGGAAACGGGTTTTGACGTGGCAGATGAGGTGTCCTCCTTGGAAACCACCTTTTTTTTCTGCTCTTTTTTTGCAGCCCGCTTTTCGGAAACTGCCCGTTTTTCTTCCTCCTTTCGTCTCCGGGCTTCCGTTTTTTTCTGTATTTTTATCTGTTTCGCCGCCTCTTTTTTCTGTCGGCTGGCTTCTTTCTGCTCCCACTTCAGATAACGGATATCTTCCTTTGCCTGTTTTTTGATGCCCCGCTTGGTGGAGGTATCAAACTGCCGGTGTTCTTTTTTTTTACTTTTTGGCGGAGCTGGTGCGTCCGGTTCAGACTGTGGGGGAGCCGATGCCATTACTTTGGAAGGCTCTGCCATTTTTTCTGCTTTCCGGTGTTTCTTTGTCTTTGGCTCTTTGAAACGTGGTTTCCTGCGTGGCTTTCCTTCCGGAAGACTGTCGGACCTCCAGATTACCCTGCGGTTCACTACAAAACGCAGGGCATTCATCAAAAAGGCAGTGATGCTCTCCCCGCCGATTCCAATCAGGGCTACCATTGCCGCTGGAAGTGCGGTCATGCAGAGAATGATGATGCGGGCAGTCAGGGACAGCGGCAGGTGGAAAACAGGGATACCGATTGCCAGGGAAAGAACAATGCTTTCTATGGCATTGCGGATGTCAAAAGTTCCGTTTAGGATCTTGCCTTTCTCAATGAAGTTGGAAGGGATAAAGGAAACCGGTGTTTCTTCTGGCTGTGTCATGGCTGCACCTCCTTTTTCGTATCTTTCGCATCTTCGGAAGGCACAGAGGCACTGCCGGATTCTGTGTCCGGAGCTTCCGGGCTGTCAGAAGTATCCGGATACCCGCCTTCCTGCAGGTGTTCAATGTCCTGCGAAGTCAGGGACGGCAGGGAATCATCGGTTTGCTTTTCGTAAACAGTCGTATCTGCAGAGACCTGTACCCCGTCTTCTCCAAATAAAAACACACCCGTCGGGGTGTGATAGGTAACCGGAAGCGTATCCTGATCGGAAAGTGAAAACATCAGGCAGACGGTTGTTTCGGTAGGGTAGCTGGTTTTTTCCGGCAGGAAGGTGATGCTTGTCTGTTCTTTTTTGACATACTCTTTTAGGTAGACAGGAAACTGCCCTTTGAGAGAAGCAATCTGGCTGTCGGAGAAAAATGCTTTTAAAGCATCAAAATCCAGATATTCCGGCATGGGGGTATCAGAATTTGTTTCTGTTGTTTCCTTTGCCGGTTCCCTGCCTTTGTTTCCGGAAGCTTCTTTTTTCTGGCTTTTCCAGAAACTGGGGAGAACCAGTCCGGCAAGCAGCAGAAACAGCATCAGAAAAATGGAAAGAATCACTTTTGTTCTGTTCATAATGGCTCCTTTATTTTTTGTCGAAGATCCAGTAGGCATTTGCCGTAGCATGGATTTCCGACATCATATCAAATTCACGGTTAATATAGTTCTTTGCGTCACTGTCATTGGGATCATTGACCAGTACCTTGCCGTTTGCCGTAACACCTCGGAGTACGATGAAGTGTCCGCCGCTGGTGAAAAGTCCTGCCCGCTGAGAGGAGATGACCGGACAGCCTTCGGAGAGTGCCTGAAGTACCGTATTGGCATTGCTGGTCTGTGTGACGCTGCCACAGCCGAAATGACTGGCTGCAGCCTGAAAGTAGCTCCAGTAGGTTCCAACTCCCGGCTTGTAATAGGAATTCCCGCACCATGCCACCGCATCCGGAGGGGTAATGGTATTCCCGGTCAGGTAGCTGGCGATCATGGCAAAGCTGGTAGGCCCGCAGCCGGAAGATGCGATGGAGCCGCCGCCATAAGGAATGTTCCCGTAATCGGTCTGGAGATAGTGCGGAATCTGCATTCCGTTTGCCGGATAGCTTCCGCCGGTATTGGTAATCTGATAATACCGGAGAACATGCTCCACATATTCCTTGTCCCCATACCGGTCATAATGCCAGTTCGGACGGGCACACATCATATCCGAATAAGCAATGGCGTTTTCTTTGGTATAACCGCCGTCACGTTCCATTGCCCAGTCGATATAGCCGGAGCCGTAATTGTAACCCTGAAGCGCCAGCTTGATGCGGTCCAGGTCGGTAGGTCCGGTACATCCTGCTTTATCCAGTGCATACTTTAATTCCTGAATCCCACATTCGATGGAATAAGCAGGATCGGTGATGCCGTTGGGGACATGGGGGTATTTCTTATTAAAGCCGCCTTCTGCCGCCTGCATGGGATCGCTTCCACGCCCGCCGCTTTCCTGCATCATGACTGCCATGAGGAGTTCCACATAAGCTTCCATGCCGTATTTCTGTGCGACCTGCTGGATGGTAGCCCGGTAAGCCAGCACCTCATCGCTGACACCTACCGCCATGGCAAGACCGGAAGCGGAGCCGCCAAAGAACATGGTCAGGTTTTCCACATAACTGTCTGCCGTTTTTTTCTGCTTATCGGTCAGATGAAAGACGTGATCTGCAAAGTAGGCATCTCCGGCATAGCTGACCGTGTAGGTATGGCGGGTAAAAGTAACCTTTCTGGGTGGTGCATTTTCCTCTTCCGCCGGAACTTCCACCGTGGCCGTTTCTGAAGTAACGTCATAAGAAAAAAGCCCGTCCTCGTTTTCCCGGATCAGGCTTTTGAGTTTGCTGATATTTATATTTTTATAGTCATCCTGGCTGGCACAAAACTGTGCGATGAGCTGGTTCGCATTTACGATGATACTGGAAGCGTAAGGATCGCTGATAGAGGCAGTATCTCCTTCCGGGAGTCTGGCAATTTCCGCATTGATCTTAGCAAGCAGTGCATCATGGCTTTCCTGAAGCACCTCCACGATTGCCTGATTGGAAGCCCGGATATTTTCACTGATTACCGTGTTGCTGGTCAGTGCTCCGGTATTTTCAGAGAGGTCTCCGAAGACGAGTCCCGGAAGCATGACAAGGAACAGAATGGGAAGCATCAGTACACCGCCGACGGCTGCTCCAGTTTTCGCAAGGGTGCGCCTGTGCCGGAATACTGTACCGATGACAGCAAGAGGACTGCCCATCAAGGCTGTTTTTGGCATGTTACATACGCTCCTTTCGCTGTGGGGCTGGCGGCAGTTTCTGGACAATGGATTCATTGTAGGCTACTTTGCCGCTGCCGGAAGTATATGGTGTTTTTTCGACCGTATCCTGTGCATACTGCTTGTACCAGGTGGAACCATCCACGGACTGTACCGTAGAGTAGGAGCCCTGAGTAGGAGCTGCATACTGGTCGGCATGGTACAGGGCAAAATCCCGGTTTCCGGAGCTTCCGGTTTCGGTACCGGTGATCCTTCCGCCACCGATTTCTACATTATCATAGGAAGAACCGCCGCCCGGATTGATGCCCATATAGGAAGTAAAGGCTTTCTGTGCGTCTGCTCCCTTGATGGAACCTACCTGACCGTAATTTCCCTGTGCAATGTTGCTGATGACCTGATTGGCAAAGTCTCCGCCTTTGTTCAGGGATGACTGGTAGAGCATGTTTCCGATACTGCTGTGTTCGGTATAACCGGTTGCGGAATTGACCGCTTCTCTTTGTACCTGTCTTCCCACTGCCCCGGCAAGCCCGCCGGATAGGAAGCTTCCTGCGACAGCCGCACTTCCGGGAGAAGAGGCTTTGTGGTAGCCGCCACCACCATGGGAACGCATGGAACCGGTCAGGCTCCGTCCTGCAATCAGAAGTTCAGCCATCATGTTTCCTCCGGTATTGCCGACATTGATGCCAAGCGATGCCAGAAAAGAATCAATTTTCTGGGATACCTTTAAAAAGGCAATGGCACACAGGAACCAGACGAAGACATTTCCGGTTACCGCTTCCTTTCCCTGACTGGCAACTGCCGCTTCCACGTCTGCTTCCGTAAGCTCCGCTGCAAAGACCGGCATGGAGCAAAACAGTACCAGACAGGCAGTTAGTACCAGGAATGGTATGAGTTTCTTTCTAAGTTTCATTTTGGTCCTCCTTTCTTATAGGGATAACGGATTGGCAAGGAAGGTGCCGACCATAGAAGTAAACAGCCGCAGGCACCACGCATTCATCAGAAGCAAAAAGAACTGGCCGCCAAGCATCCGGCACCAGCTTTTGAAGATATTTCCGGTTGACTGGCTGGCACCCATGGAAAAAGCTGCCGGGGCTGTGTAGACCAGTACCCCCAGAAGAATATAGCGTTCTGCCGCTTCAAAGAGCAGTTTGATGTAGTTCCACGCCAGAATCAGTACCAGAATCAGTGCAATGATGGCTACCGCCCCATTTGCACAGACTCCCAGGATGACTGTGACTACGGAGTTAAAATCCGCAAATTTTAAAGGCGGCAGGTCTTCCGTCAGAATCCAGTTGTACGGTGTTCCTGAAATCTTCAGGAGCAGATCCACAATATCTTTCGCATAGAAGGTGAGAAAGATAAAGAGGAAGGAACGGATGGACAGCTTAATGGGATCTTCCGCTTCGATACCGGCTCCCATAAAGTAATTTTTAAAGAGCTGCCATACCCAGTTTAAGAGGATCAGCCCGATGCCCAGTGCCAGAAAGACCTGATACATGGTCTCGGCAGCAGGAAAGTAGCGAAGAAACGTATCCATGGAACAGCCCAGAGCACCGAGGACTGAAGTGGTGATCAGATCCAGAATGTTCATGACCTGTTCGGCAATCCATTCCACGATTCCGTCAAGTATTCCCATAGTGGCATCTCCTTTCGTCTATCCGTTCCATTTTCCGCCTGCAAAGAACGGGGTGATGTAAGCCATGATAAAGCCAAGCCCGTTTAAGATCGCCCAGGTAATGACGATACGCTTGAGCCATGCACGTGATTCGTCCACGGTTTTTCCGCTTTTGGAAAAATTCATCATCAGAAGGGCAACCGATGCCGTTACGACTGCAGCAATGGTGGAAATGAGGATAATCTGGTTATAGACATCCTTCATGATCTCATTGGCTTTGGTCCAGATGGTAGCGGCAAAAACCGGCTGTGTGTATCCGCAGAGGACTGTGACAGCCAGAAATGCAGCATACAGGCATCTGCCATAATTGACATGCCGTTTTGTGTCCGGCGGAGCGTTTTTCAGTTTGTGTTTCACGTAAAAGTACCTCCTTTTTATAAGAGCGGCAGGAGAATTACCTCCCCTGCCTTTGCTTATGGTTTTCCTGCCTCAAGAAAGGACGCAGCCCGGTCAATGCAGGCTGCGTCCTAAATCAAAGTATGAAATTGTAAAGATCCTCCTATCTTACAGAAAAAACGCAGCTTATTTGCCGCAGGAGAGGCTTCCCATACGGCAGTGCTGCGTTTCGTTCTGCATATAATTTTGACAATATCAATTTTAACATGGGTAAATTACCGCTACAATCGCAGGACTGTGCCAGTTACAGACGATGGAGTGCCAAAAATGTGACCAACGCTAAAAGCGTTATAAATGCAATCCTTATGGATACTGTAAGCGTGATTTGCAACCAATTATACTGGATTTACATGACTAATGCTTTAAGCGTTAGTGAATACTGGAAGGAGGAGGTGTGCGTGTGAAAGGAATGGGAAAGGCAATCCGCAGGTACAGGGAAGAGGCAGGAATTACGCAGGAGAGACTGGCTGAACTGGTGGATATCAGTACCAACCATCTGGGTGCGATTGAGCGGGAAGTGAAAACACCTACGATGGAAACATTTGTAAAGCTGTTGAATGTATTAGGTGCGGAACCGAATGAAGTGCTGAAGGAAGTGATTCCTCTTACCAGAATGGAACATACTTCTGTAGTGGAAGGAAAGCTGGAAAGGCTCACACCGAAGAAGCAGGAAAGCGTGCTTCGGATGCTGGATGTGATAATTGAAGAGATGATGAAATAGAAGCTGTCTGCGAAATTGCCGCAGGCAGTTTTTTTGAAAGCTGTATATGCAATAAAACACATAAAAATATGCGATTTATGATGAAAGTGATTGCAAGATTTGATATAGTAATCCTAAAAGCATTATAAAACTAATTCTTAAAGGATGACTATAATATGAAAAAGGGATATGTGGGATTATTGGCATGTGCGTCAGGAATTCTGATCGGACTGGGAATCAGCCGGCTGGATCTGACAGGTTATCTTGAAAAAACACAGGAGCAGGAATATCACCCGGTAGAAAGAAAGGTGCCTGAATCAGTAGAAAGCAAGCTGAAAGATCCAAAACAGTGCTGGCTGTGTGGAAGCGATGAACGGAGTATGATGGATTATTTCCGGAAGTTTGACGATCTGGGAGTGATCTGTACCAATCACTGGTATGTGATGGATATGCATATCCGGAATCATGATGAGGACGGGAATCTTACCGGCCCGCAGGGAAACGGGCATATGGGTTATACCGGGACAGGAGAAGGCGGCTGCTTTTTCCATACGGAGCAGATGTCGGATTACGGGATTTCCGAAGTATCGGTGGATTACGGGGAAGATAGTATCTTCGATGTGAAAAAAGTACAGAACCATCTGTGTCAGGAATGCCTGGATAAGCTGGTGGAAAGCATGGAGGTATTCTGTGAGGAAACGCAAAAACCCAAGCCCCGTGATCTGGTACTGGTGGATTTTCAGACATTGGAGCTGTACGCCATTCAGGAGCATAATGCGGGATACTTTATCCGGGATTATTATGTGGAAATTGAGTCGGAGGAAGATGGGGTGGAAGTAAAGGCATTTTACTGCCCGAAGCTTAATAACGGGAAAAAGGATGGAGAATAAATTGAGGTTTGCATTGGTGAGGAGTATAATGTAAGTACGTGTTATGTATTGGAAAAACTTGAATTTAGCAGAAAGAAGGATTGTTATGAAATTTATCAATACTAGAAAATTCACATGGATAATTTGTATAATAGGATTTTTGCTTGCTCTTGTAAGTATATTTTTCTTACCGAGTATTATTCCAGTACATTTTGCAAATGGGATTGCGGATGATTATGGAAGAAAAATACAAATATTTTTATTTCCTATATTACAAGTGCTTATCACTTTTTTGACTGGACGAGAAAAAGTAAAATATTGCCTGACACATTCAAAAACTTTCTTAACGGACATTCAGTTTAATTGGATGATAGATGGTGTACTTTTATTGGTAATGTTTGCAGAAATATGGGTTATCTATGCTTCATTTGCATAGAAATACTTGCATAACAATTTACATTTGATTGAGCAGATAAAAATGATTTGAGGTGGTAGCAATGAAAAAGCGATTGGGAATCATAGCCGGAATTTTAGGAATTGTATTGGCAGTCATTGGCATTGTACTGAAGCAGAAAGAAAACACAGCCGTTTCTGTTATTGGTGGTGCGGATGGCCCGACTTCTATTTTCATAGCAGGGAAGTTAAATGGTGATAATTTTATTTTTATGATTGTAGTTGGAATTATTTTATTGATTTTGGCAGGAGTTATTTTTTACAAACGTAAGCATTAAGTTACAGTTTTTTAGACTGTGTATGGCGGAAGAACCGGGAAAGTGTAGATATATCATGGGGATTTTGGAAAAAAATAAAAAAAGTAAGGGTACAGCGTTTGTCTATGATGAGAATAATGATTACTATAAGATGGAAATAAACGGGATTGAATTTGTCTGTGACAGTATACATTCCGATTATGAGAAGCATGCAGTTGAACTGGCACAGGCGTATGAGAAAAGGCTGCCGGATATCGTGGATTATCTTATGCCGGATATAAAGGAGATGTTTGGAATTACAAATCCAGATGTAATAGCAAACTCACTAGGAAAGCCGAGTATAGATTTGGATAGAGGAACACTGACTTATCTGGAGCACACAATGGACAGCCTACATATTATTGAAATGGAATTTGACGGTATCTTCACGGCATTCTATAACTCCTGTATTGATGGATAGGACTTTAGTAACATAGAGCTGCAGTTGTCTACAGCTTTTATCCAGACTTCGGATGTTACAGAGAAGCAATCAGAAATGGATTGATCGATTTCTGAAGCAGTATCCGGTGAAATCCTTGAACATATGAAGGAAAAGTATGTATGTTAATTTTATTTTTATTGTAGACAAAAGATAGGACTGATATGATAAAAGAACAGGTTATTACAAATAGAGGTGGAGTATTTGATGCAGAAAATATTATTACTGGAGGATGACTTGAATCTAAATCGGGGAATTGCCCTGTTACTTTCACGGGAAGGGTATGAGGTTCGTCAGGTTTATACAATAAAGGAAGCAAAAGAAGCATTTCAAAAAGGAGATTATGCTCTTGTTATCAGCGATATTACATTGCCGGATGGTACAGGACTGGATTTTGGAAGGATGGTACGTGCAGGTGGAGATACATATCTTATCTATCTTACGGCTTTGGATCAGGAAATAGATATTGTAAATGGTTATGATACAGGGGCAGATGATTATATTACCAAACCATTTTCACTGATGGCTTTGGTGTCGAAGGTGAACGCATTGATGAGACGGCTTTCTAAGGTACAGGCACAGATTATGTCTTCCGGAGAGATTACGGTGCATATGAAAACGATGCAGGTGTATAAAGGGGATGAACCAGTTACTTTAAGTAAGAAAGAATTCTCTCTGTTGCTGTATCTCTGGGAGAATGCAGGACAGATTGTTTCAAAAGAAAGTATCCTGGAGCATGTATGGGATATAGACGGTCAATTTGTCGATGATAATACGGTTACTGTCAATATAAGCAGACTGAAGAATAAACTTGGAACAGAAGAGATAGCGAATGTGAGAGGACTGGGATATATATGGACCGGAAAGGTAAACAAAAATTAAAACGGTATTTTATCGTATATGTAATCTTTGCAGTATTTTTTACAGTAGGAATGTATCTGATAACAAAGTATGAGGAAAATGCGAAAGCAACGCAGATAGCACTGCTCCTTGCAGAACATCCTGAACTGGAAGGGGAAATAGTTGCAATCTGGGAAAAGTCAGGAACAGTAGATTTTATAAGAGACCGGGACGATCAGAAGATAGAAAGAGTCGTACAGATGCTGGAAGAAACTTATGGTTATCACTCAGGGAGTGGATCTTCAGATGTGGTTATAAGGATTATCTGGGGAATTGGATTACTAGTGGGAGTCATAGTATGTAGCCTGTTCTTGTACCTGGACCGAAGAAAAAACTGGAGCAGATACGGTGATGAGGAACAATTACAGCAATTATATGAATGTCTGCAGGAATTCAGAAAAGGAAAATTCCAAACATATCCTGAAGAAACATCAGAATCGGAACAATGGTTAAAGGTGTGGGAATCTGTAAAGGAGCTGGGGCAATATTTCGAAGATTTGAAGGAACGTCTGGAGCAGGAAGAAAATGGTACGAAGAGTCTGATTACAGATATTTCCCATCAGTTGAAGACTCCGCTTGCATCACTCCGGATGAGTCATGAGCTGGTGGCAGAAAATCGGGTTACAGGAGAAGAACAGAGGGAGTTTCTGGAGCAGGAATCACAGGAACTTACCAAACTGGAACAGCTCTTGAATGAACTGGTAAATCTTTCAAGGCTGGAAACACATATGATCCAGATACATTCGCTTCATGAAAGCCTGAAGAAAACGCTAACAGAGGCTGTCAGTCAGATTTATATGAAGGCAAGAGGAAAAGATATTTCCATTCAGGTGGAGATGGATGATGATATAGTTGTGAACCATGATTCAAAATGGACGGTAGAAGCATTAACGAATATCCTTGAGAATGCAGTCAAATATTCACCGGAACATACAACGATTACAGTGAGGACGCAGGAGCTAGCAAGCAATGTGCTTATTGAAGTAGAAGATGAAGGAATGGGCATTCCTGCGGAGGAACTGCATAAGATCTATCAGAGATTTTACCGGGGAAGGAAAGCAAAGGAACAGGTAAAAGACGGAGCGGGTGTCGGTCTGTATCTTGCCAGAAAGATCATAGAAGAACAGGGGGGGACAATAGCAGCCAAAAGAAAGGCTGAGAAAGGTATGATATTTAAAGTGACACTGCCGCTCATAATAGGAGAATAGTCGGAACCCTTACAAAACTGTTATGGTTGTTGTAAGGGTTTTGTAATGCAGGAATGTTATAGTAGGGGTATGAAATGGAAAGGGGACTTGAAGATATGAGTAGTATTTTAAAAGTAGAAGATCTAGTAAAGTATTATGGAGAAGGCGAGAATCAGGTGAGAGCCGTGGATCATACAAGTTTACAGATAGAGAGAGGCAAGTTTACAGCTATCGTAGGACGTTCCGGCTCCGGAAAATCTACACTTCTGCATCTGATTGGAGGGCTTGACAGACCGGATTCCGGCAAAGTATGGATTGATGGAACCGATATCTATTCTCGAAAAGATGATAAACTGGCACAGTTTCGAAGAAAGAAGATAGGATTTATCTTTCAGGATTTTAATCTGATTCCATCGCTGAATGTGTGGGAGAATATCGTTCTTCCGCTGGGACTTGATAATCGCAAGGTAAAGCCGCGGGAAGTGGAAGATATTCTCAAAAAAATCGGACTGCAGGATAAGAAAGATGCGATGCCGTCTGCTTTGTCTGGTGGACAGAAACAGAGAACTGCGATAGCCAGGGCATTGGTGACAAGACCGGCGATAATTTTGGCGGATGAGCCGACTGGAAACCTTGATTCCCAGACTGAGCTAGAGGTTATGAGCCTATTGAAAAGCTGCGTGTCGGATTTCGGGCAGACGCTTATCATGATTACCCATGATGAAACGATTGCCCAGATGGCGGATGAAATGATTATCATTGAAGATGGCAAGGCGGTGAGAAGATAATGAAGATGACGACCAGAGTTGCATATTGCAATATGCGGCATTATAAGAGCAAAAACATACTGATTGGAATTGCCATTATCCTGACAACATTACTGCTGTTCGTAATCCCATCAATCGGAAAAGATATGGTGGAAGTGAACTTTGCGGTAATCAATAAGATTTATCCAACATGGCATGCCCTTTATCGGAACGTGGACGAGAGTACAGTTATGAAACTGGCGGCACATCATGATGTGAAAACTTACGGACTCCGCAGCGATGCGGGGTACATGAATCTGGAAGATGCGACGGTTTCCATGATGTATATGGACAGAACAGGGATGGAACTTTATAAAGTGAAGCTGAAAGAGGGGCAACTTCCGCAGAAAGAAAATGATATTGTGGTTTCAAAAGGAATACTGGAAGCATTAGGACAGAATGGGAAAATCGGTGACACTATCACAGTACCTTATCAGATTCTGAAAGATGACGGACTGGATTATACGAAGGAGAAAGACTTTCGAATCTGTGGTTTTTTAGCAGATAATGAGAGCAGCAAAGAACAAAAACAATATACATCATTGGTTTCAGAGGCCTTTCTGAAAGCGGAGATACCGGTAGAACAGGTGAAATATCGGTTTTTACTTCAGGTGAATGGACAGAAAGGAAATACGACTGCAGATTATACAGAGACGATACAGAATATTGCCAGACAGTTCGGGATTTCCGAGGATGACATGAATATTAATAAAGAGTATCTTGCAGCAAATTATGTGGATCCGGCTACAATTCCGGTGATTGTAGGAATCATGCTTATTGTTGTATTGGCGGGCATTATCACAATTTATAGTGTTTATTATGTATCTATGAACCAGAGGGTTCGGGAATTTGGAAAGTTAAAGGCAATCGGGGCTACGAAACGGCAGCTTAGACAAATCGTACTAAGAGAGGGAATGGGAGTGGCGTTGTTTGCCATTCCGATAGGACTTTTGATCGGAACAGTTGCTGTGAAAGTTGTACTTCTCCAGTTTGTAGAACATGCAAAGGATTCAAACGTACTTATAACAGAGGCATACAAGGTTGTAGCTAAAGGAGAAGTCCAACTTTATTATTGGTGGATTTATCTGTTGGCAATTGCAGTGACTCTGTGTACAGTGTATCTGTCACTGATGAAGCCTATGCGTATGGCGGCGAAGGTATCAGAAATAGAAGCTATGCGTTACCAGGGAGGCAGTAAGCGACAGAAAAGCAGCAGGAAGGGATATCAATTTCTGAATATCGGACGACTGACCAAGAGAAATCTTGCAGAGAATAAAAAGAAGAGTACTATCACGATTGTATCTATGGCCGTTACCGGAATATTTGTCATGATGGTAGCAACGGTGCTATCTTGTGCAAATCCGATGGAAAGTGCAAAGAGTTCGATTGTGGGGCAATATGAGATTTCTCCAATTGTGGAATCCGGGAATAAAGAGCATCCTGAATATGAATGGGCGGAGGTTCAAAAGAATAATCCATTAAATGAAGGACTAAAGCAGCAGATAGAGGAGCTTGACGGTGTTGAGCGGGTAGATGTGTTTACCGCGTTGAAGGTATCAGGAGGACCTTTTGAAGAAAAAATTGGAACCGAATTTATCAATGGAGTGCCGGAAGAATACGCAGAAGAGCTGAAAAAAGGAATCACTGAAGGCAATGTCACATACGAGGAATTGAAATCCGGGGATAAAGTGATTCTGGACCGCGCGCTACTTCACTGGTATCCAGATATTAAAGTGGGAGATAAGCTGAAACTCAATATTCATGATGGAGATAATACCTTTCAAAAAGAGATTGAAGTGGCAGCAATTGGTGAATATGGAACAGGTCTGACAAACTATAACTGTCTTATCATGGCAAAAGAAGGGGCAGAGAAACTTACCATAAATAATTCTTCCAGCTATTTTCAGGTGATTGCAGATAAGGATTATGATGAGGCACTGGAAGCATCTCTACAGGCTATTGTGGATGGATCAGGCAGACTGCAGATGCGTACCTGGAAGAATGAGTACGATACATGGGAAAATGCCATACAGATGACTAGAGGTGCATGTTATGCATTTATCATCATTCTGGCAGCAATCAGCATTATGAACTTGATTAACACAATGATCAATAGTGTCCATGTGCGAAAAAAGGAGCTTGGCATGATGCAGGCAATCGGAATGTCGGACCGTCAGTTGATGAAGATGCTCCAGTTGGAAGGTATATTCTATACAGTAGGCACTCTTATTATCAGTATCGGAGTGGGAAGTCTTGCAGGATATCCGTTGTTTTTATATGCAAAGCGTACAGGAATGTTTGATATCAGCACATACCATTATCCGGTAACAGCAGCTATTATTATAATTTTAACATTGTTTGTGATACAGATGTTATTGGCAATATTCATTGCAAAGTCAGTAAGGAAAGATTCATTGATAGAGAGAATTCGTTTCAGTGAGTAAGAATATAAATTTCTGATGTTTAATGCAGATACTAATCAATGTCATAATAAAAAGGGGGACTTGATTTCTCAAATCCCCCAGTGTATAATGAACTCAAGAAAGGTATTCAGATGCAAAATCTGATGCCCTCAGTTAAATTTTATATTCTATGTATAAGTCATAGCATCCAAAACTTTCCTAGGGTCGTGGATGCTATTTCTTATTATGTCGATCTATATAAGTCAAAGCCGCAAAAATTACCAATAGTAAAGTCAATACTTCCATTGTATTCATGGGCATCACCCTCCTTGGATACTAGAGGGCAAAATCGAAATGCATCCGTCTTTCCGGTTCAGTAATACCGAATCAGTATAACACGTTACCGTTTTCAGTACAATAAGGTAATGGTCTGAAAAATACTTTATTCTGTCACCTTATGTAGCTGTATCGTGAGTATTTGCTGGACTAATTGGTGCTGTATATGAAAAAAAGCTATTTAAAAATAAGGTGGAAGCCTTATATGGTCTGCTTGATGATGCGGGTGATGATGCCGAGGGCAACATTACGCTCTTCATCAATATGCGTCACCACAAAGGATACCTGATCCTTTTTCCCGACTGTCCGGCTGTCATAGCAGGAGTGGGCAATGGCATTGACACCGATGGAGAGCCGGACAAAGACGGTGCCTTTATGGATGTCTTCCACAGTTCCGGCGTATTTTCCCTGAATCTTACATTTTTTCATGTTTTCCTTGCTGGTGTTGCCTTCCACACTTTTGACATCTGCGTGGACAATGACCTGCTCCGGTGAGTCTGCCCGCACATCCAGGATGCGTACCAGGATGTGATCGCCTACCTGGAAGCGTTCTCTGGCATCACCCATCCAGTCGAAGGACAGGTCTCTGGCAAGAATGGAGGTTTCCACACCGAAAATTTCTGCCCGGACTACCTTTTCCGCAACAGCAATGACTCTTGCCTGCACGATACGGTCTTCATAAACTTTCGGCATTCCGGAAGCATCTTTATCCAGATAGAAGATCTGGCGTTTCTTCAGCATCGCTTCTTTCCGGCTGGCGACAATGCTGCGTGTCTTCGGATCTAATCCCTTAATCAGAAAATCAATCTCACATCCAAGCATATTGTTGAGGATTTTGTTCTGCCGCAGAGCAAGCTCCCCATAATCGTGTGCTTCATCCTGCATGAGATGGATCATCATCTCAGTTACTGGGATGACAGTACGGAAATCCTTGTAGTAAACCACGGCAATGAGGCTGCCGTTTTCTGTTTTCTCGATACCGCCAAGCATTCCGGTTAAGATCCGGCGGGTACGGTAGGCATTCTGGATCTCATGCCAGGTAAGGTCTGAAATGGACTGGGCTGTTTCCAGCTTCGCATCGGAATCCAGAGTTAAAATAGGTGTGTTGGTTGTTTCGTTTGGCATCATAGTGTCTCCTTTCAAATTATGACATGATAGAATCTTTATCTAAAGGAACCATGTCTGTGTGATCCGAATAGTTATCTGCTGAGAAGTCATCCGGGAAATCGTGATAGCCAGGTTCCTGATAAACGCTTTGCTGGTCAAAGTGCGGTTCAGCTTTTTTCTTTTTCTGCTTTCCATAAGAAGCGGTTTTTTTCGGGTGGGAAGCAGGAATAGTTGGAGTGTACGTATATTCTTCACTACATGCTCCTTTTCTCCATTCCGGAATATGTTCGGAAGCCTTCCGGGGAATGAGTTTTTGGGCATCCGGGTGCAGGGTGTAATCGTATTTTTCTACCTGCAGTACCTTCTGACCACGCAGGATAATCAGTGCAGTATCCAGCGGGAGCCGCAGGATCTCATCCGGAGTTAAGAGCTTTCGTTTCCCGATGGATCTGGTCTGGCGGTATTCCGGTGTATAATCGGATACCCTCCAGCTATTTAATTGTTTGGCTTCGCTGCTGACACCAACGGTCACATCACCGGAGCGGTTAGAGATAAATGTAGCAGTTACCTCATCCGTACAGCCTAAAAATAGCTGAGTGTCGCAGTTCCCGATGATTTCCTGCCATTGGTTTAAGGGATACCGGTTCTGCATCTGAGGCAGGTTTTGGAAAATGCAGGAAATACTGAGGTTTCGACTTCGGATCACGGAAATCTTTTTGTTGAGCGATAGGATTGCTCCCGTATTCGCCAGCTCATCAGCCAGGATATGTACCGGAACCGGCAGTTTTCCATCTTCCCCATAGGTGTCTGCATAACGGACCAGTTTGATAAATACGAAGGTCATAAACAGGGAAGAAAGAAAATCAAAAGTGCTGTCTTGATCCGAAGTGATGCAGAAGTATGCACATTTTTCTTTTCCCGGCAGCGTCAGGTTGATCTCATCATAGGAAGTGATCTGGCGGATCAGCTTGTTCTGGAATACCTGAAGTCTGGAACCGAGTCCGATGATGACGCCGGAACGTACCGTGTCACTTGCCTGCTTATAGATGCAGTAGGGGACTTTTGCCGGATGGGAGACCGGAAGCAGGTCAAAGAGGCTGTTCAGTTCTTTTTCCGAACTCATGGTCAGGAGTTTGTATACCTGTCCGATATTCTTTGCCTCCGGTGGGAATCCCTGATCCACATAGAGAATCAGAGCTTTTAATAAGTTCATCTCGGCATTGTCCCAGAAGTGATCGCCTTTGGCAGAACCGGTATTCTGGATGATGACATCAGCAAATACCTGTGCCATGGTTTCCTGTCCGCCAATTTCACCCAGACAATTCCAACTATCCGAGTTTTCCGGGTTTACAAGATTAAAGGATTTCACGATATATCCGGCATTCTCAAGGTAAGTGGCTGTACTTTCGTACAATTCCGATTTTGGATCGGTGATGATGAGGCTTTCCCCGCGGGCAACACACTGGAAGATCATGTTGCGTGCAAAGGCCCGGCTTTTCATGGAACCGCTGGCACCGTAAACGGCAATATTCCGGTTCATGCGGGTATCCTTCGGGAGACAAACGGCTTTTCCGTTCAGTTTTCCAAGAATGGTTCCCTTGTGTTTCTTGACATCATTCGTAAGCTCCAGTACCTGATGCATTTCCTCCAAAGTCATAAAACCGGAAGTCCCATAGGTTCCCTTTGTGGAATAATTCAGGTTCCGGCCCCGGTCTGTTATTTCCCCGTTTCGGTCAAATCCCATACGCATGAGAAGGAAGGTCAGGAGTCCAAAAGCTGCCAGACATAGAAAAATCCCATACAGATTGTACGGGAAAGCAGTCAGGGCATCCAGACAGGCGAGCGGGTGCGGGGAGGGGATCTGCGGGGCAGTTCCGTTTCCGGCAAAATTGCCGGCAGATTCCCAGGTCTGATAGTTGCGGATAAATTGAGCAACATAGCCTCCTGCATAGAGGGTGCAGAAGGTGATCGGAAGCATATAAATGAGCTTCCACCATTTACGGTTCATGTAAAAACCCCCTTTTGAATTTGCAAAGGTCAATACTGGAGAAATGGATTGTGGCAGTTAAGTATTTTTTCAGGACCGGAATCTGAAAATCGAAACAGATCAGGTTCCCGGATCTGCCGTATACATTTAAGCCGGTATTGAACCGGTTGATTCGCTGTATGTCAAAATCATAAGCAAGAAGGATGGGGTTCCCGGAAGCATCCGTGGCATCATGTTCCAGTGGAATTGAATCGCTGCGGCAGCCCAGATCGGACAGCAGGAGGTTGTCCAGCTTTTCCATGATCTCAGGGTGAACCAGCAGTTTTAAAAGCACTTCCCCTTCCGGAGTATTGGGAAGGTAATGGAAATGCTCGAAGGAGGTGTCCAGCATAAACAGGCTCTTTTTGTAGCCTCCGGTACTGGTAAACAGCCGGAAAGCCATTTCCATGTCGGTTCCGGTCATGATTGCCCGGATCTGTGGATGTCCGTTGTAAGGGTAGCCTTGCAGGTAATGCTGCAGGAAGGCGTTTAAGCGGACTTCCGTTCGATATTCCCATTTCAGGACTCCGTTTCCCGTGTTATAAAGGACATAGACACATTGCGGTGCCATCAGGATGCCCATGCTGCGGGAGTTCCTAATCTTCGTGGTCTCCGGGCCCAATTCCTTAATTTCTCTGGAAGCGTAAAAAAGAGGAAGGCTTCGCATACCGATGGAACCAGCTTCGCGGTGATTACAGAAGATGTCAGGTTTTACATCCGGATAAAAGGGAATCCCGGCATGAAGGAGTGTCAGATACGTTTCGGCTTTCTGATGTAAGCGGATACGTCGGGATACTTCACTTCGGATGAGGTTCGTCTCGGTATTGCCGGTCAGATAGCACTGGAAGCGTAGCGGCGAGACAGATAACAGCATCTCTTTCGCAGCTTTTGTAAGACGGTAGCCTCTGAGAGCATCCCGGTAGTGGGTACGGATGAGGTGTTCCGCCTTCAAATCCGTAATGAGTTTTTCCGCATAGGAGGCACTTGGGATGAGTCTGTTTAGCTGGTCTGCGGGAAATTCCCCGCACATCCCTATCATTTCCAGTAAGCGGTATTTCGTAGTGTCAGGTCTTATCAAATAAGCATCACCTCAATTCAGTTCTTACCCATGCAAGCCTATACTTGGGTAAATCTCCGGTGGTTTGGAGATAAAAAAAGCAAGAAAACAAAGTTCCCTGCGGTGGTTCTTACCGATGTCGGATTTCTGCCTGAGAAGTCAGGAGATTTTCCGACATGCTTTCGTGATGATTTTTCTGGTTCTGCAGCCATTTCGGAAAGTCAGCTTTTTCCATAACCGATACCAGTGTACAGTCCTTTAAGCCAAGCTGTGTCGTGTAGTAGGAATCACAGAAAAAGCCGCTGTCATCTGTCAGAACATAAGTACAAAGTGTATCCAGAATCTGTTTAAACTCCAGATTGTCATAATCCCGGATACGTCTTTGAGGAAGTTCCCTGTCATATATTTGACTGAAACATATCACGCAGTCACGATAGAGGGGCAGGGCATTTTGTTTTACATACTCCCGAAGCATATAATTAAGCGGTTCATGGAGAAATGCAGTGTTTGTGTGGACTCTTCGTTTCGGAAGCAGTCCGGGAAGCGTAATGGTGAGAATCCCCTGCTGTTCTGCAATCCGCATTCCCTGTGCATCTGCCGCTTTGGGAAGATAAGCTGCTTGATTTGGGGAGAGAGCCGGACAGACAAGGTTACGCATCTGGCAGGCAATCCGCTCCGCCCGAAGAGCAGCACTGACGCTCAGTTCCTCAAAATTTTTATCATAATTCTGGATATCAGTGACCTTCAGAGCGTAAACGGTATTCGTCAGTTTTTGCAGCTCCCCTTCCAGTTTTTCAAGCCGCTGGTAAATGGTTGGTGTATTTTGCGTCATAATAACCTACTTTCTCATGTAGTAACTGACAGCACCGGATTCATTTACAAGGCAGTAAGCGGCTACATCATCAATGGTGATTTTGGCAGCCTGGCTTTCGGATTCTAAGACAATCAGGCGTTTGGAACCATGTGATGGGATACTTTCCATCACATGATTGATCAGAGCCTCCTGTTCTTCACCGATATAGATGATTTCGTATTGTTCATCTTGCGAAAAGAAATTGAGCTTGATTGGAAATTCGCCACTGGTGTGGTATACAACACCTTTCTTAAAATCCAGCAGTACCCAGAAGCATGTAATTATAGCATAGTCAGGATTCTCAGCAGACTGCTGGCTGTCACAAAGAAGGTCATGCTCTTTATCGTAAATGATGCGCCCTTGTTTGATGAGGCTGGTAATCAATGACTTGATAGACTGCTCATGTCGGGAGAAAAGTTGTAAAACCTGGTCATACCTCAGAGTATGGTAAGTGGTAATGAACCGTAAGAGCTTGGCTCCCTCTCCTTGATAGATTTCGTTCCTTGTTTTCATGATTGACTCCCTTCTATATATAATAGGAAACTTTATACATATGGCTGTACGTACAGGATACGTTTGGTATTGTAAGTATAGTGTACGTACAAAGTACATAGAACCTGCTGTCAGCGATTGAATTTACAGGTACAAAAAAAGCACCATCTATGGGTGCTGGAAATAAGGAAAACTATAAGCAATACCTATTGTAGCATGGGTAATTTTACGCTTCAATCGCAGAAGCAGGTCATTTCTGTGCCATTTTCACTGGTTGGCATAAAAAAAGCAGGAAACCATTTTGATTCCCTGCATGGTGTATTGTTGTGCTTTTGTGTAGTTCTAATGATTACTTGTCTTTATAAAATGCTTCGAAAGCTTGTGCGAAGAATTCGGCTGTACCATTGCCGTATTTTTCATCTATCATAGGTTTGATTTTTTCATTACGGTAATATTGAGCCCGTGCAACCATCAGACCGTGTTCTTTCTTTATCTGTGAAAGTTGTTTCATAAGAAAACCGTATTCGGAAACAAGTTCTCTTACTTCAGAAGAATCTGGTGAACATACTTTTTTAGCTGCTAATTTGTATAAAAGATTGTCAAATTGTTGGTTGTAACTTTCTGCAGCCTCTTTGCTAATAGGATTGTTGGCAACAGACAGGAATTGCTCTTTTCCTCCATACCACTCAACAACTTTAGCATAGCCTTTCTGCATTTCTTCTGATGAAACTGTCTTAATATAATGCTTTTTCCATTCTTCAATGCTTCCAAACTCTTTTACAGCAAGTTCTTTCATATTGTCAGGCATATGTTCAAACATAGTTTGGAACATTTCTTCAACTTCCGTTTTACTAAAAATCGCAAAATCCATTTTATTCTCTCCTTTCAGGATATCATCAATGCTGGCAATCAGATGTTCCATACGTTCTTTCTTTGCTACCAACATTTTTCTCTGCATTTGCAAGATCTGGTTCCTTTCAAGAGCAGGATTCTCCAGAACAGCTTTGATTTCTTTCAAAGGAATGTCAAACTCACGGAAAAACAGAATCTGCTGTAATATTTCCAATGCCCTATCGTCATAAAGCCGGTATCCCGCATCACTTTTTTGTGTTGGTTTTAAAAGCCCGATTTCATCGTAATAGTGAAGCGTGCGAACGCTGATACCTGTAAGTTCTGATATTTCTTTGACTGTCCTCATAGTTGCTGACCTCCTGTTCCTGATAAGATAACTGTACGCTATGACGTTCCGTGAGAGCCAATATATATTTTGCATTTTTTAGTATAACATTTTTATGATATTACGAAAAGCCGAGGAGATAGGCGATATGTATTACTCTGGAAAGAACTTGTTGAGCGTATCCAATGTCTCTTTTGCAGTAAATCCCCAAAGGATGGTACTGAGTGCTTCAATCGCAGCCCTGCGTTTCCGGTAATAGGTGCGGTAGGAAATATTGGTGATGTGGTGAGCCAGCTTATCCAATATCTCATCTGTATTTTTCATTTCCTGTGGAGAGAGAAAAGCGTAGTAGAGAATCCAGTAATACTGTTCCCCATGCTTGTGATTGTTCCGGAGGAGATCGATGGATGATTCCAAAAGCTTCAGCATCTGGTTGCTTCTGGCAATACTTTTTGCCCGTTGTTCGATGTCGCTTCCGGTAAGATCAGCCCCGGCAGCATAGATGGAGTCCAGAAATTTGTCGATGTCATTGTCGTATTGGAGCTTAAACTGGTGCTCCATCTGGTGTACGACTACCTTCAGGCTGTAGGTTGCATCCCGGTATCTGCGTAAAAACTGATAGGTGTCGTGAAAACGTGGATCTTCTTCGGGTGAAGGAAATCCCTGTGTATTGCGGTTTGCCATGTCTATTCCCCCCCTTTCAGTGCAGAAGGCTCTGCCACGGCAGGCATCTTTTGGGCAGACTCATCCCCTGGACTTACGGACAACTCAAACCGATAAGCGGCATTTCCGTAGGGACAGATAATATTTAGAGTAAATGTATTAAATATATCTTTGCAGGCTGATAATGGAGATAATATATAGCGGGTTTTGGAGCAGTGGCAACATGGAATCCCTTGTGAATCCAATAGTTCTGCGACTTTTTGCACGATAAATTTCATGTGTGAATCTGGAACGCAGGAATCATTTTTTGTAACGGTGATTTGTGAGTCTGTGACAGTTTCTGAAACGCTAACAGAAGCAGAATCCTCAATAGTGATTTCTTCAGGTACATGGATTGGTAATTGCATCTTCATAGCGATCTCCTCCTTGTCAATCATAACGTCGCTGATATTAAACATCACGGACAGGTAATTGTTGAGATAAATTACGCTTCCGTGTTTTCCTGTAAATGAGATAAGTGTAATGTATTCTTTTTCCTCCAGTTTCTTCAAGAGTCGTGATACCGATGCCTTTGACAGACTCCACCTTTCACCCAGTTCATTAAAGCTGGTAAGGGGATTTCCGGTATTATCCCGGTAATAGACAATGGGACCGGAATCAGATCCCAGGACAGAGGAATCGTTGTAAACTGCATGAATCCACAGATCCAGAATAACATCCATTTCCGAGCATTTTCCAATGCCAATTAGTTCGTGAACTTTGGCAATCGGGAAAAAGAAAAACCCTGTATCTTTTTTACAGGGATAGTTGTATTCCAATACGGTATTGTCTTTGGGCCAGTCTGATATTTTGAATTTGACCAGGCGGTTTTTGCCGAGAAGAGAGTAGGTAATGTAATTCTGCTCTTCAAAAAATCGAAGGATGGACAACGCTTGATGTTGGAAACGGCAGCGAAACCATTCCTGAAGATCTGTGACTGTGCAGATCCACTCTCCTGGACCAATGGTATAGGTAATGTGTTCCATCCGGCGGTAGGATGTGCGGTAATTTGCATAGGAGCATAATACCAGATAATAAAAAAGAAAAGAGCCCCCGGTAGTTCGGATGCTCTTGGTAGTGATTAAAGTTTGTATGAAGTCACGGTAAATGCGACAGCGTGGAAATTCCACGATTTGTTTGAGTTCTAATTTGTAATTCATGGTGATCTTCCTTTCAAAGTATATTTAATTGTAATCGGACTTTTCATAGTGTTGGTATCAAGAAGAAGCCGATGGAAGTATAGCAAGTAGTCGTGTCACTCATTGCATTTTTATTGCATTTTTAAAATTTAGATTATGTGGCTATGTTGCTCTTAACTGGTTAAAAAGCCTTTAAAATCGTCTATATGCGTTAATACTCCGTACTGTCTGTCTGGAATTTGAATAATCCACACAATCACGAGAAACCAGTATTCATGCGGGTTACAAACAAATTTGTTTAGTGATTGGCAACAAAATGGCAACATTTTGTGATTATTCAAGAGATAAAAATTTTATTTCATAACGTATATAAAGAAACCTTACTGATTTTCAGAAGTAAAAAACTGAATATCGGTAAGGTTTTTCTTTTCTCTTATTTTTCTTTTTTAGTCAATTCTTTTACGAGGTAATCACTTAGTTCCTGAGATGGTACCTTGGCACGTTTCTGGTAAGTATCCAGTTCCGGGTACTTATATCTCCATTCATCATATTCTTCCTTGCTGATTTCACCGTTTTCCAATTTGTCAGCCTGTTCCATCCATGAACGAAGCATTTCATCAACAGATGAGCCGGGAGCAGATATGGAAGAGTCAAGGCAGATATGAGGCTGCCCATCTACATTTCTTACCTTCAGACCATACATATCTTCCAGTGCAAATAGTGTATGCATCAGACCTATGTGAGTATCAATATCTGGAACTGTTAAAGCATGAGTATTGACATCGAAGATCTGAGACATTTGTTTTACAAGATCGATTTTAGGAACTCTGGCTTCAGATTCATACTGAGCCATGCGGACATCTGAGGTTTTTCCTTTGAATCCCAGTTGCTCTCCGAGTTGCTTTTGTGTCATGCCTTTGCGGTTGCGAAAAAATTTGATACGTTGTCCGATTGCCATTTTTGTTTGCCTCCTTATAGTGGTCATTCGTGTTGCCATAATTAATTGTGAAAAAAATAAAACAATTCTGTTTAGGTTCAGTATAGCATGAGCAATTTTAGATAGCAAGAAGAACTTAAACAAAAAAATTTAATATTCTTATAAAACTGCTTGACTTAAATTCAAATGTTTAGTATCATGCAAATGTAACGACTTAAACAAATTACGTTAAGATAGAGAGGAGAGATGCGATGTGACAAACAGAACTTTTATGACCGTAGAAGAAGTTGCAGCGGAACTGGGAGTTTCCAAGTCTTATGCTTATAAGATTGTCAAACAGTTAAATGATGAATTACAGAAGCTGGGTTATCTTACGGTAGCTGGCAGAGTAAACACCAATTATTTCCGCAAAAAAGTATGTTACAGCGAAGTGTAAGAGAGAGGAGAATTTGTATGAGTATTTACAAAGATAATGTCACTGGGAAGTGGCGAGTGGTTTATCGGTATACCGACTGGACAGGGAAAACGAAACAGACTTCAAAACGAGGATTTCCTACGAAGCGAGAAGCGCAGATGTGGGAACACGAACAAATGCTAAAGCATGATGCAAAACTGGATATGACTTTCGCAAGTTTTTATGAAATCTATGTAGAAGATAAAAAGGAACGAATCCGGGATAACACATGGGGAACTAAGAATAATATTGCCAGAACAAAAATTCTTCCATACTTTGGGGAGAGAAAGATTGCAGAAATTGAACCAAAAGATGTGATTGCATGGCAGAATCATTTGCTTGCATTTAAGAGAGCGAATGGAAAAGGGTATTCTGCTTCATATCTGCGGAAAATCCACAGCCAGTTAAGTGCCATTTTCAATCATGCAGTTGATTTTTATCATTTGCCTTCTAATCCGGCACAGAAAGCTGGAAATATAGCAATAGAGGAATATAAGGAAATGTTGTTCTGGACGAAAGAAGAGTATTTGAAATTTGCAGATGTGATGATGGATAAACCAGTTTCTTACTACGCTTTTGAAATGCTTTACTGGTGTGGTATCCGTGAAGGAGAGCTGCTTGCCCTGACACCAGCGGATTTTGACTTTACAACGCATACACTGCGAATTAACAAATCTTATCAAAGATTAAACCGGGAAGATGTGATTACACCACCAAAGACATTTAAAAGTAACAGATTTATCAAGATGCCACAATTTATATGTGATGAGATGCAGGATTATATGGAAATGCTTTACGGTCTGAAGGAAGATGAAAGAATTTTCACAATTTCCAAATCTTATCTGCATCATGAAATGAACAGAGGATCAAAAGTGTCTGGGGTGAAGCGAATCCGTGTGCATGATTTGAGACATTCCCATGTATCGTTATTGATCAATATGGGATTTACGGTATTGGCAATCGCAGACCGAATGGGACATGAGAGCATTGATATCACTTACCGATATGCGCATCTGTTTCCAAGTGAGCAGACACAGATGGCAGAACAGTTGGATATTGAAAGGATGGAAAAATTAAATGGAGAAAAATCTGGACAGTAAAGGAAGATGGAGAAACAAAATCGTAGCATTCCGGGTATCACCGGAAGAAGCAGAGCAGATTGATGCATGTGTCCGATTGTCAGGACTTAGCAAGCAGGACTATATCACAAAACGATTAACTGATCGGGAAATTGTGGTACAGGGAAATCCAAGAGTGTATAAAGCATTGCGAAATCAGATGGCAGAGATTTATGAAGAATTGAAACGTCTGGAAAAATGCAGTGAGGAAAACGAAGAGTTGCTGAGTACCCTGAGATTGGTCGCAGAGACATTGTATGGATTGAAAGGGGATAATGAATGACAGTAAAAGAAAAAATGACTGCTCCGATTGCATCTGTTGGCGCAGATGTGGAACAGCCATTACAAAATTTTAAAACCAACCAAAGTATAGCAGATTTGCCCGGTAAGGGCAATCTGCAAGCCACAAATAATGCGGAAAATACAGCAAAATCAGCAAATAAAAAGAATCCAGATAATCTGGAAACAGTTTCTATGATGGAATTATATGATACTGCATATCCACCAAAACTGCCGATTATAGATGGACTTCTGTATAACGGAACTTACCTGTTTGTTGGTTCACCGAAAATTGGAAAATCATTTTTCATGGCACAGATCGGGTATCACATCAGTAAAGGACTTCCATTGTGGGGCTTTTCAGTCAGACAGGGAACGGTTCTCTATCTGGCACTGGAAGATGATTATGCAAGATTACAAAAGCGATTATCACAGATGTTTGGAATGGAAGGCAGTGAGAATTTTTATTTCGCTACAAAATCAAAATCGCTCAATGACGGACTGGAAAGACAGCTTGTAACATTTGTGACGGAGCATAAAGATGCAAGACTGATTATCATTGATACTCTTCAGAAGGTTCGAGAGGTCGGTGGAGATAAATTCAGTTATGCCAGCGATTACGAGATTGTAACAAAGCTAAAAGCATTCAGTGATAAATATGGCATCTGTTTTCTGGTTGTGCATCATACAAGGAAAATGGAATCTTCCGATAGTTTTGATATGATTTCTGGCACGAATGGATTGCTTGGAGCTGCGGATGGAGCATTCGTCATGCAGAAAGAAAAACGGACAGATAATAAGGCAGTTCTGGAAGTGGCAGGGCGTGACCAGCAGGATCAGAAACTGTGGTTGAACTTTAATCGGGAGAGATGTGTCTGGGAACTTACCAAGACAGAAACAGAACTTTGGAAAGAACCAGAAGATCCAGTGTTGGAAAAAATCAAAGAACTTGTAACAGAAACTACGCCAGAGTGGGCAGGAACAGCAACAGAGCTTGTGGAAGTATTGCAGGTGGAAATGCAGCCGAACGCATTATCACGAAAATTAAATGTCAGCCTGGAACGATTGATTCTGGAATATGGAATCCAGTATAAAGCGGAACGAGGACATGATGGAAGAAAGATCAGATTAACTTTTGTCGGAAAACAAGCGTGACGATATGCGACGGTTGTGACGGTATTTTATATGGCGTGTCGGTAGTGAAAATATCGTCACTATCGTCACGACCATCACGGAAAGGAGAAACATGGAAAGAAAATCACAGGTGCAGATACCAAAAGATTTATTACTGGCATTGTTCCAGTATCATCTTGCCGGGAATGAGGAATATCTGCCGGAGATAGAAAAAGCATTGATGGAAAAATTAGACAGTATGGTAAAACGTCAGTTATATACAACATTCAAAACAGCACCAACCGAGGAAGAACGGGAAAAGGCAAGACAAGAGTATTTGGATAAGTGTGGAATGCATGAAAACTTTCGTTGGTAAAGATTCTGCTTGATGACCTTATGACAGGAGCGTGCCACGCACCTGTAAATAGCAGACAAAGAGAAGGTTTGTAAGGTGTAGCCGGTAGTTGATTGGCGAAGAAAAAACTTTTCAAAAGGGGGCCCTGATTCAGGGCGTCCCTGCGGAAATGATAAATGAAGGGAGAATGACACCATGAGAGAAGGAAGATTAGGTTACAACAGTTATAACAAAAGATATGGATTATTGTCATTAGACTTATGGATTGATCCAGGATTTCACTGCGGAGAATGTCTGGAAGTTCTAGTTGATGATCAGTGGGTAAAGACACGAATGGAAATGAATCTGGCGAGAGAATGGTATTTGGTTGGAACACCATATTGTGGAGATCTGGAGTATGTACGGGCAAGGATACCGGAATAAAGCAGAAAGGAAGAGTAATAGTCGGTTTGTTGTTAGTGAAAAAAATAAGCCCGGATACGGGCAGAAAAAAGAGGGCGGATACGCCCAAAATGAAAAGCTAAAGCTAAGTTATGGTAGATGTAGGAAGCATCTCACAAAGCCCTCGGCGTTTGAGAGCGAAATACACCCATCGCACAAACTTCGTTTATGCTCTGTGTATTTCGCCCTGCCGGGAGCTAATATAGCCGGAAACGGCAGTTAGTTCGTAAACGGATGCCGATTCATCCACTCACAAATGAAATGGCGGAATTTATTTTGCCGAAGACAAGGAGGGAGTGCCTATCGGAAGAAATTCATTTATTCAAATGACAAAACTAAGCAATGTAAAAGGCAGAATCACTTATATATCCAGTCATGCAAAACAGGAAAATCTCTATGCAGTTTATGAAACTACAGAACGGAAATTCTGGCGGGAACTTGCAAAATGTAATCAGGAAGAATTTGCAAAAAGTGGAACAGAAGGAAAATGTATTGAGGCAAGAGAATTGATCATTGCTTTGCCAGAGAGTTTTACAGAATATCAGCCGGATAGATTGCTACAGCTTTTTACAAATCATTTTAAACAGAATTACGGAGCGGAGTGTATTGCTGCTCTGCACCACAATAAAAGAAAGACCAATTATCACATTCATCTGATATTTGCAGAACGGAAACTACTGGATGAACCAATCATTAAGATTGCCAGTAGAAATATGTTTTATGATGAACATGGAAAACATGTCCGAACCAAGAAAGAGATACTGGGAGAAGATGGTGAGATACGAGAGGGCTGCCACATTGTGAAAAAAGGCGAAGTGTATGAGAAGAAGCTGTTTACAGCGAAAGATGAACGATTTAAGAGTAATTCATTTCTGGATGAAGTAAAGCATTCTTATACAGACTTAATCAATATTTATGTGCAGGACGAGAAACAGAAGTTGCAGGTATTTGAGCGTGGTGGTGTGTATCTTGCAACAAAGAAAATTGGAAAGAACAATCCAAAAGCACATGAGATAGAAGCGGATAATCAGAAACGTCAGGAATGGAACAGAGCAGTTGATATGGCATTGATTAGTGGCGTACCAGAGCCGCAGATACTGGAAGTGAAGCGAAAACAAATTACTGAATCAATTAAGAAATCTATTGCTCGGCATGGAAAAAGTCCGGGATTATTTGGCAGAGTTATAGCAGTGGCGGTTGAAGCACTGGAATTTTTGATAGAAAGTGTGCTGTTAAAAAAATTCAGAGAAGTGTCGGAACAGACTCACGTGGCGCAGGCAGGAACAACGGAACCTGAGCAAACAGAGAGGAGTGCAGAAAATATCGTACCAGAAAGTGTGAAGATAAAAGAAGAAAAGACAGAATCGAAGCAGCCAGAAATGACAAGGCTTGCATCTAAGTATCCGAAATTTTTCAAAGTTAAGAAAGAACTGGACGAACAAAATACTGCAATTCAACAGAAACAAAAACAGCTTTCTGCAAAGAAAAAAGAACTGTCAGAAGTCAAAGGCTGGTTTAAGGGAAGAAAGAAAAAAGAATTGCAGGGAGAAATTGATGCATTGACAAGTCAGATCAGAGATATGAAAGATTACCTTCCAAGGATTGTACAGAAAATTGGTTATAGAAGCGTACAGGAATTTTTAAAAGATTTTAAGGTTTCCAAAACTGAGTATAGCCAGTATCGGATTGCAATAGAAAAATGGAAGAAAGAAACAGGAAAAGAGCCAGTAGCACATGGTATTAGAGCGAAGCTGGCAGAAAAGAAACAGGAAATACAGAATGAACAGAAAAATAAACAGCGTACCCACAAACAGAATAAAGATCGGGGTGCAAGATAGGAGGACAATCATGGAAAAACACATTATGGGAGAAAATGGAATCAGCTACACTTTAGGAGAGGACGGTCTGTATTATCCAGACCTGTATCTCCCGGAGGAGACAGAGTATCCGATTGGAAAGTATGGAATGTTGAGAAAAACTTACTTGAAAGAGCATCGAAAAGGATTATATCTGGAGTTGGTACTTGCCGGAAAGTTAAATGAGCATTTGCATCAGGTTGACGAGGAGTGTAATCAGATGATGGACAGACTGATGGAACAGATGAAAGAAAAGCAGGGAGTGACAGAAAAATTGAAGATGCAGGATCAGATGGCATGGGTTAGGAGAATGAATAACATCCGGGCTTGTGTGGAGGAGATTGTAGTAAAAAAGATTGTCTATGCGTAGCGTGTAGGGCGGCTTTTTAGCTGCCCTTTATCATAAAAATAATGAAATATAAAAATATCGAGAAAAGAACATAAGTTCGATAAAAAAGCTTGCAATTATTCAGATAAATGAATATAATGATGAGGAGAACTAACGGAGGATGAATATGGATTACTTAACAACAATGGAGATGTCAAAAGAGTGGGGGATTTCTTCAAGGAGAATTGCTGTTCTTTGCGAACAAAATCGTATAAATGGAGTTATAAAAAAAGGAAAAACATGGCTTATTCCGCAAGATTCTATAAAGCCTGCAGATGCTAGAAAAAATAATCATGGTCAGCGAGGTGTATCAAGATGTTAAAAGATAAAACATTGACATATATAAGCTTGTTTAGTTGTGCAGGTGTTGGTTGCTTTGGATTTAAAAAAGCAGGATTCGAATGTATAGCAACAAATGAATTGATTGAAAGAAGAATAAATGTTCAAAAGTTTAATGGCAAATGTAAATTCGATTCTGGATACATCTGTGACGATATAACGACAGAAGAAACAAAAAATAAGATTTTTGCAGAAATAAAAAAATGGGAAAAGATGGGCAACGATAAAGTGGACGTTTTAATTGCAACTCCGCCTTGTCAGGGGATGTCAGTTGCTAACCATAAGAAAGCCGAAAATGAGATTATTAGAAATAGCTTAGTGGTAGAATCGGTACATTTGGTTCAAAAAATAAATCCTAGATTTTTTATTTTTGAAAATGTGGCTGCTTTTATGAAAACTGGATGTACAGCACCAGATGGTTCGGTAAAGGCAATAGGCGATGTTATATATGAAGAATTAGGCGAAAAGTATATTATCGCTAGTAGAATATTGAATTTTAAAAATTATGGTTCCAATTCATCTAGAACACGTACTGTTGTTATAGGTGTAAATAGAGAGATGGCAGAATATGTATCTCCGATAGAGTTGTATCCAGCGTATGTAGAAGAAAAAAGTCTTAGAAGTATTATCGGCAATATGCCGGAACTTGAATGGGGAGAGATTTGTTCAAGCGATTTTTACCATGCATTTAGAACATATCCAGAGAGAATGAGATGTTGGATACATGATTTAAAAGAAGGAGAGTGCGCTTTTGATAATCAAGATGAACTGAAACGTCCACATAAAATAGTAGATGGTAAAATTGTACCTAATATTCAGAAAAACGGCGATAAGTATACACGTCAATACTGGGATAAAGTTGCACCATGTATTCATACAAGAAATGATCAGCTGGCAAGTCAAAATACAGTTCATCCGAAAGAAGATAGAGTGTTTTCTGTTCGTGAACTTATGAAAATTATGACTATTCCAGATGAATTTAAATGGGTAAATTTTTCTCTAGAAGAATTAAATGCACTTCCAGAAAAGAATAAAAAAGCTTTGTTAAAAAAAGAAGAAATAAAGATAAGACAAAGTATTGGAGAAGCAGTTCCGACAAATGTATTTTTCCAAATAGCGGAGAATATAAAAAAATTTATGGAACAAGAGCATTTTACAACTGCAATTATAAATAAAACGATAGAGAATTATAAGTTGGAAGATGCAGAGAATTTGATTAAATTTATTCAGAATAATCCGCTCAATTTAGGGAATGCATCATTAGCAAGGATTGCTGAATTAACAAATTCAAAAAGGGAAAATAATGCTGCATATTATACGAACAAGTTTATTTTGAATGAAATATTTAAGGAGTTGCCATCTATAGAGAAAGATGTGATAACTATTTTGGAACCATCCGTAGGAATAGGGAATTTCTTGCCTTTTATTTTCAAAAAATATGAGGAAACCAAAGAAGTAAATATTGATGTGGTAGATATTGATGGTCGTAACCTGGAAATATTAAGACTATTGTTAGCTAAGCAAAAGATACCATCTAATATGAAATTGAATTTTATTCAAGCAGACACATTGTTGTATGATTTTAACAAGCATTATGATTTAGTTATTGGAAACCCTCCATTTTCAAAGTTGAAATCAAAAGATGCCGCAAAGTATCTGAAAAACAACATTAATAAAGAAACAACTAATACATTTGAGTTCTTTCTAGAAAAGGCAATGACACTATCAGATTATGTTGTTATGATAACGCCAAAAGCGGTATTAAATACCCCGGAATTCAGAAAAACTCGTGACCTGCTTGCAACTAAAAAAATTGATTGTATACAGGACTATGGGGAAAATGGTTTCAAGGGAGTATTGGTAGAAACAATTTGCCTATTTGTTGATACAAACGAAAAGCCAAATGAAACTAAAGTGGAATCATTGACTTTGAAGAAAACCGTGGTTCAAAAGCAGAAGTATATTACAGATAAGGAATATCCATACTGGATTATTTATAGAAATGATTTTTTTGATGGTATTTCTCAAAGACTTGATTTTGATAAGTTTACAGTATTCAGGGATAGACAGATTACCAATTCCAATACAACTCAGGATAAAGGCAAAGATTGTTTAAGAGTTATTAAATCAAGAAATATAAGTGATGATGGAAAGGAAATAATTGATATTCCGGGATATGACTCTTATATAAAGAAAGACACTGTAGAAAATTTGAGTGCTTATAAATTTGTGGGAAATCAGAATGTTTATTTAACTCCGAATATGACATATAAACCAAGGGTAATGCGTAATTCTGGAAATGTAGTAGTAAATGGTTCGGTTGCAGTATTGATTCCTAAAGAAAAGATGGCATTATCAGAAAGACAAATGGAATATTTCTCTTCTGCAGAATACAGAAAGTTTTATCAAATCGCAAGAAACTATCAAACACGTTCATTAAACGTGGATGCAACAAGTGTATTTTTTTATGGAGTACTAAAGGAGTGTTGTAATGGATAATACAACAATACAAAAATTTTTAGATGAACATGATTATGATATCAGGAAAACACATAATGGGCGTTGGATAGATCAAAAATGTACAATGGATGTAGTATGCCTAGTATCTGATTGTATTGTGGAATATACCAGTAATAGAGAGGATAAGAGATTTACAGTAAATGATATCTGGTATAGTGACTATACGGTGGAAAATGTTCAACAAATTTTTAGCAAACCAAATCCTACTCAGAAAGCATCAAATGAATATGATAAGTATTTTGGACAGCCAATAAAGTTACTGGATGCGGCAGGCGTAATTCACGGTGAAAAAAGTGGAAGAGGATACACGTATTCTATCGTGAATCAAGAATTGTTAGAGTATATAAGCTTCAGAGAAAGAAATAGCTTTAACTTCTTATGTTTATATATTGAAAAAGTTCTTAAAGATAGTGGACTTTATAGAATATTTGAATACTTTTTTAGGTTACAGGATAAAAACAGTTTTAGAGAATTGAAAGATGCATATACGCAATTTACAATCAATTATACGCCGATAAATGGAGCAACAGAATGTGGTAGAATTTTTACTAAAGTGTTGAATCCATTAGCTTGTAAATATCGGAAATGTGGAACGGAAAGAGGTCATATATCAAAAGATATTATTACTCAAGATATGATCATGTATAATCAGAGAAATTGGAGAGATATTTTATCTGAGAAACCGAAAGATATGACGAGAATTGAGTATGAGATAACATTGCCGAAGCCTAGTGAAGACTGCATGACAACGTATCGTATTAATCGAGCTAAAAAGAATTTGCGTAGATTTAATGATCAGTATCGAAATGGAAAGACGGAAGTTTATGATGAAAGGCATATCAAGGATCCAGCTACACAGATGCATCATATATTTCCGGCAAGTGATTATCCTGCAATTGCAGACTACTTGGAGAACTTGATTGCCTTGACACCTACACAACATTATACATATGCTCATCCGAACAATAATACCCAATATATTGATAGAGCGTATCAATATGTGTGTTTGGTTTCGAAAACGGGAACAATTAGAGATAATTTATTACAGAAAAATAAAGAACCTATTATATATGACTTCTATTTGTATCAGACAGTGTTAAATATAGGATTAGGAACAGAAGAATTTTATGAGGTTCAAGAAATGGATTTTGGTGATGTTTTAAACAGATTAGAACAGTATTATTGAAGAAAGAAGGAAAAAATATGGCGAAATTGGATTGGGGAAGAGGAATTGGGCTGCATTTTAAAAACAATAACGAATACTATGAAACATTAGGATTTTTAACAAAAAGAAGTAGACTTGTTGATATATACACTCATGATAATGGAAGAAGTGGAGCATGGGGAGGACAAGGAAAGTTAGAGACACATGTTGGAACTCATATTTTACCAAGGCCTTTAAGAGAAGCATTTGAAAAATCTGGGGATGCTAGACTAAGTGTTACAGATTATGTTCTGAATTTGCGGAATCATGGATTTACAATTGAACAAGATTTTGCTGGAAATAGGTACACATATCACTTGTTTCCAGAATCATTAGATGTAGTTGTAAAAAGTATAGAATCAGAAGAGTATGAAGAAGATTTTTTTAGAGGATATAACTGGTAAAGGAGGCATTTTATGGGATTAGCTAATTTAGTACAAAATATTGACAATCAAATTATTCAGATACGAACAAAAAGCTTAGATGTTTCATTCAATGAATTATATGATATGTACAAAGATGGAGAACTTGCAATAGCACCAGACTATCAGAGACTATTCCGGTGGGATGAAGAAAAACAATCTAGATTTATAGAGTCATTGATATTAGAAATGCCAGTTCCACCAATATTTGTAATTGAAACAGAAAATGGAGTTTATGAATTAATTGATGGATTACAAAGAATTTCTAGTTATTTGCACTTTAGAGGAGAAAAACTTGGAGATGAAAATAGAGAATCGTTGGTTTTAAATGGTTGTGATATTGTAGAGGAGCTAAATGGCTTATCGTACGACGAACTTCCAAAAACATTACAGATAAAAATAAAAAGAAGTTTTGTGCGTATGGAGGTGATAAAAAAAGAGAGTGAAAAGAGTTTAAAATATCATATGTTTAAGCGGCTAAATACTGGTGGGGAATTACTTTCAGATCAAGAAATTCGTAATTGTACTATTAGATTGTTAAATTCAGATGCACTCACGTTTATTGAAGATTGTAGTCAGAATCCTGATTACCGAGAAGTAATTAAAAAAATAGGAGATGAAAAGATTAGAAAGAAAGAAGACCAAGAATTAGTGCTGAGATTTTTTGCTTTAAAAAATGATATTGAGCATTACAAATTTCCGGTAGCTGAATATTTAACGAATTATTTAGAGGGAATTACTACACAAGAAAAACCTTTTGATTATATAAAAGAAAAAGAAATTTTTGACAAAACATTTAAAATTATTAATTTAAATTTAGGGGATTCAGCTTTCTCAAGTATTACAAAGGCCAAAAATATCAAAAACGATTTTGTCACTTATTTATTTGACGGTATCTCTATTGCTATAGCAAATTTAGTAGATAGAATAGCTGTAGATAAAAAGAACGTAAAGATTGAAGAAAAGGTTTATGATATAAAAATTGGTTCAGAATTGCAATCTTACAAAACTGGAACAATGAGTAGTTTGAATAAACGAATCGAATTGTTCAAAGAAGGAGTTGAAAATGTAATTGACGAAAGATGAGTTAAGAGAACTTTTGGAAGATGAATTACTGTGGAGATTTGAAGAAATAAATTTTTTTAAAAAGCAGTTAATAAATCTGGAAGAAGAAAATGAACAGAGAAAATATCGAAAAAGTATGGTATTAATTCTTTATTCACATTTAGAGGGATTTATAAAATCTGCTTTAATAAATTATGCCCAATATCTAAATGGATTAGGAAGAAAACGTGAGGAATTTGATTTCACATTAATTGCAACAAGTATGAATAGAGAATTTAAAGCATATGAAAACAAAAACAGCAAGAGTTCTTTGTTTAATAATAAAAAAATTCCTTCAGATGATTCAATACATGGTTTATATAGACGAGTTAATTTGTTGGAAAGCAGTTCTAATTTATTAAGCCAACCACTAATTATTGAAGATACGGCTGTTGATACAGAGTCAAATCTATGGTACGTTGTGTTACAAAAGAACTTATATCGTCTAGGGTTGCCAACTGATATGTTCGAGGAATATAGATCAGATATTGATAATTTGGTTAATAGAAGAAATACTATTGCACATGGAAGTAGAACAGATGGTGTTGCAGATACGGAATATGTAAGATGGGAAAGCAGCACAAAAAGTGTTATGGAAAATATTGTGCGAAAAATATATTTTTATGCTAACAATGAAAAATATTTACGAACGGAAAATGAAAGTTAAATCCGTGATGAAGTAACAGTTGTCAAATACATATATCTTAGTTATAATGAAGTGGCAACAAATTGGCAACAGAAAATCAGTGAGCCAAAATAATATATGCAACAGAAATGAAATAACGGCAAAAAAGATATAAAACTTAAACAAATATATTTAAGAATATCTTTGGATTTGCCGAGTTCGAATAATTAAAATATTTTTTAGTACTCCTCTTTGGCACTTTTTTGATAATCCCCTTTGTAAGAATCAGAAAATCCGAGCCATGCGGAGCACCCGAGAAAACATAAAAAAAAGACATAAAAACATAGAGAAAAAAATTA
>SKED01000375.1_pt1 | contig 52265 bp, 53 predicted proteins | sample 4826651 | NCBI WGS metagenome assembly SKED01 (sample SAMN11008818, study PRJNA524170) | human gut metagenome | biome: Human fecal sample; material: Feces; isolation source: fecal sample from pouch patient p19 | host: Homo sapiens | place: Israel: Tel-Aviv | collected 2016-06-28 | reverse complement strand
ATCATCAATACAAATATCCGTTTGAATCTTTGTGATGAACAAGACAGAAAGGCATGGGAATATTTGCAGACAATGGACAGGGAGAAATATAAATCGTACACCAGAGCAGTTGTAGTGGCGTTGAATGATTATTTTTCCAGAGAGTACAGGAATGAAGCAGATCCGTATCTGGAAACCAGAGAAAAGGAAGATGCTTTTCTGGAAAGAGTGGAAACAGCTGTCAGGGATGGAGTGAAAGAATCCGTCCCGATGGCTATAGCGAAGAATCTGATGGAAATGCTTGTACCGTTTGTAAAAGAATTGGTAGGAGAAAGTGATCTGCCGGACAGAACACTGACAATGGAGAAAACGGATGGAGAGATTATGGAGGATAATCTGGATTGGGAAAAAGAAGCTGATATGGATGCAGCATTGGATTTTGCGGACAGTTTTTAGATGGTTATGAAATAGCAGTAACAGGAAAACAGACTGACAGTAAGGACTAGCTTTACAAAAGCAGAATAGCAGAAAAAGGTAATGGCAGTGGTGACATTTCAGACATTATAAATTGGAGAAATGTTTATGACTGCTATTTTTATGTCTTTTAGCAGAAATGGAAAGAGATCCAGAAAAAGAAAGACAGAAATAACAGGAAAATATAACAGAAAAGCGTTGGCAGATGGGTGGATTGAACAAGCAAGGCGAAGAAAAGAATAGAGTGCCGGATACGGCACATGATTGTCCGATACTTCGCATCGGAGTGATGCATGAACAGTCTGTTTCAGAAAGAGAAAATCTATCGAAATGGGAGCTTTTCTATTTCTTCCACAGTCTGTCCCTGCACCACAAAACCACTGTCATCTCCATTTAGATTTGATAATGCAGTGGGGAAAATGTTGCTTGGCTAGTGTTGCTTCAGTAGTGGGGAGATGACAGGCAAGTTTCGCAAAGTGGCAAGCCACTCTGCACCGGAGCCAGCCTTTGGGCTGTTCCTAAACTTGCCAGAGGGCTCTGCCCCTTGGAACCCCGGCACGTCAATGGCGTAAGTATTCCTGCGAAATGTCCACCGGACATTTCTACAGAACACTTACTGATTGACTAGGGTTTCACCCTGCACCCACCAAAGGGGCGTTGCCCCTTATGGAATCCCGTTGTTAATTTATCGGTCAGAATGATTTGTCTGTTAATAAAGAATAAAAATCAAGCAAAGAAAGGAGACGAATGCCTATGAGAAAACGAAATTATACAGTAACCATACGGATGAATAAAGAGGAATACGATCTGTTTCAGAGCAAGGTTAAAGAATCAGGAAGAACACAGCAGGAAGTTGTAATAAAAGCAATCGCAGATTTGAAGATAGCTTCTACAGAGGAAGTGGAAGAATTAAAAAGATTGAACCAGATGTTTGCAGATATTCTCAGTCAGCTTCGGGGAGCTACTACAAATATCAATCAGATTGCAAGAAAGCTGCATACAGATGGAGAAGTTCCAAATGACAGTATGTTGTATTTCCTCAACAAAAATATTCTCAAGTATCGGAAGGAGAGTGAGAGGATATGGCAGTTAATAAGACGATTAATAAGCGGACAAATACACATGGAGCAATGAGAAACTGCATCGAATATGTATTGCGACAGGACAAGACCAGCGAACTGCTTACCTATGTAACAGGCCCGTATCGCCATGATGAGATTGACTATGATCTGGTGTACAGAACCTTTCTGGAAGAAAAGAAGATGTGGAATAAAGATACCGGGAGAATGTATGCCCACAACATTATTTCCTGGCATAAAGATGAGCAGATCACCCCGGAGCAGGCGTTTGAATTTGGAAAAGAGTTTGCAGAAAAATGGTTCAGTGGATTCCAGACCTTAGTGGCTGTGCATAAGGATAAAAACCATATCCACTGCCATCTGGTTACCAATTCAGTAAGTTATGAAGATGGGAGAAAGCTGCATAACACCAAAAAGGATCTGGAATGTATGAAACAGCTTACCAATCAAATGTGCCGGGAACGTGGATTGACCATTGCAGAAAAAGGAAAACACTTTGACGGCAGTGAAATCGAAAAAGGCGAAGTTATTGCATGGAACAAGGATAAATATAACCTGTTCCGGCAACAGGTAAGGGACAGCTTTGTAGCGGATTGTGCAATGGCAGTGTTAAAGGCACTGGAAAATTGTATCAGCAAAGAAAAGTTTATAGAAAAAATGAAGCAGTTCGGGTGGAACGTAAATTGGACAGAGAAACGGAAGCACATCACATTCCAGAATCAGGATGGAAAGAAAGTGCGTGACAGCAATCTATCCAAAACATTCCATCTGGACATCAGCAAGGAGGGCTTGGAGAATGAATTTAATGGAAATAGGGAAAAATCCAGAGTTGCAGCCGACAGAGACAGCAGAGCAAACGAAGAACTCAGAAACTATTACAGAGAGCTTGACGCAGCCATCACAGACACCAGAGGAATCACCGATCAAGCTCAAAGTGGAGAGGGATATTCTCGTACAAAGTTTCGAAAAAGCGAAAGAGTTCATGCGAACACAGAAAAAGCAGATACAGACACTGGAAGAAGAGAAACAGACAATCTTATCCGACAGGCAGAGATTGCGAGAAGAAATTCGGAAATCAACCGTAGAAATTCAGCGTCTGACAACCGAACTGTCCGAAACGCAGAAGCTGAATCAGTCGCTTCAGCAGAGCAACGACGATCTGAGAAACAGAAATGGCTTAATGAGCAGGAACGAGCAAGAGCAGCTCGAAGAAGAAATAAAAGACGTTCGGGACCAGAACTCTAAATTACAGACACAGGTGAACCAATCGTCGGTGAAAGCGGTTGAACAGGCACAGCAAAAACAGGAAGAAGCAGAAAAACAGGCAAGACAGGCAGAGTATCAGGCTGAAAGGGAAAAGAAACGGGCAGATATGGAGATACAAAAAGCCAGGAGAAAAGCAAAATCGGAAATGGAGGATATGAAAGAAATACAGTTTTTCTGGGCTTGGGGATATCTTTGTGTCATATTCTTTTCACTTATTCAGAATGGAGCATTTCAAAGGGATTTAATGCAACTGATTATGTTGCCAGTTAATTGGTGCAGAAAGTATGCGATATGGTTTGAACAGCTGGATTATATGGGATATTCTACGGGAGAGGTAGTTTTTGAACGAATATTTTCAAGTGCTGTGATTATGGCGGGAATTGTCGGGGGTGTATTTCTTGTATGGGGCGGAATTGAACGGTATCGAAAGATATGGGATGATATTTATAAAATGGTTTTGATAGCCAGCTTTTCCTTTATTGCGGTATTAGGAAACTTGATACGGGAATATTTGCCATTTAATCTGCTGTTTGTGATTTTTGTCATAAATGTAGGGGCTGTTCTGATTAGAATATATTTGAATAATAAGAATGTTGGCTATTGAACAATAAATCGAATTTATTTGCTATAATGAATTTCTATATTTTCTTGTCAGTCAGTCCTAACGGTGTTACACTGAAAGAGTATAGAAACTCAAACGATGTTACCTATTGTAGGGACTGGAGCTTTATAAGGTAACATTTTTTTATATAAGAAAGTTAGATAAAACTAATTGCTGAAGGAGATAAGCTATGATGTTTTATGAAAGAGGAGACAAAAGTAAAAAAAGCAGCGGAAGAAAGTGGACAGGTGTAATATGAGAACAGTAACAACAGAGGACAATCCATATAAGGTTGCTGGAGATATACTTTTTGCGTCTTCGGAAGTGGAATCGGATTTCAGAAGTGTTGATTTATATGGATCTTCTGTCCGGAGAAAAAAAGAAGATGCTATATGTTCAAGATTTCATCTTGAGAATGAAAGTGGTACAGGAGATATCGCCGTATATCAGACATTTCCAGGAATGGAGCTGGTCTATAATGATATGCATATGGAATATTGTAATAAGATGCAGAGTCCACGTCCTGGATTTATTGAAATTAATTATTGTCGGGAGGGGCGGTGTGAGTGTGCGTTTGGAGAGCGTAGTTATTGCTATATGGCAGCGGGAAATTTATCCATTTGTACCTTGCATAAGAAATCACATACATCCACATTTCCTACTTCCCATTATCATGGGATAACGATAACGATTGAGTTGGAAGAAATTACAGATGAGATGAGAAGAATCTTGAAACTTCTTTCTATTAATCTTACTCGAATTTCAGAGTTTGCAGGAAAACAGGATTTTTATATGGTTCGTGCAAATGAAACTGTCCAACATATATTTTCGGAATTATATACTGTTCAGGAACATATAAAGCCTAGTTATATCAGAATAAAGCTTCTGGAGCTTTTATTGATACTAACAGAAATGGATTTTGACAGGATTAAGAACGACTATGTTTATTTCTCAAAATCGCAAAGGAACTGTACCAGACAGATTCATGATTTTATTGTAGGACATATCAAAGAACATTATACAATTGAGGAGTTGGCAGAGCGTTTTGAAATATCACCTACGGCAATGAAACGTTGTTTTAAGGGAATGTATGGTGCACCTGTTTATGCGTATCTCCGGACTTATCGTTTACAAATTGCTGAAAAATTATTACGGGAGGGGAATTTATCTGTAGGTGAAATCGCAACAGAAATCGGATATACAAATCCCAATAAATTTACTTCGGCATTTCGAGGTGAATATGGAATGACACCAACGGAGTATAAAAAGAATGTCTGATTGGATAGAAACTAGTCTGCCAGGTCATTGAGTTTCATATTAGTACCAGATAAAATATGTATTGGTTAGATAATACTAACTAATGCATATTTTTTATTTAGGAGGATTATAATGAAACAGAGAAAATTATTAACAAGTTTGTTTTTAGCAGCAACTTTGTCTATTTCTTTATTGACGGGATGTGGAAATACAAGCAGTAGCACATCTGAAACAAAGCAAACAGAAAACAGTGCTACAGAAGAACAGACTACAAGCGTACAGAAGGAAAGTGAAACTGATGAGAATCAGGATGCAGCAGATCAGCTTTTATGCGATCTGAAAGGTACTTATCAGGAACTGTGGCCGGTTATTCTGGCAGATGAATACGATCAGCTGTGGCTCGATGACAGTGCTGCAATTGTAGGAGAGGATAATGCTCAGGCGGCTGTTGAAAAAATGTCTTCTATGGTAACTGGAACAGTCACCGGTGAAGAAGCAGTGGAAACCTACAAGGATGGAAATATGGCATACGACTGTGAATTTTTACAGAATATAGATCAGTTCACGTTTGACGGAACAACAATATCTGGTGTGGATGAAGAGGGGAATGATGTATTCAGTCATTCTTATCATTACGTAGGTATGGAAGAAACGCGTGGTCTGTACATCTACGAAAGTGATGATGCTGATTCCGGCGAGTTTACCTATTTCTGTATCGCTCCGGATACGATGAAAACTACATGGCACATTGAGTTCAGATATGGAAGTGACCTGGATGCATTGGAAAAATATGATGCAGGTGAATATGCTTATTGGCTGGCAGCAGGAATTTCTGTTGACTATACGAAAGCCGATGTTGAGAACTGTATACAGTTATTCTGTAAAGAGAATCTGTCTGAATAGTGAAAATAAATTTGAGTCGGTGGAAATCGGAGAGATTCTGATGCCACCGGCTTTTTGAGGAGGATATAAGGTCATGAGCAAAAAGAAAAATGCCGAGTTATCCCGGATGTGGGGATTTGCAGGGAAACGTCATTGGTTGACTATTGCCAGCTGCATTCTGGCAGGAATATCCACGGTGCTTTCTATTATTCCATTTGTCTGTATCTGGTTTGTGATTCGGGATATCTTGTATGCGATGAAAAAGGGAGATTTGTCACTGGCAGCTTCCAGTGGGCATTATGCGTGGCTTGCAGTAGCATTTTCGTTACTTAGTATTTTATTATATTTTGTAGCATTATGTTGTTCGCATCTGGCAGCATTTCGTACAGCTACCAATATGAAAAAAGAGGCAATGCACCATATTGTCACGTTACCGCTTGGATATTTCAGTCAGAATGCCAGTGGCAGACTTCGGAAAATTATTGATGACAATGCTGGACTGACCGAAGGGTTTCTGGCACATCAGTTGCCGGATCTGACCGGTGCAGTTGTTATGCCGGTTGCAGTCATCAGTTTGTTGTTTGTCTTTGACTGGAGACTTGGAATCTGTTGTTTGATTCCACTGGCAATCAGTGTATTTTTCTTAAAGAAAATGATGGGTGGAGATAATGCCGATTTTATGTCGGGATACATGACCGCACTGGAAAATATGAATAAAGAAGCGGTAGAATTCGTTCGTGGAATCCCGGTTGTAAAGGTATTCCAGCAAACCATTTACTCATTCAAAAACTTTCATGCAGCGATTGAAGAATACAAAAAATATGCCAGTGGATATGCAATCTGCTGTCGTATCCCATTGACGGGATTTAACATTACTTTAAATGGAACTTTTATTTTGCTGATCCCGACTGCACTGATGCTTTTTTCGGCAGCAAGTGGACAGGCGGATCGTCAGAAACTGTTTTTAGATTTCCTGTTTTACAGTCTGTTTACGCCAGTTTGTACAACAATGATGAATCGAATCATGTTTGCAAGCGAACAGTTAATGGCGGCAAAAAGTGCAGTAAGCAGAATAGAAGCAATTTTGCAGGAAAAACCGCTTAAAGAATCAAATACACAAAAACAGCCAAAGGATGCTTCTGTTGTATTCGGGGATGTTTCTTTTACTTATCCAGGTGCTAAGAAAAAAGCATTGTATCATGTAAGCTTCGAAGTCCCTGATGGTAAGAAAATTGCATTAGTCGGAGCTTCCGGTAGTGGCAAATCTACAGCGGCCAGTCTGATTCCACGTTTTTATGATGTTCAGGAAGGAAACGTCTTAGTGGGTGGTGTGGATGTTCGTGAGATTGCTAAAAATGACCTCATGGAGCAGATTGCATTTGTGTTCCAGAACACCCGTCTTTTCAATGATACCTTACTTGAAAATATTAGAGCTTCCAGGCCAGATGCCACACGTGAAGAAGTGATGAGAGCGGCAGAAGCAGCACAATGTCAGGATATCATAGAGAGACTTCCAAATGGTTTGGATACTATAGTTGGAAGTGGAGGAACCTATCTGTCGGGTGGTGAAAATCAGCGGATTGCATTAGCACGTGCAATTCTGAAAGATGCACCAATTATTATACTTGATGAAGCGACAGCTTTTGCAGATGCGGAAAATGAGCATCAGATCCAGCTTGCCTTTGAAGGACTGACCAGCGGAAAAACAGTACTTATGATTGCACATCGTCTGTCCACGATTCAGGATGCAGATATGATTCTGGTCTTTGGTGATGGAAAAATAATAGAACGAGGCAATCATGATGAATTGCTGAAACAGAATGGTGTCTACGCATCCATGTGGAAAGAATATCAGACACAGATTATCTGGAAGGTTGGAACGACTGTGAGAAAGGAGGAAAATCATGATTAACAGATTACAGAAAAAATACGCTCTGAGTGTCCAGGGTGCAAAGGATCTTTTTAAAGCAATTGTTTATTCTGTACTGGCAAATATCAGTCTGATGCTCCCGGTTGCCCTACTTGCAATAGTATTAAATACGATGCTTCCTATGGCTCTTGGAATGGAAGAAAAAGTGGCAGGATTTGCAGGATATACAGTTGTTGGAATTATCATTTTAGTGATTATTTTTGTCCTTCATTATCTGCAGTATACAAAAGCCTATATTGGTACCTATGAGGAAAGTGAACGTAGACGCATTACACTTGCAGAAAAGCTCAGGACGTTACCGCTTGGATTTTTCCATGAACGTGACCTTGCTGATCTGACAAGTACAATTATGGGCGACTGTGCCAGTTTTGAGCATGCGTTTTCCCATACAGTTCCGCAATTTTTTGGAGCACTTATTTCTACAAGTATTGTGTGTCTGGTACTTCTTGTTATGAACTGGAAAATGGGAATTGCTCTTTTGTGGGTTGCACCGGTGGCATTTGCAATTGTTCTTCTTTCACGCAAGTGGCAGGAACTGCTTGCAAAAAAATATATGACAACAAGAATTGATCTGTCAGAAGGAATACAGGAATGTCTGGAAACGGTACAGGATATTAAGGCATGTAATCAGGAGAAAACTTATCTGGAGAAACTGGATGCGAAATTGGATGCAGCAGAAAAAGCGCAGATTTCCAGTGAAATGGTCAGTGCGAGTCTTCTTACAACCGGTCAGATGGTCTTACGGCTTGGACTGGCAACGGTTATTGTTGTGGGAAGTTCGCTGATTTTAAAGGAAAAAATTGATCTGTTTACTTATATTCTATATTTGATCGCAGCCTCCCGTCTGTATGATCCACTTTCTGGAGCTATGGCGAATATGGCAGAACTTTTTGGTGTGAATTTACAGGTAAAACGCTTGAAAGAAATCCAGGAATATCCGTTAGAAAACGGGCAGACAGAGTATCACACCAAAGGATATGATGTGATTTTTGACCATGTGAAGTTTTCTTATGAAACAGGAAAAACAGTTTTAAAAGATGTATCTTTTACTGCAAAACAGGGACAGGTGACTGCATTAGTAGGACCATCCGGCGGTGGTAAGAGCACCATAGCAAAACTGGCAGCTAAATTCTATGACGTGGATGGTGGGAAAATTACACTTGGTGGTGCAGATATCGCAAAAATTGATCCGGTCGCATTGATGAAAGATTTTTCGATTGTTTTTCAGGATGTTGTTCTTTTCAATAATACAATTATGGAAAATATCCGTGTCGGACGAAAAGGTGCAAGTGATGAGGATGTTATTGCTGCAGCAAAGGCTGCAAAATGTCATGATTTTATCGAAAAATTGCCGCAGGGTTATCAGACGGTAATCGGAGAAAATGGTTCTACGCTTTCTGGCGGGGAGTGCCAACGTCTTTCCATTGCCCGTGCACTTTTAAAAGATGCACCTGTTATTTTACTGGATGAAGCAACTGCTTCTTTAGATGTGGACAGTGAAACACAGATACAGGAAGCGATATCTGAACTAGTCAGTGGGAAGACAGTTCTGGTAATCGCTCATAGGATGAGAACGATTGAAGCAGCGGATCAGATCGTTGTTCTGGATAAAGGTGTTGTGGCAGAAAAAGGAAACCATGATACGCTTATGAAGAAAAATGGTCTATATCGTAAGCTGGTTGATCTGCAGACGGAAGCAGCAAATTGGAAACTTAGTGTATAGAACAAAAGGCACTGAAAACCATAGAATTATTGGTTTGCAGTGCCTTTTTTGAGCAAAGAGAAAAAATACAGTGAATTTAAGTTTTGCTAAGTTTCACTAAATTCTATTCGTTTGATTTCCGCCACTGTTTTGAGGGTTTCCGTTTTCCACAATCATCACAAGTCTGTGGCCAGTTAATTTTCCATTCAAAATATTCATCTCTGGTAATCGCACCAGATTTCAGTTCATCCATTCGAACCACCCATTCTTTCAGAAAATCATTCAGAACTCCATAGTCAAACCACATACAGACAGGTGCATGAGCAGGCCAACTATCGTTGTCATGGTAGTAAACGGAAGTGTCAGCTACTTCATTGCATTTTTCACCAGGAAATTTCCGAGGTAGAAACAGATGCAGGGCAGATGGGTTAAATTCATCCAGCCAGAAAAGCAGTTCCATCATTTCGGAAGCGTCACGTCCAGCGGTATCATAGAGGGTATAAGGATTAACATCAAGAGCCTTAGCCATTTTATCAACCAGATCTTTTTTTGGAACACGAACACCTTTTTCATATTGTACAATTCTATGCTGATCGGTCAGTCCGATCTTCTCTGACAGTTCTTTTTGTGTCATTTTCCGGAATGTCCGGATTTTTTTTAGTTTCAGATTAAAATTCATAAAGTCACCTCTGCATTAGTCCTGATAAACATCCGTTAAAGATAGTGAAATCAAGAAATGAATAACTATTTGTCCATATTATAACACAAGCTGGCAGAAAATCAATGAAAAAGAGTACAAAAAAGAACCTAAAACACATGAAGTGCTATTGACATTAGCAGTAACTGGGGATATAATGGCATTAAATCGAAATAGGTACAAAAATGTATACCTACAAAACTTTTGATTGTTGAACATTGAAAATTGAATGAGCTGTATGGGTGCCTTTCGGGGCTTAAAGGTAACACAGGATTCCATCGCTGTATCAGAGAGTAGTATGTGGAAACCGAAGATACTCCGGCAACGGCTGGTATGCTTGAGAAGAAGCTGCCAGTATTCAGAAAGATTTCTGATAGAGGTCAATTGTAACGTTGACACCGCCATATACAAATGGAAGCCAACACGTCGAACGGAATGGAAAATCATTGTAAGAAGTCTAAACAAAAAGTAGAGTGTACTGACAACGGGCATAACCGCTGTCTGGGAGGTGATGCAGAAGAATACGGAGGAAAGGAGGTATGTGCATCATGAGAAAAACAACAGAGTATAAACTGTTTGAACAAAACCTGTAAAGAAAAATAAACAAAGTAACTAATAAATTTCTTAGTTAGTTGATTCTATACGGAAACAGGATTATGATAATTATCGACATATGACGGAAATAAAAAAGGAGAAATTATGGCGCGACCAAGAAGATGCAGAAAAATCTGTACAGAACCTGCATATGACAGTTTTAAACCGGAAGGAATCTCTGTGGGAGAAGAGATTACTATGACCGTAGATGAATACGAAGTGATTCGACTGGTTGACCTGGAAAAATATACACATGAACAGTGTGCAGAGCGAATGGGAATCTCAAGGACAACAGTGACTGAGATCTATGAATCCGCACGTTATAAACTGGCAGACAGTGTGGTAAATGGAAAAAAGTTACATATTTCAGGGGGCGACTATCAGTTATGTGATGGAAAGAATGTATTTTGCTGTAACAGACTCTGTAAAAGATCCGAAGAATCCGTCAGAAAAATAATCATTCAAAGAAAGGTTGGAGCACAGACAGCACTGAAAGAGGCAGGAATCCGGTTATATGGAGGCGTAAAAGGAAATGCAGATAAAGCGATAGAGGCTTATTTGAAAGGAAACCTTGACTATAATCCGGAAGTACACTGTACCACACACGAACATGGTCACTCCTGTGGCGAGCATCACTGTGGTGAAGAGAAACACGGATGTTCCGGAAATGGTGAAAATCAATAGGAAATAAAGTACTTTCTTTGGTTTTTCTCTAAAAAAAGTAGTGGTTTGATGTACTTAGGGCTAGACGTCGCGCTAGCGACTTGGTACAATAAAAAACAACATGGTTTTATACCAAAAGAAAGGACGATTTATTATGAAACTGAAAGTTGGCGTACAGCTTTTCTCGGTTATGACCGAGTTGGCAAATGACTACCTCAAAACTCTGGAGAATGTTGCAAAAGCAGGCTATAAGTATGTTGAGTATGTAGATGTTCCCGGCAACAGCCCCGAAGAAATCGGCAATAAAGTAAAAGAGCTTGGTCTGACTGCTATTGCAAGCCACGTACATTTTGATCCTTTTACCTCTACCCATGAAGATATGGTTAAGATTGTAGAAGACAACGTCAAGATGCATTCGGAAGCTATTATCCTGCCGATGGGTATCATGACCACAATGGAAGAGATCAAAACAGTTGCCGCAGCCTGCAATGAAATGGCTGCTCTGGCAAAAGCACACGGCATGGCTTTCTATTATCACAACCACTGTCAGGAATTTTATCAGGTTGAAGGCAAAACCGCTTATGAATGGCTGGTTGAACTGACCGATCCCGAACTGGTTTTCTTCGAAGTCGATACTTTCTGGGCAACCCGCGGCGGACAGAAGGCTGTTGAACTGATTAAAAAGCTCGGTTCCCGTGCAAAACTGATCCATCAGAAAGATATGGGTAAATCTGCTGATCCGATCAACCTGATTGAGGGTGTTACCGATCTGACCAGAGAGAACTACTGCGAAAAGATTTTCGGCCGTACAAATCCGACCGATATCTGCACCGTTGGCACCGGTATCATGGATATCCCCGAAATCGTTAAAACTGTAACTGAGCTTGACTATGCTCCTTACATTATTGTTGAACTTGACTGCTGCGCCCGTCAGACCGAAGAAGAGTACAACACTCCTCTTTCGCCTCTCGCAAGCATCAAAGCAAGCCGCGAGTATCTCGAAAGCGTTATCGGCTGATTTAAACTTAATAAAACGCGCTTCCTTCTCCGGAAAATGAGGTGACCCCAAAAAGTTAGATTTTTGCGAGACGATTTCGGTCGTCTCGTTTTTCTTTATGTAGCTAGGATATGAAGCCTGTATTGAACAGGGCTCATCCATCTTAACTTCTCTTTTATTCGTTTTTCATTGTAGTATTTTATAAAACGTTCTATCTTAGATTTTAATTCCTCGTAGCTATAGTAAACAACACCATAGTAAATTTCTTGCTTGAGCAGTCCAAAGAAGTTTTCCATTACAGAGTTATCCAGGCAGTTTCCCTTTCTTGACATACTTTGAAATATACGTTCTTCTTTTAGTCTATGAGAATATGCTTTCATTTGGTAAGCCCACCCTTGATCAGAATGAAAAGTTCTTCTGTACGGACAATCCGCAGTGATCTCAATTGCCTTTCTAAAGCATCCATTACGTTCTTTGCAGAAGGTTTCCGGTGTAAAGGTGCCTGACACCAATGGATTTATGCTGTTTCAAAACAAGCCTTGAGCATTTGCACAAATTCTTCGATATAGTATCCGGATAGGATAAAAATATCCCCTTTCACGAAAGAAAAATTTTTGTGAAAGGGGATATTTTTTACAAGTATAGTAAATGCATGTATTTTACAGAATGTCACTGCCATCCGGTATTTTAGAAATAATCTGTCGGTTGACACTGAACAGGAAAGTCAGTGAAACAACAAGAGATGCAACCTCTGCAATCGGGAAGCACCACCATACCACATGCAGTCCTCCGATCCGGGAAAGAAGGTAGGCTACCGGGATCAGGACCACGAGCTGACGAAGGATCGATACGATCATGCTGTATACTGCTTTTCCGAGAGCCTGAAATACTGTTCCGCAGATGATACAGAACCAGGCGATCAGATAATGAACCCCGATGATACGCAGTGCAGGTATACCGATGGCGAGCATATCTTCGGAAGCATTGAACATTCCAAGAAGAACCTGTGGAATCAGCTCAAAAGATAAGAATCCGACAAAGGTCAGACAGAAAGCAGTGATCAGGCTGAGTTTGATCGTTTTGATCATACGTTTTCTGTTCTGAGCCCCGTAGTTGAAGGCGATGATCGGCGTGATACCATTGTTCAGACCGAACACCGGCATGAAGAAGAAACTCTGAAGCTTGAAATATACACCGAACACAGCGGTTGCTGTGGATGAGAAAGCAATCAGGATCCGGTTCATGGAGTACGTCATCACAGAGCCGATAGACTGCATGATGATCGAAGGAACACCGATCGCATAGATTGTTCCGATGATTTTGATATCCGGACGGAATCCCTGAAAACGGATCTTAATCTCTGTGTTAAACTTGTGATTGCAGGTAAACGCAACAACAGCAGCGACACACTGGCCGATGACGGTTGCCACAGCGGCACCGGTAACGCCCATGGCCGGACATCCCAGCAGACCGAAGATCATGATCGGATCCAGAATGATATTGGTAAGAGCTCCGCATAACTGGGAAGTCATGCTGAAAAGTGTTTTTCCGGTGGAGGTTAGAAGGCGTTCAAAGTAAATCTGTGCAAGTAAACCGAAAGAGAAAATCATAACGGTACGAAGATATTCGATGCCCATCTCCATGATCTCAGCATCCGCACCTTTGATCTGGCTGGCATAAAATGATTTTACAACGGTAAATCCCAGAATCAAAAATACAAGATAACTTAAAAAATACAGAAAAGCTGCATTGACACCGATCTTATTGGCTTCTTTAAACTTATGTTCCCCCAGTGATCTGGAGAGCAGAGCATTCATACCGACACCGGTACCGGTTGCAACAGCAATCAGTAATGTCTGTAAAGGAAAGGCAAGAGAAACAGCAGTAAGGGCGTTCTCGGAAAGCTTCGCCACGAAGATACTGTCAACGATGTTGTAAAGTGCCTGCACGAGCATGGAAATCATCATCGGTAACGACATATTAAATAAAAGTTTACCGATGGGCATAGTTCCCATTTTATTTTCTGCTGCAGGGGCAGAAGTATTTTCTTTTGTCATAGGTCCTCCAATCTGTATGATATGTTTGGCTTCGCAGCGCAAAAAAGCGCCAACGATGTATGATACCACTATTTGTTGTAAGATTCAAGAAAAAAGAAAAAGTTCATAATATTTTGCATTGAGAACCGGAAACGAAAACTGTATAATGAAAACAATACGAAAGACAGGAAAATGAGGTGTGGGAAGAGCAATGATTACATATAATTATGGGAACAGTCATTCACCGATCACTTTGCTTCAGATGGTGGGAGATCATGATCTGCCGGGAATAGAAAACGAGATCCGGGAGATCCACAGACTGACGGATCAGGAGTTTGCGTTTGTGGCAGTAAAAGTGGAAAACTGGAATCACGATCTTTCACCATGGAATGCCCCGGCTGTATTTGGAACGGAAGATTTTGGAGACGGTGCGGAAAATACACTGGAAGAAGTATTGCAATTGTGTACGGACAACGACCGCAAATACTGTATCGGTGGATATTCGATGGCAGGATTATTTGCCCTGTGGGCAGCCATGCAGACAGATCGCTTCAAAGGTGTCGCAGCAACATCTCCCTCGGTCTGGTTTCCGGGATTCCTGGAAGATATGAAGAGCCGGCGGGTAGGAAGTGACTGTATTTACCTGAGTCTTGGCGATAAAGAAGAAAAAACAAGGAATCCGGTGATGGCGCAGGTGGGAAACTGCATCAGAGAGACGTTTACCTGGCTGAAAGAAGAAGGAATACCGTGTACACTGGAATGGAATCACGGAGGCCATTTTAAAGAACCGGATATGAGGACCGCCCGGGCCTTCGCGTGGGTGCTGGAAGAACTTGCAAAGAAAGATTAGTATACTTTAAAATATGGAATGGAAAAATACGGGAGAATGAGAAAATGACAACGACAACGTTATGTTACATAGAAAACGAAGGCAAATACCTGATGCTTCACAGAGTAAAAAAGAAGAATGATATCAACGAGGGAAAATGGATCGGTGTCGGCGGTCATGTGGAATATCAGGAAAGCCCGGAGGAATGTCTGGTGCGTGAGGTGAAGGAAGAGACCGGGCTTACACTTACCTCGTATCGGTTCCGTGGTGTGGTGACATTTATCAGCGATACCTGCGAAGCGGAACTGATGTGCGTGTTCACAGCGGATGGATACACAGGGGAACTGATCGAATGCGATGAGGGAGAACTTTGCTGGGTAGATAAAACAGTTGTGCCAGAACTTCCGACCTGGGAGGGCGACAGAGTGTTTCTGGATATGCTTCTTTCCGGGGAAGAAAGATTTTTCTCGCTGAAATTAAGATATGAGGGAGATAAGCTTGTGGAGAAGAAAACTCATTTGTACTAAAAGATAGAGAGGAAGATTTATGCAAACAGTAGGAATAGATATCGGAACAACAACCATAAGCGGTGTGGTTCTGGAAAAAAGCGGAACACAAAAACCCAGGGTTCTTGAGGCAAAAACAATAGAAAATGGAAGTTTTTTCAAAACGACAAAGGACTGGGGAAGGATCCAGGATGCAGAAAAGATTGTAAAGAAGAGCAGACAGATGCTGGATGATTTTCTGGACGAATATCTGGAAGTGGAAAAAATCGGACTTACCGGGCAGATGCATGGGATCGTCTATATCGACAAAGAAGGAACCTGTGTCAGTCCGTTGTATACCTGGCAGGATGCGAGAGGAAGTCTCTGTGAGGAGAATAACGGTTCCCTGACAGAAGAGATTCAGCAGACATGTAACGTGCAGGTGGCTTCCGGCTATGGAATAGTCACACATATTTATAATTTGAGACATCATCTGATCCCGGATACGGCAGTGAGCTTCTGTACGATCATGGATTACTTCGGGATGCAGCTGACAGGAAGAAAAAAAGCAATGGTGCATGCAAGCAATGGAGCAAGTTTCGGATTCTTTAACGTACAGAAAAATGCTTTCATGACAGAAGAACTTTACAAAATGGGCGTGGAAGAACAGTGGCTTCCGCAAGTCTGCACCAGAATCGAAGCACTGGGAAGTTACAGAGAACGAATCGTGACCACAGCGATCGGCGATAATCAGGCAAGTTTTCTCGGAGCAGCGGGAAATGAGAATAATACATTACTGGTAAATATGGGAACCGGCGGACAGATCTCAGTACTCTCAGATCAGTATTTTACAGCGGAGGGAATCGAAGCAAGACCTTTCTTACATGGTACTTACCTGCTTGCAGGAGCTTCTCTGTGCGGAGGAAAAGCGTATGCACTGCTGGAAAAATTCTTCAGAGAATTTGTGAAAGAGGCAACCGGACAGGAGAAACCTCTGTACAAAACCCTGGAGAAACTGGCAGGAGACGGGAAAGCATCCTGCACCGGAAGGGAAAACAGGAAAAAACTTCAGATAGAGACAACATTTGACGGAACCAGAGTACATCCGGAGCAAACCGGAAGTATTACCAATCTCAGTACGGACAATTTCACACCGGCAGCGTTTGTTTACGGGACTCTCGAGGGAATGAGCAGGGAACTCTATCAGATGTATCAGACGATTCAGAACGGAACCGGAATGCAAATAAAACGCATGATCGAATCCGGAAACGGATTGCGAAAGAATCCGGTTCTCTGTGAAATTGTAGAAGAAATGTTTGGCGCGAAACTGGTATTGGCAGAATGTGAAGAAGAAGCGGCAACAGGGGCGGCATTGAGCAGTATGCAGCAGGATGAATAATTGAAAAGTATGGGATGTGATTAATTTCTGCAGTGATCATTGTATAGATTCCAGGCTTGCACAGGAGAATGAGAAAAAATGTGAGAATGCATTTCAGCAGATTACAGTTATTAAAGCGTATGAAGAGGATGTTACATGAAACAGAAGCTGTTAGATGAACTGATGGAGGTATCTGAAGAAGAACAGAAATATCTGGATGGTCAGGGTGACATTGAAAGACAATTGTATGTGAAGGAAAAGATAGAGGAAATAGACAGGGAACTGCTGCTTAAAAGGGGTCAGCATATTACAGTGCGTCCGCATAGCCGTTTTGTTGATTTTCCGGAACACAGACACAATTATGTAGAAATTATGTATGTGGCGCAGGGCAGTATTACGCATTGCATAGAGGGAAAGGAATTGGTGCTTCATAAGGGTGATGTTCTGATGCTGAATCAGCAGGTTGTACATTCGATAAAAAGAGCGGATTATCAGGATATAGGTATCAATTTTATCGCACTGCCTGAATTTTTCGAGGTACCTTTATCTATGCTTGGCGGGGAGAATGTCCTTGCCCGGTTTGTGACAGGTGTATTCAGACAAAAGGATCCGGTTTCGCATTACCTTCTGTTTCGCCTGCAGGAAAATGAGCAGGTGGAAAACCTTATGGAAAACATGGTGGAATCCATGCTGCACGGATATGCGAACGAAGATATCATAAACCAATATTCCATGGGAATTGTATTTTTGCATCTTCTGAATCATCTGGAAAATCTGAGCCACAACTCTTCTATGGATTATAAAGAGACAGTAGTCCAGGCGGTGCTCGGATATATAAACAGCGATTGTAAAAATGCCAGTCTGACGAGAATCGCAGAGGATACGCATCAGTCCATGACCGCCTTAAGTAAACTGATAAAGCAAAAGACCGGATACAATTTTCAGGAGCTTTTGCAAAGAAAAAGATTTCAGATGGCGGTTCATCTGCTGTGCGATACAAAGCTTTCGATTGAAGAAATAGCTCTTGATGTCGGGTATGAAAATCAAAGCTATTTTTTCAGGCAATTTAAGAAGCGTTACGGAATGACACCGCACAAATATCGAAAAGAAAACAGAAAAGATAAAAAACGATAAAATGGAAAATAAGGACAGTTTTTTGAACGAATGAGGTTCTAAAAAACTGTCCTTATTTTTGTTATATTGAGTATAGAAAAAGGATAACTGTTCAGAACCGTTGCGAACAAAAAAGAAAGGAACTCACATATGGATACAAGATATTATCTTGCTGTTGATATTGGTGCTTCAAGCGGCAGACATATGCTTTCACACATGGAAAATGGAAAGATGGTGCTTGAGGAAATCTACCGCTTTCCAAACGGCATGACAGAAAAAGCAGGTCATAAGGTGTGGGATGTGGACACGCTTTTTGAGGAAATACTTACAGGCATGAAAAAGTGTCTGGAAATGGGGAAAATTCCTTACAGTATGGGAATTGACACATGGGCTGTGGATTTTGTCCTGCTGGATGAAAACGACAAAATGATTGGAGATGCGGTTGCCTACAGGGATGACAGAACAAAGGACATCGACAAAGCCGTGTATCCGTTTGTATCGGAGACAGAGCTTTACACAAGAACCGGTATTCAGAAGCAGAGCTTTAATACCATTTATCAGCTGATGGCTGTAAAAAAACAAAAGCAGGACATGTTTGCAAATGCAAAGATAATGCTTATGATACCGGATTACTTCCATTTCCTTTTAACCGGAAAGAAGGCTCAGGAATATACCAATGCAACAACTACCCAGTTGATAAATGCAAAAACAAAGGACTGGGATTATCAGCTCATAGAGAAGCTTGGATATCCGCAGGATCTGTTTTTAGAAATAAAAAGTCCGGGATATGAGCTGGGAGACTTATCAAATGTCATTCAGGAAAAGGTGGGATTCAACTGCAAGGTCATTCTTCCTCCGACTCATGATACTGCGTCCGCCGTTATGGCGATTCCAACGCAGGAGGAGGATGCGTTGTATATCAGCTCAGGAACATGGTCACTTATGGGAACAGAGCTTAAGGAAGCAGACTGTTCAGCCGGCAGCAGGAAGTGTAATCTGACAAACGAAGGAGGTTATGATTACAGATTCCGGTACCTGAAAAATATTATGGGACTGTGGATGATACAGTCGGTAAAGAAAGAAATCGCACAGGATATGAGCTTTTCCCAAATATGTGAGATGGCGGCAAAAGAGGATATAAAGTCCGTGGTGGATGCAAATGCTGACAGATTCTTAGCTCCGGACAATATGACAGAGGAAGTAAAAAAAGCCTGCAGTGAGAGCGGACAGCAGATTCCACAGTCGGTGGCAGAGGTGGCAGCCGTTATCTATAACAGTCTGGCAAAGTGCTATGCAGGGACTGCTCAGGAGATCGAAGAGCTGACAGGAAAGAAGTACTCTCATATACATGTAGTCGGGGGAGGCGCAAATGCAGCTTACCTGAATGAGCTTACCGCAAAGGAAACAGGAATGACTGTTTACGCGGGACCGGGTGAAGCCACTGCGATAGGAAATATAGCTTCACAGATGATTGCAGCTGAGGAGCTCTATGATTTAAAAGCTGCAAGACAATGTATTTTCGATTCTTTTGAGATAAAAGAATATTGTCCGGATTAATAAAACAATAGTTACGATAAATACAAAAATGCTATCAAAAAGAAGGGAGAAACAAATGTTAGTAGAGACAAAAGCAAAGGTTGGTGTTTTTTCGATAGCGCTGGGTGCATACCTGCCACAGTTTCCAACACTCGTTTCGGAGTTTGAGGCACAGTATGAGGCGTTTAAAAAGACGATTCCGGATACCGTTGAGCTGGTAGATGGAGGAATGGTTACCACAAAAGAGCTTTCCATGAAAGCGGGAGACAGATTCAGGGCAGCGGATGTGGATCTGGTGATTTTACAGCTTCTCACATATGCAACAAGCTACAATATGCTTCCGGCAATCAGAGATTTAAATGTGCCGGTTGTTCTGGTGAACGTCCAAAAGCTCAAGGCCCCGGATTATGCGAATACGGACACACCAAAATGGCTTGGTGAGCTGTATGCATGTGGAGCAGTCGGAGAGATGGTTGCAGACCTTGAAAGAGCAGGAAAGAGGCATGCAGTAATCACAGGCGTAGTGGAAGGCGGAGATGACTATGTGGCGGCGGAGATAGCACAGTGGTGCAAGGCAGCACAGGTCAGAAGAAGATTCCGCTATACCAATATCGCGCAGATCGGAAGACCATATCCGGGAATGATGGATCTGTATATTGATGAGACAAACCTGTATAACCGCATGGGGCTTTACACAAAGCAGTTTGACTGGGAGAAAATGTGGGCGATCGCTGACCATATCACAGACGAGAACGCAATCAGGGCAAAGGCCGAGGACATACTTGCGACATTTGATATAGCACCGGACAAAGACGGAAAAACAGCTACCGTTGAGACGGTATGGGACATGGCAAAATATGTTGTGGCCTTTGAAGAATGGGTAAAGGAAGAAGAGCTTGGAATGATAGCCTCTCATTATGACGGTTTTGCCCGGGGAATCGCAGGAAAGCTTGACAGTATGCTGATACCGGCGTTTTCCATGCTTATAAAGCAGGGAACAGCCTGTGCAGTTGAGGGAGATATGAAGGTCGCTATGGCTATGAGCATCTTAAAAACAATTGCCGGTACCGGCCAGCTTTCAGAGATGTACTCCATCGACTTTAATGAGGATATCTGTATCATCGGACATTCAGGCTCGGGAGATGCTGATATTTCACAGGGGAAAAAGCCGACCATGAAGATTGTAGATGTATTTCACGGAAAAACAGGCGGTGGATATCTGACACAGTTCTATCCGCCTGTCGGAGCCGTAACTTATCTTGGAATCACCCAGGATATGAACGGAAAATTTAAGTTTGTTGTGGCAGAGGGTGTAAACGAGGATGGCCCGATATTCACATTCGGAGACACAAATATGAGAACGCGTTTTTCAATCGGAGCAAGAGAATTCTGTAACCGTTGGAGCGAAGCAGGCCCTACACATCACATGGCAGCAGCAGTCGGCAGACATATCGATACCATACGCAAGGTGGCAAAGATACTGGATGTGCCGGTTGATATTGTATGCAGATAAAAGGCATAGTCATATCTGCAAAATGTACAGTGCGGCATGCCTTTAGCTTTGCAGGTGATCAGGTACAAATAATATAAATATAGTAGAAAAGTGAGGAAGATAGCATGAGATTTTTAGATGCAGAATTTGTAAAAGGATTTATACGTATGGCAAATGACGGATGGGAGCAGGGCTGGCACGAAAGAAACGGCGGAAATCTCTCATATCGTGTAAAGGCAGATGAGGTAGAGGCAGTAAGAGAAAATTTTGAGCCAAAGGAGTGGAAGCCGATCGGGACAACAGTGCCCAATCTTGCCGGAGAGTATTTCCTTGTGACCGGAAGCGGAAAATACTTCAGAAACGTGATCATCAAGCCGGAGGATTCCATCTGCATGATAGAGCTGGATGAAAAGGGCGAAAATTACCGTATCGTATGGGGACTTGTGAATGGCGGAAGACCGACAAGCGAGCTGCCCAGCCATCTTATGAATCTCGAAGTAAAGAAGCTTCAGAATCCAAATTACAGAGTCGTATATCATGCGCATACAACCAATATTATTGCGCTCACATTTGTCCTTCCGCTTGAGGATAAGATCTTTACAAGAGAACTTTGGGAAATGGCAACCGAGTGTCCTGTAGTATTTCCTGATGGAATCGGCGTAGTTCCGTGGATGGTTCCGGGCGGAAGAGAGATTGCTGTTGCAACAAGTGAGCTTATGAAGAAATATGACCTTGCCATCTGGGCACATCATGGAATGTTTGCTGCCGGAGCGGATTTTGATCTCACATTCGGCCTCATGCATACAGCAGAAAAGTCAGCAGAGATTCTGGTAAAAATGTTGTCAATGAGACCTGATAAACTGCAGACAATCACACCTGATAATTTCAGACATCTGGCTAAAGATTTTAACGTTACCCTTTCAGAAGAGTTTCTGTATGATAAATAAAAATTTAAAAAGCTGAAAGTGAAAAGCAGCAGGAACAAGGCAACATGCAGTTCCGGCTGCTTTTCTTTGCTGATGCTGGTAGCGTTTATTTTCAGTATTACACTGGCTGTCATCTGCTTTGTATTCCTGAATCCGTTATGCCGGTTTCTGGGATCAGACACGGCATTGTTATCTTATTGCAGGGAATATATGATTCCGGTCCTGATCTCCCTTCCCTTTGCAGTATTTGGCATGGTGTTTCAGCTTAGCTTTACCACCGTTGGAAAAGCGGGGCTGGGTGCAGCTCTTTGATCTGCACTATGGGGTTTCTATGAATGATGAATAGTTACAGAAAGCTACGGACAGAATCAGTGAGGAACATCCGGATATTGTGGTGCTGGACGGTGATATTGTAGATGAAAATACAACAACTGCATAGATGGGATCAGCATTTCAGATTTTAAGTACCATCGACAGCAAATATGGTATCTATTATACCTATGGAAATCACGATAAAAATAATTATGCGACAACACCAAACTATACAGCAGATCAGCTTGCAGAAACGATAAAGGAAAACAGTATACAGATACTGGAAGATGACACAACTGTTATCAATGATGAAATCGCACTGATAGGCAGAGCAGACCGTGGCGATAGAAGTGCAGACAGACAGGCAATCTCTGATCTGACATCTGAGTTGAACGAAAACCAGGAATGGATCGTGCTGGATCATCAGTCCTCAGATTATGAAAATGTCCAAAAAGCAGGATGCGATCTCATATTATCTGGACATATCCATGCCGGACAGATCTGGCCGGCAGGTCTGTTTGCATCCTTATTTCATTTTGATGAATTGAATTATGGAAAAATCCAGAGAGAAAATCTGAATGCTGTTGTAACATCAGGTACCGCCGGATGGGGATAGCCGATCAGAACAGAAAAACATTCGGAATATGTCGTTTTGAATATTGTACCGGAACAATAAATAGCGAATAACGAGTCAAAGTCCGTGCTTGTACGAGAACTTGAGGACTTTGCGAGACAGGACTAAGTTCTGAATGTTGACTTTAGCCAACCGGCATAGTATAATCCACACCTACCCCTTATAGTATGGAGGAAACTAAGACGAAACAGTTTACAAAAGCAGCAGAACGATTTGCTAATATGAAATAATTGTCAGATGCAAGTAGAAAAGTGGATGAGCCGGAAATGGTTCATCTACTTTTTTATAAAAATTATTGATAATGAAACAGATAAATTTATGAAAAATGTGAAAAGGAGAATAAGCATATGCAAGATATAAAAAATGAAGAATATATTATATGCCCTCGTTGTGGGAGAGAAGTCTATAAAGAGGCAGTAACCTGTCCATTTTGTAACTTTGGTATCATGGTATGGCTTGAGGGAGAGATTAATGAGAATGGAGAGGTAGTGAAAAAAAGTTCTAAGTAAATTTTCAGTTTGGAGAAAGCATAAGTTGTACGAGGTGAATATGATAGAAATTCGGGAACTACGAAAACAAGATTAGAAAAAAGAAGAAAGGTGGAAAAATATGAAACATAAAGTAAAAGTAACGGTTTTGGATAAAAAGGTATATCCGGAGCTGCAGCAGCAATATTGTGTGGATCCAGCTTTCGGTGCCTGTCCATGCTATCATGTGGGTGATGAATTTATGTTTTATCGGGATGATGAGCGTGATGATTTCTGGCACCTGGGGTTAAACACATTGGTGAAAACAAACGGTGATGCAGATACAGTAGCAGGGGGTCCTAAAATGCCGTTTTGTTCTGAAGCGTGGGATGCCATTTCTCGTTATATTGATACTGGTCTGCAGGGCGGATCAATCATGAAAGGCTGGATGAAAAACGAAAATGAAATAATTACTGCACCGCTTGGTTTGCTTGTGTATTAGATAAGCTGTAAGCAAACAGCAAAAAAATGTGGTATACTATCTGAAAAAAAGGATGGTGACAAATGATGAATCATAAACTTTTATTGATCAATGATCTGGCAGGGTATGGAAAAGTGGCATTGTCGTCGATGATCCCGGTACTTTCGCATATGAAATATGAAATCTTCAGCCTTCCAACGGCAATTGTGTCCAATACCCTTGACTATGGTAAATTCGATATTCTTGATACGACAGAATATATGAAACATACGCTGGATATATGGAATCAACTGGGCTTTACCTTTGATGCGATATCAACGGGATTTATTGTTTCAAAAGAACAGACAGAACTGATTACAGAATTTTGCAAGAAAAAGTCAGAAGAAGGAATTAAAATCTTTACAGATCCGATTATGGGGGATGAAGGAAAACTGTATGGTGGAATATCTGAGGAAACAGTAGAACTTATGAGACAACTGATATCTGTTTCTGATTATACCGTACCTAATTACACGGAAGCGGCATATCTTGCGGGCTGCGACTACCACGAAGAGGGAGTCTCAGAGGCAGAACTGGAAAATATCATTGAGGCACTTAGAAAACTGGGAGCAAAGTCTGTGGTGATCACAAGTGCCAAGATCAAGGATTCCGACTGCAAATGTGTTTTCGGTTATGATGGCAAAACGAAAGAATATTTCAAAATTGATTTTGAAGAGATCCCCGTCAGATTTCCAGGGACAGGAGATATTTTCTCAGCTGTGTTCATGGGAAAAATATTGGCTGGGTGCAGTATGTATGAAGCGACAGAACGAGCCATGATATCAGTGAAAAACATGATCCGGCGGAATGCACAGAATGTGGATAAATATAAAGGAATACCGATAGAAACATGTTTGGAGGAACTTGACTGATGAAGAGACCAAAAATCAGAATTACACTGATCGATCAAAAGGGTACGGTCGGCTGCCACCGGGGGCATAAGATTGGGGATTCTTATGATTTTGATACGGAAAGAGGAAACCTGTGCCCCATGGCGATGCATGTGGCATTTCCATATGTCGATATCCTAAGATACGGCGGAAGCATCCCGGGACAGGAAAAAGGAACAGCAGTATTTGCCTGTCCGGATGTCGATACGCTGAATGTGTTTAAGATTGAGTGTGTGGAAGAATAAGGGAAGAGCCCGAAGCTGACTGTCAGTTTGCTTGAGGAGGTCAATAGTAAAAGAGCAATGTTACATGGGCAAAACGTTTGTGTAGCGTTGCTCGTTTTAAGAAAACTGAAAATTTGATGGGAAAGAAAAATAAAATCTTGTAAAGAATGAGAAATTCTGCTACAATAATAAAAATTTATAGTATCCGTGAACATTTAGCAACGGACATAAATATCTAATCAACATATCGGAAACACATATCTAACACTCAGAGTCCTGAGCAAATATCCGATGTATACAAAAAATAGAATACAGAACAGAATGCGGACATTTTCCTTAGCGATTTTGGAATAAAGTTGGTTTGTCAATAAAATGTGTTTTCTTTCATGAAAAGGAAAAGTGTGGTACTATGAAAAAGAGAGTCTCCGTATTTCTGTTCTGTGAGAAAAGGAGATTTATGAACGAACAGACAAAGGTAATTACACAGGAAACACCAGAAAAAGAAGAATTTATCATGCTTCCAACCGTGGATTTTTGTTTTAAAGAATTAATGCAGAGTGCAAAGGTAAGACAGGGAATGATTGCAGCATTATTGGGTGTAGAACCGGAGAAAATCGAGAGAACAGAATTACTTCCAACAATATTACACACAGAATTTGTTGGAAATCCATGTTCTGGAGTTGGAAAAATTGCCGAAAGAAGAACAGGATGAGTCTGGAATTATTCGATGGATGCGTTTTCTGGGAGCAAAAAGCAGGGAGGAATTTGAGAAGATGGCAAAAGAAGATTCCTATATCGATGAAGCATATGAGATGTTGAAACATATGAGTGCGGATGAGAAGAAGAGACTGGAATATGAAGCAAGAGAAAAAGCAATCCGGGACTACAATTCGCAGATACAGAGTGCAGAAGAGAAAGGTGAGAAACGGGGAGAACAGAGAAAAGCCGCCAGTATTATAACCAATATGCTGCAAAAAGGAAAAACACCGGAAGAAATTGCAGATGTGACGGGAGAATGTTTGGAAGATGTATTAAAAATTCAAAGCAAAGAATACGAGTAGTGCAGAAAATACAATGCAAATCAGAGGAGATTGTACAAATGAATTTTCAAAAAGCAAGAGAATCGAACTTTCTGATGATTCAGAGATTTTATTGAGATGTGATCGAGGATATTCACAGAAACAATGTAAATAACGAGAATCTCGGATGGGAAAAAGGTGTGTATCCATCGGATGATTTTCTTCAGATCAGCCTTATCAAAGGGGAACTTTATACTTTGACAGAAAAAGATACTTTATACGCCTGTGTTATCCTGAACAGTGAACACAATGAGGGATATGATGATTGTACATGGGGAATTACCTGCGATCCCGGCGAAGTCCTGACTCCCCATGCACTTGCTGTTCATCCAACCATGCAGGGAAAAGGTGTTGGTAAAATTGTGGTAAAAAATATATTGTAAAAAGACTGGCAAGGGAGCAGCGAAAACTGTCGAGATGTGTAAAAGGAAGTCACAATTATGTGCGGCAGAAAAAGAAAGTTGCCAGGTGTCATGAAAAAATACGCAATCAGAGAAGAGATTATCTGCATAAACTGAGCCGCAGGATCACAGAACGGTATGATATAGTTGCGGTGGAAGATGTTGATATGAAAGCGATGGGCCAGTGCCTGCATTTTGGGAAAAGTGTACAGGATAATGGATACGGGATGTTCCGGGATATGCTGGATTATAAGCTTGCCTGGAAAGGAAAAGAATTAGTAAAGGTAGACCGTTTTTTCCCTTTAAGCAAAAAATGCAATAAATGCGGAAAGATAAAAAAAGAGCTGAAACTATCCGAAAGAGTTTACCGCTGTACGTGTGGGAATGAAATGGACCGAGATTGAAATGCAGCAATCAACATCCGTGAAGAGGCAAGAAGGATGCCGTCGGCATAAACTGTCCGTATCAGGACAAGAAGAAAGAAAATACGCCCGTGTCCAGGCAAAAAAATCGCGGGGCACGCGAGGATAGCTTGTAGATACTTGGCTCAGTAGAGCCATTGAGCAAGAAGCCCCCACTTCAAAATCTATGATTTAACTGGTGGGAGCATGTCACGGAGTATCCATGATATGCTGGCAGTGAGCAATTTTAGCAGAAAGACAGTAGATCCGGCGTTGCAGTGCAGTCAATGTAAGGACTTTTCATCTTTGCCAAACTATGAAAATTAGTAGTGACTTATAAATTTACTAATATCTTCCAAATCGGAAGCAGATTGATTAACATGAGCATGTAAAACAACTGACCGATAGAAAATGGAGGTGCTAAAACTGCCAACCTGGGAGGGCGACAGGGTATTTCTTGAAATGCTCCTTTCCGGGGAAGAACGCTTTTTCTCGCTGAAATTGAGATATGAAGGTGATAAGCTTGTGGAGAAGAAAGTTCATTTATATGGAAACAGATAACCTGTACAGGGAACAAAAGACGGGGGAATATTTATGAAAACAATTTATATGGATCATGCGGCAACAACAGCTATGTCAAAAACGGCACTCGAGGAAATGTTACCTTATTTTGCAGAAGAATATGGAAATCCATCTGCGGTATACAGCTATGGTCAGACAGGAAAAAATGCAATTGAAAAATGCAGGGAAAGAATTGCAAAATGTATTGGAGCGTTTAAAACGGAGATATATTTCACATCCGGCGGGACAGAAAGTGATAACTGGGCGATCAGAAGTGCCTGTCGGTTACGGAAAAATAAGGGAAAACATATTATTTCAACAGAAATAGAGCATAATGCCGTAAGAAAAACACTGGAACAGTTAATGGAAGATGGATACGAGGTTACATTCCTGAAACCGGATCAGACGGGACAGATTACGGCAGAGCAGCTGGAAGCGGCTATAAGAGATGACACTGTGTTGATAAGTATTATGATGGCAAATAATGTAGTTGGAACGATTCTTGATATTCAGTCTCTGGAAGCAGTTGCAAGAAAACACAGAATACTGTTTCATACGGATGCAGTACAGGCAGTAGGTCATATCCCAATAGAAGTACATAAACTCGGTGTTGATTTTTTGTCAGTATCAGCACATAAATTTAATGGACCTAAAGGAGTAGGAGTTCTTTACTGCAGAATTCCGACGAGACTTCCGGCATACCTGACAGGTGGCGGACAGGAAAAAGAAGGGCGTTCAGGAACCGAAAATGTTCCAGGCATTGTAGGGATGACCAGGGCTCTCGAGGAGCAGACAGAAAGGATGCAGTCCAATATGGAATATCTGTATGCACTTTCCAAAAGAATGGACGAAAAAGTCCTGAATATCCCGGGCGTATTAAAGACTGGTGATCCGGAAAAAAGACTTCCCGGTCTTTGTTCGTATGTAGTTGAAGGAATAGCACATAGTGTGCTGCTCGTGAATGAGATGAATACTTATGGCATCTGTATCAGCTCAGGATCAGCATGCTCCGCAGCTTCACAGGAAGCATCTCATGTTCTGCTTTCACTGGGAATAGAAAAGCAGTTGGCCGAAAATAGTATCAGGATTTCTCTCGGAATGGACAATACGGAAGAAGACGTTGATTATGCGGCGAGTATGCTGGAAGCAGCAATTAATAAAATTCGGACAGAACAGGCCTCAAGAGCCCCCAGGCTGGAAGGCAGAGTGGCTGACATGGCTGGGGGAAAAGAAGCATAAGTGGAAGAGGTACTTGTTATCGCGGCAGTTGTTAAGGTCTCGTGCAAGAACGGACTTTGACGCGTTGCTCGCGTAAATAAAACGCCTGTAACAGATGATTACATCGTACAGGCGTTTTTCTCATAGTTTCCGTGCAACCAGATGCGCGCGGAAACCTTTCTGCTTTTCCATTTTCAATACCGTAAATCCTGCTTTTTCTGCCATCGCGGTGAATTCTGCCGGTTTGTGAACCTTTACATCGCCGTGTCCGACCAGATTTGCCAGAGGCATCTCCAGATGATTCATCAGCCAGACAATAACATTGGACGAAGTATAGTCCCGCAGGATCAGGCGGCCGCCTTTTCGCAGAACACGGTAGGCGCTGTTGAAGAAATCCTGAGGATTCGGATAATGATGGAAACTGTTGGCACAGATGATCGCGTCGAAAGAACCTTCTGCAAAAGGCAGGTTTTCGCTGTCTCCGATGAGAAATTCGGTGTTGGAGAGCTGTTTTGCCTGCGCAACATGGATCATCTCCGGTGTGAGGTCAAGCCCGACATAGTGTTTGCCCGGGTATTTTTGATGCAGCAGTTCGAGCATCGGTCCGGTTCCGCAGCCGCAGTCAAGCACATCGTGAAAATCCTCTTTTTCCAGTTCCGCTAAGATCGGCGGGTAATCGTCCTTGCACATCTCATAGATCCCGGCATGCCCGCTGTCATAGATTTTGGCTGCCTGGGTAAATTCTTTGATCGAGAGCTTTTTATATTCTTCCGGTGTCATAAAGAAATTTCCTCCTGACAAAAATAAATGTTAGCTTATACTAACCAAATTATCACAGATTACAGGAAAAGTCAAAAGATATGTGAAAAGGGGAAGAGTATTTGTTATAATAATAGAAACAAATATATCAAATGACATTCGTGGAGGAAAAACCATGAAAATATACGAACTACAGGAGCGAACCACGTTGCTGCCTGTTCTTTTAACAATCTGGGAAGATTCTGTACGGGCGACGCATCATTTTCTGTCGGACACAGAGATCGAACAGAGCCGGGAATATGTTCCACAGGCGTTACAAAATGTGTCCCATCTGCTTGTTGCACAAAATGAATCCGGTGAATCGATCGGTTTTATGGGAACGGAAAACAACCGTCTGGAAATGCTGTTTCTTTCGCCTAAAGAATGTGGAAAAGGAATCGGAAAGCAGATGCTGCAATATGGCATGGAACAGTATGGCATCCGGGAACTGACCGTGAATGAACAGAACCCACAGGCAGTCGTATTTTACACGCATCTGGGATTTGAAACATACAAACGGGCGGACTGCGATGAAGAAGGAAATTCGTATCCGCTGTTATATATGACACTAAAAGACACAGAGGGAAAAATATAATTATTTTAATTGTAATAAATGGAGAAAAAAATCTATGAGAACAATAGGAATTGATATCGGAACAACAACCATCAGCGGTGTGGTTCTGGAAAAAAACGGAACACAAAAAGCCCGGATTCTTGAGGTAAAAACAATAGAAAATGGAAGCTTTCTCACAACGGCAAATGACTGGGAAAGAATCCAGGATGCAGAAAATATCGTAAAGAAGAGCAGACAGATGCTGGATGATTTTCTGGAGAGATATCCGGAAGTGGAAATAATCGGACTTACCGGACAGATGCATGGAATCGTGTATATTGATAAAGAAGGAACCTGCGTCAGTCCGCTGTATACCTGGCAGGATGCGCGAGGAAGTCTCTGTGAGGGGAATCACGGTTCCCTGGCGGAAGAGATTCAGCAGACATGTAAGGTACAGGCAGCTTCCGGTTATGGAATGGTCACACATATCTATAATCTGAGACACGATCTGACCCCGGATACGGCAGTGAGTTTCTGTACGATCATGGATTACTTCGGGATGCAGCTGACAGGAAGAAAAGAAGCACTGGTACATGCAAGTAATGCTGCAAGTTTTGGATTCTTTGATGCACAGAAAAATGCTTTTATGACAGGAAAACTTGCCAAAATGGGTGTGGAAGAACCGTGGCTTCCGGAAGTCTGCACCGGAATCGAAGCACTGGGAAGTTACAGAGAATGCATTGTGACTGTGGCGATCGGCGACAATCAGGCGAGCTTTCTCGGAGCAGCAGGAAATGAAAAAAATACATTGCTGGTAAATATGGGAACCGGCGGACAGATCTCGGTGCTCTCCGATCAGTATTTTACGGCGGAGGGAATCGAAGCAAGACCTTTCTTACAGGGTGCTTACCTGCTTGCAGGATCCTCTCTGTGCGGAGGAAAAGCCTATGCACTGCTGGAAAAATTCTTCAGAGAATTTATGAAAGCGGCAACCGGGCAGGAGGAACCGCTGTATAAAACATTAGAGAAACTGGCAAGAGACGGAAAAGCATCCTGTGTGGGAAAAGAGGAAAAGCAGAGACTTCAGATAGAGACAACATTTGACGGAACCAGAGTACATCCGGAACAAAGCGGAAGTATTACCAATCTCTGCGCGGAGAATTTCACACCGGCAGCATTTGTTTATGGGACGCTCGAGGGAATGAGCAGAGAACTCTATCAGATGTATCAGACGATTCAAAACGGAACCGGAATGAAAATAAAACGCATGATCGGTTCCGGAAACGGCTTGCGAAAGAATCCGGTTCTCTGTGAGATCGTAGAAGAAATGTTTGGCGCGAAACTGGTGCTGGCAGAATGTGAAGAAGAAGCGGCAACCGGGGCGGCTGTGAGCAGTATGCAGCAGTAAGGAGGACAGATCCTATGATGTACAATCCCCAGCTTAAACCTTCCTGTGTGTTGTGGAGGCAGGGAGTTTCAGTAAAACGGCAGAAAAATTATATATTTCTCCACCGGCGGTGATCAAGCAGATCAATTCGCTGGAGAGCAGCCTGGGATTACAGTTGTTTGACCGGAGCCACCGGGGATTGCAAGTGACACCGGCGGGAACTTCGATGTATAAGGATGCGAAATACGTGATCCAGTATTGCAAAGAATCGGTAGCCAGAGCAGAACAGTCTGGCAAATCTGGGACAGAATATCGATGTGATTGCAGGAATCTTCGATGATACGATGCTGGAACTGCGGCAGTGTCAGGGCATTGAGATCATCAGAGAAAAATTCTGCGTGGCAGGAAGAGGATTTTATCAGGAAGAAGGAAAAGAAGCCATCTGCATGACCGCCGGAGATGTCATCATCATCCCGGCAGGTGTCAAACACTGGCACGGCGCAGCAGCAGACAGCTGGTTCTCCCACCTGGCAATCAGCGTTCCGGGAGAAGATACTCATACGAAATGGTGTGAAGCGGTGGATGAGGAAACGTATGGCAAAGCAGTGAAATAAAGATTGAAAGAGAAAAGCAGCAGGAACGAGGTAAAATGCAGTTCCTGCTGCTTTTCTATATATTAATATTCTACAATATCAAATAATTCATCGTAAATTGCCTTTAGATGCGGAAATTTTCTGTGAATTTTAAAATAGTATTGTTTTTGTAGTGAAAGTATTATATAATACTAGTTATTAAAAAATTATAAGGGGGAAAGGAATAGTATGAGTATTATAAAAAATGAAATACCAATATTGGAATTTGATACAGAACAAACGGCAGTGATCAGTCCAGTGCATGAGAACCTGAATCTGGTTCTTCCGAAAAAATGTGTATTTGCCTTTCTTGGCGAATACATTGATGAATATGCGGAGAAGACCGGAGCGCAGATTGTATCGTATTTTATCAGTATGACCAAAGAATATCCTGTTTATATAACAACATATAAAGGTGAAAAAATTGTGCTTTGCCAGGCACCGGTGGGTGCGGCGGCTGCGACACAGATTCTGGACTGGCTGATTGGATATGGAGTGCGTGAAATTATTTCCGCGGGCAGTTGCGGAGCGTTGGAGAAATTTGCAGAAGGAACTTTTCTGATACCGGAGAAAGCTTTGCGTGATGAAGGAACCTCATACCATTATGCTGCGCCTTCGAGATTTATGGAAATTAATAAAAGGGCAAGAAAAGCGATCGAAAAGACGATACTGGAACATGGGATGAAATATCAGGAAGTGATCACCTGGTCAACCGATGGATTTTTTCGTGAAACAAAAGAAAAGGTTGCATACAGGAAGGCAGAGGGATGCTCAGTAGTAGAAATGGAATGTTCAGCACTTGCCGCCTGTGCAGCGTTCAGGGATGCGACCTGGGGAATGATATTATATACAGCGGACAGTCTTGCCGAGGTTGACAGATACGATGAGAGAAACTGGGGCGGCAATGCATATGAATATGCGCTTATATTGTGTCTGGATTCGGTACTGGCAGTGTAGATCCGTACCCTGTCCCGGAGAAAAATGGGTTGCTTGTTCTTGGAGAACAGGACGAAGTATTACTCGCTGATTATACGAGACATCACTCCAAACAGCTTGACAGTGTAAAATGTGCGCTTGAGATAGCTCACGAGCAATTTCCGGATGCATATTTTCATGTGGCAATGACCGGTTCCGGGGCGAAAAGTCTGGCAGAAAAGGGAACTACCGTTTATGATATTTCGGGCGCTGCGGTGTGTAGGCAAAAACAGATATTCAGCCGCTTTTAAATCAGGGATGTACCAAAGCGGATCTGGCACTTTCCTCTTTTCATGCGATTGCAAAGCAGACCATCGGAGGACTGGCGCAGGGACTTACGATCAAATCGCCGGTTGTATTTGAGGGTGGACCACTGACATTTAACCCGACACTGATCCGAGTATTTACGGAGAGACTGCATTTGAGTGAAGAGGAAATTCTGTGTCCGGAGTTATTATTTGTCATCTTGCAGCCGTTCGGATGCCTGCCAAACCATGTAGTCGGAAGAGAAATCGTAAAAAAACTCCGGGAAATGTATCCGGATGCACAGATCCTCTCCATGGATTATGACCCGGATGTCAGTTTCGCTAATCTGGAGAATCGTCTGCAGATGCTGATCATGAGCATAAAAGAACAACAGGTACAAAAAGACAGATAAGAGAACAGGAGCAGTGTGGTGATAAAAAGCCGCACTGCTCCATTTTGGTTTGGTGAGTAAGGAAAAGTTTTTCAGTGAATGACTGGAAATATAAAGAATATGTGCTAAAATAAAAGTTAGAAAAGTCTAACTATTGACCGGGAGAGGAGAGAATACGATGACATATTCAGAGGAGCTGAAAGCGTTCAGAGCGACACATACCTATGAGACAAAGATCGTCGAGGGAAGCACGTTTCATTATGTATTAAGTGGGAAGATGGAAAAACGCTGGTACTGTTAAACGGAGGAATGAACACGATGGAGATGTGGATGGGGTATGTCGATGCCCCTATCTTCCGACTATCAGGTTTTACTTTTTGATTATCCGCAGGAACTGAAAACCAATCAGGAACTGGTCAGGGGAATGCATGCATTCTTTCAGGAACTTGGAATTACACAGCCGGTCTTTGTCGGAGCGAGCGACGGAGGTATAGTTGCACAGATTTACACACAGATGTATCACGGCGAGGTCGGAGGACCGGTTCTGATCTCGACAGGCGGGATGGATGAGAACACACTCAAAAGCCTTAAGAAAAAATATTTCCTTGCACCGGTTATGCTGTTTATTATGAAACATGGCAATTATAAAAAAATGAAACCAAAACTGATCAAAGCCGGCATGAGCCATATTCGAAATGAAAGTAAAGAAGAGATTGCGTATGCACAGGATATGTTCGAAACAATTTTTAAAGATTACAAACAGCAAAAAGATGTCCACATTTCCAGCCTGCTGGCTGATCTGATGAATCAGAAGCCGGTGACTGCGGATGATTTTGCACAGCTGAAAGGAAACATTTTACTGATACTTCCAGATCAGGATTTCTTCTCGGGAGAAATGCAGAAAAATCTGATTCAGCTGATGCATAACCCGGAAATACAATATGTATCGGGAGGACATCTTTCTACAGTCCTGAAAGTAGACGCGTATGTGCGGACAATCCGTGATTTCCTCAGTAAACATCAGGGTAAATGATTCGTAGATTGACAAAATCCCTCAGATTCGCCTATGCTGTTACTGTAAAAACATGCCTACGGAGGGCAGACAGGCAGTTTTGGAGAATACATAGAACAGCAGGGGAGGAAGCGACAGAACATGGAAGCAAAAAAATTCGGGCAGTTTATCGCCGGGATACGAAAAGAGAAAAAAATGACACAGGCAGAACTTGCCGGGAAGATTCATGTGACAGATAAAGCCATCAGCCGTTGGGAGCGGGGGCTGGGCTTTCCGGATATTCAGACACTGGAGCCGCTGGCGCAGGCACTTGGAATCTCCGTTCTGGAACTGATGCGTTCCGAAAGACAGGAAACGGAAAAGCAGGACCAGCAGCCGGAAGAATTCCGCTATACACAGGGCGAGGTGGCTGAAATGTTACAGAATGCAGGGGATATTTCCAGACAGCAGAAAAAACAGGATCGAGATGCCAATGTGATCGCCGGGATCGTGCTGGCTGCGATCACCATCATCGTATGGATGACAAAACTGGCAAGTTTTGGCGGAGCACTGGTGGTTGGCGGGATAGCTGCGACTGTATTTGTGTCGCTCTGGTATTTCTTCCAGAATATCGACGATGCAGAGAGTCGGAAAATCTATGGCGTTGCGGCGATTCTTTCGGTTGGATTTTTGCTGGCGCTGATGCAGTATGTCTGGGGCGAACAGCTTGGCGAACTTCTGCCCGGAGAAATCGACACGCAGCAGGAAATTTTCTGGACGGTATGGTATCTGTTTGTGATTGCCATGCTTATGATGGGAACCTTCCGTGCGATCCGGCAACAGAGACAGAAAAAAGTGAAACGCTATAAAACAGTGCTGTTTTCTCTGATCATGGGCGTACTTTTATGTGCGACACTCTGGCAGTATCAGGGAACGATACAGAGACAAAAAGGTGACAGCGGTGTGTGGAGCAGTGCGCAGCAGTATGCAGAAACACTGTTGAAAAATGAAAAACAGCTGGAAAATGACTGGCTTGTCGGGGATGAATCCTGGAAGGAAAAGAAGAATGTTTATCATATCCGGCTGACTTATTATGCGGATGCCGAGGCAGCAAAAGAAGGACAGGAAAGCGAATATGAGTATGTGATCCGGTTTGATGCGAGAGATGGATTTGTCATCAAATCACAGGGCGTACCGGAAAAAGAGATGGATCTTTCCGGAGAATAAACGGATGGAAAATGGTTCATGAAATCATAAGAAACAGTAAATAACAAAAAAACGGTGGAAAATCAGAGAAATCTGGAGTTTCACCGCTTTTATTGGGTTATAGAAGAAAAGAAGGAAAAGCATATGCCTGTATGAAGAAATGACGGTTGCATGAATCATGGAGCAGTTGAGCGTGTGTGATTGAATGAAAAGAAAACGTAAGAAAATTAGTCTTGCGTATCTGCGGTAAGAAAGATAAGATAAACGAGATGAGAAAAAATAAAAGCTATTATCATAGTGTGAGGTGAATACGCAATGAATTATTATGACCTTTCCAACCCGTCCACACCAACAACCCGTGGATATAGGCTTGGACTGTGGCGGCTTCGGAGGCAGCGGATCTATCGTATCCTGGTCGTTCTGGCAGCGATTCTTACCTATATCCTGCTGTATCTGACATTAAAAAGAGACGATTATACGAGTGAAATGTTAAAATCTATCTGTCTGCTGTTTTTTCTGTGGCAGTGTTTCTGGTACTGTTACTGGTTGCACACAATCGGATTGATGTCGTACGGATGAGAAAACGGGAAGTGCAGGAGCGGCATGATTACAATTACGCCATGTATCGTACCTTATATAAAAAGAACGAAAGACTTCGCTCCATTACCCTGCTTCAGATGGCCAGGCAGCAGATTGAACTGCACCGTCCACAGATGGCACTGCAGGCACTGGAGCTGGTGAAAAGGGAAAAGTTAAATGTAGCACAACTTCGTAGTTTTTACTTTTATCAGGCAGCAGCCGCCTATCTGGATGCACAGGAAAGCTGGAAAGAAGCATTATCCAGCTGCTATGCGATTCCGCAAAAACCGCAACAGTTATCACAGGAGGAAATCGAAAGCCTGTTTTTACCGGAGAGCAATCCGGACAAACTGGTGCTTGCTGTGAGTGACTGGGAGGAGCAGAAAGCTTCCTGGCCGGTGGTTACGATTCTGGCTGCGATTCTGATTTTGTATACCGGAGTCTATTACAGTGTCAATGGGTTACTGTCATGGCGGTATCATTACAGAGACTGGGTTGTGTATGACTCCTTTTTCGTTCTTTTCTTTGGGTGGACAGTGCTCACGTTGTACTGGCTGGTCAAACTGTTCCGGCTGATCGGAAAACAGACGGAAAAAGGAAAGGGTGCAAAGACTGTGCAGAAGATCTTTTTGGTGATTCTCTGGATCTGTCTCTTTTTGGGGAATAGCCTGATGCAGATAGCTCAGATTTTTGGAAGTGATGCGGAGGTAGAGGTACAGTCGAATGGTGTGATCGAGATGAAGCATGAAATCTGGCTGGATTCGCCGGAGTATTATTATAACAAAGCTACCGGACTGTTTTTCCGCCGAACGCTGACACCGGATGAGATTATCGAATATGGAATCTCTGAGGAAACACTGGAAGACGATTCGACAGCGCATGCATCCGATGGGGAAATACAGAATGATAGCGGAACCGAAGAAGATCAGACGACCGGAGAGAATACGACAGATACAAATATAGATGGAACCACAGAGAGCGGAGCAGATACCGAAACAGAAGATCCGCTGATGTCTCAGGCGCGGGCAGTCTATACATACATGAAAGAACATGGTGAGATAGCAGATGACGGAGATGTCTCCCAAGTGACTGCAAGTTGTAATGCAAAAGGAAACTTTTATGCCATTTTTGAAAGCGGTGAAGAGAATGGCAACAGCTGGGACAATCGCCTGGTCTATGACCGGACATCAAAGAATGGAGAATGCGAGTTGTTTGTCTATGAGAGGGTGGAAACAGGAAAAGATACCCAGCTGCTCGGATTCTATGCAGTGAATAAGACAACCGGGGAAGTGATCTCCGGGGAAAAAACATCCTGGAGTGAGGTGGGAAGCGAAGCCTACCGGGAAGCTACCGGAGAGTAAGAAACAGGAGCAAACCGAAACAATAAAAAAGATCGGTAATGTCTGAACAGATTTTATGTGATTCTATAGAAAATATCACAGAAAATCACGACATTTACCGATCTTTTTTATAGGTTTGCCAAATAGTAGAAAAAATATCAAAAAATATAAAAAAAATCTATTGATCAGAAAATAGCATCTATTTGTTTTTGCTTTAACTAACCATTATAATAAAATTATGGTGAATGTGACGAATGTGATTTAGAAAAAGCCGGAAAAATATTTGGTTTTTACAAAATAGCATTGGATTGGGCGTGTTAAAAAAATAACTGAATGGAAAAGATCCTACCCTTGCAGTTATGAAAACGTCAGGTACCAGACATCATCGAAAATTAACTGAAAAGGAGATCACTTATGAAAAAGCAACAGAAACACTTTCTCATTGCTGTTCTGGCAGGCGTATTACTGTATTTTCTTCTGCCGGAAGCAAACGGACTGACAAAAGCAGGCATCGCTATGCTGTCCGTGTTCCTGCCAACGATTTATCTGTGGCTGACCTGTGGAACAAGCTGGACCTCTCTTCTGAGTGTTACCGTAGCAGTTCTTCTCGGAACCTATGCAGGTGCAAATGCATACGGAACCTTATGGGGTAACGTAGTATGTGCTGCCATTATTCCATTTATGATGGTTGCAACCGTTCTGGAAGAGAGCGGTGCATTTGAATGGATCGTAAAATGGATCATTTCCAGAAAGTTCATTCATGGAAGACCAACACTGTTTATGATCATGTTTACACTGGCCATGATCATTATCTCTATCTTTACCGCACCACAGGTAGTAGCCGTACTGTTCTTCAAACTGCTGGAAGATGTAACAACTTCTATCGGATATACAAAAGAAGACAGCTTCTACAAATCACAGGGTCTGCTGATCGGCTGGATCTCTCAGTTATGTGATGGTACTCTGATCTGGGGAAGACCGTACATCCTGACCATGGTTGCAATTGTAGCAGGTTTGGGATTTGGAAACTTCAGCGCGGCAACGTACTTCAAGTTTGCAGGTCTGTATCTGTTATTTGCAGTTGTCGTGGCAATTCTGATGGTAAAACTGTGGATGCGGCCGGACGTATCAAAGTTCAAGAGTTTTGATGACGCAGCAATGCGTGAAGAACTGAAGAAAACTCCGATCAGCAAAAGAGGTAAAATCGCTCTGGCTGGTATGGGCGTGATCCTGCTGTGCTACATCCTGGCTTCTATGGAATTCCTGGGATCGGTTGCTACCTACTTCAGTGGCATTACGATCGCAGCACCGGTAACTTTGGTGTGTGCACTGCTGTGTGTGATCACTGTTGACGGAAAACCGGTTATGGACTTCGGTAAAGCAGCAGCAAAAGTACCGTGGGGAATGATCGTATTCCTGGGTGCCATCATGTTCTATGCAGGAGCAGTAGGCGGAGAAGATTACGGTATCACTTTGTGTCTGCAGAATATCCTGGGACCGGTTGTAGCAAAACTGCCGGTAATCGTAACCATCGTTATCGGACTGATCGTTGCCAGTCTGGCAACCAACTTCTGTTCCAACACCGTATCCGGCGTTATCGTATGCTCCAGCTGTATCCCGGCTCTGATGTCCGTTCCTGGAATCAACCAGGCACAGGTTCTGGCTTTCGGATGTGCCGTTATCGCTATCTGTGGTACTGCAATCTGTACGCTGAGCGCATGCCCGCTGATGGGAATCATTTATTCGGATATCGGTATTGAATACAAAGGAACAGCAAAATACAGTGTGGCTTTCTGTGCAGTTATGATCGTGATCTGTGCAGCAATCTTAATTCCTGTTGGAAGCGGAATGTTTGCCGGACTGATATAAATAAAAACTGTGAATAATACTCACAGCGATTCATGAAAATAGCGGAGGCTGTGGCAATCAAGGGTTTGATGCGACAGCCTCTGTCTGTATAAAAAGAAAATGGAACGAAGCGAAAGGAGAACATTTGTTATGGAAAAAAGAATTCCACAGGCAATTTTACTTCCTCGTACAGAGGATTCTTTCCCGTGGGGAGCAGCAGATCGTCAGCTGGTTCCGACGTATCTGGAAAAATATGGATATGAGGAAGAAGAGTATCTGTATTCCGGAGAAGCTGATGTTTATACATTAAAGGATGGACAGGCGCAGGTAAAACTGTCAAATGCACCGTATACCAACCGTTTTATCATCCGCAAACCGAAAGATCCGAAGAAATTCAGCGGAAATGTCGTTGTAGAGCTGCTGAATTCCACAAACAGCTGGGATGTAAGCCCGATGTGGTGCCTGCTGTGGCAGAAAATGCTTCATGAGGGAGACATCTATGTTGGTGTGACGGTACGTGCGATCTGTACAAAGACGTTAAAACAGTACGATACAAAACGGTATGAGAAATTGTCCTGGAAGAATCCAAATCCGAATCCGGGGCCGGTCAACCACGATATTTTACTGTGGCAGCATTGTCTGGAAGACTGCGAGGACGGTCTGTTATGGGATATGCTGACACAACTGGGAAATCTGTTCAAGTCCGGGCAGGGTACACAGATTGCAGGAAAAGAAGTGGAGAAGATTTATGCGATCAGTTGTTCGCAGTCTTCCATGCAGTTATCTACTTATATCAATGTATTCCATGAGACAGACAGAGTATCACCGGTTGAGGTTCCTTATGATGGGTATCTGACATATTCCGGATGCCGTATGGTGGCTCTGAATCAGGAAGAGTCTCCGGCCGATGTGACAGACGAGATTCAGAAAACAAGAAATTGTCCGGTTCCGGTTCTTCGGTGTGTGACACAGTGGGATTTTAAGGATTTCACAGGTCATATCAATCTGAGAAGAGCGGACAGTGATGCAGAGGGGGATCGTTTCCGTCTGTATGAGCTGGCAGGACAGGCTCATAACTCTTTCTCCGGTGCGTTTTATCGTCCGGGATATGCAGAGATTGACCAGATTCAGAAGACAACTGGTCTTCCGCATACTGATATCACAGCTCTGCCGTTAGAGGCATTTATGCGTCAGGCTCTGACGAATCTGGATCTGTGGGTGAGAGAGGGGATTCCGGCTCCGCATGCACAGGGTCTGATTGAGGTGGATGAGAATAATATTGAGGTTCTGGATGAAAACAATAACTGTAAGGGTGGTTTCCGTTTTCCACAGCTGGATGTGCCGGTAGCTACTTACTGCAGCGGAACAAAGAAGAACGATCAGGACAGTTGTTGTGTGTATTTCTCTGAAGAGAAGCTGAAAAAACTGTATCCTACGAGACGGGATTATATTGATAAGATTTTCAAGGCGATTGATGTTCTGGAGGAGCAGAGATTTTTCTCGGTTGAGGATGCAGATCAGATGAAACTGGATATTCTGAAATTGCCGGTTCCTTGTCGGGATCATAGTTCTAAGTTTGAAGAGTAATTGAAAAGGGGACGCAAGCCCGAAGCCGGAGATGGGGGATGGACAACGTGGGCAGAGCAACTTTAAGCTAAGTCCAAAGAAGAACTAAATGCCAGTTCGCGGAGAGCCGCTCACTGTCAAGTTCTTCTAAGGACTGGATCTTAAAGCTTGCTCTAACCGCCCACAAAGTGTTGTCCATCCCCCATCTCCGACTCCGGGCTTGCTGACTTTTCAAGACGAAAGGGGAGTAGCATGTGTTACTTCTTCGGTTTTGGACTTGTTGGTGCTATAAGGTGGAAGAGATAGAAGCGCGTAGTATGATGGAAATGTTCTTTCATAGAAAAGAAAAAGCTACCGTATCATATGGTAAGAAGAATACCCATGATACAGTAGCTTTTTTCTATATTACACTCAGCAGAAATGCTGGTATGTTTTGTTTTATTTTAGCAGATTGTCATCTGTGAAGTAGTCGATACGCATGGAGTGACGAACATCGTCCAATGTTTTGGCGGCGGTTTCTCTGGCTGCGGCGCTGCCTTTTTTCAGGATGTCGTATACGTCCGGCAGGTTTTTCTCCCACATTTTACGGCGGTTACGGATCGGCTCAAGTTCAGACTGAATAACGTTATTCAGGAATTTCTTTACTTTTACATCGCCCAGGCCACCGCGCTGATAGTGGGCTTTCAGTTCATCCAGGTTGTTGTAGTCCGGCAGGAATTCTTCAAAGTGTTCCGGGCGACAGAATGCGTCCAGATAGATGAATACCGGGTTGCCTTCCACGTTTCCGGGATCCTGCACACGGATGTGGTTCGGATCAGTGAACATGGACATGATCTTGGTTCTGATATCTTCCGATTCGTCGGACAGGTAGATGCAGTTGCCAAGGGATTTGCTCATTTTTGCCTTACCGTCGATACCCGGCAGACGCAGGCAGGCCTGGTTGCTTGGCAGGACGATCTTTGGCTCTGTCAGGGTTTCGCCGTATACGCTGTTGAACTTGTGTACGATTTCTTTACACTGTTCGATCATCGGCATCTGGTCTTCACCTACCGGTACACTTGTGGCACGGAAAGCGGTGATGTCAGCGGCCTGGCTGATCGGATAACAGAAGAATCCAACCGGGATGCTGGCTTCGAAGTTTCTCATCTGGATCTCAGCTTTTACAGTAGGGTTACGCTGTACACGGGATACGGTAACCAGATTCATATAGTAGAAAGTCAGCTCAGTCAGTTCCGGGATCATGGACTGGATGAAAATCGTGGATTTCTCCGGATCCAGACCACAGGCAAGATAATCGAGTGCTACCTGCATGATGTTCTGACGAACTTTCTCCGGGTGTTCTGCGTTATCGGTCAATGCCTGCGCATCGGCGATCATAATATAGATTTCGTCATAGTTGCCGGAGTTCTGTAATTTTACTCTTTCTTTCAGGGATCCGACATAATGACCCACATGAAGACGACCGGTTGGACGGTCGCCGGTTAAAATAATTTGCTTCATAAAAACTCTCCTTTGTGCTCTGTAAATAATGTGTAACTGCAGTATGCGTCTGACAGAGCAATATAAACTAATTATAAAGCCCGAGTAAGGGACTGTCAACAACGCAAAAGGGAAAATCGGGCGCGCCGGGAACAGAATTTTCTGAAATTTAGCAATTTAAAGTGAAAAAACATTAAATCGTATTGTGATAACTAAAAACACCTGTTATAATAACGAAAAGATGTTAAAGTCTTGAACTTGAAAAAGGAAGGTAAGAAGAATGAATCAGTTGGAAATATTAAGAGAAAGTCTTGGACAGTGCGATGAAATTATTCTGGATGCACTGCTTATGCGTAACCGTATTGTAGAAGATATCATGGCATATAAAGAGGCAAATGATATCCCGATCCTGCAGCCGGAACAGGAAGCAAAACAGAAAGAATGGCTGGAGCGCCGGATGGCAGACAGACGCCATAAAGCAGAAGTGGAAGATGTCTTTGGAAGCATTACCCAGAACAGTAAAAGAATTCAGGCAAGAAAACTGTTCAACTATAATATCGTCCTGATCGGCTTCATGGGAGCGGGTAAGAGTACGATTTCTGAATTTCTGAAAACCGCATTTGCGATGGATGTGATCGAGATGGATCAGATCATCGCCGAGAGAGAAGGCATGAGTATCTCCGATATCTTCGAAGTGTATGGTGAGCAGTATTTCCGCGATCTGGAAACCAATCTGCTGATCGAGATGCAGTCGAGAACCAATGTGGTTATCTCCTGTGGTGGTGGTACTCCGATGAGAGAGTGCAATGTTGTGGAGATGAAGAAAAATGGTCGAGTCGTATTACTGACCGCAAAACCGGAGACGATTCTGGATCGTGTCAAAGACAGCCATGACCGTCCACTGATCGAAAACAACAAGACGGTACCATTCATCGCGGAACTGATGGAAAAACGTAGAGAAAAATACGAGGCAGCTGCCGATATCGTCATCGAGACCGATGGAAAAGATGAGCTGCAGATCTGCGAAGAACTGATCCACAGACTGCGTCAGATGGATAACAAATAATTTATAAAAAGCACATAAAAAGCTGCAGAAGCAATGGAAAAACATTGTTTCTGTAGCTTTTTTGCGTTGCCAAGCATACGACAAAAAGATCCGGTGGACCTTTTTTTGGTTACGCGAGCAAAGAGCCAAAGTTCGTGTTCCAATGATAACAGATACCGGGTAGAATCAGATCGTCCGGTAATCGAGTTCCCCTCGTGTCTGGTCAATGACAAATTGTTTGAAGATATCCACCACCGGCGGATGATAAGCATCTTTTAAGGTAGCCATATAAAAGTTTCTTTGCCAGGTCGGGGAAACCAGGGGCAGAACTTTCAGATTCAGCGAATGAATGATCGGTATATCCGGCGCCACAGCAATTCCGAAACCGTTAGCGACAAAACCGGCAACCACGTGATCTTCCGCAATCTCATAGGAAACATCCGGATAAGCACCAATCTGATCGAATAAATGATCAATGATGTGTCGAAGACCGCTTCCACTCTTATAGATGATCTGCTTGTACTCGAGTGTCTCTTCCAGATGGATCTCCGATTTGGAAGCAAGCGGATGATCCGGTGGCACGATGACTACAAGATCCTGTTTGGCGACCGGGATAAATTCAATCAGTGGTTCATCATTGATTTTGGAACAGAAGCCGATATCATATTTCTGTTCTTTTATGCCTTTCAGAATCTCATTTGTGATTACTTTATCGCAGTGCAAAGCAAAGTCGATCTGTTTTCCCTGATTTTCATCCAGAAAGCGACGCAGGATCCGGGGAACAAAGTCACTTCCCAGAGTTCTCAGAAAGGCAATATCAATGTGCCCCTCTCCTTTTCCGGCAAGCTGTAAACTGCCCACGGAAGCATCCAGCTTTTGCAGAACATCCTCAGCATCCGTAAGAAAGGATTTTCCATATTTGGTAAGAGTGACATTTCTTCCGTTCTTTTTAAATAATTTGACACCCAGTTCAGATTCCAGAGATGAAATCGCATGGCTTAGACTTGGCTGGGTGATTGCCAGAAGGTCAGCGGCCCGGGTATAATGTTCCATATGTGCCAGTGTCACAAAGTATCGTAAATGATAAAGATTCATAAACAGGTAACCTCCTAATAAAAAGTATCCTCCGCAAGCCAGAATTAACCGTCTGTACTGCATACAGTTACAAGTTATCTTCTATAGTATATCACGATATATTGACAAAATCTATGAATACTCAAATACAATCAATTTGTCTTGAATTTAACAAAGTTATATAATCAGAAGTAACAAAAGACAAAAAATGGATTCTTTCAGGAGGAAAAATATCATGTCAAAGAGATTTCCAATTACTATCAGTTCCTGGACACTGGGAGATCAGTGTACTTTTGAAGAGCGTGTTGCAGCGGCAAAGAATGCCGGATACGAAGGTATCGGTCTTCGTGCTGAAACCTATGTAGACGCCTTAAATGAGGGACTGTTCGATCAGGATATCCTGAATATTCTGGACAAATATGATATGAAAGTCACAGAAGTGGAGTACATCGTACAGTGGGCAGAAGAGCATCGTTCTTATGAGCAGAAATACAAAGAGCAGCTGTGCTTCCATATGTGTGAATTATTTAACGTAAAACAGATCAACTGTGGTCTGATGGAAAACTATTCTGTGGAATACACTGCACAGAAACTGCGTGAGCTGTGCCGGAGAGCAGGAAAATATATTATCGGTGTAGAACCAATGCCATACAGTGGTATCCCGGATGTGAAAAAAGGATGGGCTGTTGTAAAGGCGGCAGACTGTGAAAATGCCAAACTGATACTGGATACCTGGCACTGGGTAAGAGCAAACCAGCCGGTAGATATTTCCGTACTGACAGATGTTCCGGCAGACAAAGTCGTGTCCATCCAGATCAACGATGTATGGGAAAGACCGTATGCAACTACGATTTTAAGGGACGAATCCATGCATGACCGTCTGGCACCGGGAACCGGTATCGGATGTACAGCGGCATTTGTAAAGATGATCCGTGAAAAAGGTATCGAGCCAAACGCTATTGGTGTAGAGGTAATCAGCGATGCAAATATGGAAAAAGGAATCGAGTATGCGGCAAAACATACTTATGAAAATACAAAGAAAGTACTGGAAGAGGCGTGGCCGGAAGTACTGAACTAAGAAAAGGAGAACAGATATGAAATTTGATGCAATGTTTCAGCCGATTCAGATCGGACCGGTAACGGTTAAAAACCGTTTTGTAGTTCCTCCGATGGGCAATAACTTTGCCAACACCGACGGAACCATGAGTGAACAGTCTGTTGCTTACTACAGGGAACGTGCAAAAGGTGGATTCGGACTGATCACCATCGAAGCAACTGTTGTACATAAAGGAGCCAAAGGTGGCCCGAGAAAACCATGTCTGTATGATGATTCTACCATCGAAAGCTTTAAAAAGGTGGTAGATGCCTGTCATGCAGAAGGTGCAAAGGTTTCCGTTCAGCTGCAGAATGCAGGTCCGGAAGGAAATGCAAAAAATGCAGGAGCACCGATCACAGCAGCTACCAGTATCCCGGCAGCCTGCGGAAGAGATATTCCGAGAGAATTATCTACCGAAGAAGTGTATGAGCTGGTAAAAGGTTACGGAGAAGCAGCAAGAAGAGCAATGGAAGCCGGTGTGGATGCTGTAGAGATCCACATGGCGCATGGATATCTGGTAAGCACTTTTATGTCCCCACGCACCAATAAGCGTGTGGATGAATTCGGCGGATGCTTTGAAAACCGGATGCGTTTCTCCAGACTGATTATTGAAGAAATCAAGAAACAGACCGAAGGAAAGATTGCCGTTCTGGCAAGAATCAATTCCGATGATGAAGTTCCGGGCGGTCTGGATGTACATGACAGCGCAGCAATCGCCGCTTATCTGGAATCCTGTGGACTGGATGCCATCCATGTCTCACGAGCCGTTCATATCAAAGATGAGTATATGTGGGCACCGACTGTGATCCATGGTGGATTCTCCGCTGAACTGGTAGAAGAGATCAAACGTGCGGTAAACATCCCGGTTATCACAGTGGGCCGTTATACCGAACCGCAGTTCGCAGAACTGATGGTAAAAGAAGGACGCTGCGATCTGGTAGCTTTCGGACGCCAGAGTCTGGCAGATCCGCATATGCCGAAAAAAGCAAAAGAAGAACGTCTGGAAGATATGATCCCGTGTATCGCCTGTCTGCAGGGCTGTGTGGCAAATATGTATGCAGGAAAACCGTTATGTTGTCTGACAAACCCGTTCTTGGGTCATGATGCAGAACCGTTAAAACAGGCAGAAACACCGAAGAAGATCATGGTAATCGGTGGCGGTGTTGCCGGTCTGTGTGCAGCCTTTGTCGCAAAAGAAAGAGGCCATGAGGTTACTTTATACGAAGCAGGCGAAAAGCTTGGCGGAAATATGCGACTGGCCGCTTACCCGCCGGGAAAAGGTGATATCACAAACATGATCCGCAGCTACATTCATCGTTGCCAAAAAGACGGAGTTGAGATAAAATTGAACCACGAGGTGACAGCAGACTTCATCAAAGAGGAGAACCCTGACAGCGTGATTCTTGCAACTGGCTCCAAGACACTGGTACTACCGATCGAAGGCATTGACAATCCGTCTATTATTTACGGATCTGATCTGCTGGAAGGAAAACGTGCAGCAGGTAAGAAGGTACTGGTAGTCGGCGGCGGAATGGTTGGCTGTGAGACCGCAGCCTTCCTTGGGGAACAGAACCACGAGGTAACAGTTATTGAATTCAGAGATACCGTAGGTGCAGATGTGATCCACGAGCACAGAGTATATCTGATGAAAGATTTCGAAGAATACGGTATCGGTCAGATTACCGGAGCAAAAGTATGCAGATTCTTCGAAGACGGCGTAGAGTATGAGACAGCAGACGGCGAACATCACGAGGCCAGAGGCTACGATTCCGTTGTACTTTCCATGGGTTACAGAAATTATAATCCTCTTGAAGAACAGGTGAAAGCTATCGTACCGGATACCTATGTAATCGGTGATGCAATCCGTGCAAGACGTGCACTGGATGCAACGAAAGAAGCCTACGATGTGGCATCTCAGATTTAGATCCAAAACAGGAGGAAAAGAAGATGGAACAGAGAATCAAAGGAACAACAGGATTATTGGCACTGATTGGAAGCCCGGTAGGACATTCAGGATCCCCGGATATGTACAATTTCTGCTTCCGCTATCATAATCTGGATTATTGCTACATGGCTTTTGATATCAAAGAAGATCAGGTACCGGCAGCGCTGGATGCCATGCGTCTGTTTAACATGAGAGGATGCAACGTAACCATGCCGTGCAAAACCGCAGCAGCACAGAACATGGACGAATTATCCGATGCAGCAAGAATCATCGGTGCAGTCAATACAATCGTCAACGAAAACGGAAAACTGGTCGGTCATATGACAGACGGAATCGGATTTGTTGAAAACCTGAGAGACCACGGTGTAGATGTAAAAGGAAAGAAAATGGTAGTATTAGGTGCAGGTGGAGCCGCAACAGCGATCCAGGTGCAGTGTGCACTGGACGGAGCAGCATCTATTTCCATCTTTAACCCGAACGATCCTTTCCTGGATCGCGCAAAAAATACAGCTGCAAAGCTGAAAAAAGAAGTATCGGATTGCGATGTTCAGGTATTCTGTATCGAAGATCAGGACAAACTGAAAGAAGAGATCGCAAAAGCAGATATTCTGGTAAACGGAACACTGGCAGGGATGAAACCTCATGAAGATGTTTCCCTGATCACGGACACATCCGTATTCCGCCCGGATCTGGTAGTATGCGATGTTGTATACAATCCGGAAGAAACAAGACTCCTCCGGGAAGCAAGAGAAGCCGGCTGTGCAAAGACCATCGGCGGAAAAGGCATGCTCCTGTGGCAGGGAGTTGCAGCCTACAAATTATATACCGGTCTGGATATGCCAGTAGAGGAATATAAAAAGTTCCAGGCGGAAAACGCAAAATAAAATAAGGTAAAAAATGAAACAGAACAGCAAGAAGAATTATGTGATAACATCTCCCGCATTGTATTTTACGTATTTTATTCATGGAATAGGAGCGTCTGTTTTAGGATAGTAAAAACAGGAGAAGAGTAAAGTAAAATACAGAATAACGTAAAAAGCAGATAACAAAAAGAGAAGGCCTGTGGTAAGGGGAAATTACGGCAGGTCTTCTCTTTTTATCTTTATTATATAAAAGGATTATGAAATAGGTAGGAATTTGAAATTATGTTTTTAAAGCTTTATTATTTTCTGTATTACAGACTTTTGTGAATGATGTCCAGAACCTGTTTCAATTCATGGACACCGATCTGTCCAGGTGCAGAAGCTTTGGAAGCGGCACCGAAGGTCAGTGCGGAACCAAAGGTCTCACCGGTCAGACGGCTTACAACACCCGTTCCGGCCATAGACATGGTGATGATCGGGCGGTCTGCATACTGTTCAGACATCTCCAGAGTAGCCTCTAAGAGTGTCAGAACGTCTTTTTTGCAGGTCGGCATCAGAGCAATCTTCGGAATGTCTGCACCGAGAGTCTGCATCTTTCTGAGACGACGAACAATCTCGTCTTTCTCAGGAGTTTTTGCAAAGTCATGGTTGGAAGCGATGACTTTTACGCCATTTGCATGGGCATGAGAAATGATGGAGGTCACAATCTCATCCCCGGTAAATGCTTCCACATCCACCAGATCCACATAGCCGCTTTCCGCTACGGCTTTGTTTAACTGTGCATACTGTTCCGGAGAGATTTCCTTTTCTCCGCCTTCCTTGGAGGTTCGGAAGGTGAAGAGTACAGGAATCTCACCCAGAGCTTCATTCAGCTGCTTTGCGGTGGTCAGAACTTCCTCTGTATTGAAGACATCATCGTACCAGTCTACACGCCACTCTGCAACATCTACAGGCAGTGAGGAGAAGGTGGCTGCTTCTTTGAGAATTTCCTCGCGGGTTTTACCAACGATCGGAACACAGATCTTCGGTCTGCCTTCGCCGATGGTAATGTTTCTTACTTTTACAGTATTCATAGTGTTTTCCTTTCTCGAAAACCGTTTTTACATTTTAGTCGTATTTGATGTTCAGAACTTCTTTCATGTGTTCGATAGGCATCGGTTCGCCGGTCCACAGCTCGAAAGCAGCAGATCCCTGGAACAGCATCATGCCCAGACCGTTCATGGTCTTGCATCCAACTTCTTTTGCCATGGAACGCATCTTTGTCTCCAGTGGAGAATAAGGAACATCGACAACGATCAGTTCCGGACGGAAGTAAGATTTGTCCGGTACTACGGACTGTCCTTCCAGCGGTTTCATACCAACACCGGTAGCGTTGACGAACAGGTAGCTGTCGTTCATTTCCTCTTTCAGTTTGTCAAGTTCTGCCAGATCGTAGAGAACTGCATGAGAAGAAGTTCTGGTATTGATCTTTTCTACAGTAGATACTGCACGATCCCAGAATTCATCTTTACGGTTGAAGATTACGATCTCTGCAACACCGTCCAGAGCCGCCTGGATCTCGATGGCTGTAGCAGCACCGCCGGCACCTACGATTGTCATCTTTTTGCCGATCACATCGATATCGTTGTCTTTCAGAGCCTGCATAAATCCGATACCGTCTGTGATATGACCGGTCAGATGTCCGTTGTCATTTACGATGGTATTAACAGCGCCGCAAAGTTCAGCAGCCGGTGACAGCTCATCCAGATACTGTCCTACCAGTGTTTTGTTCGGCATGGATACGTTGGATCCTCTCATTTTCAGAGTACGGATGGCTTTTACAGCGTCTTCGATTTCATCAGCGCCAACTTCGAATGCCAGGTATGCGTAGTCGTAACCCAATTTTGCAAATGCTTCGTTCTGCATTGCCGGTGAGCTGGAGTGACGAATAGGGTATGCCATCAGTCCAATAAGTTCTGTGTGTCCTGTGATTCTTTCTGCCATGATTTTTGTCCTTTCCTGTAATTATTCAAAACTGTGCAAGCACGGAACAATTACGCTTTCTTTTTATCATCAATACCGGCGGAAGATCCGCCGATATAGGATGGTTAGATTGAAGTATGGATTGATTTGTTAATTAATCCAGGTAACCTCTCTGGGTCAGATGATAAAGGATATTTCTTCCTTCCATGGTTCCGTCGATGATACGACGTGCTCTCTGGCTGTCACCGATGTTGAGAATTTCCACATCGTCATCGGCAAAAGCATCCAGAAGCTGTGGATACAGCTGACCTTTAGCTCTCATTCCCAGACATACGAATCCATAATCGAAAGGAAGTTCGTACGACCCATCACTTCCTTTTACCAGGAAGGAATGCTCTTTTACTTCCAGAAGAGCAGTTTGGGTGAGCTGGTGTACACCGTGAGTTTTCATCTGACATTTCATATCGTTTTTGGTTACCGGATCCAGATCACGGCCAATCTGATCCATCATTTCAACGATAGAGATATCTGCTTTGCGTGCGGCAAAGAATTCCACAACATCCAGACCTACGGCACCGCCACCGATAACAGCTATCTTTTTGCCTTCCAGATCTTCCGGGAAGTCGTTGATATGGTTGATCATACCTAAGATAGAATAAACATTTCCACCTTCTTTGTCAATGTTGTCCATCAGACCTTTGATCGGAGGAAGCAGCGGACCGGAGCCGGTAGCGTTGACAATCAGGTTCGGATGGAACTTGCGGATATTTTCCGGTGTTGCCTGTGTTCCGGTAAAGATATACAGATTATCCAGAGCAGCGGCACGATGTTCCAGGTAGTGAGGAAAATCAGCCAGACGTTTTTTTGCCGGGATCTTGGAAATCTCAGCAGCCAGGCCACCCAGTGTTTCTTTTTCTTCCAGCAGGAAGGTGTTACATCCCACTTCAGCAGCTGTACAGGCAGCTTCCAGACCTGCGGTACCGCCACCGATAACAACAACGTTGCAGTTTTTATTTACTTTTTTGGACTTGTAAGTATCGCCTTCCAGTACGGACGGGTTGACGGTACAACGGATCGGGCGGTTGAAGCCGATACGGTTTCCGGCACAGCCGATGTTACAGGAGATACATTTTCGGATATCACATTCGTGACCGGTTGCAACTTTATTTACCCATTCCGGATCTGCAATCAGTCCACGACCCATACCGATCAGATCTGCATCACCATCAGCCAGGAGCTTTTCAGCCACTTCCGGATCACGGATATTTCCCATGGAGATACATGGTTTGCCGAATTTTTCTTTGACAGCTCTTGGCATGTAGGAACGCCATCCGTCTTTCATATAATTGGCATCAATCTGATACTGGATGGATCCGTTCAGACCACAGGATACGTCGAAGATATCCACTTCTTCCTGTACATATTCCAGATATTTCAAAGTATCTTCAAGTGTGTTTCCACCTTCTACCATCTCATCTGCACTCAGACGCAGCAGGATCGGAAAGAAAGGTCCTACCTGTTTTCTGACTTCTTCGATGACCATACGGCAGAAACGTGTTCTGTTTTCTACGGAACCACCGAATTCGTCAGTACGTTTGTTAGTGGTAGGAGAGAGAAACTGGCTGATCAGATAAGAGTGTCCTGCATGAATCTCTACAGCGTCAAA
>SKED01000366.1_pt1 | contig 53321 bp, 46 predicted proteins | sample 4826651 | NCBI WGS metagenome assembly SKED01 (sample SAMN11008818, study PRJNA524170) | human gut metagenome | biome: Human fecal sample; material: Feces; isolation source: fecal sample from pouch patient p19 | host: Homo sapiens | place: Israel: Tel-Aviv | collected 2016-06-28 | reverse complement strand
AAAGCCGGAGAGGGAGTCACCGCAGAAAAGGTGGCATCTGCGACGAAAGCAGGAAATATTTTCAAAGGCTGGAATACAAAGAAAAACGGAACGGGTGAAGCGTTCGGAGAGGGAAGTGTACCGACCGGAGATCTGACGGTATACCCTGTATTTGCAGCATCCTGTACTGTACAGATCCATCAGGAAGACGGAACGACAACAAAACTGGAAGTAGAGAAAGGTCAGGCGATCGGAGAAAAACTGCCGACTGCACCGGAAAAAGAGGGGTATGTATTCAAAGAATGGAATACCAGTGAAGACGGAACCGGAGAAACTGTGACTGCGGATACCGTTATTACAGCTAATATGGATATTTATCCGGTTTACGAAGAAAATCTGCCGGATGTTATTAAAGTTCTGGTAAATGGCATCAGCGTGGACGGTTCAAGCCTGGAAGATGCGATCAAGGACAGCAAGGTGGCAGTAGCCGATGTGACGAGCATCGAATTGGTATCCGGGGAGATCACACAGAACGATCTGGCATATCTTGCACAGATAACGAACCTGGAAAAATTCACGATGCATCTGGGTGAAGATCTGATCCTGCACGGAAAAGACGGCAATCCGACAACGGTACTGGGCCCAAACAGTGCGGTACTGAACTTTGCACCGAAGGCATCCGGAAGCAGCAAGGGAGAACTGAGAGAAGTGCACCTGGAAGGTGTGACGGAGATTCAGAAGGGCGGAATCGTAAGTGATTCTGTAGAAATCGTAGACCTGCCGGATGCAACCGAAGTAGGGGACGATGCATTCAACGGATTTGGCTGGCTGGAGAAAGTTTCCCTGCCGAAAGCTGAGACGATCGGAATGCGTGCGTTCTATAAATGTACCAGACTGACAGATGTCACACTGGAAGCAGTAAAAACGCTGAAAAAAGATTCCTTCTATTATACAAACAGCCTGAAACGCCTGACGCTTCCGGCGACACTGGAGACGATTGAAAATATTCAGTTTGGAAGAGTAGGTCAGGGAAATAAAGCGGGAACGCGCGTGGTGATGAAAGGAATGACACCTCCGACCGTAGCGTCGGGAGCATTTACCGGAGTTTCCCAGACTACAATCTCTACGGTAACCGTACCGGCGGGCGCGTTGGATGCATATCTGGCACAGATCAATGCAGAAAACAGCTCTGTGGGACTGATCAGCAAAAGAGAGACGATGTGGAACAATCTGTACCTGAGAGAAGAGGGCAGTTATGCAGTAGAATATTACAGTGAGTATATCACCGGCGTGAAAGTGGCATATGTGAAAGCCGGAGAGGGAGTCACCGCAGAAAAGGTGGCATCTGCGACGAAAGCAGGAAATATTTTCAAAGGCTGGAATACAAAGAAAAACGGAACGGGTGAAGCGTTCGGAGAGGGAAGTGTACCGACCGATGATATCACCGTGTACCCGGTATTTGCAGCAGCATGCACGATCCAGATACATCAGGAAGATGGAACCACAACAAAACTGGAAGTAGAGAAAGGTCAGGCGATCGGAGAAAACCTGCCTGCAGCACCGACAAAAGAAGGATATCTCTTCAAAGGCTGGAACACCAGTGCCGACGGAACCGGAACGACAGTGACTGCGGACACGGTGATTACTGAAAATATGGATCTCTACCCGATCTTCGAGGAGGATATTCCACCGGTAGTGGAAGTAAGAGTGGTCTTTGATGTAGACGGACAGAAGAGTGAAGTGAAGGTAGTGAAAGGGGAAGCAATCGGAAGTAACCTTCCGGCGAACCCAGAGAAAGACGGATATACTTTCAAAGGCTGGAATACCAAAGCAGACGGAACGGGAGAAACCGTGACTGCGGAAACTGTAGTGACGGATGAGATGGAAGTATACGCCGTATTCGAACAGAACCCAGCACCGATCGAAGAAGTGAGAGTAGTTTTCGATGTAGACGGTGTGAAGAGCGAAGTGAAAGTCATCAAAGGAGAAGCGATCGGAAGTAACCTTCCAGCGGATCCGACGAAAGACGGCTACACATTCAAAGGCTGGAATACAAAAGCCGATGGAACGGGAGAAACCGTGACTGCGGAAACTGTAGTGACAGACGAGATGGAAGTATACGCCGTATTCGAACAGAACCCAGCACCAATTGAAGAAGTCAAAGTTGTTTTTGACGTAGACGGTGTGAAGACGGAAGCGAAAGTCATTAAAGGAGAAGCGATCGGAAGTAACCTTCCGGCAGATCCGACGAAAGAGGGCTACACCTTCAAAGGCTGGAACACCAAAGCGGATGGAACTGGAGAAGCTGTGACCGCGGAAACTGTAGTAACGGATGAGATGGAAGTATACGCCGTATTCGAACAGAATCCAGCACCGATTGAAGAAGTCAAAGTTGTGATTGACGTAGACGGTGTGAAGAGTGAAGTAAAAGTCATCAAAGGAGAAGCGATCGGAAGTAACCTTCCGACAGATCCGACGAAAAAGGGCTACACCTTCAAAGGATGGAATACAAAGGCAGACGGAACCGGAGAAACTGTGACCGCAGATACGCTGGTAAGTGACGATCTGGAAGTATATGCAATCTTCGAGAAGACCGAAACCCCGAAAGATCCGGAGAAACCGGATCCGGGAAAAGGCGATGATACGAAGAAACCGGAGACCCCAAGACCGACACCGACCACGACTCCAGCCAACACCAACACAACCAAAAAGAACAACACAACAACAGGTACCACAACACCTGCATCCAAAACAACCACAACAGCGCAGACAGCCAAATCGGTGAAAACAGCCGATGCCACACCACTGGCATCCACCGCAGCCGCAGGAGGACTCTCTCTGCTCGGTATTCTGGCAGCCCTGTTTGGGAAAAAGAAAAAATAATCTGATACTCAACACTCCTGGAGTATAAAAAGAACCCCGCCCCGGATAAGAAGCGAAACGATTCGCGGAAGATCCGGGGCGGGGTTTTGTTACAGGAAAGTACTTTCCTGTAGTACAAAATGTTGTGCATGAATGTGCCAGGCACATTCGGATATGTAATTGAGAAATGTAACATCAGAGATCATCGGATTCATCCGGAAAGATATAATCATTCAGTTCTTCAAAATCCAGAAATTCCGATAAAGTCATATTGAAAGCATTGGCAATTTTATGAAGAGTAGCCGCCCGGGGATCTTTGGTAAGTCCTCGGACGATATTATCCAGAGTGGATTGCTTGACCCCGCTCATGGTTGCCAGTTTGTTGATTGAAATGTTTCGTTGTTTACATAAGGTGCGTATTCGCTGTACATATAATTCTGAATATTCCATTGAGTATCCCTTTATCCTGTTGTAAGATTCGTTTTATTTCCTGAATTAATAGTATCAAGAGTACAGCTTGAAGTTACCCGTATACGGGTTGACTGTAGAGCCTAAATTCGCTATACTTACCCGTATACGGGTAAAAATTCGACATCCTGTTACAAGGCAAGTCAGAATAAAACAGATTACAAAAAGATGCAAAAGACAAGATTGCATCGAGAGGAAAAGTGATCAGAGGAAAAATATTTCAGAGTAAGGAAAATGAGGAACCATGAGTGAATTTTCACAGATGTTATCAAAATTTATAAAAGAGAGAGATACGAATATTTACATGCTGGCAAAGTATTGTAATTATGACCGGGCGAACATGTACAAACTGACCAGCGGCAAGCGCAATGCACCGGATCTTCCGTTTGTAAAAAAACTTGCGGAATATATGCATCTGTCACCGGATGAGGAGAAGCAGCTGATAGAAAAATACAAGATTTCTGTCGTTGGATATGAAACGTATTACAGAAGAAAAAATATCGAAGAATTTTTATCGGAATTTGCATTTGCAGAGACGGCTCTTTCCATGGCACAGATTGATTTTCGGATCGATATGGAGAGCGGAAAAAATATTATCCTGAAAAACAGCCATGATATCGAGAGTATCCTGATCCATATGTTCACCGCAGAAATGAAATGTGAACACGGAAAGATCCAGATGCTGGTGCAGCCGGAGATCGAAGGGCTGAGCAATGTGCTGAACCTTTGTGGACACGGAGAGGGAAATCTGCGGATCGATCATATCGTCCGCCTGTCCAACAAACCGGATTATATGGAAGGAGAAAAACTGTATAACCTGGAGTGTTTGAAAAAAATATTACCGTATTATAATTACAACTATGACTACAATACTTGGTATTATTACGGGGATATCTCGGCAAATTCGTATGAATTCACCATGTTCCCGTATATGATCCTGACTTCAGAGTTCGGTTGTCTGCTGACCGCGGATATGAAAAACGGATATCTGATCAGCGAACCGGAAATGCTGGAACAGATGCGAAACAATTTCTGCCGCCAGCAGAAACAGTCCAGAAAACTGATCAACTGCGTGGAAAATATCGCCGAGCAGTTTGAAACGGTAGGAAATATGGTAGCCACCAAATATTCCGGATACGGTTTACAGGATGATCCATGCGTGATGGCATTTCTTGAAGACGAATTGATCCAGAAATATGTAGCTCCACAGATGGAACACCGGGAAATCTTGGTTCAGATGACGACGGAATACTGCCGGTGTCTTGCCAACCAGGATGTGACTTATATCTTCTCGATGGAAGGTATTTTAAACTTCCTGAAAACCGGAATCATCACCGAACTGGATCCGGCATTATACACATCCCCGACACTGGAAGACCGCATCCGGATCGTAAAAAGAATTCTGGAAAATGGAACCCGCCTCCTGAGATCCCCAATGAGCGACCGGAAAACAAATATGAACCTCTATGTCACTTCCGAACACAGTCTGCTGCGGGTAGCCCTGCCGGAGAAGAAGGTATTTCTGGATATTATTCTGGAAGAATCGGAGCTGCTTCATTCGTTCTATGATTACTGTGAGAGTATGGAGGAAGAGCTGTTTTATGAGAAGGACGAGGCGGAGAAGATTGTGCGGGGAGAGGTTGAGAAAATAAGAACAAATCATAAATAAGAAAAATATCAAAACTGAGGGTGAATCAGGGTCATGAGTTGTCAGATCCTGGTTCACCCTCATAAATTTTATACAAAATGATAGGAATCAATCGGCAGATTGGTAAGTTTCCATTGCCCGTCTTCTTTGCGATAAGTAACATAAAACTGTCTGTTTGTGTCCAGATCATTGTCAGGCTCGTCCCAGTAATTGATATAATACTCATTCCATGTGGCGGTCACGAGCATAGATATTTCGTTATTGTAAGGCTGACCGTCCAGTGTTGCGTTAAAATCACTGACATCAAGACCGGTGAGTTTTAAATCCTTGTTCTGTATCCGGTCAACAACATCCTGATAATCGTTTTTAACAGTACTGTTATCCATAACAGTGGAAGCGAAGACATCCTGCACTTCTTTAAAAGATTTTCCCTGCAAAGCACTTTCCAACAGGAATTTAATATCTGTACCTGCCTGTTCGCCCAGTGCAGCAAGCGTTTCTTCCGATGGGAGCAGATTAATGCTTTCTCCATAGGTGCTATAGGAAACATCAACATATTCGGAATAAGGTTTCATACCGTCTTCTGTCACCTGTAACTGATATTTGCCTGTGAAAAGATAAGGAATCGTGATGGTCTTCTGTCCATCGTCTGTTGTAGCGCTGCTGTCATCGATTACTTTATCGTTCAGAGATAAGGAAGCATCCACAGGAATGGTATAAGAGAGATTTTCGACCCAGCTGTTGGTAGGTACAACTTTCCACTCGTTCCAGAACAGATATTTCTTTTTCCCTGTTTTTGTCAGCGTAATATATTCTCCGGTTGTGTTGTCAGCGCCTCTTTTCCGGTATTGTACGTAATAAGTTTTCTGATCCTGATCTTTTAGGTTGTAAAGATACTCATTGTAATCTTCATAATCCATCTGATTGGAAGATTTAATAGTTAAAGATTTATAGTGGATTGGTTCCGTGTTATCGGCATTGGCAGCAACATACAGTTCTTTGGTCAAAAACGTACTTTCCGGAAAGTCGCAGTAATCATAAGCTTCTGACCATTCACAGTCCGCAGTTGCTTTCCAGTAATCTGTAGCAATAGTTTTTGGAGAAAAACGATTGTCCAGTATTTTATAGGCTCCGAATATCAACAGAACCAGTACGACAAGTTCCACACTGATAGTACCGATCAGTTTCAAAATAGCTTTTCCATTTCCGTGTGGTTTCGGCGGTTTCGGCGGATTTGGAAATGGTGGATTCGGTGTTGATGTTGGTTCTTCTTTTAAGGAGTGTCCGCATTTCAGGCAGAACTTGGCTCCGTCTTCATTTTTAGCTCCACAATTTGCACAGTACATATTCTTTCACCCCCTGTTTTAACTCCAGCCCTTGGAATCTTCATATGCCTGTAAGGCTTCTACGTTTTTCTTTTCTGTCGAAGAAAATTCCGATGCGACAACACTCATGTCGGATTCTTTTATCATGTTCCGGTACCAGTCATACTGATTAAAATAATCGGTATTTTCCTGTTTGGTAAACTGATATCCATGGCGGGCATACAGTTCATTGATCGCACGGCGGCAGAGACTTTTATTTGTCAGAGTTTCTTTCATCCGTGTCTTGGTAATCACAGTCGTATCACTGTCCGGAAATACAAATCCATCGTAGGGATCATCGCTGGCAGTAACAGTGCTGTCATCCTCATTACTGTTATTGTTGTAGCTATTCAGGTTGTTTGGATCGTCAACGTAAGGATCACCCAGTCCATCATCCTGAACCTGCTGCTTTTTAGAGACAGAACCGGCGCCGCCATAAGAGACTGTAGCACTGGAAGGATAATCTGCTGTCATATCCAGGGAATCATAACCCTGAGCATTTTCCTGAAAATCAGCCGGAAGACTGACTTCGACTGCCTTCTTTTTTGCAGGAGAAATAAAAATCACGCATATAAGAAGTGCAAGAGCAGCGACATCCAGAAGTCCGAAAATTACTGCGGTAATGATGAGTCCAGTTGGTCGTTTCTTTTCCTTTTTCATATAAGAGTTACAAGCCACCTTTCTTTTGTAGGATATTTTGTTCTTGAAGCAAGTATAAAAAAACATGAAATTGTTGTCAACTGTGGCAGTGAAGAAAGAAAAACGGACACAAAACATGACACATATTGAAGAAACAATACAGAAAACCGTAAAATAGAGTAGACAAAAAAATATTTGTAATAGCAGTAAAAATTCAAAAATAGAGATTATCACAAAAAAATCTGAAAATACAAATAGCAATTTCAAAATAATAAAAATATGTGATAGCAGAAAGGAAAGAGAAGCATGAATACAGAAGAGCAGGTTAATGAATTAATGGGAAAGATTGAAGCCGAGGAAAGAAGACAGAAAGATTTGCTCGGACAGATTGGACAGGTGTTTTATCAAAAATATGCAGATGCGGCAGACGGAGAACTGAAGGTGTTATGCAGCGATATTCAGGTAAGTCAGGCACAGGTTTTACAGTATCAGCAAATGATAGAAGAACTGACTAAAATCACAAACTGTCCGGCATGTGGAACAGAAGTGGTAGAAGGAGCGGTATTCTGTCACAAGTGCGGTGCCAATCTGAGAGAATGGAAAGCACCACAGCCTGTAAATGTCTGTGAGTATTGTGGCGCGTTACTTGAAGAAGGAGCCGGGTTCTGTGTGAACTGTGGAAAACCCGTAGGTGGAAAGAAAGCACCGAAAAAGAAAATCTGTCCGGTGTGCAGATGCGAGGCAGAACCGGATCAGACTTTTTGCTCTGAATGTGGAGCAGAACTGAGAGACTGAAAAAAGAGGGGGATGTGAATGTACTGTAAAAGGTGTGGAAGAGAGATCAAAACGAATGCAAAATTCTGTCCGGCCTGCGGAAGTCCGGTAGGACAGACAGTGAGTGGTGGAGGAAACTCGAATACAAATAAGAAATCCTTTCCCTTAAAAAAATTTGGAATTATCGGAGGTCTGTGCGTCCTTGTCATTGTGAGCCTGGTGGTTGTCGGAAAAGTTGTACTTAAAGGAAAGACAGCAGAGAGTGTGGCAGAGAAAGCATACAGAGCAGAAGTGGAAGGCGATATAGATACGTATTACAAGCTGCTGGCACCGCCGTATGTGGATTATATGGCAGGGGATTATGGATGGTATTCGGATGATGAGGAATTTAAAGATGATCTGCTGGATAATTATTTATCCGATGAGCAGGATAAAGCCATCGCAGCATGTGGATCGGATTATAAGGTGAAGAAAGTAACAAGCTATGAATATCAGGATGGATCGGATGATTCCTGGAAGGATAACTGTGAATGGCAGATGATCCGGGATTATGATTACGATGAGGATGATATCAAAGATGTGAAAATCATCAACGTAAGAGTGAGAGTAAGCGGATCCGAGGGATCAACAACACTGACCGCCACAGAAGTATGTGTGAAACTGAAAAATAAGTGGTATGTGCAGCGAGGTATAGATATTTAAAGAAATAGAGAGAGTACAAAAAATAATGTATTGTAAAAATTGTGGAAAAGAAATCAAAGAAACGGCAAAATTCTGTCCTGCGTGCGGATACAAGGTAAGTGAGGAACAGAAGGAGCAGAAGGAACAGGACGAAGAAAAAAAGCCAAACTGGAAGAAACGGCTGGCGAAAAAGAAAAAAGTAATTTTTATTCTCCTTGGGATACTGTTAGTTATTGGCATAATCTTCGGGATAGACAGGAAAATAAAAAGTGGGTCGGCAGAGAATATAGCGGCAAAAGCCTGCAGAGACAAATTTGGTGGGATTTATGGGGGTTATTATGATTATGACGATCTGCTGGTTCCGCAGTACAAAGAGAAAAAATCAGAAACATATGAAAATGCATGGGACGAAAAAGAAAGTGAACTCGATACATTATACGATGGATACCACAATTATAGCTGTACTTATGCATTGGCAGCTGATACTTATGAGGGTGATGATGCATGGCTGCAGAAGTGCAGGGCACAGTTAGCACTTGAATATGATTATCCGTTGGATGAGATTAAAGAAATCAAGGTGGTAACTGTAAATGTGAAAGTAAATGGAGAAATAAAACTGGAACTTCATGAAGAAGAGTTTAACTGGGACGTAACATGCGTGAAAATCGGTAATAAGTGGTACGTGCATCCGGAACCGTTAGAAGAATAACGGAAAAACATAAGAATGAATGGGAAAAGAAAGGAGAAGACACAGATTATGTTTGAGGATATGGATAAAAAGATATCAGGATGGATCAATGCAGGAACAGAAAAAGCAAAGGGAATGTCAGAATCACTGCGATTAACCGGAGTGATCAAAGATGAGGAAAACAAGCAGACAGAGTTCTATAAAATGCTTGGAAAATATTTCTATGAATCTCATCGGGAAATTGCAGATGGAGTGGCAGCCCAGTGGTGTAATGAGATTGACATGAGTAAACAGAGAGTGGAACAGTATCAGGAGGAACTTCAGACCGTAAAAGGAGTGATGAGATGTCCGAACTGCGGAACTGAAATCTCAGCAAACTCAACATTCTGCCATGTATGTGGAACCAAAATGGAACCAAAAAAGAGACCGGGAACCCGCATGTGTACGGTGTGCGGTGCACAGCTTGAGGCAGACGCAGGATTTTGTACCGTGTGTGGAGCTAAGGTGGCGCCAATGATCGATGTGGTTGAGGAGAACAGAACAAAGACATGTCCGGTGTGCGGAAGTGAAGTCACACAGGATCAGAAGTTCTGCATGAAGTGTGGATCAAAAGTGGAAGAATAATCGACTGGTGAAAATGAGGGAAATAAAACAACAGATACTTGCAGATTTGCAGATGCTGAAAGTACCGATACTTTTAACAGCGGGTGTGTTGATCATTTTGCAGTTTCTGTTCGGGACGGTTTGCCCAATGAGAATTCTGTTTGGAATCGACTGTCCGGGATGTGGCTTGACGAGGGCGGGAATCTGTGTGCTGATGTTAAAGTGGAAGCAGGCATGGCAATATAATCCGACGATATTTCTGTGGATTCCCTGTATGGTGACAGGGGTTCTGTGCAGATACATATTCCCGCAAAAAGTAAAATGGATGACTGTAAATGTTGGAATTACAGCAGCAGTTACGATCGGACGATATGTATACTGCTACAGAAAGCTGTTTTATCATGTGATTCTGTACTGTCCGAAGTGTTTTTTTTAGTTACAGAAAGCAATTTATTCATTCATAAAATTATATACAAATGAAGGAGGAAATATACATGAAGTGTCAAAACTGTGGAATGGAAAATGCGGACGGAGCCAGGTTCTGTAAAGGATGTGGCGGAGAACTTAATCAGAACAACGGAGGGGGAATGTCTTCCGGAACGGGGTCAAATATCAACATTCATATGGGGGGAAATATGTACGGAGAGGATTATACACCGATTTCCATGTGGGGATATTTTGGATATGAACTGTTGTTCGGCATACCGTGTGTTGGATTTATTCTTATACTGATATTTGCATTTGGTGGGACTAAGAATGTGAATCTGAGAAACTTTGCCCGTTCCTTTTTGTGCGTTTACATCATTGCGATTGGGTTTATTGGAATTATGCTCATTTCGGGCGCCACATTGAGTGTGTTCTCAGGTCTACGTTAATAAAAACGTTTCAATGGATAAATTGCCATAAAATAAGGAGAGAAGAAAAATGGAAAAAGCAAAAATTGGAGTTAGTGTCGGAGCGTTGGCTGCGATGGTTTATTTTTCAGGAATCTGCGGTGGTCTTCTGGTAGCTGCTATTCTGACCGGGTATATCTTAATTGCGGAGAGTAATCTGTGGCTGCGGAGAAGTGCTGTAAAAGCGATTGTTCTGATGATTGTATTTTCAGTTATCAATATCATCGTGAACCTGTTGCCGGATGGAATCAGCGCGATTGAATCCCTGGCAGGAATGTTCCGGTTATCAATGAATGAATTTGTTGTGAGCAATCTTGCACTTTTTATTACAAAAATTTTTGATATTATTAAGAATTTACTGTTCCTGGCATTAGGAATGAGTGCGTTAAAGCAGAGAACAATTGTGATAGCACCGATTGAGAGACTTGTAGATAAGTGTATGGGAATGATGTAAAATACCCCATTTCTGAGGGGAGTAAGGGGTTAAGAAAGAGAGGAATGTAAAATGTGGGTAGCAAGAGATGATGTTTCGACAACAAAAAGGATTCGTGAAGAGGCGATCCAAAAAGAAGAGCAGAAACAAAACGAACTGTACTGCGAATTGGGAAAAGAATATTTCAATAATGCTGAAAAAGGCGGAACCACAAAAAGTGGAGGAAATCTGAAACTGGGAAAAGAATTTGGAGGTATATCGGAATCTGTTCAAAGAGGCAGTGTGGAGAATGAAAGAATGCGACAACTCTGCGCCGCAATACGGGAAAGCCAGAAAGAACTGGAACGATTGAAAGCAGAACCGGAGCCAGAACCACCGAAACCGCCAATACCAGAACCGCCGAAGACAGAACCACCAAAACCGGTAAACCGGTGTCCGGTATGTAATGCGGAACTTGTAGACGGAGCACTTTTCTGTGTATCGTGTGGTGCATCTTTGGGAAGACAGATTCCCATAATCCTTCCGGCTCACAGAGTATGCCCGAACTGTGGACATACAGAGACAGAAGACGATGCGAGATTCTGCACGGAATGTGGATGTGCATTCTAGCCGATAAAGTAAAGAAAAACAATGGAAAATATATATTTGATTATAGGAGTAGTTATACTTATTCTGGGCATTGGCATAGCGATAGGTGTGAGCGTAAAACACAGATCAGACAGAAAAAAAGAAAATATGGATAATGAAAAAGAAAGGCTGAAAATCAGAATTCCTGATGAGGAAAAAACGGTGATTCCGAATATGGTTCAGGAAGAGAAACATAAGATTATACGACTCTACCAAAGTCCGAGAGTGGAGGGTGTATGGATCTGCAGATGTTGTGAAGCGGAAAACAGGATTACAGATTCTCATTGCAGTGTCTGCGGCAATTATAAGTAGGAGAAAATATATGTTTTGTAATAAATGTGGTCGCAGGATAGAAAAAGAAGAAAAGATATGTCCTGAATGTGGAGCAAAAGTAGAGAAGACCGAGTACTGTGGAGGATTCTGGGGGCTGGTGAATGAAAAACCGGGACCTGTTTTGCAGGAGCCGAAAGAGGAAAGTACAGAGAGACAGCCCAAAGAAGAGCCGAACAGCCAGCATCAGAAATGGGAAAGAGAAAAACTGGAACTGCATACAAAAATGTTGCAGAATATTATAAGGGATACAGGGAAGACCGGAAGAGAAAAAAGAAGAACAGATTTTTTTCTTTTGGTCATCGGTATTCTGGCAGTGGTTATCATAGGAATGCAGGCAGTGCAAATTGTTCAACTGAAAAAAGAATGCAAATCGGTCGATCAGGTTCAGCAGGATGTAACGGAACTTGAGAAAAAACTGGATACACTCAGTTCTCAGAACGAAACGCTCCTGGGAAGGATAGAAGAACTGTCTCAGGACATGACAAAAGAAGATACATCGGAAGAAAATGAAAGCGATGACGAGACATATCGTCGACAGGAAATCGAGCAGAATCGAACGGAAGAAAGCCAGACAGAACAGAGCCAGCTGGAACAAAATCAGTTTGAACAGAGTCAGACAGAACAAAGTGAAAACAGTCTGGAATACAACAGTGGTAATCTGATAAACAGAAATGCATTGGGAGATGCAAAAGAAGGTGTGGAATGAAGAAGAAAGCATGGTTTTATATTGCAATCAGCTGTGTGGGAATCAGTATCCTGTCTCTGTTTTTTTCAATTATTACATATCGGGGAACTTATGGAGTAAAATACAGTTTTTCTATCGTGGATCTGCTTGTCCATACGGAAAAGTTTGAGGATCAGGTATTGAATCAGTATAATGGTCCGGTTGTGTGGGATATCACGGGAACGATCACAGTTGCACTGGTGGTTATTGCAGTGTTTGGAATTCTCTGTTCCATCATTGGTTTGTTTACACTCCGGGTACAGAGACCGAATACATGGCAGTTTATACTGACAATCACAGGGTTGATCTGTGTGGCAGTTCCATCGGTTGTGCTGATTGTATGCGTGGTGGGATATGGAAAATATTACCACGGAACGCTTGGCTTCGGGGTAGCGCCGATTATTACACCGATTGCGATGATTCTTTGTATTGCAACGGTTATACGGCGCAAAAACAGAGTGGCAGAAGAATTGCGAAGAGAACTGGAGGCAAAAGGACTGATCCGGCGTGCGGGAGATTTACAGTAGGAGGAAAGAAAGTCATGGGAAAAAACATAAAGGCAAATTATGGAGTGGATCTTGTATTTTGTATTGATGCAACAAACAGTATGGATCACATCATAGATACCGTAAAAGATAATGCGCTGAATTTTTATCAGGATTTTATGGGAGTAATGGAAGCGAAACACAAACGGGTTTCCGGTCTGAGAATCCGTGTGGTTGCATTCCGGGATTACATTGCGGATCGTGAAAATGCGATGTTAATTACAGACTTCTTCTCATTGCCACAGCAGGCAGAAGATTTTCAGGCATGTATTCGCAGTATCGTACCGGACGGTGGTGGAGATGATCCGGAGGATGGTCTGGAAGCTCTGGGATATGCGATGAAATCAGACTGGATTAAGTCTGCGGAAAAACGCAGACATGTCATCGTGGTATGGACGGACGATGATGCACATAACCTGGGATTTGGTAAACAGGTAGCAAATTATCCGAAAGGAATGGCAAAAGATTTTAACGAACTGACCGAGTGGTGGGGCTGCAAATCCAGCCACGGAATCATGGATGAGGATGCAAAACGACTGATTATGTTTGCTCCGGGACGAACAGATAATACCGAGTATACAAACTGGGCGCGGATCAGTGATAACTGGAACAAAGTCATTCAGTATGAGTCAGATGCCGGAAGCGGTCTCAGTAAAGTGGAGTACTCTCAGATTCTGAATGCAATCAGCCAGTCTATTTAATAAGGATAAAACGGGAATGGGAAAGAATAGTAAGGATCTTTATGATAAGCTTGATACAACCATGATGATTGCCAGAGCAGCGATAGAAGAACATGGAGAAGACAGTTTTTGCAGTGGCTGGAGAGAACATATGGCAATGATCGGTGTATTTGACGGATGTGGAGGACTTGGTTCCCGAACGTATCCGGGTTTCAGAGATCACACAGGAGCTTATATAGCAGCGAGAAGTGTCAGCGGATCCGTTTATGACTGGTTTGAGCAATGTGGAGAAAGAATGCAGGGAAGTTCAGATGGAATAGCAGTTCAGATCAGAAAATCCATAGAGCAGGGTTTTCGCCGTCTTCAGCCATATGCGGAAGGGTGTCTGAAAATGCGCGGTTCTATGGTGCGGGATTTTCCGACGACTGCAGCGATTGCTGTTCTTCACGATACAAAAAACGGGATACAGGTTCAGGCTGTGTGGGCAGGAGATTCGAGAGTCTATGTACTGGATGAGAATGGACTTGCGCAGATCAGTGAGGATGATCTGGACGGACAGGATGCCTTTTCCAACCTGTCGGACGATGGAGAACTGACCAATGTGATTGCAGCAGATGGAAAATATGAGTTGCATGAAAAAGGCATCAGTCTGTCAAGACCTGCGATAATCTTTGCAGCGACCGATGGCTGTTTTGGATATATGAACTCTCCTATGGGATTTGAATATACCATCCTGGATGCACTGGAAAAGGCGAAAACTCCAGGGGAGTTTAAAAAGAACCTGGGGGCAGAACTCAGTGCGTATGCCGGCGATGATCTGACGTTGGGACTGGCAGCATTTGATTTTGGAACGTTTGTTAATATGAAACGAGTGTTGAAAAAACGATATGAGATGATGGATGCCAGATACATAAGCAGGATGCAGGAAACGAATGATTATGAACAGCTCGAAGAGATGTGGCAGGAATATCGCAAAGAATACGAACGATATTTATAAAAAGAACAGAGGATCAAGGTATGAGTGAGGTATTGAATCAGTATCTGCTGGAGACAGAATTTCAAAATCAGAACGCAGGATTTTCAAGATGGGCTTTTGCAGTGAAAGACGGAGAAAAATATTTTATCAAAGAGTTTATTGACCCGGTATATCCGATGGACGATTCACTGGATGAAAAGTTGAGAATGAGGCGGATCGTAGAATGTCGGGAGTACGAAAATCGGAAAACGAGATTTTACAGTGTTTTGAATGAGAATTCGGATGGGAATATCGTACGGATTCAGGAACTGTTCCGTGCAGACTCCCACTACTATATCGTTATGCCGCGGATAGAAAAAGAAATACCGTTATCAGAAATTGTAAGAAATTATAGTTTTGAGGACAGAGTTCTGTTATGCAGGATCGTAGCACACAGCATGATGCAGATTCATAAGGCACATATTGTCCATGCGGATATTAAGGATACGAATGTTCTTGTACATGAATCCGCAGGAGGAAAACTGGTCGGAAAAGTCATTGATTTTGACTGCGGTTTTTTTGAAGATGAGGTACCTGAATCAGAAGAGGATCTGGGAGGAGATCAGATCTATCTGTCACCGGAGGGGTGTCTGTTCCTGTGTGGTGAGAGCGTAAAATTGAGCTGTAAAATGGATGTTTTTTCACTGGGGTTACTCTTCCATCAGTATCTGACCGGTGAACTTCCAGACTTTGATGAGGAAGAATATGATTATGCACACGAAGCCGTGCTGGATGGTCAGAAACTGAAAATATCGAAAAGACTGCCGGAGGAACTGCAAACGATACTGTATAAAATGTTGCAGGAAGATCCGGATAAACGCTGTACGATGGCGGAAGTATACAGCAATCTTGGAATCTATCTGGCAGGGAAACAAACCGGAGAAGATAAAAAAACGACTGAAAAAGAGAAAACGGAAATCCCGAAGAAGACAAGAAGCGGCTGGTTTACCAGAGCCGGAGATCTGTAGGTCAAAGAGTTTGAGAGGGCAGGAGAATGAAGAAAGAGCGAAAGTGTAAATATTGCGGAAACAGAAAGGCTAACACAGGTAGATTCTGTTCCAGATGTGGAAAACCATTGTATGGTCAAAATAAAATAAAAAGAAATGGCGGAATTGCTGTGGTTCTTGTTCTTCTGCTTGCGATTGTAGTCATGATCGTAGTTTCCATCCGTGCGAAAAACGAATACACACCAGCAGGAGACCATATTTTTGAGGGCGATGACATTAATGCGAAAGCAGATAAAACGACAGATGTCACGAATGAAGAGAAGGAATCTGTGGAGGAAAGTCAGGAAGAAAATGATGATGTTGATGTTATGAATTATCTGACAGATTATGAAAGTCTGGAAGGTATTTTGCAGATGCAACCTACAACATACTGGCAGTTCCCGGACTCCGAATCGTACGTTGCGGAAGGATTTTATCTGGAATGGATGGACAATGCTTTCAGCATGAAAAATGAAGGCAATCCGATGGTTACGCTATATGGGATTCACATGGGTGATGAAACAAGAGAGGCAGAAACGGTATTGCTGAACCATGGATGGAAAGATTGTGGATATGGGACTTATATCACGATAATCGATGAAAACGAATATTACATCGAATTGCAAAGTGATGAGAGTGGAAAGATAAATTTCTGGTATCTGAACAACTGGCCGGAAGGAGAGGATCTTGCGGATGCGTTTGAATCTCTGAAGAAATCATAAGAGCGGTGTTTGTGAGGGGGGAAGCTGATGAAGTGTAAAAACTGTGGGAATGAAGTTACTCAGGGAAGCAAGTTTTGCGGGAAATGTGGAGCAAAGATAGAGTATGAGAAGAAAACGGCAGATGAAGGGAAAGATAAAAAGAAACATAAAATAAGATATGTGGCTGTAGGAATAGGGTGCTTAGTGGCAATCGGAATAGCAGCAGTTGGCGTAAAAACAGTAAGTCATTATACGAAAGAGAACAGCGCGGACGTAAAAACAGCAACAGATTACAAAGCGGAAGAACTGACAGAGAAAAAGTGTTATTATGCAGACGGAAATATAGCAAGACTGACAGAAGAAGACAGTAACGGAAATATAATCAAAGAGACATCGTATGACAATTTTGGAAATGTAAATAACGTATATCAATATGAATATATATACGATGAAAACGGAAAGAAAAAAGAGTGTATCCGCTATGATGCAGATGGAAATAAGAGATGTGAACATCAATATGATGGGGAAGGAAATCTAACTAAGAACACCTGGTATACGGAGGACGAGGTACTTATGTCAGAATATGAGTATAGAACTGACAGAACGCTAACGAAAGAGACCTCCTATTATGAAAATGGAAATCCTTCTATTGTGGAAATATATGCTTCAGATGGAAATACAGAGGAAAAACTCTATTATTATGAGAGCGGCATTACAAAGTGTAAAGAAGAATTCAATGAAAATGGAATGAAACGTACCTGGTATACAGATGCAGGAGATGTAGAATCTGTAAGAAGCTATGAATATGAATATAACGCAGATGGAGAAAAGACAAAATGTAAAACATATGGAGAAGATGGGAGCTTAGAAGCTGTATATGAGTATAGTTCAGGTGTCCTGATAAGGAAAACAAGTTATGATAAGGATGGACAGATAGAATCAACGACAGAGTATGAATGTGATGGAAGGGACATTGAAAAAGCACGAAAATACGATAAGGACGGAAACTTTATATCGGAGACAGAATATGATTCTGATGGGAATGTCAAGGACAGCGGATTTGGAGACTGCTGAATAAATGCTTAGTATGTAATGAGGGATGAGGGAAGATGAAATACGGACATGTGCGAAAGCGCTATTTACTACTACTTATGATGTTGGGATTGGTCACGGGATGTGGTAAAGAAACACTTACGAAAAAGAGTACAGATGAAAATGAAGAAGTAAAAAAAGATTATAATACAGAGGACTCGAGAGATACAGAGATAATCGAATACAGAGATGATGGATCAATGAAAGCAGGTATTGAATACGATAAGGACGGAAAACTTTCCAAAATAACGGAATACAATGGAAGCGGATGGAAATATTGTGAAACAATATTTGACGAATCAGGTAATATAATAAAAAGAACAAGCTATAGCGAGAATGAAAGAGTCAAATCTGTTGAGGAATATGATTCGTCGGAGCATGTAGGAAAAGGAATGAGCGAGAGTGATGAAGAAAAATATACATACGAATATGATAGTGCTGGAAAAAAACAGAAGGCAATCAGGTATGGTGAGAATGATAATGTAGAGGAAACTATAGAATATGGGCCAGATGAGAATATTGTAAAAAAAACGCGGTTCGATTATGATGATCAAACTGGAAATCTTGATAGAGAGGTTGAGCAGGATTATGTGAAAAAAAGAGAATCAAGGACCTCTTTTTATGAGAATGGTGAAGTTTCTATGAAAGAAGAAAAAAAATTAGAGTTTTTGCTTTTGAAGGGATGTTGGAGATGGATTAATTATGACAGCTTAAACTGGATACTTTACAATGAGGATGGACAAACAAACAGCGAGGGAACATATGGTCTGGATGAGTGGCGAGTTAAATATTATAATCACTCAAGTGTTATCACTTATGATTTAGTGGAAAAAAAGGAACTTGATGCAAGTGGAAATATAATACACAGTACAGATTCTGACGGCGAGTGGCTGTTCAGGCAGGAAGACAATAACATCCGATCGATATATTACAATGCAGATAGAAGTATCAGTTATACAGAAGAATATGATTCCGATGGAAACATTATTATGAACACAAGATAAAGGAGGAAACAATATGTATTGCGACAAATGTGGAAAAGAAATAAAACCGGAATGGAGAAACTGTCCGAGTTGTGGGGCAGCATTGCATGGAAATGCGGGGGGAACTGACTGGTCCAATGTTTCCGGGGGATCAGGGAATGAGTTTGTTGTAAATAATATGAAGTGGTATCAGTTTATTATTTATGTGCAGTTGTTTCTTGCGGCGATATTTAAGGGAATTGAGGGGATTCGCACAATGACGGGAAAACAATACGGAGATGACAAAAATCTGTATTATCTTTTTTATGGAAGTGGCTTAAAGATGACGGATATTCTGTATGGAATTTTGTGTATTGGATTTGCAGTCGTAGCAATTTTAGTTCGACAGCTGCTGGCTAAGAAAAAGGTGAATGCTTCGAATTATTATCTGCTCTATTCTGGAATGACGGCAGTAGCAGCACTTGGATATGCTATATTGTTCTTTATATTTACAAGAGAGTCCGCTCAGATTGTTTCAGCGGTCATTTCGCTGATCGTAAGTGGAATTTATATTGCTTTAAATTATGTTTATTTTCAGAAGAGAAGACACCTGTTTGTTAATTGAGATTTTATACACCTGGAAGAAAAGAGGCTGAAAGAGTATGTACTGCGATAAATGCGGAAAACAGATAAAGGACGGATCCAAATTTTGCGGATACTGCGGAAGTCCGGTTTCGGAAGAGACGGGCAATAACGTTTTTAATTATACGCCACCGGTTCGACAGGAACCGTTCTCAGCGTTACGCCTGAGTATTTCAGAATCAACCCGGGATCTTCTGAAAAAGATCATTTATATTGCTATGACGGTTATCTACATACTGGCAATGGCACTGCACTGGGAAGAGGTAGCAGATGATATGAACAGATGGCATGGATTGCACCCCATATACGTAAGTGTTTTCTTTGTGTTTGGAGCCATTATGGCGATGTGGTGCCTGATCTTAAGTGGTATTTTAAAAATCAGGAAGTACAATATTGTCACAATTTGTGATCAGGTCATTACTCCATTGGTAGCACTGGTTGTTATGCTTATCATGAGGGGAAATGTGGACAGTGGAATAGGATATCTGATCTTCCGCGTGCTGGAAGGCTTTGAATCCATATATGTCTTACAGATGATACTGGGAACCATCGGTGCGCTTCTGATCATTCCGTACGAGATGGACGAAATAAAAATCAAAACTTCATAAATATTGAACACAGAGTAAAGAAGTTATAGAGAAGTGCATCAGGTATTATTCTGGCAGCAGGTGTAACAGCATCTGCTGCCATTTTCATAACAAAACAAAGCGGATAAGACAGGAGAAGGAAACGAAACGATGAAGAAAAATAAGTATGTTGTTATAGGCGTTACAGGTCTGGCGGTTTTATGTATAGGAGTATGGAGCGGAGTTGCAATTATGTGGAGCAGACAGAATAAGACGAAAGGGTCTGTAACACAGGAAACTTCAGAGAAAATGACAAAGGAAAAGACAACGGATGATACCGATACCACACAGGAAGAGAAGAGTACATTCCTGTTTGCTGAGGACACATCAGAAGCGGAGGATAATACTGTCCCGGAACCATGGGGAGAATTTTTACAGGAAAAACAGTATGAGGAGAATATCACAGACTGGCTGCTTACCGATCCGGGATACTGCCTGCTGGATATTGATCAGGATGGAACAGAGGAACTGATTCTCACCTCGGGACCGGATGCAGATAACTGGTACGAATATCAGGTATATACAGCAGAAAACGATCAGAACATTGAGCTGGTTGATAATATCATAGTATATAAAACTATTAGTTATTCTGAAAAATATAAGGCGTTGGTTGGCTACAACGATCTACCGAAACAGCTGACTTCAAGAAAAAATTATTATGTTCTGGAAGATGGGCAGCTGACAGAGGCGTTTGCAATCGGTTCGGAAGTTGACTGGGAAACTTCAGTTCCCTCTTATGGGCTTATTGATGATGTGAATGGCTATGAAGTGCTTACCGAGGATGAATATAATAGCTATGAAAATGAACTCCAACCACTGAATGATTGGGAAAGCCTGGATACAGCATCACAGAATCAGGATGGGAACGATTACGATACGATTCGGGAAAGAGTCAGAGATGCGGAAGGGTACGAACCGGAAGTAGAGTATTACAGTATTGACGGATTCTGGTATTCGGAGGATTACAAATATGTGTATCGCTTTTTCACACAGGAAGCAACGGTAAAGACATTCTGTTATGCCTATATAGAGGGGAAAGGGAGCTGGAGAAATAAATTTGAATACGGAAACATAAAAATGACCTCAGATAAGAATGCTGTTTTGAAATCGGATGGAGGAGAGAACAGTTTTTCACCGGAAGTTTATATTACCAAAGACCGGATGTATTCGGACGAACTTACACTGGTGAGAGTTGACGAAAAAATGGCGGCGGATCTCGTAGGAACCTGGAGTGACGGAAACCGGACATATACGTTCGACGCAAATGGGAACTATGACTTTGAATCACGGGATGATAAATATTCCGGTGATTACTTCTTCAGGGGAAATGGCGAGCTTGTCACAATAAAATATGCAGATGTACATAGCAGTGAGTATAAGATTGAAGATGATACTCTGACATTTGGTGCATATACGTATGAACGGCAGTAAACGAAGGCAGAGGAAGGACGAGGGCTGGTATGGCAAAAAAGGATAAAAAATACGAAGAGAAACGGGAAAGCAGAAAAGAAGAGAAACAAAACAGAAAAGTACAGAAAAAAGCAGACAGGAAGGAAAAGTATGCACAATTATCACTGGCTGAGAAAATAGGCAGGTTTGCTATGAAAATTTGTCTGTTTATCCTGCCTCTGATGCTGTTTGTGACAGTTATTACCGGCGTGCTTGCGTATTATCAGGTGATAGATGTACCTGGGGTATCTGCAATCATGGAGCATTTTTCAATTCATTATCATTCAGCAGATGTCGAAAAAGATATTCCGGAGACGGATACGGAAGGATTTACTTATTATGAATCGTCAGAAGAAAATCTTGTGAAAGATGATGAAACCGGAGTTATGTTTGTGAATAATGAACTTCTGGTTACATTAGTTTCAGAAGAATATAAGAGTGAGCTGGAAGAATATGTATCGACAATCGGAGGAAACATTGCAGGGGAACTTCCGGAAGCAGGAGAATATCAGATCTTATTACCAGCTACATATTCTTACGCGCAGCTCCAGGAGATTATTGAAGACATGAAAACTTTCGAATGGTTTTCTTATGCATCGCCAAATTATGCGATGCAGTTAGATTCATCGTATGTACCAAATGATAAAAACTGGAAATATAAATGGGAAAACGTTGCAGATGGAACAAACTGGGGAATGGAAGCGATTGATGCACCGGGTGCCTGGGATTATCGGGAGCAACTGCGAACGGTTAATATCGGAGTTTTTGATATTATGTTTGACACAAACCATGAAGATCTGAACTTTGCTGAGGATCCGTATAAAAATGCCGAGGCATTAGAGAAGGTTGAAAGCGGAGATCTGAAATGGAGTAATCATGGAACACATGTAGCAGGAACCATAGCGGCGACATTTAATAATAAGAAGGGGATTGCCGGTGTTATTCCAAAAGTAAATTTATATGGTGCTTCTGTACGGGGGATACAGATAGAAGAATATTGTACAGCACAGGCATTTAATACCGCATTTTATTATCTGATTGTAAAAAAAGGCTGTTCGGCTGTGAACTTGAGTCTGGGAATGGATGCACTGGTCTTTGGTGCATCAAGACATGAGAAGGCGGATACAGAAATACTCGGTTGTCTGAGAGAGGAAGTGGAGGAATATTTAAAAAAATTAATTGATAAAAATTATTCTTTTGTAATTTGTGCAGCATCAGGAAATATGAATGAAAGTGGAGGTGGTTATCGGTTTTTCAGAAGAGATGATGATGATACAAGTCAAATGGGAACATACTATTCTTATAACGAATATTTGGAGTATCTGAATGGAACAGACACAAGTAAAGAAAATATATTTGCACGATACAAGGATCGGAGAGAAGAAATTGAATCACGATTAGACAGTGGAAATGTGGATGTGAAATATGATTTATTTGGAGGAATTACAGATCCAAAAGTCAGAAACCGAATTATTATGGTGGGAGCAGCCAAAAATCTTGGAACGCATACAGAGGGTGGTTTTTTAGGGATTATTGGAAAGAAAAAAGTACATAACGGTTATGCGGTAGCTGCTTTCAGCCAATGTGGAGAAGGTGTAGATGTTATTGCACCGGGAGTCGATATTTACAGTACCGTAAAAAACGGATATGACAAAGATAGTGGTACTTCTATGGCAGCACCACATGTGACTGGTGTGGCAGGTCTGATCTTTGCGGCAAATTCAAATATGAAAGCAGATGCAGTCAGAAAGATAGTCCGCGAGTCCGCGACTGGGAGCTATGGAGGAGAAGGATATGGTCTGGTTAATGCAAGACTGGCTGTAGAAGCAGCACAGCGGTATAACCCGGAAAACTCTGATACAAAACAGACAAACATTCCGGCAGAGGCAGGGACATTTAACGGTCATCGTTATTATGTCTACAACCGTGACAACATAACTACCTGGGAAGAGGCAAAACAGTACTGTGAATCGAAAGGCGGTTATCTGGCAACCATCACGAGTCAGGAGGAGAATGCATATGTATACTCCTATCTGAGAGATAACTTTGATTATGAAAGCGCATATTTTGGCTTTACCGATGAGGAAGAAGACGGAAACTGGGAATGGGAAAATAACGAGGAGGTTTCGTATACGAACTGGCATCCGGGAGAACCGAACGGTCAGGATGAAAATGAAAAACATGCCATGTATTATTATAAATATCTGGACGGGTCGTGGAATGACGGAAACTTTGAGGATGATGCATGGAATGGTGGAGGAAGCTTTATCTGTGAATGGGGAGATTATCAGGAGAGAATGGACAGCCCGGACGAAGAAAGACAGAAAATGACTTCAGGAGAGAGAAATATAGTTCTGGTGCTTGATACCTCTGGCAGTATGTCAGGAGATCCCATGATGCAGACCAGAAAAGCAGCTAAAAATTTTGCCAGTACAATTCTGAAAGAAGATGCCAGTATCGGTGTGGTCACTTACAGCGAAGATGCGGAAAAAATTTCGGATTTTTCCAGCGACGAGACACATCTTACACATACCGTTGAAGATATTGGCAGTGATGGCGGTACAAATATGGAAGCCGGTCTGGCAGAAGCAAAAGCTATGCTGGATAACAGCAATGCAAAAAAGAAAATCATTGTTCTCATGAGTGACGGGGAACCGAATGAGGGAAAACAGGGCGAAGAACTGATCAATTATGCGGAGCAGATTAAAAATGACGGGATCCTGGTTTACACCCTGGGATTTTTCGAATACATGGAAGGCAGTAAATCTGCTGCACAGTATCTGATGGAAAAGATAGCAAGCGATGGCTGCCACTATGAGGTTGCCAATGCGGACGACCTGGTATTCTTCTTTGGAGATGTAGCGGATCAGATCAATGGTCAGAAATACATCTACATCCGTATCGCATGCCCGGTAGAGGTTTCTGTCACATACAAAGGAGAGAGCCTGAATTCGGCGGAAGAAGATCAGACGGTACGAACCGATTTTGGAACTCTGACATTCGAGGACAATGAAGACAGCTCGTACGAACAGGAAAATGATCGTATTAAGGTACTGCGTCTGAAAGAGGGTGCAGACTATGATGTTCAGATTGTTGGAACTGATCGTGGAAAGATGAATTATACGATTGGGTTTATGGACGAAAATGGTGATTACAGTGATTTCCGCTACTTTGACGACATCAGGGTTACACAGAGAACAGTAATTGATACTGTTGCAACAGTTTCTAAGGAAAGCATACTGAAGATTGACGAAGACGGTGACGGAAAGTATGAGAAAAAACTGCGTGCGAAAGAGAATGGCTATGGTGAAGAAGTAAAACGAAGTATATGGGTTTACATAGCAGCAGGTGCCGGAGTGGTAGTTTCTGTTGCGTTCTGCATTGTTATCGTTCTGGATCAGAGAAAACATGAAAAAAGAAGGGGAAAAATTCCTTTGAAATAATGAACGTATGAGGGAAAAGGAGAAGGAGTATGGCAAAATTTTGCGGAAAATGCGGGTCAAAGCTGGATAAAACTACGGGGTTATGCCCGAATTGCGATGCGGATAAAATTGAAAGGCATAAACAAAGAAAAAAGAAAATTTTAAGATTGAAAATTATTTTAGGAATCCTGATTTTGGTAATAGCAACTGGTGGAAGTATATATTTATTAGCACGTTTTGGTATTATTAATGTACCTGTAATATCAGAAATATTCAATGAAGAGGATACAAGTGATGGGAATGTTTCTGTTTCTGTATTAGGAAAAAATTTTACAGACCAACGGATAACAGATGAAGGTTCAGCTGTGGCTGCTGCAAAAGATGTTGCTGAAACTATGGGATATCAGAATGCTTTTAGCGAATTGCAGGTAAAGATGTCGACTTCGGTTGATAATAAATCTTTTTATCGTTTGCAGCAGTATTATAAAGGATTACCAGTGTATGGACGATATGTAACAGTTGTTGCATCAGAAGACGGAAATGCATTAGGTATTAATTCAGATGCGATTGATGTGGATGCAGATATTGAGATGAAGCCACAGATATCAGATGCACAGATGAAAACAGCAATTAAAGAGTATATGAAAGGAAAGGCGGGAATCCTGTATGAGGATATAGACATCCCGGAGATTTCAGATGATTTTCTGGTGATTTATAATCAGTCTGAAGAGAGTCGATTAGCATACGCAGTGAAAGTGATCAATGATGACACATATAATATTGTCGTAGATGCATGTACGGGTGAAATTTTGGAAGGATCTTCGGGCGTGGACAATATTGCGGCTACGGGAACCAACGTCGCAGGAACAAAGCAATTTCCTGTAGAGTATGATGAAAGTGCCAATACATATACGTTACAGGATCAGGCGCGTGGGATTTATGCATATAACTTTAATAAATCCAGCCATAAAAATAAGAAAACATGGGGTAAGAAAACAGAAGTAGTAAGCGTGAATGATAATATATTTGGAAATACAGAAGAAGAGGCAAATCAATCGCCGGAGATGGGAATTAATTTGTTAAATAATATTGAGGAAATTGAAGATTATTATCAGACAACGTTTAATCAGGGAAGCCCATATGAAATGCTAATACTGGCGTATAATGACGGATATATGGGTGGAAAAAATGCTATTGGGGGTTGCTGGGATGCAACTACAGAAACCGGTGAAATGTACGAGTATGGAGTGGTATATATCGGACATAAAATGAGAGGAACTGAAAGAGATATATTGGCGCATGAGTATACTCATATTATAGAACGAAAGTATGGAGCGGCATGCGGGGAGGCTGTTGAGACGAATGCAGTAAATGAAGGACTGGCGGATACATTTGCGTGTTTTTATACAGGGCAATGGGGAATAGATCTTGAATGTATAGGTGGAACATACAGAAGTGCAAGTGATCCGGGAAAATATAATTATCCGGCATCTCTGGATGATAAAAATAAGTCTGGTGAAAATGATAACCATGGATATGCAACAGTGGTTTCCCATGCGGTCTATCTGATGAATCAGTCAAAAACATTTTCAGAAAAAGAATTGCAATTGTTATGGTATGAAACATTACTACAACTTCCATACAATTGTACATTTTATGATCTTAGAGCCTGCATGGAGCAAACAGCAATAATCTCGGACTACCCAGAAACACAAAAACAGGCGATTGCCACCGCCTTTGATGAGGTAGGAGTGTTTGAGAAAGGGGAGTATAAATGCAATAATTCAATAAATATAAATGTATATGATAAGCAGGGAGAATATTATGATGATTATAATATTCGGATAGACGGAACGACATCTGAAGGTTTTGCAGGAATGGGAGGAAAAAAATATTCATTATCTGTAGATAATCAATCAGCTGAAAAATATCATCTGGATTTGCAGAATGGAAAATATACAATTACCATAACGGATAAAGCAGATGAAACGGTTGTGAAAACCTTTAAGATTAAAGTAAAGAAATCAAACCATCGAGAAGAACTATATGCATTTGATTTTGGGGCAGATTATTCAGTGGCACCGCAGGCAAAATTAACTTTTTTAGATGCTGAAGGAAATGAGCTGTCTGATTATTCGGTTTCGGCTTCCTATAAAGGCGGGAAATATTCAGTGGATTCCAATAGTGTTGATTTGGACGAAGGTAATTATTATATAGGATTATTTTCAAAAGACTTAGATGAATCAGGCACTGTCTATTATGAGACGTTTTCACTTCGAATAAAAAATGGACTGAAAAGTTCGGAGACAATACAAACAGGTTTTGAAATAGAGAAGGTCGAAAAAGAAGAGACGGAAAGGATAGAGACGGAGAAGACCAGTAAAAAAATGATGATACCATCTGATGCGGCTGAATTCAACGGGCATCACTATTATGTGTATGACATGGATAATATAACTACCTGGGAGCAGGCAGAAGCATATTGTGAATCTTTGGGTGGCTATCTGGCAACCATTACAAGTCGGGAGGAAGATGAGTTTGTATATTTCTATCTGAGAAATAATTTCGACTATGAAAGCGCATATTTTGGGTTTACGGATCGAGAAGAAGAAGGGACCTGGGGATGGGTGAACGGAGAGAACAGCACGTACACAAATTGGAATCCGGGAGAACCAAATGATGAAAATCCAAACGAAGATTATGCGATGTATTATTACAAATATCCGGAAGGAACCTGGAATGACGGAGATTTTGGATATGAAACCCTGAACAGTGGACGGGTATTCATCTGCGAATGGGGGAAACCGACAACAATAAATATTTATGACCAGTATGCGGAGAAAATAAGAGAATATGAAGAACGATACGGAGAAGCAGAGGTTCGTGATGACGGCTCCAGTGGACAGTATATGACAGGATTGTGTTTTGCCAAACTGATGGATTTTGCAGGGGATGGTCAGAAAGAACTTCTGGTAGCATATTCGGATGGTTCGCAGGAAGGTATTCCACAAAATTATACGGCAGAAGTATGGGAGGTTACAGAGGGGCAGTTGCGTATGATGTACAGTGGAGAAATAAGCTTTTCTGATGGAGGATTTGAATACATTGAACTCTGGACGGGAAGTGAAAAATCTTATTTATGCGCAGGTGGATTTGGCAATGAGTGGTACGGCTTTGATGAAAATGGACAGTTTAGTCTGGTGCGTGAAGCGACTATGAGAATGAGCCAGTCCGGTGATTGGATTTATGAGATAAATGGAAAAGAAGTTTCTTCCGAAGAGTATTATGAGAATGAGACAGACTGGTCGAGAGGTTATGAAAACACTGAATATTGGTTGAGTAACGAAGGTTTGGATTCAGATAAGATTTTCAGCGAAATAGAAGAGACGAAAAGTGAACTGAATATGGAATAAAAGCCAAAACACGGGAGGAGAAACATGGCAAAATTTTGCGGAAAATGCGGAACAAGGCTGGACGAAACTACAGGATTATGTCCGAATTGTGATGCCGACAAACTAAAAAGAGAATCCGGTCTGAGTGGATCAGAAGCTATGCTGAGACAGATGCGAACGGAAAACAGAGAATTACAGGGAAAGAAAGAGGTGGAAGAAAAAAGACCAATACAGCAGAGAAAGCCTGTAAATAAAAAAAGAAAGAAACCTAAGAAAAAAATTATAAAATGGATGTTGGGACTTTTTGCGCTACTGTTACTTGTGATTGGAGTCGTGTATTTTAAGAATTTAGATAAATCAGTTATAAATGTAGTTTTGGAGAAAATTGGTGTAAAACAAGAGAATACCGCATTTGCAACACAAATCATAGAAGAAAATTATGTTCCGGATGAAAAAAATATTGTTTATGAAAATGAAGGATTTGGATATGTAAATAACATGGTGTTATTGTTTGCACGTAGTGATGCTTCAGAAGAACGTATGAATGAAATAGCAAAGGAAATTGGAGGAGAAATTGTTGGAAAAATATCAGGAATACATCAGTATCAGATAGAAGTGTCTTCTATGAGTAGAGAAAGTCTTGAAAACGTTTGTGAAAAAGCCATGGGATTTGATGAGATTAAATTTGCAATTGTGGATAATGTAGTAACAATGGAAAATCAGGCGATGAAAATTCCGAATGATCCATGGAAAGATAACTTTCAGGGAATAACGGGGGTGGATTGGGATGAAGAAAATCCAAGTGGATACAATTGGTGGCTTGAAGCAACGAAAGTAGTATCGGCATGGCAAAGCGCAGATTCTTTTTCAAGGATTAATGTAGGTGTTGTGGACAATGGTTTTGATACGAATCATGAGGATCTGAATATAACAGTTATTAATAATGAGCAAAACAGTGTTGAACATCACGGGACACACGTTGCCGGAATCATTGGAGCAACGAATAATAATGGGATTGGAATAAGTGGAATTTTAGATCAGGTGAATTTATATGGAGTTGATTGTTATCCTACATCGAATCATAAGAAAAATAGTATAACAGTAAGTTTATTAATGGATGGAATACAAACATGTCTTGATAGAAATTGTAAAGTCATTAATATGTCAAGTGGAATTTCTCCAACAAATACAAAGGATACAAAAGAAAATGCAGAGGCAACGGCACATGATACAATATTTTATCTGTTGAGTATGTTGGATGAAAGAGAAGAAGGGGATTTTATTATTGTACAATCAGCCGGAAATGGGGACAAGACCGGTAAGGGAGTAGATGCCGGAAAATATAATGGCTATTTTGCATCGATTACAGAAAAAAAGATAAAAGAGATTATGCAGGAGTATGTGGAAAAAAATGGGAAACTTAAACGAGACATATCGGTAGAAGAAATAATGGATTCTTATATGATAGTTGGAGCTGTAGATAATAAGCAAAAGAAAGGAGAATGGCAATTAGCAAAACGCTCAAATTACGGTGATGCTATTACTGTATGTGCACCTGGAATTAAAGTATTTAGTACAACTGTAATGGGAGGAATAAATGGAAATTATGCAAATGATAGTGGAACATCTGTATCGGCACCAATCGTGGCAGGAATTACAGCAATGGTTTGGTCAATAAATCCAGATATGAATGCTAAAAAAGTAAAAGAAATTATTCAGCAGACGGCAGATATAACAGTTCTTAGTAGACAAAAAAAGGATAAAGGGGCATATAAAATGATTAATGCATCCAAGGCGGTCGAGGAAGCGTTAAAATACACAGAAGAACAGGATAGTACAAATGAGGATGTCCTGGTAGTTCCCATAACTCCAACAGACGACACCGAAATCTGGAACACCTTCCTGCAAGAAAAGCAATATGAGCCAAATATCACAGACTGGACAATTACAGAACTGCAATATTGTCTGCTGGACATCGATCAGGATGGCAGAAAAGAACTGATTCTTACTCTGGGAACGAATTGGGATGATTTTCAGATTTATCAGGTATATACGATCGGTGAAGATGAAAAGGTCTATCTGGCGGATGATTTTACTGCATGTTATGGACTCAGTTATTCTTCAAAATATAAAGCTCTTGCATATAACAGCAACAGACCATCGGAAATGTCTGCGAGTCTGGAATATTATGCAATGGACGGAACTAAGATGACGGAAAGTTTTGCAGTCAATATGGAAGTCGATCTGAATACATATTTGCCGGTCTACGAAGTGCAGAATACGACAAAAGGAACGAATACCACAATTACAGAAGCAGAATATGAAGCATATCAAAAGGAATGCACACCACTGACTGAATGGAAGACACTGGAAAGTAAATCAGCAAAAAAGAATTCCGGAAAAACACAGACATCCGGTCAGGAATGGAAAACGGCATACGCACAGTTTTTGCGGAATGGTGAATATGGAAGTGATATGTCGGAAGCTGATAAAGCTCGATTTTTTGTATATGATGTTGACGGGGATGGTTCCATGGAACTTGTGATTATTTCGAGCACATTTTCTGTAGAAGGTGGACATGTATATACGCTTGTAAATGAAAAAGTAGTACATGCCGGAGAGACATGCGGAACTTATGGAAGCTTTGCAAGCTATCCTTCGAATGGTTTAATCCTGTCGAGTTACGGTCACATGGGAACAGATCTGGAAGAATATTATGCACTGTCAGATGGAAAACTTGTTTCACAGGCAAGATGGATATCAAGCTATACGGATGGTGAAACCTGGTATCTGAATGATCAGGAAACAACACAGGAGGCGTATGAAACCTGGAAGGCAGAACATGTAAACGGAGAAATTTTTGCTGTAGAGTATCAGGATGCGTATCCAATTACAGAAGAGAATATTCAGGCGTACGTGAAATAACAGGAAAGAATGTATCTGAACATATAAACCGACACAAGGCGTGACACATATTGTGAAGATATGTAGAAAAAGGGTAAAATGTAATAAAAATACGAAAGGAAAGAAACATATGAAAAAGTGGGAAATTTTACGGGGGGGGGGTAGAACACGAATCGCAACTGTTACAAAGAACGATTTAAAGAAAAAAGAAGAGAACAGGAGTTGATTCGAATGAAAAAATCAGAAAAGGAGTTAAAAGTTATAATTGGGATAATTTATGCAGTTGTTGCAGCTGCCTGGCTGATCTGGGTTTTGCGCACAACATCGAATTTTGCAGGGGTATCTCTTGTAATGTATTTTATTCCATTATTAATTATGCTGGGAATTGCCGGAGTGGGAATTAATCACTTAATGAAGGATAAAGATAAAGTTCTGGATGCAGTAATCTTCCTGGTTTTCCAGGTACTGATTTTGGTAATTGGTCTCATAACCAATGCAAATACGCAGATTGTAAATGGAGATGTTGAAGTTTCATGGGCAGGACTGATATTTGCGCTGTATTCCGGGGTAACCGTATTTACGGTAGCTGGTGGAATTTTAGCGGTTATACTGGCTGCAATTAAAAAGAAAGTAAGCAAGTAAAAAATATCCTTCTGTTATACGACTGCTGGACGCGTCAGTGTGTAACAGGAGGAATTTTATTTTTATGAGATGAGAGGGAGGAAGAAGGTAAATGGGAAACAGGGGAAAAAGCAGTACAGATTATTCAGGGATGTTTATAATCATCATAGTGGGGATAGTAAATACATTATGGCTGTCATATAAAATTGCATTTGGATGGAAATATTTTTCAGACCGTTATGCGAAATACATTTGGACATCTTTTGAAGATGCTTCTGTGAATTTTCAAAAAATTGCGTTATTTATATTTCTGGTGGTAGTGTTTGGAACTGTGTACATTATGTATGCGGCTGGGGTAAATACAGGAAAAGCGTTATTATTTACGATGGTAACAGTACTTGCAACGTTAATAATCGGGGAGGGATTTTGGAAGGTGCTATTATTTATTATGTTTCTTCCAGAATTAGTAATTTTGGGAATGGCAGATATAATTTGCAGCCTGCTGCGAATAGTTAATTTGGGTGGTTTAAGTGCATTTATTATGGGGATACTTCAGATTATTATGGTTTTGGTAACATTTATCCTGAGTGTTGCTATATGTTATGAACCCTTTGCGATATTGAGTGAAACACCAAGTCGGAGTCCGTCAAATCAGGGAACCACCGAAAGAGGATCGTCAATGTTAGATAAAGATTATTTAGACGAGGTAAGAAAAGACAAGATACTTGAAACCCTCAAAGATATTGATCATGATTTGAAAAATATGAGATAGAAAGATTCAAAATTTAAAATTCACATAGTATCGCCCGGTTTTTAACCGGGCGAATTTTTGCGTGGTCGAAAATACCATCAAATACGACACAAAATATGACACATATTGATGAAATAAAGGAAAAGCATGTAAACTATAACTAAAGAGTGTCAGAAATTTACAGATGACAAAATTTAAAGGAACTGGAGGAGAAAAATGAAATGTACAAATTGTGGTTCTGAATTGCCGCCGAACAGTAAGTTTTGTGAGCAATGCGGAACAATGGTAAAAACAGAGACACCGACAGGCAAGAATTACAGACCTAAAAAGTTTTGTGAACAGTGTGGGGCAGAGTTGAAACCCGGATTTATGTTCTGCGGTAAATGTGGGGCGCCTGTCAAAGAAGATAAAACGCCAATACCAACGCCTGGACCTGTACCGGATCCGCCCAAGAAAGCGAGATGGATTGTCCCGGTTGTTGCAGGACTTTTGACGCTTACACTTGTCGGGGCAGGAGTCTTCGTAGTTTTGAGCAAAACAGAAAAAACAAATGAAAAAACGAACAAGACGGATCTGACCAAAGAAGACGCAGAAACTGAAACAGCTGACAGCAAATCGGATGCAAAGGAAGCGGAAAGTACACCGGCTCCGACTGAAGAGGAAACACAGGAAGATACAACAGCGGATACTTATGATTTATCTGTGTGGGACAATCGTTTTCCGGCAAAACCACAGTCTGTATATCAGAAGTATTTTGTTATTTTTAATGATGAAAATAGAGAAAATATGATTGGGCTTGCGGTGTTTGATATAGAGGACGGTGCAGATGAGGCATATCTGTGCTGGAATGGCGGCGGTGAACCGATTGAATTAAATAACAGCGGTTCGGTCAAAGACTGTGACCGGTATTATTATGACATGGAGACAAATTCATGGACTTCATTTAACGGAGACAGTACAGAAATAGCAGAATGTGCAGATGCGGTTATATGCAGTAATCTGGATATATGTGATTCTGATGGGACAAGAACGTTAAAACGGCTTACGGCAAAAGGCAGTACCAATGATATTGACTATTCGTATTATGAAAGCGCGGAAGATGATGAGACAGAAGGTGGTATACACACTTATGGATACTTTAAAGATGACTGTACCTGGGAGGAGGCTTTTGAGAAAGCCAGGGAAAAAGGCGGTTATCTGGTGCGGATTAACAGCGAAGAAGAGTACGAATATATTTTAAATGAGATCGTGGAGAAAGGATATGACGATATCAAGTTCCGGATCGGAGGAAGAAGAGAGCCTGGCAGATATAATTATGATTACTACTGGGTCGATGAAAACAACGAAACGTATGGGGAAGCAATAAATTCCATGAGCTACTGGGCAGCGAATGAATGGATGAAGAATGAACCAAGTTATCGGGATGGGGATGTGGAGGAAACCTGTCTGGACATCTATTATTATTCAAAGGAGAAACGGTGGGTATGGAATGATGTACCGAATGATATTCTGGACGTTGTGCCTTCCTATGCCGGAACATTAGGATATATTGTGGAATATGAACAGTAAGAAAAATAAAAAACATTGGAAAAGAAAATTAAGTTTGCTTTTAGGTCTTCTGGTTCTGAGTGTATGTACGGCTTGCGCTGGAAGTCATAGTGACAATGAGACAGTTGGCAAAAAAGAAACATCCGAAAAAAATGAGACAGTAAAAGAGAAAGCACAGGAGCCGGAAAAACAGTCGGAACCTGTACTGATGCAGCCGGAAGAAGAATCAACGGAAGAACCGGAAGCGGATGAAGTACAGGAGAAGGAGGAACAGGAAAGCAGGAAGCAGATCGAAGAAAACCCGGAGCATCAGATGGAAGAACTGTTAGATTCACTTTCTATTGAGGAAAAAGTGGCTCAGCTGTTTGTGGTGCTTCCGGAACAGATGGTTGGAAATGTCAGTCGTGTCACGGCAGCCGGGGAGGCGACCAGAGAGGCGATCAATAACCGACCGGTTGGTGGAATTGTTTATCTCGAATCTAACCTGGTTTCTCCTGAGCAGACAAAAACAATGTTGCAGAATGTTCAGCAATACAGTATGGATCGTCTGAATCTTCCGATGTTTCTGTGCGTGGATGAGGAAGGCGGACAGGTTACACGGCTTGCAGGAAAAGCAGGGTTTGATCTGCCGGTTTATGATAATATGAGCGTGATCGGAAGCCAGGGAGATACAGAACAGGCATACCAGATGGGAGAAAGCATTGGACAGTATCTGTATGATCTTGGATTTAATACGGATTTTGCGCCGGTAGCAGATGTTCTGACCAATCCGAACAATCAGGTGGTTCGCTACCGCTCGTTCGGATCGGATCCGGAGACGGTTAAGAACATGACAGATGCTGTGAGCCGTGGGCTGGCATCGAAAAAGATTCTGGCTACCTATAAACATTTCCCAGGACATGGCAATACAGCGGCAGATACTCATGCGGGATATGCGTATTCGGATAAAACCAAAGAGGAACTGTACCAGCGTGAACTGATTCCATTTATACAGGGAATCGAGGATGAAGTACCATTTATTATGATGGGACATATTTCCTTACCAAATGTTGTGGGTGATGATACACCGGCATCTCTATCTAAGACGATAGTAACGGATCTGCTGATTGATGAACTGGGCTATCAGGGGATTATTATCACGGATGCACTGAATATGGGAGCCGTGTCGCAACAGTATTCGTCCGCGCAGGCTGCGGTCAAAGCGTTGAATGCAGGCGTGGATATGCTGCTTATGCCGGCAGACTTTAATGCCGCATATCAGGGAGTACTGGCGGCAGTGCAAAGTGGAGAGCTGTCAGAAGAACGGATCGACGAGTCTGTAAAAAAGATACTGAAGACGAAAATTGGCATGCTGGAGGAATAAAAATATATGAGCAGATGTAAAAAATGTGGTTTTGAGAATAAAGAGGGGAGCAAATTTTGCGGGCACTGTGGTGCACCTTTGCAGACCAGAAGTTCCGGGAAAGGTATTTTCATTGGTGTAATATGTATTGTACTGGTAGTGGTGGGGATAATAGTTGCTACACTGTTTCTGGCGGGCAGAAGCAAGCAGAGAGATACTAAGCAGACAGAAAAGATGACAGAAGAAAGTGGACAGAAAGAAGCAACTGAAGAGAAGAAAGTAGAAGACGCGGACAATATGGTGGATGATCAGAAAGAAGAGATAGCGCAGAAAGACACAGAGCCGCCGATTTTTCCGAAACGAATCTGGGATTATGATGGAACGATATATACCAGCTATGACATACACCATACGGACTGGACAAGCCTGGACGGGGATTATCATGATACCTTCATTGTATATCAAGATAATATTTACCTGAGAAAGACAAACCGTGCAGACAATGCGACAAGAGTACTTGTCCGCCGGGATATGACTGGAAAAGAAACCGTGATTGCAGAAGATGTGAATCCACTGTATAATCTGGTAATCTATGAGGAGCATCTGTATTATGTTGCGCTGGATAACAGTATGCAGTCAGAGGGAAAGGTTGTGGATCTGTCTGATCTTTCTATTGCGGATAGTGAAGATTACCAGATTAAGGCAGCAGATGCGAATACATGGATCTTATGTGGAATAAAAGGAGAGGAAAGTGGTCAGCTTTTCCAGTGTGATTCGGGATTTAAAAATATAAAGGAACTGGATATAAGCAAGGATACATTCATGGGAATTTGCGATGGTAAGATTTATTTTCAAACAAAGGAAGATAGGGAATATAATGTTCAGATATATGATATGAACTCAGGAAATATTACATCTGTTCTGAAGTGTAGAGATGATCCAGCAGTGTTGTGCGGTGGTGATTTATTCTACGCAGAAAAATCGAGTAATGGGACAACATTGCACAGATCGAAAGTAAGTTCAAATGTAAGTGCAAATGGATATAGATATGAATATGGATATGATTATGCCTTGTTTTTTATTGATGTTTATATGAAAGGGCGTTTTTGTGAAACAGGGGATAAAGTGTATGTAACCGGATTCAAGAAGGGGAGTGAAAAGAATAGCAGAGAAATGATAGCGTTGGATTGGAAAAGTGGAGCGTATGAATTCATAGGAACCTGGACAGATACAGAAATTTAAAATACAGAAGTTAAAAGTACAGCAAATGCAAGGTGACAGGTTTATGCAGAAAAATCAAAGAGGAAGAAAAGTATAGGACAGTGAAAATAGAAAATGAAGACTCATATGTTTGCATGACCGGTGTTTGTTTTATTGATCTTGTTGATTTTGCCAACAATGGAAAAGAACAGTTGCTTATTGCACACCAGAATAAAAACCGGGAATGCGAATATGAAATCTGGTCCTGGGAAAACGGACAGACATATCTTATTACTGGTTGGATGGATGATGTTATGGAGTACGGTTATTGCGGATATTCAGGAAATATCTTTGGTCTGGTGTATGAGACAACGATGGATATGGAAGCAGATGAAGTCGAGATGTACAGGGTGAACGGGAAAGTAGTTTCGGAGAGTGACTATGATGAGGCATATGAAAAATGGTTTGCAGATGTAACGGAATATAATCTGAGTTATGATTGTGACAGCGTTCTGGAACTGATGGACGAGGTGAAGGAAAAACTGAACAGTTAGTGAAGAGGGTTCTGTAAACTAATAGATAATGGGTTTTTCTATGATGGAATAAAAATCATGGAAAAACCTTTTATTTTCAACTGTCCTTGACATACGAATTCATAATTGCTATATATAAAACAATGACAAAAACCCCGACGATTCGCTTAATCGCGTAAATAATAAACTGACCCAGAAAGGTGCGAGATAAAATGATCTGTAAATACGAAGACTACCTGAAGGAACCATACATTCTAACCATCGAACAAATGCAGCAAATACATAACGATCTGTTAGCCGATCTCGACAACGATCCCGAAGCATTGGAACTATATGAAGAATTGATTGCCGCCGCTACAAAATACGCTGCAATGCGTGCCAAATGGCTGCAGTTGCCCCGACAGGAAAAAATGGATACGGATTCCCTGAGGACTTCTCATCATGATTCTGTCATCACTCATTTCAATATGCTCGCAAGATATCTGCGCATGCAGGGAAAGAAAGCTGCGTGGAGGGATGCACTTGGGGATGAGAAAGAAAATAAATACGGCAGAAAAACGATTGGTGATTTCGCGTGCTACCTGGTGTTTATGAATAGCATTTGCGCGCGGTAGTGAAGAAAGAGCTGTTTTACGAGATGAATTTCATATGAACCACAAGCCCCCGGTAAGTTGTAGGTAACGAATACAAACAATTTACCGGGGGGTGTTGTATAAGGGATTGACTGTGAGAGAATATAAAAAATAGGTTAAGGGGATTCATTATCCTTCACACACCGGAATCTGAATCTCCGTCACAAACTGTTTCGGATCGTTCGTCAGCACATAATCGATCATCGTCACCTCTCTGGAAAATCCATCAATTTTCAACCGGTGTTCCCGGATATAAGTCAGAAGTTTCTGATAATAAGCCGGCGCTTCGTTATGACTTCCGCAGAATCGAATAGAAACACAGGTCTGTCCGGGGAGTTCCTCAGTGATGCCCTGGTAGCGGTCTTCCGGTTCGAGGAGCAGAAAAACGGTGTCGTAGACCTGGTAAGCGTCGGCTTCCAAATGTTCTTTGGAGATGCCGAGCCCGACTTTTCCGAGAAAAACCAGAGTCTCTTCCTGATCTTTCTGGAGTGTCCGGATCGAAGTCTCCAGATCCAGATAGGTTTTCGGGGAGAGATGGTTGCGGATCCAGGTGATCCGTCTCGGCGGAGTCTGAACCAGTGTAATCGTATCCAGCCGGGAGGAGAGTGCATCTGCCAGTCCTTCGAGCCGGGTGTTGATCTTTTGCTCGATAATCTGAAGTTCCTGCTGTTTCTGGCGGACGGTTTCCCGTTGCTGGATCAGCATTTCCTGAATTTTCCCCACATCTTTATTCTGAAGAAAATCCGCGATGTCTTCGAGCGGCATATCCAGGGCGCGAAGATAACGGATCGTATTTAACCGTTCAAACTGTTGGACGCCGTAGTAGCGGTAACCGGAAGCCGGATCCGTATATTCCGGGCGGATCAGCCCCAGTTTTTCATAATGACGCAGAGAACCGACGCTGATAGAAAACATGCGTGCGACCTCTCCGATGCGAAAGAGTTCCTGTTTTTCCATGAAGTGTAATCTCCTGTAGTGGTAAATATATTCTGTATTGAACATTGTAACCCTATTTATATTGTATCAAGTTGCTAAGAGAAATGCCAGTTTTGAGTATAAGGAATATAATATTTTTTAAATACATAATACATGAAGCGAAATGTGTATATTAGAGGATAAGACAGAATGAGGTGCATTTTAAAAAGGTATGAAAATACAATCACTAAAGAGATATGAAATATAGTTTACCAAAGCTGCTATGAACGGAGAAAACAGTCACATTCATAGATAAAAACGAGTAAAAATATAGAATCAGGATTGACATTTTTTCGCAAAAGAGTTATCTTTGAAGAAAGATAATAAAACTATTTTATTAAGTTTATAAAAACGTATGTATGGAGGGTATTTCACATGGAAGGTAAGATGAAAGTAGCAGTGATGAACGGTATCGGCAAGATGGGATTTACAGAGCGTGACATCCCGACGCCGAAGGACGATGAAGTTCTGGTAAAGCTGGATTATGTGGGAATCTGCGGATCGGATCTGCATTATTATGAGAGTGGAGCCATCGGCGATTATGTCGTAGAACCGCCGTTTGTTCTCGGTCATGAGCCGGGTGGCGTTGTTGTGGAAGTGGGAAAAGATGTCAAACACCTGAAAGTCGGTGATAAAGTAGCTTTGGAGCCGGGAAAAACTTGCGGACACTGCGAGTTCTGCAAACAGGGCAAATACAATCTCTGTCCGGACGTCGTATTTTTCGCAACTCCACCGGTAGATGGTGTATTTCAGGAGTATGTTGCTCATGAGGCAGATCTCTGTTTCAAACTCCCGGAGAATGTAAGCACACTGGAGGGCGCGCTGATCGAACCTCTGGCTGTCGGTTTCCACGCAGCGATCCAGGGAGACGCCCATCTGGGACAGAAAGCAGTGGTGATGGGCGCCGGATGTATCGGTCTGGTTTCCATGATGGCGCTGAAAGCCCGCGGCGTATCGGAAGTTTATGTGGTAGATATCATGGAAAAACGTCTGGAAAAAGCCCTGGAACTGGGTGCAACCGGAGTGATCAACGGAGCAAAAGAGGATGTGATCGCCAAAGCACAGGAACTGACCGGCGGGGCCGGTATGGACCTGATCATCGAGACCGCCGGTACAGAGATCACCACCAGACAGGCGATCCATATGGCGAAGAAGGGTTCCACGATCGTTCTGGTCGGCTACAGCAAGAGCGGTGAGATGACCCTGCCGATGAGCCTGGTTCTCGACAAAGAACTGACTTTCAAAACGGTCTTCCGTTACCGGCATATCTATCCGATCGCAATCGATGCGGTAGCTTCCGGAAAAGTAAACGTAAAAGGAATCGTTACTAATATTTACGATCTGGACGATGTACAGAGAGCGATGGATGAGAGTGTGCATAATAAGGCAGACATTGTAAAAGGGGTGATTAAGATTCATCCGTAAGAGTTGAAAGGCTCGTAAAAAGAAAAAAGTATACAGGTGTCAGGTATTTCTTCGTAAGAATTTTGTAAGAGTGCCTGACACTTTTAAATTAAAAAGTCGGAATTGACCTATAAATCAGCCGGAATCCTATCTGGAAAATCTCTTGTTTTTTGAGTAAAATAAAAGTAATGGGCGGTGATTGCGCCGCAGAAAATAACAGGCATGGCGGTCCGCGGCGGGTGCGGCGGGACGGCCGGAAAAGAGGTTTGAGATGAAAAAATGGACAAGAGTCATGTATCAGCCAAATCTTCCCCTGGAAGCAGGCAGATATGTAACAGCAAGCAAAGAACATATTGCATTATCCCTGGAGGCAGCGACAGAGGGTATGGTGCTTTTGAAAAATGAGAACAATATCCTGCCGTTAAAGAACGGTTCCAGGATCACACTGTTCGGACGCGGAAGTTTTGACTATGTCAAAGGTGGCGGCGGAAGCGGTGATGTAACCGTATCTTATGTACATAATCTGTACGACGGTTTCAAAACCCTGGAAGATAAGGTACAGGTATACGAACCGGTAGCAGAATTCTATAAGAAAAATGTAGAAGAACAGTATGCAATCGGAAGAGCACCGGGTATGACCGAAGAACCGGAACTGCCACAGGAACTTCTGGATGGCGCAAGAGCATTTGGCGATACCGCACTTATCGTACTGAGTCGTTTCTCCGGAGAGGGATGGGATCGTTCCAGCGTGGAATACAACGGTGAATTCAATCCATGGCCGGATGAGACAAGCATGCCGAAACTGTCCGCGGAAGTGTATCCGGACGGCGATTTTTATCTGACTGCAGGCGAGAAAAAACTGCTGGCGCAGGTAGAAGAAGTATATGATAAGATTGTAGTTGTCCTGAACATCGGTGGTGTGATCGATCTGTCCTGGATCAAGAGAGATGATAAGATCGGTGCTGCTTTATACGGTGGTCAGGGTGGTATGGAAGGCGGAACCGCAATGGCTCAGGTGTTGTGTGGTCAGGTCAACCCATCCGGTAAACTGGCAGATACCTTTGCTGCAAGACTGGAAGATTATCCGTCCACGGAAAACTTCCATGAGTCTGTAGAATATGTGGATTACACCGAAGATATTTACGTTGGTTACCGTTATTTTGAGACGATTCCGGGCGCAGCTGAAAAAGTGGTTTATCCGTTCGGTTACGGTCTGTCCTACACAACCTTCGAGGTGGAGACACAGAAAGCATGGGAAGAGGCAGACTCTATCAACGTACAGGTGAAAGTAACCAATACCGGAGATATGGCCGGTAAAGAGGTCGTACAGCTGTATTACAGTGCGCCACAGGGACTGTTAAAGAAACCGGCGAAAGAATTGGGTGCATTTAAGAAAACCCGCCTTCTGCAGCCAGGAGAGAGTCATACGATGGTACTGACCGTCACAAAAGAAGCAATGGCATCCTACGATGATCTTGGAAAAGTAGCAAAATCTGCTTATGTTCTGGAAAAAGGTGCATATGCTTTTTATATTGGAACCTCCGTAAGAAATAACGAAAAAACAGCTTATGAATATCTGGTAGCAGAAGATACCGTGGTAAAACAGCTGGAAGCAAAGCTGACACCGTCAGGTCTGTCTAAGAGAATGCTTTCCGACGGAACCTACGAGGAACTGCCTCAGACTGAAGGAAATGATCCCAATGCCTGTGCATTTGAAAAAATGGTTCCGGGAACCGATGAAGGCATCCTGCCGGAAGTACGTTTCCGCGAGCATCGTCTGGCACTCTATGTAGTGAAAAAAGGTGCAAAACCATTTATCGAGGTAGCAGAAGGAAAAATCACCCTGGACGAGTTCATGAGTCAGCTTTCCGATGACGATCTGATCGAACTGCTTGGCGGACAGCCAAATACCGGTGTGGCCAATACCTTTGGTTTCGGTAACCTGCCGGATTACGGTGTACCGAACATTATGACAGCCGACGGACCTGCAGGTCTTCGTATCGCACCGGAATGTGGCGTGTGTACAACTGCATGGCCATGCGCAACTCTTCTTGCCTACACTTGGAACCCGAATCTGGTAGAACAGGTCGGTGCAGCCGGAGCAGAAGAAGTGAAAGAAAATAATATCGCCGTATGGCTGACACCCGCTGTCAACATTCACAGAAATCCTTTGTGCGGAAGAAACTTCGAGTATTATTCCGAAGATCCGCTGCTTGCAGGTAAGATGGCAGCAGGTATGGTACGTGGTATCCAGTCTCAGCATATCGGCGCTTCCGTAAAACATTTTGCCGCCAATAACAAAGAGACAAACAGAAAGCACAGCGATTCCCGTGTATCCGAACGTGCCCTTCGTGAGATTTATCTGAAACAGTTTGAAATTATCGTAAAAGAATCCGATCCGTGGACGATCATGAGCTCCTACAATGTGATCAACGGTCACAGAGCTTCGGAAAATAAAGAACTTCTGGAAGACATCCTTCGCGGAGAATGGGGATTCCAGGGCATGGTTACCACAGACTGGTGGACCCGTGGTGAGCATTACAAAGAGATCAAAGCCGGCAATGATGTCAAGATGGCAACCGGTTATCCGGAACGTGTGAAGAAGGCTATAGAACTTGGTGAACTTACCCGTGCTGATCTGGAACACTGTGCAAGACGTGTACTGGAACTGATCCTGAAAATCGATTAAATATAACTAACAGTTACGATTAATCAAAAAATATGCATAAAAAGTGAGAAAAAAAGCAAACAGAAAAAGAATCTACTTTCTGTTTGCCTTTTTTTATAAAAATATAAAAGGCCGTACTGGATTACTGGAAAAAAACAGGGTATAGTAATAAGAAAACAGAGCGTGTAAAAGGGGTAATAAACGATGAACAGAAAGATAGAAAATCCTTTCCTCTATGTAGAAGTCAGTGACCGCGGAGCAGAACTGATGCGGATTATGAGAAAGGATACAGGTGCGGAGGTTCTTTGGAATGGGGATCCGGCTTTCTGGAGCTACCGGTCTCCGATTCTTTTTCCGAATGTGGGAAGTACCTGGCAGAAAAAAATGAAGATCAACGGAAAGGAATATCAGACCCGCCAGCATGGATTTGCCAGAGAAAAAGAATTCACCTGTGTGGAAGAAAGTACTGAAAAACTTCGCTACCGGTTAATGTCTGACGAAGAGACAAGAAAGTACTATCCATTTGATTTTGTATTATGGATCATCTATGAACTGAGAGAAAAAGAGGTTCTCGTCAGCTGGGAAGTGGAAAACCGATCCGGGGAAGTCATGAGTTTTACGATTGGCGGACATCCGGGCTTCCGTTTTGAAAAAGAAGGAGAACAGAAAGAAGACTACGAACTATATTTTCCGGAAAATACAGAGTTTACCGCTACCGCAGTCGATCTGGTCAACGGTACCGGAAAACCGGATCAGAAATACCGGGTGAAACTGACAGATCATACGCTGGTGTTAAGTGACCAGCTGTTTGATGTGGACACGCTGGTAGTTGACGATGCACAGATCCGGGAAGTATGGCTCAGAAGAAAAGCCACCGGGCAGCTTTATGCGGGAGTCCGTTGTATCGATGAATTTTGCAGTTTTGGAATCTGGTCCCTTCCGAAAGGACCGTATGTCTGTCTGGAACCCTGGGCGGGAAGATGTGATGATGAAGGGTTTTGTGAAGATATTTCCCAAAAGCCGGGAATCAACCGGGCGAAGCCGGGAGAATGCTGGAAAAAACAGTATGCGATTCTGATCGGATAGAACAGAGTATCTTAAGAGGTGTATTTACAACAGGGAAAAAGAGTGTCAGATGTAAGAATCCGGCACTTTTCTGTTATCTGCAGAAGAAAAATAACAGAGGATAAATTTTATAATTATAGAAATTACAGGGAGGTTTTTGTATGGGAAGAGCAATTTATGTGAGCAGTGTGAACGGAGATGATGTAAACAGCGGGTATGCACCGGAGAAAGCATTCCGCAGTCTGAGAAAGGTAAACCAGATGGAGATCCAGCCGGGAGATCAGATTCTTCTGGAGAGAGGATCGGTATTTGTCGGAGAGTATCTGCATCTGTACAGAGGTGGTACAAAGGAGGCACCGGTTGTGGTAGATGCGTACGGAGAAGGTGCGCTGCCGCGCATCGAGACGGACGGAAACGGGATCTGGTATCAGAACTATGGCGGACATCTGGACAATGTAGTACATACCTGGAAAGGCTATCTGTCCTCAGCGGTTCTTTTATACGATGCAGAATACATTTCCATCCGGAATCTGGAAATTACAAACAACCCATGCGTCAAAAATGAGCGCCTGAACCAGGCAGACCGTATGAACCGCACCGGTGTATCCGTGATTGCGAAGAATCACGGGACGCTCCATGAGATCGAACTCGATCATCTGTATATCCATGATGTAGAGGGAAATATCTACGACAAACATCTGAACAATGGCGGTATCTACATGTCAGTCTCCCGTCCGGATGACGAAGAAAAGACCGGAATCGCCCGTTATGACGGTATCCATATCCACCACTGTAAAGTTGAGAACTGCCGCAGATGGGGAATCGCCGCAGGCTACACGTACCAGCATGACAAATTTACCACACTGGAACTGCCCGATGAAGTGGTGAAAACCTACGGCTCCACCAATGTTGTGATTGAACACAACTTTGTCAAAGATATCGGCGGAGACGGCATCACACCGATGTACTGCTTTGAACCGCTGATCCAGTACAATGTGTCTGAAAATATCGCTGTGGACATCCACCCGGATCTGTACAACGAAGAAGGAAACCGTGGCGGTATGACCGCAGCCGCCATCTGGCCATGGAAATGCAAAACAGCGTTGTTCCAGTACAACGAAGTCTACAACACTGTCTATAATCAGGATGGTCAGGCGTGGGATGCCGACTCCGGTGACGGAACGATCTACCAGTACAACTATAGCTGCAACAATGGCGGTGGCTGTGTGATGTTTTGTGAGGGCGAGAGCGTCAACAACATCTTCCGCTACAACATCAGTCAGAATGACGGAACAGGCATCCTGACCCCGGTACGAAACGTGGACGCGAAAATCTATGGCAACATCTTCTATATAAAAGAAGGCGTGGACTTTATCCGTCATCGGATCTGGGGCGATACAATGATCGAAGGCGGCGGAATCGAAGTCACCGACAACATTATCATCTACGCCGGAAACGCCCCAAAAGAAGAGTCCTGGATCTACAACAGCCCCAAGGCATATTATCAGAGTAATACATATGTAAACTATCAGAATACCCCGGAAGGTGATCCGGCTCCAATCTGCCTCTCCGCTGCCACCGACATCCTGACAGCTCCGGGCATCGCCCCGGAGACCACCAACGGTAGCAGCCGCATGTACAAAGGCAGTCAGGACTTTGCCGGCTACCGCCAGAAAAAAGACGGCACAGACCTTCTGAAACTGTAAACTTCAGGAACAAAAGAACAAGAAGAAAGGACACAAAATTTTCACAAAAAAATTAGCACTCCCCCTTGACGAGTGCTAATACAGGTGTTATAGTACAGATAGAACAAAGGAAGAGAAATAAAGAAGTTCAACTACCGGATGTTCTACACGAATAATCAATTAAGCAATCACTCCGCCACCGGGCGGAACAAATAGAAGGGAGAAATGACTTATGTTAATGCCTAGTATTTTTGGTGAGAATTTTATGGATGATTTCTTTGGAGTTCCGGAGAGAACTTATACACAGAGTGCACAGAACGCCCTGATGAAAACCGATGTAGTAGAGAACAAAGATGGATTTGACGTATCCATTGACCTGCCGGGATTCAAAAAAGAAGATGTGAAGGGAGAAGTCAAAGACGGCTACCTGATCATTACCGCATCGACCAAACAGAACAAAGAAGAGAAAAACAAAGACGGCAAGTACATCCGCAAAGAGAGATACAGTGGAACCTGTCAGAGAAGCTTTTATGTAGGAGAAGATATCACCCAGGAAGACATCAAAGCAAAATTTGAAGACGGTGTCCTGAAACTCGAGATTCCGAAAAAAGAAGCAAAACCAGAAGTAAAAGAAGCAAAATACATCTCTATTGCATAAAAGAGCAGGGAGATGAAAATTGAGACAAAACACGTATTACGAGTTTTATCCATTCATGCGGCAGGCGCGGACCGGGCGCCTGCCGGATAAATAAACTGTGCGCTCATTACTGTGAAATCGAGTGAACAGAAAAAGGAAAATAACAGGGTTTTAAAACCCGTTCACTATAGAGATTACCACAGAGGGACAGGACAAACTTTATATCCGGAGTCTCTCTTTTTTATATATACAGGCAGCAAGCCGAATGTACAGGATGTAACAAGTTCCCAAAGGAGGTGGAACAAGTGGAAAATAAAAGAGATTACTATGAAGTGCTTGGCGTAAGCAAAGAGGCAGACAGTTCGGCAATTAAAAAAGCCTACCGGAAACTGGCGAAAAAATATCATCCGGACACCAACGCCGGTAATGCAGAGGCAGAAAAACGATTCAAAGAAATCTCGGAAGCCTATGCAGTACTGGGAGATGAGGAAAAGAAAAAATTATACGATGAATTCGGACATATCGCCTTCGAGCCGGGATTCAATGCGGATGCCGCAAGAGCACAGAAACAATATGGATATGAAAACTTCGGCAGTGATAACAGCCAGAATGGTTATCGGGAGTACCATTTTAACGGATCAGGTGGAGATGACATCTTCGGAGATCTGTTTGGAAATATGTTTCGCCGGGGAGCAAAAGGAGGAAATTTCCACAGCGGAGGATTCCATGACGGCAGCGGATTTTACCAGCAGTTTCATCAGGGCGGAAACGATGAGTTCTACGGAAATCAGGGATTTCATAGAACATATTCTGGAAAAGGGGAGAATCTGGAAGCAGAAATTTCGCTTACCTTTGATGAGGCAGCCTTTGGCTGTGATAAGGTGATCACACTGCAGGAAACTGACGGCAATCGCACCTTGAAAGTGCATATTCCTGCGGGAATCGATACCGGACAGAGCGTTCGGTTGCGTGGAAAAGGTCATCCCGGAATCGGCGGCGGTGAACCTGGCGATCTGCTTCTGAAAGCAAAGGTGGGAACGAAACCGGGATACGAACGGAAAGGTGCCGATGTCTACACCACGGTCAGTATCCCATACACAACTGCCGCTCTCGGCGGAGAAGCCAGAGTATCCACATTATACGGGGATGTTAGTTGTAAAATCAAAGAAGGGACTCAGTCGGGCAGCAAGATCCGGCTGCGTGGAAAAGGAATTGTATCTATGAAAAATCCGAACGTCCACGGCGACCAGTACGTCACCGTCCAGATCCAGGTACCCCGTCACCTGAATCAGCAGGCACGTCGCAAATTGATGGAATACAAACAGGCTTGCGGATAAAAAGAGCAGACAGGAATAACTTTAAACAGTTGTTACTGTCTGCTTTTTGTGTACAATGCATACAAAAACGGATCTAATGAAGCAATTTTGAATTACGTGAACAACAAGTCAAAAACCATAAGATCTGGTTTACAAAACCTTGCTTCTGAGCTATCCTATAGAAAGAAAAGTAAGATTCCGAGAGTACATTAAGATGATCAGGAGGAAACAACATGGTAGGTCCGGAAGGAACAAAACGAATATCTAAAACAGATACATACCTGAATGTAGCCGAAGCATTTGCCTATCGAAGCACCTGCATCAAACGAAAATACGGTGCGGTGATCGTAAAAGATGATGTGGTAATCTCCACCGGCTATAATGGATCCCCGCGTGGCTACGACAATTGTTGCGATATCGGCGAGTGTCCAAGAATCAAACTGGGTATGCATCAGGGAGAGGGGTACGGTCTTTGCCGTGCGATCCATGCTGAGCAGAATGCATTGCTGAACTGTTCCCGCGAACAGACCATCGGTGCCGACCTCTATCTTGCCGGCATCAATCCCGGTGATAATTCTGTTCACCGCGCAAAACCCTGCCCCATCTGCTCCCGCCTTATCATCCAGGCCGGAATAAAAAACGTCTACCTTCGCGTAGGTGCCAAAGCCGGTGAGTATGAAGTGGTTCCGGCCAAAGATCTGGTGTGGCATCTGTAAAACAAAAATGATAACCGGAAAATAAAGACAGAAAAAGCCGCAAGGAAACAGTCCTGGCCAGTAAAGTTCAATGCCCCGGAAGCCCGCGATCCCTCCTCGGTGCGCGCGAACTTGTCGAGTACGAGTTTGAGACTACAGGCTCAAACCGAACGCAGACCTGAGCGCGCACCGAGGAGGGATCGCGGGCTTCCGGGGCTCACAACATCCCCAACAAACCTTACTGCGGAATCCTTGCCTTATAATAAAGTGGCGACAACCCAAAATACTTCTTAAACAACTTACTGAAATGATAAGCATCCTCATATCCCACAGCCATCGCCACAGCCTGAATCGACTGCTCCGGGTTCTCATCCAGCAGTTCCCGGGCCTTTTGCATCCGCAGGCTGATCAGATAATTGATCGGCGTATCCCCTGTCTCACTTTTGAAAATCTTCGAAATATAAAAAGAACTCAGATACATATTTGCCGCAATCTGATCGAGCGAAATCTTCTCTTTATAATGAGTCTCCATATAGTGCATAATCTGCTGAACCACATACTTCTTATTTACCGACTTGAACTCATACCGCGGTGCATACTGACGTTTCACATCTTCCTCAAGTTCCTGCTTCTGATATCGGCAGAGCAGACAGATCACCTGAATCAGATAGGACTTCAGCATAAAATACCGCCCCGACTGGCAGGTCTTCGACTCCTGTTCCATCAGGTTACACAGCCGAAACAACGGTTCTTTATAACTGTCCGGCAATGTTGCCAGCAGCTGATAATTTTTAAAAAGAGGAAAATGCCCTCTGGTACATCCGGCAAATTCCACATTTGAAAAAGCCAGATAAAATTCCCGGGCAGAAGTTCCGGCTGCAGGAAGGCTCTGGTGATATGTTCCGGGATTCAGCAAAATCACGGATCCTTCTTCCACATCATACCACTTCTCATCTATACGAAATGTTGTTTTTCCTTTCAGTATAAGCACAAATTCAATAAAATCATGACAATGATAATTCATCTCAGGCTCTGTTCGAAGCAGATTACAGCAGAACAGAAAGCGGGGATTGAGATCATTGTAAGTAAGATCATACACCGATGGTTCCATAAAAATCCCCCTGTCATAAATATAATTTCAACGTAACTGTTCAGTACCTTCACAGTTACGAGCCAAAATGCCTCGCGGGACAGTGGCTACTGAATAGTTACATTTCAACACATATTTGATAAGTTAAGTATACAACATAAACCATCCGATGCACAAGAAAGTACATTCCACTTTTTCGACTGTACTTTATAATAAAACTATCGTAACTGTAAAGATACTGAACAGTTACAGTCATATAAAAATTGGCAGCCAGCGGTAAAAGATGCCACATGGTATGCAAAAAAAGAAAGGATGAAAAAAGAAAATGACAAAAAGTATGACATCAGGAAAACCGGTAAAACTAATCCTTTTATTTGCGCTTCCGCTGATTGTGGGTAATATTTTTCAACAGTTTTACAGTATGGCGGATACCGTAATTGTAGGACGTACTATAGGAGTTAATGCCCTGGCGGCTGTCGGATGTACAGGAAGTGTATCTTTCTTTATTCTCGGATTTGTTATGGGATTTACCTCGGGTTTGTCGATTCTCATTGCCCAGCGTTTCGGTGCGGAGGATGAGGAAGGAATCCGTTGCAGCTTTGCTGCCGGTATCATTCTAAGTATTGCACTCACAATTGTGATGACATTATTTGCAGTGGCACTGGTTCGTCCTGCCATGGAACTTTTGCAGACACCGGAGGAAATTCTTGACGATGCGGTTTCTTATATCCGGATTATATTCTGGGGAATCGGAGCAAGTGTATTATTTAATCTGGGATCAAATACGATGCGTGCATTGGGCGACAGTCGGACACCACTGTATTTTCTGATTTTTGCCTGCTGTGTCAATATTGTACTGGACATTGTACTGATTGCCGTAGTCGGTATGGGAGTTGCAGGGGCAGGTGTGGCAACTATATTTTCTCAGCTCCTGTCAGGAATCTGCTGCTTTGTATATATATGGAAGAAAATGCCGGTACTTCGGATTAACCGCCATCACTTTCATCTGGCGCAAAAACAACTGGGTGATCATCTGCGAATTGCTCTTCCAATGGCGTTTCAGATGTCCATCATTGCGATCGGTTCCCTGATTCTGCAGTTTGCTCTGAACGGTCTGGGCGCGGTATCTGTAGCAGCTTATACGGCGGCACAGAAGATTGATTCCATTGCAACCATGCCACTGAATTCTCTTGGACAGGCAATGACTACGTATACTGCTCAGAATTATGGTGCCGGCCAGTATGAGAGAATAAAAAAAGGAGTGTTCCAGTGTATTCTGATTTCTCTGACCGTCAGTGTTTTGATGGGACTTATGAATATTTTTGCAGGAAGCAATCTGTCCGCTGTGTTTGTGGGAAGTGGTGAACGGGATGTAATTGCCTTATCCAAAACATATCTGGTCATCAACGGATCCTGTTACTGGGTGTTGGGACTGTTATTTATCTATCGCTTTACCTTGCAGGGACTTGGTAACGGATGGGTGCCTACAGTGGCAGGAATTATGGAACTGGTCATGCGTGCAACAGCAGCTGTTTTGCTGGTAGAGCGTTTAGGATTTGCCGGTGCAAGTTCCGCAAGCCCGTTGGCATGGATCGGGGCATGCATTCCGCTGGGAATTGCATATTATCTTACAATCCGGCAAATGGTTCCCAAACAGCCGGAGACTACTCCTGTAAAAGCCATGTGAGCCTGAAAGTCAGCGGCTTTTCCTTTACTTCCCGGGCTATGGGAAGTATAATAAAGGAAACTGAGAAAACATGGAGGGTATTACCTATGGAACTGTTATTTTTGGAGCCGGTATTCAAAGAGGCTATCTGGGGTGGAACAAAATTAAGAGACTCGTTTGGATATGATATTCCAAGTGACACAACAGGAGAGTGCTGGGCGATCAGTGCTCATAAAAATGGTGACTGTAAGATTGCAGGTGGCAGATACGATGGAAGATATCTGAGCCAGTTATGGGAAGAAGAGCCGGAATTGTTTGGAAATTATCCGGGCAGCCAGTTTCCGCTTCTGATTAAAATCATTGATGCGAAAAATGATCTGAGTATTCAGGTACATCCCGATGATGCATATGCATCCGAACATGAAAATGGTTCGTTGGGGAAAACCGAGTGCTGGTATGTGCTGGACTGTGAGCCGGGTACAAAAATTGTTATCGGCCACAATGCAAAGGATAAAAAAGAACTGGAAGAGATGATCCGTCAGGGACGGTGGGATGAATTTATCCGTGTGACAGATGTGAAAAAAGGAGATTTTTTCCAGATCAATCCGGGATGTCTGCATGCAATCAAAGGAGGTACAGTGATTCTGGAGACACAGCAGAACAGCGATATTACATATCGTGTATATGACTATGACAGATTGTCCGACGGAAAACCGAGACAGCTGCATGTGGAACAGAGCATTGACACAATTGTGGCACCGTTTGAGCCGGCAAAATGCGATACCTATACTGAGAACCTGCAGGGGGCGGAACATAAACATTTGATCACCTGTCCATTCTATTCTGTAGACAAGTATGATGTGGACGGTGTATTTACTATTGAATTTGACAAATATTTTACGGATGTCAGCGTAGTAGAAGGTTCCGGTACTGTAAATGGAATTCCGCTAGAAAAGGGTCAGCATTTTATCGTACCGGCAGGATACGGAAAGTGCCGTTTTGAAGGCGTGATGAGTCTGATCTGTTCAAATCCGGAAAAACATTAAGAGAAAATCCGGACTTAATAAAAGGAAATTAAAAAGTTAGACGGAATATATATAACAGAGATAATCTGAGAACGGTATAAAAAGCTGTTCAAAACACAGGTAAAAAGGAGAATACAGATATGAGACTGGGAGCACTGGAAGCAGGCGGAACCAAGATGGTCTGCGCAATCGGAAACGAAAATGGGGAGATTTTTGAGAGGATATCTATTCCTACCGAAACTCCGGAGATCACACTTCCGAAACTGATTGAGTATTTTAAAGATAAAGAGATCGAAGCACTGGGAATCGGCTGCTTTGGACCGATTGATGTAAACCGTAACTCTGAAACTTATGGTTATATCACAACCACACCAAAGCTGGCGTGGGCAAATTGCGATATTGTCGGTGCTTTTAAAAAAGCACTGAATATTCCGGTGGGATTTGATACGGATGTAAATGGATCTGCACTGGGAGAAGCCACCTGGGGAATCACCAAAGGCCTGGAAAACAGCGTATATATCACTATTGGAACCGGTGTCGGTATGGGTATTATGAGCAACGGAAAACTGCTTCATGGTATGCTGCATCCGGAAGCCGGACATATCCTGATGAGAAAACATCCGGAAGATCATTACGAAGGCAAATGCCCATATCACAAAACCTGTCTGGAAGGTCTGGCTGCAGGCCCGGCGATCGAAGCACGCTGGGGCAAAAAAGGAATAGAACTGGCAGATAAGAAAGAAGTATGGGAGCTGGAAGCTTATTATATCGGACAGGCTCTGGTAGATCTGATTCTGGTACTGTCTCCGGAAAAAATTATTCTTGGTGGCGGTGTTATGCATCAGGAACATATGATGCCGTTAGTCAGAGAAGAAGTAAGAAAACAGATGGCCGGTTATATTAAGACGAAACAGATGGATGATCTGGATAATTATATTGTACTGCCAAGCCTGAATGATAATCAGGGAATTATGGGTGCGCTGAAACTGGCAGTGGATGAGCTGGAACTGGAGAAATAATATCCTTATATAAAATAAGAAAGCTGTCGTGGTGAAATCTGCGACAGCTTTCTTATTTTTACATGAATAACGAGCCACATTCATATCTTTTACTTGACTTTTTTGTTGACACATGGTATATTAAGTAAGCGACATGGAAGTAGGTCTTTTTTTTATGCCTAAAATCGAAAGACGTGAATTTCGATGGCAAAAGAAAAAAGTCCGTTGCAACAACGCAAATCAACACAGTGGAGGTGGAAGTCGTGCGCGTAAAAATCACATTGGCATGTACAGAATGTAAACAGCGGAATTACAACATGACAAAAGAGAAAAAGAAT